>Ga0179593_1501559_pt1 | contig 23135 bp, 35 predicted proteins | sample CZODoug2_1_08_16_FD_185931 | JGI IMG/M metagenome (GOLD analysis project Ga0179593, IMG submission 185931) | Vadose zone soil fungal communities from Angelo Coast Range Reserve, California, USA - CZODoug2_1_08_16fungal (PacBio error correction) | ecosystem: Environmental > Terrestrial > Soil >...
CAACAAAACTGGGAAACGTGGTCGTCGAGGAGGGAAACGCACCTCGGTGCAAAAGGCCTGACCCACGCCTATCCGCAGAGAAGGCGTCGGTTCGAACACGCGCAGGATCGAGGAAAAGCAGTCAACCGGAAAAGTTGCTGACCCATGACGTACGGCGAATAAAAGCAGGGGAACGCCTGTAAGCCCTCGGACGATCCTTGTCAAACACGAGCCAACAAAAAGGCTCAGGTTGGAATCGGCGTCGTTTGGGAGGGGGGGGGTTGTTTTCGCCCTGAAAAGCGTCTCTGGCAAAGGTTGTGGGGGCAAGGGTTTCAGGGGGGGGGACACCCCCAAAAGGCCAAGGGTGCTTAAAAGCGCGACCAAAGAGCATCATGGCACGGGAAGCGCGGTGACCGCAGGGAGCTTATTACAAAGGGGTCTTAAGTTACTTAAAATCCTCCTGAGTTCCCAAGGTCCGTTCGGCAGGACTGCCAATCCATTGCCTATAAGGAAAGAGTCCAAAAGGTAACAAAGTCATGTAGATAAGCAATGATTCCAAGGGAAGACTGGAATCGGGCGGAGTCTAAGTCGCAAAGAGACGGCGAAAGGGGGAATATTGGTGCGGCGAAAGGCGCGGTATTCATTGTTGGAGTGTTTTTCTGGAAGCTGGCTGCAGAGGGGGAGGTCCACGAAAAGTTGGAAGAAGCGCCAAATGCAATGTGGTGGATAGGGGGTGCCAGATTATGAGAAAAAGCCGCTTTGACCAGTTTTAGAAGGCAAGGGGGAATATGCGCCGGGTCGCGTGATCAACAAACAAGCAGAGTGTAACCGTCGTGGAGGGGTTAGCGAAGGTGGACGTAGCCAGTTTCTTGGGGAGGGTTTCCGAAAACGGTAAAAGCCCTGCATAAAGGGGCAAAAGCTAGAATGTGCGCTTGTGAAAGGTTTTGCGGGAAGAGGCCTGCGGGGGAAGCGTTGGTTCGTTGGAACAAGGAAACAGCACGACCCGGAAGTGCCTAAACGGACGCTAAAAAGGCGCGCCGTTTCAGAGCTGGGAAAAGATTGCCGGGGCGGGATTGGCCCCAACAAATCATTGGGGGGCCGGGGACCCATTTTGGGCGCATTTCAAAGAAAAAAAAAAAAAACGTCCTACTCATCGGGCCTCCGTTTCAAAAAATGTTGAAAGCAATCACCCTTTCCAACACGGTTTCGCCAAAAAATAGCCGGCCCCAGGGGGGTGCACGTTCATCGGCAAACACTGTTTCGTACGGACTAAGACGTCATCAAGGCTGCAAAGTGGGCGTCCCCCTGGAAGTCAAGTAAGGCAGAGTGGGGGGGGTCTTCAACAACGGGCGGAAATGGTTCAAAAAGGGGCCAAAACGTCATAAATCGACGAAGGCGACATGAAAAATTCTGGGATAAAAAGGCAAGAAATCACCCGCCACATGAAAAGCCATGAACCGCGGGGACAAAAGCGTGTGGTTGAAAGGGTAAAGACTCCCATGGGGGACCACGTAAAGTTGACCAAAAGATGCAGGGAATCTCAGTGCTTGCCAAATGGGGGAACGTAACAACTTCGCTGCAAGGCGGAGGGGACATCGTAAGGTGTGCGCGTACTAACCTCTGAAGGGGTTTAACTTCCAGGCTGACGGGGCCAAAAGCGATCAGGGAAATTTTTCTGTTTCGCTAGGGTATTCAAACCACTCCAAAGCCTACTAAAAAGATGTTAAACTAAATCTCCTTTGCCGTATGGGCGCTGGGGGGGGTTCGAAAGGGATGATTGACTTTTATATAAAATGGGAATACGTGGAATAGGGGGCGGCCCTTTCTTTATGGGTGAAGAAGGGGTGGGGGGGGTGGGGTGAGGGGTGGGGACGCGGTCCCATTTCTTTCTGAAAGGGTACGCGTAAACTGAAACATAAATGCAATGGTGTCCTTCAAAACCCGTCAGCTTGTTTTTGGGAACTTAAAAAAAGCCATCTCAAATGGTGAAGGACCCATGGGCTTCACCGGAGGGGGCGGAATAAAAAACCATTCTCAAGGAAAGGAGGTGGTTGAAAAAAAAATCCCAAAACAATCCGGCAGAAAGAGGGTGGAAAGAGTTCTGTGGGGGCCATCATTGAACAACGTGCGGTGTATACACATAGTGTCCCCCTGATAATTCCCTTTCTGGTGAATCAAACGATGCCCTCGGTTGGGGTCAACGGATAGGGGAAACTACTGGAGAAGAATTTCAACAGATTCCATGAAATAGAAGTGAAAAAACACAAGCACAGAAAAAAAAGTCCCGGCTGAAAAAAAGGTAAACAAAGTTCAAATCGTATGAAGATAACAGAAAGTGGGAAAAACAAAAAGCCCGAAAGAAGGTAGGGGGCACAATAGTCCGGGGGGAGTTTGTTCTCACGGAAAAAAAACGCGAACACCCAGAGGGGGACTAAGGGGGGCGCGAACATTCAGGGGCGTCCTTTCCCCCTGAAAGTGAGTCATGAAGACTTCAAGTCTGCCCGAAATCACTCTGCTAGACTTGTGAATCGAAAACAAGAGGGGGGGAGGACCCCCAGAACGAAAACTCGTGGCCGACCGCTTCAAATGGGGGGGGTGAGGACAGTCTTGGAACTAGCAGAACGTCAGGCATCGATTTGGGCTTCAAAAACGGCTGAGGGGCAAAAAAAAAAAAACTGTGTCAAACTCATTAGGTCGATCGGATGATGGGTGGTGGAGCAAAGAATATCAGACGTCTCTAGATTGCTCCAAAAGACGCTTTAAAAGGAACGAAAGAAATGTTTATCAAGCCCCGGCCAGATGGGACCTGTAAATTAGCCAGGAAGCGATTGGAGCTGAAGGATGTATGACGGATGTCAAAAAGGAAAGTCCGGTGGCGGGATAATTACGCTGCCGGAGTGTGGATTGGTAACGCGCATGACGGGACGTAAAAAAGGCATCGACTAGGTGACAAGGGGGGGGGGGGAAGCAAAAGATGGGGGCGGGAAAGAGGTGTGCAAAAGCTATAAAGAGGGGGGGTGGGGGGAAAGTCCAAGGCTTGTAAAAGAGCGGGAATCGGGTCGGGCTGGTCCTGCAGGGCAGTTGGGTGAGAAGAACTGAAAAGACGCGGAAAAATGGGACTGGGGGGGGGGGCCGGGGTGAAGAAGGGAAGAACCAGGGTAGCGGGTGGGGGAGAGGTAAGAGGGGGGGAGACGGGTGAGCCCAGCCGGAGGGGGGGTGAAGGGGTGGGAAAAAGTAGGGATTGGGCCCCTCAAAGAAACTGGGTCCGTGCAGCAAGGGTCGAAGTACAATAAACAAAAAAAAAAAAAGAGCTGCAAAAGTCCGGGCCAGGAGTGCCGGGGGAATGTAGAAGAAGGTACAAACTCCTAGAAAGACCTGTGGGAAAGTCAAGAAACAAGGAGGGGGGGACCAAGAAGGGGGGAGAAACAACCGCAAGGACAATCAAAAAGGGGTTGAAATTGAAAAGTTGCGAAAATGTGGCAATAAAAAACATGAACTGAGGCGAAAGGCTGAAAGAAAGTAGGGCGGTTAAGCACAAAGAAAATAGAAGTGATCAACGGTGTGTAGAAACGAATCAGGAAGAAGAAAGAGAAAAAAATTAAGATACACGCGAGGACAAAAAAACCTAAGGGAGAACAAAATGAAGTGGAAACTTGACAATGACAAGTAAGGTGGTCTCAATCGAGGGAAAAATTCCGAACACAAGTTAGTTTGGAATACGCATAAAAAACCAATTGATATGAAAGAAAAAGGTCGTGCAAAAAAAGGCCGAGAACGCAAACGAGAGGAAAAAAACCTCAAATTTTGCTGGAAAGGGGGACACTCAGAGCGGTGAACTCAAAGAAAACCAGCCCTTGTCGTGTTGGGGGTCGGAAAACGAAGGCGAATTCAAACACCTGGGGGGCACACAAGCTGAACATAATAAAAGTGGGGGGTTTCAAAAGGTCCCAAATCCTCGCGGGGACCGGGTATGGAAAACGACATTACGAAATCGCACGATGCCCGTACCAGAATGAAAAAAACGGAGTGACGCAAAGGCGGAAAGAGCGTCCACAACAAAGACTTAAAAAGGGGGATGCGCGGCTGGTAGAAGCTCGTCACTCAAACTTGGAGGGGGTGTCACTAGAGGAAAAACAAACCCAAAACGAAAGCCATGAAAAGGCCAAAGAAACACACAGACCGACCGAAAAAAAATTTGGAAACGCAAAGAAGCCAAGAACGGACAGGAGGCTGTAAAGGGGGAAAAGGGAAAAAAAGAAAAGCGCCGGAAAAGGGGGTGGGGGGGTGACGGCCGGGGAAAATCAGAGTCGAGGAAAAGTCCAAAAAAAGTAAAGGATTATGACGGAGTGCACAAAAAAAGGGGATCACACGGGCTACTAGAAGAAGCACAAAGGAACCTGTGGACAGAGTTCACGGGGGGGGATAGATCTCCAACTGAGATGGAAATAAAACATCCGCAGGAAAAGGTGGCAAAAAAAAAAAAGTAGAACCAAAACAAGGGATGGAAGAAAGTGCACGCCTATTAAGCAGAAAAAAAGGAAATAAAGGGGGGGGGAGAAAAAGGCAAAAAGGATCGAAGACTAAAAAAGGCCGTCAGGGGCGACGAATAAAAAAAGAGGACATGCTCGAACAAGGAAGAGGCTAAAAGAGGGGGGGGAGGGGGGAAAGAAGCAAGGTCTCAGTGAAAAAAGGATCGATAGGGGGGGGGGAAATCAAGGCGCAGTCACTCGGGGCAAATTTTGGGAGACATAGGCAGGGTGACAAATAACCGTAGGAAGAGGGAGGAAAATAAAAAAGGAAAAAAGGGGAAAAAAAAGCCAGGAAGTAGGATTTAAAGCATCTCAAGTGAAAATCGGGGTACGGAATTGGGAAAAATTCAAGAAAAAAAGAAGAAATGGCGGGATACAGAAGCCCTGCCAAGCTTGGGGGAAAAAATTAAAAAAAAAATCAATAGAGGGGCAGACATAAAAAGGGAGAAACTTTAGCGAACGGTCTCAAAAAGGGGAAAAGGAAAAAGATTCATATTTCGCTTTAGCAAATTGGGGGCGGAGGTTTCATGGGGGAGGAAAGGGGCCCATGGAAAGATGAAACAGGCCTTCGCAAAAAAAAAGCCAGGGGGGTAAAAAGGGAGGGAGTATGAATACAAAAAACAGCGAACGCCCTGGGTCAGGGAAGGGGAAATCGAAAAAGGCGCGAACTCAAAAAAAAGCCCCCAAGGTCTACACAAAAAAATGTCATAAAAGAAAGACGTGGGCAGCAAAAAAATGATGGGATTATTGGGTGTAACTGACCCGCCAAAAGCGAAAAAGAAAAAAGGGGGGCGGGGGCGAGGGGCGAGGTCCCGAAAAAACGTGGGGGAACGGAGGGAGCTCAGGAGGGACCGAAACAAAAAAAACACAGAGGGGAATGCGTGGAACGGCGAAAATAACACCGTAAGACGGTGAGGTAAAGGGGGTTCAGAATGGTAAAGCCGACGTGAAATTTGGCCGAACAAAACGTGGCGGGAGTTAGACAGGAAATGTCCGCTGGAAAGACCACGGCATAAGAGGGGACAAACATGGTCCGGATGCTAAGGAATTACGACACAAAAGGTTGTCATCAATCAAGAGAGGGGGGGGTTTCGGAGTCAGAAGCCGCAGGTGGGGGGAAGGGGTCAAAGCGAAAAAAAAACCAAGTAAAAGGAAAAGGCGCACCCTGGGGAAAAAGGAAGAGGAGAGCGAGGAATCGCAAGTGTTACAGTGTCAAGCTGTAGAAGTTAAAATACAGAGGGAGGCGTGGGACGGTCGAAGGGAGTTGCAGCTTCTGGGTGACTACATCGAACTCCTGTATGAGAAAGTAGCAAATCGTGGGAGCAGAAGCAACGCGCCAAGAAGACACACGGACGGAAAGGGGGCAAACGAGTGTGGGTAAAGAGTAAAGACGGACCAGGGAAAAGGGGAGAGAAATCGGAGAACGTCGACGAAAAGTGTAAAAAAAAGCCGCACTTGCGGCCCTATCAGATTTGGAAAAGAAAAACCTCGGGTAATTGGAAAAAAAGTCAAAAATGGCCAAACCTCATTGAGAGCGGGTCAAAAAAAAAGCGGTGGAGAGATCGAAGGATCAACCGCCAAAAAAGCCGAAATGCACCAAAGTTGGAAGAGCCAGAAAGGGGACAGGACGAGCTGGGGGGGAAGGGGGGGAGCCTAGCCGGGAAGGCGGAATGAGACGAGGAGGCTGAGGATTTATTTCTCATTCCGCGAAACGGAGTTGCCCTGGATACTTTGCGGGGGGGGGGGGGGGCGGAGAGGAAAAAAAGCTAACTGGGAACTGAAGTCAGTTGGGGGGGCAAACAAGGGTCAGTGCGAAGAAGCTCAAAGGGAAGGTCAGAGAAGGCTGAAAAAAAACCACGCCAAAAAAGGGGCAAAACAAGTGTAATCTCTCAAAAACTGAGAAAAAAGAGCTATACCCCGGTCGAGCAAATTGGGGAACTGGGGCCGGGGGGACCATCTGAATGGAAATGAGGAAGGTCGAGACTTAGGGGGGGGATGGGCCAGAAAGATGGGTTACCAGGGTGTGAGGGGGTCAAAGGACCTGGCACATTAAAAAGATTGGGAAAATGCAACAACACCACCACGAGAGTAACTGAATAAAAAGAGGCAGGGGGAAAAGGGGGAAAAAACTGAGAAGGGGGCATAGAAAAAATCAGCCCTGAACATCGCTTGAGGAAGGAACGAAAACGAGGACTTACCCGGGGGACTGGGGGAGGGGAGGAGGGAAAAAAAGAGGGTAAAGAGCCCGGAAGACATACGATACGCTCTACGAAAAATGAAAAAAATAAAGAAGGTAGAAGAACTTGGAGTAAGAAGGATAAGATGCACAAAAAGGTAGGAATTAAAAAAAGAATAGGAGAACCATGGGAAAGTAAGAGGAACTTAAAACGATGGGAGTCCTGAGATTAGAGAGGAGCAAAAAACAAGGGGGGGGGGGGTGGGGGAAAGAAACGAAGGGTCTGGAATCGTGAAGGGTGAGGAAAAAAATCAACACGGGGAAGTGAAGCGTCGGGGAAGATGAAGGGAGTCCCAAAACCAGGCACCTTTGGAAAACCCCTTCACAGCAAATGTAAAACCAAGAGGGTGGGGAGTCAAAAAAAAAAAAGGATCGTAGACAGAAGGAGGCAAATGATCCTTCAAAAAGGAAAGTCCTTTTGAATTTTGGAACAAGGTCTAGTATGGGGAGGCAGGCGGAGAAGGGAAGCAATTGGCCCTGGGGTGTGCCGAAAGGGGCAATGGAGACTGGGGGCCCACGGGGGCGGCCAAGGAAGCAAAAAAGGGTCTGAAGACCGACGAAAAAGGGAGTCCAAGAAACCGTTGCAGTCAATGGGGGGGAAAAACAAAAAACTGAGAACAAAAAAAAGCATCAACAATGAAGGTGAATCCGAAAGTCACCGAAAAAAGAGAAAAAAACCGGGGGGAGAAGTTAAGCTCAGAAAAACAAGAGAAGCTGTTCTGAAGGTCATGGAAAAATAAAAGCCCCCCGTGGATCAAGGTAAGGAAAAACAATGGAATAGGAAAAAACCAAGGTCTCCAGAGAGAGGATAAGAAATTAAGGTGATGAAACTAATAGAGCCATGGAAGGGAGCAAAAGGGGGGAAAACTCTGGTAAATGAGGGAAAATCACAAAAGGGCCGGCTTAGAATAAAAAGAAAAGGGTCAGAGGAAAAAGGACAAAAGAAAGACACAAAAAGGGGGGCACTAAAAAAGAAGGGGGGGAGCCTTGAAAAACAAGAGACAAGAAAAAAGGGTTTAGACGGGAGGTGGTTCGAAAAGAAGTCAACGGCCCAAGGTGGGTATGACAAATGACTAAAAAAAAAGGGGGGATATAAAAAAACATCGAGAAAAAGATCTGAGGAAGATTTCAAAAAGGAAGAATTCGGATAAACTTCAAAAACGGGACGGACAAAAGGGGGAAGAAAAAATCTTAAGAAGAATAAGAACCGGCAGGAAAATGGAAGGTGATGGGGGGGACGGGAAAAAAAAAAACGCAAAGGCCTAAAAAAAAGGGTGGGAAAAAAAAAACATAGGTTAAAAACAATGTCGAAACAGACGAAGAAAACGGAAAAACCCCTAAACAAAGCAAAAAAAATTTGGGGGGGGGGGAGGTAGGGGGGGGGGGTGGGGGGGGGGGGGTGGCGGGAGGGGGGGGGGAGTGGGGTGGAGTTGGGTGGGGGGGGTGGGTGTTGTGCATGTGGGAAGGGGGGGGAGAGGGATGGCGTGTCTGTGGGAGGTGGGGGGGGGTCGGGTGGGGGTGGGGGGGAGCGTGTGGTGGGTGGCGGGAAGGTGTGTGAAGGGGGGGTAAGAGATTGTGGGGGGGGGGGCTGGCGGAGGAGGGGGGGAAAGAGGGTAAAAAAACGCCCAGGAAATATGAGGTAAAGGGGGGGGAAAACGGGAAGGGAAAAAGGGAGTCAAAAGTCTGGAAAAAAAAGGGAAAAGCCGGAAGGAAAAAAAAAGGATAGGGGAAAGGGTCCAGGGGGAAAGGAAAAAAATTTTGGAGAGGGAGCTTGCAAGAAGGCCTCTCCACAATGGGTTGCCTGGGGGAAAAAGAGATGAAAACACACACAAAAAATCTTGAAAAGAGAAACGGAAAAAGAGAAAAAAGGTTGGAGGGCGTCTGAAGAAAAAAACTCAGGGGTAAAGAAGGAAAAAACCAAAAAAGAAAAAAAATGAAGAGGAGGGGGATCCAGCCGGAAAGGATTAAGGGGAATGAAACTCCGGAAAAAACCGAAAACTCAAGAGGTAATAAGGCAGAAAAACTAACGTAGGGTAAGGAGAAATCGGAAAAAAAAAAAGCTCAGAAAAAAAAAAAAGGGGGCAGGAAGATTTTCAGGGGGGGGTTTAAACTGAGGGGAGGAGGACTAAGCAAGGGGGGTGTTCATCAGAGGGAGGGACAAAAAAAATGCCCGGGAAAGGGGGGTCAGCGACCCAAGAAAAGGAAGAATGGTACCCTAAGGGAAAGGAAGCGCAAGAATCCAGGAGTACCGACTGGGTCAGAGATAATCATGACTGAGGAGTTGGGAAAAACATAGAAGAAAAGTCAAAAAGGGGGGAGGATTTGTGTGGAGATGTCGAAAAGGGAGTCGGGGTTAGAGGGAGCCGGGAGACACAACAAAAATCCTGACAAGTATCGACAAAAAAGCTGAGGGAAGGAAAGGGGTTTTAGGGGGGGTCTGTGTGGGAGAATAAAAAAAGGAGTTCTAAGTTCAGAAAAAAATAAAAATTTATAATGCAGAAAAGTGGAAGAAAAAAAAAAAAGAAGTCACTGTGGGTCGCAAGGGGGGAAGAAAAAAAACAAAAAAAAGGACAGGGAAGACCTGAAAAAGAGTGGATCAACAACAAGGAGGTAACTTTTGGGTGAGGGCAAATGCTCAAAATGAGGGAAAAAAAAGGTTTGGACTTCCCCGAAAGTATTGATGGAGAGGGGGAATAAAAAAGGGGAACTTCGCGGGCTGAAAACTTCTTAAGAAACTAAAACTGGAAACTCAGTAGAAAATTAAAGAAAAAGGGAACAAAAGAAAGGAAGACGGAAAAAGATAGACATAAGGCTTGGACAAGTCCTTGTTGGATGAGAGAGGGGAATCGTTTAATCACAAGGAGTTGCGTGTGGGGAATCATTTGGAAACGGGGGGGGCGTACTAAGACTGGGGGCAAAATGAGTGGGGTTACCACAAAAAAAGCGGACAAATTGACAATAGGGTAGTCGGCTGGGAAAAAAGAAAAAAAATGACTAAGGGGGCACACCTGGGATACTTCAGACATCAATCAAACAAAACAGGGAAGAAAAAAAAGCAAAAAATAGGAGGGGGGTGGCTTCGGGGGAAATTCAGATAGGGGGGCTTGGGACAACTGGCTAAACTTGGGGAAGGGGGGGGTGCAAGCAAAAAAAAGAGGACTTCGCAGGGAGGAGCCGGGAAGAGGGGTTTGAGAAAAAAGAACGCAATAGGGGAAGGACTCAAAGGGCCGGGTTGGGGGTTGTGGTCTAAATCGGCCTAGGGGGAAGTCATCGAAATCAAAAAAGGAAGAACAAAAAGTAATGGATACCAAAAGGGAAACAACTAAAAAAAAGGCATCGGAAGGTGTGGACGTCAGGAAAAAAAAACACAATTAGTGACCAAAGGGGAAAATTTAGGGAAATCAGAGGGCAGAAAAAAGAATTGTCCAAGGATGGTCAGAAAATCAAAAAGGGAAGGGGGTAAATAAAAATCAATTAAAATGGAAAAGGAATGAAAGGATATGGGGTGCAGTTGAGGGCATGAAAGAAACTTAAAAAGGGGTACCGTCACGTACTGTGTTGGGGGGGATTCCTGCGAAAGAACCTTGAACTTTGGAAAAAAGTCTGGGGGGGAAAAAAAATCAAAAAGGAAAAAAAAAAAAAAAAAAAATAATGGTAAGCCCAGGGGGGCCCAAAAAAAAAAGCCGCCGGGTTGAAAAGCGGAAAATCTTCCAACTAAGGGGAGAGAGAGAACCTTAAGGGGAGAGGGGGGGTGGGAAAAAGATCCCTTAAGAGGGGGGGAAAAAACCAGGCGAGGACCGATGAACAAAAAGATAAAGACCAGAAGGGATGTCCCGTAAGGCAACCAGAAAAACAAAAACCGGTAAAGAAAAAAAAAAAAAGTGGGGAAAGGGGAAAAGGGATACGAAAGAGAAAGTCCAGAGCACGGGAAAGAAGGCCTCAATAAAAGCCCAAAAAACCAAAAAAAAAGAGGGGTGACTTGTCCTGGGGGGGAACAGTACTGGAAATACAAAAGGTGTAGAAGTAGAAAGAAAGCAAAAAAAGCCAAATCAGAAAAAGACGAGTGCTCAGGAAACAGGAGAAGCTTAAGAAAAAAAGAACAGAGAAAAAAAAACCTCCGCGAAAAGAGGGTGGAAGAGTAGGCAACTGCAGACGCGGGGCTTTTTGCGGAAAAAAATGGTCTGAAACCACAACAAAGTCCCAGACGAAGAAAAAATCGGGGGCATGTGCAGAGCAACTGGGAACTACAGAGGGGGCGAGCTGAAAAGAGAAGCCCCGACTGGGGACAAAGAAAAAAAGCGCTTTTAAACGGCCAAGTACCATTCAGGGACTATGGAAAAAGGGTCGCGGGTTCTAAAATGATAGTGCTGCCGGCGTTCAAAGGGACGTGAAGTAACTTGGGTGAAGATTATCACCACAAAAGAGCGAGGGTTGCATGTTCTGGGGGGGGGGAAAAGGTCCGAAGCACCCAGTTCCCGATGATGAGAAATTGGGGTAATCCTCCAAGAAATTCGAGAAGAGAAACTAAAAAAGAATTTAGAATGAAAACCAACTAGGGCCAAGACTTGTCTAAGCCCAAAATTGATCGAGCTTTGCTGCACACGCCGGGAAAAAAGGGTGTCGGACCAAAAACCATCAGAACACTGGAGAGGGAGAAGTCACAAGGATCGACAAGGGGGGAAAGGGACATTTAGAAAATCTAAGAAAAATGGAAAAAATTAGGGGCGGTTCAAAAAGTGTACTGAAAAAATAAGGTAAAGGGGAGAACAAGTCTTAAAAAAGTGAGAAACAACTCAGGGCTGACGGGAAAAGGAGGTTTGAGAAAAAAAAAAAGGAGTATGAGGGGAGAAAAGAAAAGAGAACTGAAGACCGAGGCAAGGGAACACTTCGAGGGGAATCAGGAAAAAAAGGTTAAGGAGGGAAAAAAAAAAAAAATTGAGCACAATCCAAAGATGACCTAAGAAAAGCATAAAAGAGCCAAGGAAAAGGTTATTGAGGGCAGGGAGTATTCAGGTCCGGAGGGTCGAGGTCGAAATGAAGGGGGGAAAAATTTTAACAAAGAAGAAAGGGAAAGGCTCAGAAGTGAAATCAAAGAAAAAAAAAGGCCAAGAAAAAAAAAGAGGGAGGTCAGGGAAGGGGGAGGTCCCCACATCTGGAAGACGCCGGAAAGAGGAAAAAAAAAAAAAAGAGGTGAAAAAAAAAAAAAATCCAAGAGATCCGGAAACAAAAGGGGAAATGCGGAGTCTCAGAAAAGGACTTTAAGTGTCAAGAAGATGAAAGGAAAAATTGTAAAAGAGACGCCCAGAGTCAAGAAAAAAACACACGAGGGACTGCGAATGGTAAAGGAAACTACAAAAAAGCCAGAAAGAAGGAAAAAGCGGAGGAAAGGCTCATAGGAGGACAGAAAAAAAAAAAGGGGGAAATTAATGGTTTCGAGAAAAAGAAAAAGAGACCAGAAATCGTAGTAGAGCAAGGTCAGGTGGGGGGGAGAGACTACAAAAAAAGAATGGGTGAGCGTCAAGGATCAAGAAAAAACACAAAAATAGAGTGAGGGAAATCATAAGAGGTCTGAGGGGAGGTGATAAAAACTCAAAAAAAAAGGAATTACCGGAGGAAGACATACAAAATGAGGTCCAAGGAGTCGAAGGAAAAAAAAATAAGAAGATTTAAGAAAAAAAAGGAAGACGGAAAAAAAAAAATTCAGAAAAAATTCAAAAGGATCGGATTGGGAGGGGAAAAAAACAGGAAACTAAAATCTGAGGAAGTAGATGGGGAGTGGGGGGTCTCAGGAATGAAAAGACCTGGAAAGGTGGGGTAAGAGCAAGGGGGATTTAAAACACGTCAAAAAAAAAAAAGAAAAAGGTGTTCGGGGGGAACGAAAACGCATTTAAAAAAAAAAAAAATCACTGAGGAAACTTCAAGGGGTACAGGGGGGAAATTAATGGAAAGAGGGAAATCCAAAGAGGGGCTTCAGGGGAGGAAGACCAGCGCAGGGGAGTATCACAGCAGCCCATATAAAAATAAAGGGAAAACCGGGAGGGCGATCAAGAAAGGGGAAACAATAACTGCGGCAAAAAAATAAAAACTAAAAATAAAAGTCATAATTGAAGTAATAATTGAAAAAAGGTTGGAAGGGGGAAAAATGTTAAAAATAGTTTAAAAGAAAAAAGAGTACTCGGTCCCACAGGGAAAGGGAAGATGTGGGGGGGGAAGTTGGCAGAAAAGTGAAGGAGAAGAGGAAAACCTAAGCAGGCAGGAATGCAAAAGGATCTCACGCGCACACAACGAGCGAAAAAAAAAAAATGCACGACGGGTGAAAAGGGGGGGGCCAGCCATGATTGGAGTGGAAAAAAAAAAAAAAAAAAAAGGAGCCCAACCAACGAATAAAAGGGGTTAAAAGAGGGCTAGAATTAGGAATCACTCGTAGAAATTGGGCAGGAGAGAGACGGAGGAGTAAAATTTGCCTCAAGACCAGTTGGAATTGAGGGGGAAAAGAAAAAAAATAACGGAAGTTCGCTAAAAAGAAAAAAAGGGAAGGGGTACCCTGTTTAAGAAGGGTTGGAATTACCTACGGCGGGGGTGGGGCCCCGGAAAGAAGGTCTAAGAAGTTTGGGGGGCTGGGGTAACCCCTCCCCTGGGTCCCTGGGCCGGATTCAGAACAAAGTGGGGACCATGGGATAAAACGCTGAGACAGAAAAAGCCATACCGGGGAAATCCTCCTGGAAACTAAAAAGGGACAAGGGACGAAAAGGAAGAACCGTCGGAGAAGAACTGTCTCGGGCGCGTCAAATCCGGTCCAAAAGGGACGGAGATGCGGGCTCAAAAGAAACTTTTTAAAAGTCCGGGGTCTATAATCTTTGGTCGAGCTTGAAAAAACCGGTATGAAAGAGATTGGGCCCTCAGTGGGGAAGAATCTAGATAATCGTCGAAGATGTGGGATATAAAACTCCGGGCAGAAAAAAGTACCACTGTTAAGAAAAAAAGCCAAAAGGTTGGGTTTGCTTGGGGAAGAAGCCTGAAGAGGGTAGAAATCGCCTCGGGGGGGAAACAGTGAGAAGGAGGGTCCGGGGGAAACTGGAAAAGGGAAAGGGCCTGAGGGGTTGGATGGTCTCAGGGGCACCAGGCGGAGATGGGAAGGGTGACCTCGGGAATCTGGGCCCGGCGGCTACACGCAAAGAAGAGAAACTTCCGGGTCCTCCACGTCAGAAAAAAAGGTTTGAGGCCAAAAAACCTCCTAGAGGGGGCCTTAAAAGACTAGACGGGGCTTTCAAGAAAAAAAGAAAGGGGAAATTGGAACGCCGAAATCCAACTTGGGTGGGGAGGAAAAATTCTAAGGGTTTGCGGTGGCCAGGGGGGGGGGGAACAGTCAGTCCACCAAAAAAATGTGGAAAAAAGCGGGGGGAATCCGGGAAGGAGCCAGAAATAACCGCAAGGGCCGAACGTGGGGGGGGGAAAGAAAGAGAACCCCGGGGAAACCTTCTAAGATGGCCCAACTGCTGAAGAGGGGGAGTCGCTGAATGCCCTCGGGTGGGGTTTTGGGAGGAAAAAGACCGGGGGGATTGAACTCAAATGAAACGCGGGGCACTGAAAAAAACAAGATTGAATAAACAAAACCGGAGAAGAAGTGGTCTTTGTTATAAAAAAAGGGCTCAAACGAGGGAAAATAAAGGATCACCACGAAATGAAAGGGAGAGTATCAGACAATCGGGGAATTGGGAGAAGGGTTCGCCAAAGACTGAAAAAGGCAAGGGTAAAAAAATGTGGGGAAGGGGGAGGAAAAACGACAAAGATAAGGAATCAAAAGAGAAGCTTGGTGATGGGGGGGAGTCTGGGAACTCGCAAAAAAACAACCATATCGAAAACAGAAATAAGCTGAAGGGAGGCTGAGCGGGTTAAACTAAAAGCCAAGGGGATGGGATGTAGTCCGAAGGGACTTGGTTGGTGTGTTTTGGGGGCGTCTCGGGTGGGACTTAAGGCCCAACATGGATAAGCGGTTGGGCCATACTGAAAAAGTGTCTAGGAAAATGGGGGTTGGTTAGAACGGAGTTGTCCTTAGGTCTGGATGAATCATGTCGAAAACAAAAAAGAAAAACCCACCTAGGTGGGATGGCGGCATTGGTTAAAATCTTTGTGAGACAAGCGCTGTAACATGTTTCCGTATCTTCTGTCCGGGGAAGGATGGGTCTCAAAAGGTGTCGGGAGCAGCGGGGGATCTCTAAAAGGGAAAAGCGGTCCACAGGCCTCCCGAGGAGTTGAAAAAATCCGGATGGCCAGAGTGGTTGGGGGATTTGGAAAAAAAAAAAGTGAAGACTTCGCGACGAAAAACCGCAAAAGGAGGCCAGACAAAGGGGGGGGGCACAAGAAAAACCCGCAGGGTCGGAAAAGAGACCAGGCGGCACCCTGAAGAAAGGGATCTCAAGAAAAAAAAGGAAGTTTTCAATGTTGGGAGGCGCGGACCGAAGGGGAACGCACGAAGGGAGCGAAAAGCGGCAGACGTCAAACGTCAAATGGGGAAAAGGGGAATAAGGAAAGTCAGACCCGTTAAAATCAAGAAAAAGTACGAAAACCCTTCAGAGACTATTGAGAGGATGAAGATTTCATGGGGTACATCGTCAGAGGGAGAGTCAAATAGGGCTAAAACTACGAGGGTAATCATGAAAAAACAGTCTCGTAAAACGCCATGGGAAAAAAAAATATAGAAAAAAACCAAAAACAAAGGGGGGGCGCCTGTAGGAGAAAGGTGGTAGAAAAAGGATTTGGAGAAATGAGAATTAGACAAAAAAGCGAACAGAGCTTTGGGGCACAAAAAAACGGAAGTCATCCTCTCTGGAAAACAGGGGGGGAATCTTATAGGCCTAAAGTTCACCGAGGGACAAAGAAGGACTCGGCGGGAAAACCAGGGGTCAATTCGGTAAAGGAGAAAAACGCTGTGGGGTAGAATCTGAAAAAACTCACAGAATCCGGGGGAAAAAAATCAAGATGAAAGCGCAGAGATCTTCAAAGAAAGGAAAGGGGAATACCGCAATCACACATCGGGGAGGGATCCAGGAAAAAATGACAAAAAATAACGAAAAAAGGGCGGGTTCACCCCCCCACGAAAAAGGATGAAGGTCCAGCGAGGGGAAAAAATTAAAAAAAGGAGCGCAGGGCCATAAGACAAATCCCCAAGAAAAGGGGAGCCCATTCGTTGACGGGCGAAGTTCAATCCCGAGGTTTGGAAAACGGACCAATTGCCGTCACGAGAAACACACCCCCAGGATGAGGAGGAAGAACACGACCGAGAGAGGTTCGAAAAGATCGTGCAAGAAAAAAAAAAATTGGGGAGGAGGTTGGAAAAACGTCAGGACAGAAAGGGAAGGTTTGACCGCGCATGATCGAGGAGAGGAACGTGCTAGAGGGGGGGGATATTCATCCGGAAACGGTTACCCTAAAAAGGCCTCCGAGCTTGTGAGAAAACGGAAGATCATGTGGAAAATCGTGGTCTGTGGAAAGGGGGCGGGGAACAGGTTAAAAGATGGGTTAAAACAACAAACCCAAGGGAAAACCGAGCGACAAACCGAAGCGCCGCAGGAGATGTAACCAAAAAAAAAAGGAAAAAGCGGTGGGGGGCCTGGTGGAAAGCTCCAAAGGGGCAGAGCCCCAAAAGCCCGAATCTAAAGAATGCAAGGGACATACAAAAATGACAGATGGCCAGGGGGCACTTTAGGGGCGCGGGAAGGGGGGTGAAAAACCTACAAGGGGGAAAGGCAAAAAAAGGAAGGGGGGGGATTATATTGGGGAAAGGGCGAAAAAAGGACGGGAAAAAAAAAGGGTTCTGCGAGAAAAGAGGTAATTGGGGGGGGGAAAAGAGAAAAAAGCTCTCTCCTTAGAGGAATGTGAAAGGGAAACTTGTCAAGACAAAGAAGGAAAGAGGGACAACAGAAAAAAAAAAACAAAAAAACAATCATAAAAGTGGTGCATATTGGGGGGGGGGTAAAAGGCCAGGACTAATAAGCAAGGGGGCGGGGGAAAAAATTATGGAGTGGAAGGAGGGAGTTCAGCCTAGATATGGGGAAGTTGGGGAAGGGGGGACAAGAAAGGAACCAGGGAGCAGGTTACAAAAGGAAAAAACGCTTGGGCCGCGGACAGAAGATTGGGGAAGCCCACCGGGGAGGGAAAAAAAAGTCCCGAAAGGCCCGGGGGAAAAAAAAGGCATGCAGAACAAGGGGAGGGAAAAACTAAAAGGAAGTGTCGAGACCAGCGAAAGGTCCATCAAAAATCGTCGAGAAGGGGGAGAAAAACTTCCACAGCACAATAGCTCACGCTTTCTGGCAAGGAGGCAATGAGCGTGCTGTGGAAAAAAAATTACGTGGGAAAGTGGCAAGGGGAAAACGACACAGACCGGGGACCAGTCGCAGATGCCCGTCACAAGCCCACAAAGAACCAAGAGCGAACCCGGGGTGGAGTCCGCGAAATCGAATTCAGGGAGACACGGAGGAGAAAACCCCCGAACTCTTGGGTCTGGGAGAGGAAAAAAAAGGTTGGAAAAAAAGGAGATCACCTCGCGATCAAAACAGTTTTGGAGTACCTGGAAGAGAGGATCTGTAGAAAAAGGGAACCTGTTACTAAAAAGGTCCCAGGGGAATCAGGTTGGAAAAAAAGAGAAAGTGGGGGGAGATAAAATCATTATTAAGCGTGGGGAGGAGGGTGGTAGTTTTTCATGGAAGGGAGAAAATCGCGTCAAGGAGAGCAAACAATTGGGGGAGGGCGTAGGGGCTGAATGGGGGGTTTAAGTCGGGGGGGAAAACAGGTTAAAGATCAAAAAACGAGAAGAGAAGGGGGGAACCAATCCCTGAAAAACAGTGGATTGCGAAAAGCAACAAAAAATGAGAAAAGAAAGAATTACCCACTACGATGGGGCCGGAAAGGGGGGGGACCTGGTTAGGTGGCCGGGAAGGAAGATTCTTGTGGAATTTCCCAAAGGAAAAGAAAAAAGGACCGAAAATGGAGGAAAGGAACCAGTGGGAACGAGATAAAAAAAGGAAAATAAACGCCCGAGCAGTGACTGGCCCGAGAAATACATGGAAAGGGAAAAGTAGCCCAAAGGGGGGCCGGGAAAACCAAAGAAAGATCGTTCAAGCATTCCCCATGCGTAGAAAAGGATCCCAAAATCTAAAAAAAAAAAATCTCCGTACGCCGGGGTCGGAACGGCAAAAGGGGTGTTAAAAAGGAGAGTTGCCAAAAAAAAAAGAGAAGGGGAGGAAGGGATGCCCAACGGCTGAACAGAAGGGGTGGGGACGGTCTAACGGGCGCGGTTGGGAGAATTCGACCGAGAACGCCAAACGAAAAGTACGCCCAAGATATGCCTAAATTCAAGGCCAGTTGTTGGGGGTGACGCGAAAAATGACGTGCGGGAACGGGGTGAAAAAAGACACAAAACAGTCGATGACGAAGGTCATTTTGGCCGCCGCAAAGAAGGAAAAAAAGGGGGTTGCAGAGCGCACAGGGCCGGAATGGGAGAAAAAAAGCACCAATCGAAGAAAAGACTTACATCAAAAGTGGGACCAAAAAAAGGGACCATAAGAGGGACTTGTGAAAAAAACCGATGAAAAAAAGGATCCAGAAGAACGTCAAAAAAAAAAAGAAAAAAAAAAAAACTGAAGGGGAATCGGTCCAACCCAACAAGTGTTGAGGAAATCAAAAGTAAACTTCGGAAACCCTCTATGTAGGGGGTCTCTGAAAAGGAAGGACTGGAGAGCAATATTCAGGACAGTCGAGGAGGGAATAAGAGAAGACAACACACTACAAAAGGGAGAAAAAGAAAAATCGAGAACACCAAGAAAAATGTTCTTCAGGAACGGCGCGAAAAAAAGATTGCCAAACCGCGATGTTGAAAAAAAACGCCGGAAACCCTTGAGGTCCAGCTTAGGGAAACAGAGCAAGGACGAATATGGGGGGTGTCCTGAACAAAAAAAGGGGGGAAAGGATGAGGGTCCGGAGAAAAACCAAAACCGAAGAAAAATCTAGCAAAAAAACGGCCCCGTAAGGAGGAAATTTCCAAGGGGGGAACCCAACCGATTTGTGGATGATGAAAAAAACAGAAAAGAGCCCGCTTGAAACCCCAACATCTACGCCAAGAAGGTTGTTCGAGAAAAAATCCAAGAAGGACCCAGCCCTGGAAGAAAGGTCCGAAAGGCGGAAAGGATTGCAAAAGAGGAAAAACGTAAAGTTCGCGGGGCCTCGAAACAGCCTCTTAAAAAAAAAAGAAAGGCTTGACAACAGGCCGCACCTAAGACAAAAAAAACCGTGTTGCGAGGAAAGCTTCCAAAACACATAGGAGGAAAAAGAGAGGGGGGGGGAAAAAAGAATCGGAAGGTGGCGAGAACTCGTAGGGAAAAGGGGGCTGACAATGAAAAAAAAAGAACTATCCGCAGAAACAAAAACCAACACGATTGAGGGGGGGAAGAAAACCGCGAAAATCCTCAAAAAGCTCCTAGGAAAGAAACCCACGTGGACCAGGGAATCCTCAAAAAGGGGAAGACCCGAGAAAGTCTCAGGCAAGAAACTTTGGGTGGTATTACGAGCGGCGGGAGAGGGGGAAGGGAAGTTTTGTAAAAAAAAGGAAAAACAGAGGTTGAAGACTACATAAGCGAGACCCAAACCCACAAACCGGGACGGGGTACCATAAACTAGGGACTTGACCAAATGGAGGGAATCAGAAGAAAAAGGAACGCCAAAAAAGGCTCGGGATTTTTACGAAAGGGAAAAAAATTTAGAGAATGGGGCCAGAGGTCTAGGGGTCGGCAAGGGGAAAAGAAAGACTTCAAAAGAAAAAACATCACGACAATGAAAAAAAAAGGGCAAAGTAAAAACCGGAAAGGTCCATTACAAGGGTGGGGGGGGTCGAGCAGAAAACCAAAGAGGCCGGACTCACTAACTGGCAAGAGACTTTGACAGATTAAAAAGGGGGGGTGCTCGGACGAAACGACTAGCAGCCGCGGGAGACCCAAAGAAGCCAGGAACTCTAATCAAGAGGGGGGCGTGGGGGGCGGCATCACTTCGTTGAAAAGGGGTTGCCGGAAAAAACCCAACCCAGGAAAAAAGGGTCCTGGTGGGGGGGAGAGGGCTAGGGACGAAGAAATGCGCGTGAGGGATTGAGGGGGATCGGTTTATCGGTTGGGGGCTTGTCCAATAAGGGAAAGGGAAAAGAGGGGGCCGGTTGCTCCTTGGAAGTGTGGGGGGAATGTGGGGCCGCGTCAAAAAAATCTTGAGGGGTGGGTCAGGAAAACTTGTGACGCTACGCAAAGGCATTCTCGATGTCCGAAAAACGGCGCTCCCTGGAAAGGGTCGGACCCACGCAAGTGCCTGTTGCAGGAAATCAAGGGTGGGGCAGGAAAATCTCGACTGAAGGAGAAAAAAAGGAGCGAAAAAACAAAACTGCGGCAAAACACGGGAAAGTCAGGCATCTGGATTCTTGGGGTTGGTGGAAACCGGGGGAGGGGCGGAATGGCCGCCTTTTGAAAAGACACTCGGGCTAAGAGGAGGGGAATGGGAAAGAATGGAATGCTGGGGAGATTCAGAGACAAAGACGTGGAAAGGTACACTCTCTATACGGGCAGGAGAAAATCTTGGATGGGAGGAAACTCGGTAGAAGAACAACTCAAAATAATGCTCCGTTGAGGCGGAAGAAAAAGCTCTCGAAACTACCCGGTATTTTGGCGATTCTCGCACGGTCAAAGGAAACAGCGGGATCTTTAAAAACTCGAAACCTATGGGCCATTGACCCGATTGGCGCAAAACACAAGAGAAAAGAAAAAGGGGGTTGTAAAATCAAAAAAAAAAAAGTTAATTCAGGGAAAAACTCACGGATTGATTTGTAAAATTTCGCGCGATCTGGAAAAAAAAGTGGGGGGGGTCTAAAGGGGGGTTAGGGGAGAAAAGGAGGCAAAAGACAAGGGTCTTTTCACCCAGGTCCAGGAAAGAGGGGAGAAAAAAAGAATGGCATCGGCAAAACGCCGGACGTCACGGGCCATCGAAACAAGAAGTTGAAGGAAAGAGAGGCCAGCGCCTTGAAAAGATGCTGGGGGGAAAATTCGAAATAGATGAATCGGTGAAGGGAAAAGATCGTCCATTCGGGTAGTTGACGCACAATGGGGAAGAAGGACCGGGGAAAGAGAAATGATAAGAACAGATTCGAGGGCCTTGGGCTTCTAAGGCCCAAAGGATTGGGGAGAGTGGACTCTTGGGAATCAAAAAAAAAAAACTGCAAAGGGTATATAGGTAAACCAGAACAAGAACCGCTCAAAATCAAAGACGAAAAGGTTCAAGAAAAGGGCGATAAATCCGATGTCGGGGCAAAAAGGGGCCCTAAAAAACCAGGGGGTGGAAGACCACTTTAAAAAAAGAAACTTAGCCAGAGAAAGGGGATTTTGCAGACAAACTGCGATCAAAAGCCAAAAACAAAGTCGAGAAGGGGGAGGGGAACAAGTCTCCAATGGGGGAGAGACATCCCTTCGTGCCGAGAATGTGCAACACAAGAGGGAGCCTGAAAAAAACACGGGGGGGGGTGACTTGAAAAAAAACGACGTTCAAAAAAGTCTGGAACGAGGACCCTCACGACGACAGGGTTGAGGAGGGGCACCAAAAAAGAGAAGGGGGGTCACGAAAAAAGCCACGCAAGGAGAGCGACAGAATGCCGGGTCGCACGAACTCGGGAGGCCACCGTTTGGCGAAAAAAAACTTGGGGGAACCCAAAAATCGAGAAACCATCGCGGCCGGTGACGTCCCCACGGTTTTCCGGGAGAAAAAGCGGCAAGCCGTGCTGAAAAAATCAAAAAAAAAGGAACCGGGGCCCACACCTGTTGCCGTTAAGCCGTCAAATCGTTCAGGGAAAATAAGATTGCACAAAACCTCGATGGGGGAAACTGCAATGGGTAATCGCGACCAGTCCACGACATATTCCGGCGAATTAAGAAAAGCGGAAAAATTCGAGAAAAAAAAGCGCAGAGACACATAGAAATACCAATTAGTGAATGACCGACCAGTTCTACGAAAATATTCCTTGGGGAAAAAGGGGAGGACGGGAAGAAGTAAAAGGAAAAACATCTGCAAAAAAAAAAAAGAAATGAAGAAAAAAGTTAGGGAAGACCTCAGAAAGGGAAACGGAAGCGTTTAGCAAGAAAGCGTCTTGGAAAAAAAGACCTGAAAAAAGTAATCAAGAAAAGCAATAAAGGGAAAGAGGGGCCAGGTCAAGGAAAAAACTACTCCGGGGCTACGACTAACCAAAAAAAAATGCCGGAAAAAAATCTGAAAAAAAAAGTTCGCAGAATCAAACAGGAAAGAAAAAAAATAGACGCCGAAGAAAGCCTTTTGAAAGGGGCCCGAAACGGGGAATCGGAGACAGAAAACCGCGCAGGGAGGGTCATGATTGTACGGAAATTCTGAAAGGCGACCGGGCGTTCTCCTGATAGGGCTGCACGAATAAATGAAACCGATGGGTGGAAAAGAAAGGAGGAACGGTCTGAAAAAGTGGTTAACAGGGAAAGGGAACAACAACAGGAAAGGAATAGAATTGTGAAAAAACATCGAAACAGTGGAAAGGCGTGGGCGTCCAGGAAGAAAATTCGCAAAAAAGACATTTCCAGGCCAACGCCCGCAGGAACTGCGGACGTCCCGCGCCAGTGTCTGAAAATCCCTCGCCGGAAAAAGGAACGGAAAAAAAAACGAAGCTTAGGCCGCCGGTTAAAGAAAATCCGTTGGTCAAGCCCAGAAAAAATGTGCACTACTCGAAAATGGTAAATTGGTTTTCGCCTGAAGAAAGGGAAAAAAAAAAAAATTTGGTGGGGGAAGTTACAAAAAATCATTGCACAGGAGTCGAGGGAAGAGAAGACATCAAAAGAAAAGGGGAAAAAACCAAGGTCCCCGGATCTGAAACGATCCTCAGGTAAAAGTGGGAAACGTTGCAAAACAAATCCGAGAAAGGGAAAAAATGCCAAAAAATGGTCATAACATAACGGACTCATTGGAGGTGCGGAAACAACATCGCCAAGCTCAAAAAACGGGGGAAACTGTCGGAAAGCGACAAGGACGGATGAAAAAAAAATGAAAAATGGTGGGAGTTGGGGGGGGGGTGGAAAACACCACAAAGAAAAAGTCAAAAGCCATATTTGTAACCAACACCGACTGGACCAGGGGGGAGTCCGGAATATCAAAAAGCTCTATCAAACACCTGGAGCACAAACAAATAAGGAAAGAAACGTGAGGGAATCCGCCGGGGGAGGGCTCCAGCACGGTGCTTGGGGGTTGAAAACCCGGGCAACGCCCACGGCTAGAAAAGGGGGGGGGGAGGGGGAGGGGAAAATGAGTAAAGGGCGTGAAAAGTGTCCTGAAGAGGGGTTTGACGCGTGTGAATC
>Ga0179593_1715954_pt1 | contig 23134 bp, 29 predicted proteins | sample CZODoug2_1_08_16_FD_185931 | JGI IMG/M metagenome (GOLD analysis project Ga0179593, IMG submission 185931) | Vadose zone soil fungal communities from Angelo Coast Range Reserve, California, USA - CZODoug2_1_08_16fungal (PacBio error correction) | ecosystem: Environmental > Terrestrial > Soil >...
GGGCGAAACGAATCGCCCTTCTTTCTGAACTACGTTTAAAAAGAGAAGGAACCACGAAGGGGAAGGAAAGGGTATTGTTTCGACTAGCGGTTCACTCTTACGCCCCTGCGATCTTACACTACGACTGAAGAAGAAAAAACGGAAGGAAGCAGTCGCATACAATTGGGGGTCACGTTATGGCTCTCTTCGCTACCCAACAAAAGAAAGAAAAGGCTTCTAAGTCTGCCAGCGTGTGCCTCGGGAAAGAGATTATTAGCAACATTTGACTCATAGTGGCTAGTCAAATTCTTACAGCGCGTCTGAGGGAGCGTACAAAAAAAAGGGGGCATTGATCTACTCATCGCTTAGGACGTAGAGAGAAAAGAGAGGACTCAGAACCTAGCACAGGATCGAACGAGATTCCAAAAAAAAACAAGCACAATAAGAAAAAACACGAGTCAGCCGCGACAGCCATTCCGGGAGACGTCGCACGTTGCGACCTGCATATAACCGAACAGAGGTGTCCTTGGATCTGGGGGGGTGGGATAGGCGTCTTCACTCCTGCTTAAGTACAGATGGCGACAAGGCGTACCAGAGAACAATTTGGCCAAGAAAAAAGGTCACCGACTAAAATTTCAGGAGGGGTTTAAAAGGAAGATGAAACACTCCGTGTCGGCCATGGGGCGCGCAGGTAGCGGCAGAGGGAGTACCGGGCAAAACAACGTTTGAGTTTGCTGCCGGATCACAGCTACAAATTGAAGCCGGATTGACGATAAACAGGGGAAGGGGGAACACCCTGAAGTCCCTCAACCTCTAAGCCCAGAAGGGCAAGGAAAATAAGCGCGCTGGCCCGTTTGCGGAAGATTGCATTTCAGCAGTTAGGAAGGTCGCAGAGAAAGGGGGGTACGCGCAACTTAATCCTTACATTGCAGAGAGGGGAAAAATGCCGGGCACGACGCCCGAGGAGAAAAAAAAAGGATCTCTCATTGAATTCTGTAAGAGGAGGGACTGAGAAATAAGGACGACGCTGTTGTCCGAAAATTATTGTTGGGTGTTGAACGCGGGCAGAAAGCAATACCTTGTAACGAGCCTCTTCTACGGAAAAGGGTCAAGAGGAGGTAGCAACCGATGGTCAGAAATGAGGCGAAGATCTAGACGTGCATGCCGCGAAAAACTATTAGTTGAAAGGGGAACAGTTTACGTCATTTCTATTACAGGAGGGAAGAGAAAAAGTTCCAGAAGGCGTGTCTGGTCTTAAGAAGGCGTCGTGAGTGTAATTGGGGGGGGGGCCCCCCCCCCCCCACCCCCCAAACAAACACCCCCCACACCCCACCCCCAACACAACCCCACCCCCCCACACCCCCCAAAAAACCCCAACCCCCCCCCCCCCCACACCAACCCACCAAAACACCCCCCCAACCCCCACATCACAATACCCCGCCCCACGCCCCCCCCCCCACCCGCCCCCCCCCCCCCCCCCCCCCCCCAACCCAGCCCCCCCCCCCCCCCACCCACCAACCCCCCCCGCCCCCCCGCCCCCAACGCGCCCCCGCCCCCCCCCCCACCCCCCCCCCCCCGCCCCCCACCCCACGCCAACCGTCAACAAAAACCCCACCCCAACCCCACCAACACCAAAAGCCACCCCCACCCCCACCACCGCCGCGATCGTTGGGAGGGTACACCAGGTACTCGAGTGAGATAAGATGCGTCTGTTCGGGAGGTTCTAGAGATTCAGAATGAAGGGAATCGGGGCTAAGAAACCCTGGCATCTGATTCATATACACTGGGAAAAAGATTGATTCGTCCGAGGACGCAAACGCACTAGAAACAAAGGACGCTTTATAGCAGAAAAGCCTTATTAGAAGGAGAGAATAAGCGAAACTCAGGTCCTCATCCACATTTCCGTGCATAGCGGCGTTTGATAACCCGTTGCAAGAGGGAAAGGGGGGGGGGAGAAGATCGTAGAGATCGCCTACCGTTTTGTGGGGAGTTGGGAGGGAGGCAAATCGAGGGATCTGGTGAAAAGAGTGGGGGGGCGGCTGCCTCGCGGGTTGGGGATTGAAGAACTTCCGTCCGAGGGAGGGGACAGCAACTTCCTGCGGCGCGCTGCAGAGGAAAGGAAACGGCCAGGGGGCATTCCGGAAAAACGCTTAAGAGAGGAAGACCGAAATGGCAACGTTTTCCGCGCGCGCTCATAGCAGTGCTCGGCAATAAAAAAAAGGGGGACAACACCGTGCTATTGAACTACCGTAGAAAAACAATATCCTGCTCTATTGGTCTATCAGGGAGAAAAAGGAGAAACTGCCAAAGACGGTACCAAAGACGCAGAAGGACTCCAAGCATATCGCAGGGATTCGTTAATAAGGGGGGGGGGGACAAGATTACGCCTCGCCACTTGTAGCTCAAAAATCTTCCACTACACTTCCAGGTCTTACACGGGCAGGAAAAAAAAAAAGTTGTCAGGGATGGGATTCTCATCCGATCAAAAAAAAAACATCTCCAAAGAAGGAGGAGAAGGTTCTGGAAGGTAAAAATAAGAATTGACGCAAACTAAGATCAAAAGAGGAAAAAGTGTAATTTGGCCTCGGGATTGCGGGAGAGAAGAAAAAAAGATGTCGAGAGATGTCCATGATTTCCAATCTCCACGTATTGCGCGAGGAAGCGGCGCTGAAGACTGCGTCAGGTGAGGGCCAGAACTCATCTTTCTGCAAACTAAGGGGGGCTCGCTGGCGAAGCAATCGGGGGGACTCTTGTGAAAAGAAGAGCGGTCGCAAATACATTTGATTTTGGGGCCCGCCATCGAGACGTGGAGAAAGAGAGGGTGAGGATCCATGTGGCAAGTAAAGAAGGAAGGAGCAATCGAGTTGGTAAGAAAGGTGTCCAGGGGATTGAAAGGAAGATGCTGCGCGTCCATTTTGCAGGTCGCCGGGGGAAGCCTTCCCAGACAGCGGTGGGAGGCTCAACGCATGGGGGGCGGGGAAGCATGATTAAAAAAATCCTCAGTAAGAAAACTTTAGAAATCCGCACGAACAGCTTGCCTCAAGTTTCAATACTCCGCGAGAACTGTGGGAAAGAATGAGACGATCAGAGGGGGATGCGGACGGGAGGCACAGGGAAGGTTCCTGAGAACCTAAGAGAGGGTACGATTCAGCTGGCCTCGGACTAAACTAGGTGCTGGTGAAAGCGGAGTTAAAAGGGGTTACGTCTTAGGCCTACGGTTTCTAGCGGCGAGCACTTCGAGGACGAGCAAAAGAGAAAGACGAATAGAGAGAACTACGAACCGTTTTGTAACCCCCGCTTAGAGATGGGGGGTTTGGGAGGAGAATAAAAGAAGAGGGGCATCTAACACGGCCAGCCAACGCCTTCTCCGTGATTGGGGGTGGACCTGAAAGAAATACGTCAACGTCGAAATTGATCCAATCGTTTGTCGCAGAAAGAACTGGGAGCGCTGACTCCACTGGGGAGAAGAAAATCGAAATCCATAGCCGGATCGGCGCATCGGAGACGTGAGTTTGAAAAGGTCAAAAGGAACAGGCCCCGGGGTTAAAACCAAACAAAGCCACTGTGGTTGGAATTGTTCCTGTGGCCCGGACTCAAAAAAGAAAAAAAAAGGAAAATCTTTTCCAGGGGGAACGCGGGGCCCCAATGAACAAAATGCGGATCACAATTTCCGTCAGAATTTCCGGGGGAGGGGGACCCCAGTTGGAACCGGCATTTTCAAAAGAAGGTAAAAAACGAGGGTAAACCGCCTTTATCAAGGCGGAACTTTTGAAAGCCGCGCAAAAAAACGAAAAACGGGGGCCAAAAAGGAAAAAAAGACACAAATCGCCGGAGGCGATTTCAAACAAAAAAACCGGACCGTATTTTTTTTATTGTGAACCAAAAAAGAAAGGCCAGGGGGGGCCCAACCACATTGGGGGACGGGGGGAAAATTGAAAGACAGGGCCGCAGATTGGAAGGTGCTTCCCCGACGCCTTGAACTTGCGTGGGGGGGGTTGTCCGCCGGGAAACCAAAGAGAAAAGACTTGTTTTTGGTTAGAAAAAATTCAAAGACCGTCCCTCCACCAGCTGGGAAAACTGCAGGGAGGGAATGCACACGGAGTTGCGGCCGCAAAACAGAGGAACCCAGCAAGGAAAGTGGGGCGGGTGGTCTGGGTGTTGGGTAGGGTGCTTTCACCGCGGGGTGGGTTGGTGTGCGCCAGCGAGGGCGGTGGTTGGAAAGTGAGGGGGGTGGTGTGGGGGGGCGGTGGAGGTCAGGTTGTGGGGTGTGGGAGGGGCGAGGCCGTGGCCGGGCGCGGGGCGGAAGGCCGCGGGAAATCATGCGAGAAGGGAACCCCTTAAATGGCCCCGATAGTCTAATGTCCAGAAGACTCAAATGGCAAAAACAGTGATGCCCTAAGTTTTTTTTTAAACACCTGCCCAGGCCTTTGAGGGAACCGGAACCGCACAGAAGCTTTACACAAAAAAACAGAAAATAAGGGGGAGACTAATGTAAAAAGCACCGTTCCCCGCGTATGTCGGGGGGTCAAAAAGGAACATTACGGGGGGGGTTAATCGAAACCGGAACCCAAAGAGGGGGCTCGAATTAGGTAAAAGGGTCTGCCTGGTTGATTAGCCACGAAAAGCGCAGAAGGGGAGAAAAAATTGAACGGGGCCACCCAGAAGTCCGTCTTAAAAAGGGAGCGTCTGGACCAACCCAAGGCTGTGGGGTCAGGGCGGGCCCCCCGACACTGGGGGGAGTGAAACATTGAAAAGAGAAGCGTCTCTCAAATTAGCTCCTAACCGTGGGGGCCCTTTGGGGGGCCCATAACAAATACATGAGCTAACGGAAAACAAACCGAGGGTACTACCACGATTTGGGTTTTGACAGGGGGGTGTTTGTGGTAGAAAACGGCCACGGATGAAAGGCTAAGTTCACCACGACAAAAAATTTTTCCAAACTGCCGTCCTGTACCAGTGGTGTTCGGGTTGTCCATGAATGTCTTAGTAGGCCCCAGCAATCCGCTTATAAAAAAAGGAAATCAGGGAGGGAAACACAAGCTTTCTGTGTTTGCGCTCACACGGGTTGACCACCCACAACGGTTCCCAGGAACAGGCGAGTGGTGTAAAAAAAAAAAAAAAAACAACAAAAAAGATCACGCGGTCATTCTCAAGTTTCACCAAAAAACTGAGGTTGAGGAGGTCCGGGAGGGGTTTCTGGAAAGCCAAGCATCCCCTTTTGGAACCAAAACGACACCTTTGGTGGGATCCTATACGCAAACACAAAGAAAAAAAAAGTCCCATCCTTGGAAAAAATAAAAAAAAAGAGGTGGACACCAGAAAGCGGGGGAGGGTACCACAGGCCATCAGGGACGAGCCAAAGCAAAAACGCCCCAGGAAGCTGGGAAAAGGTCCCGGAGGGTGGGGGGGGGAAGTCAACGTTAAAGAAGTTGGGGGGGGGAAGGACTCTTGGGAGCGGACAAAAAAGAAAAGCCAATCTAGGGGGGCGAGAGACCGCGTTGGTTCGGCATCCCCGGACTGAAAGGGGGGGGGGGAACATGATTATGGCCCCAGTGAAAACCTTTGAAAGTGGCGTCTCAAGGCCCGAAAAAACTAACAACGGGGTGTCAAACACCGTCGGTCGGGACAATGGCTTGGGCGTCACGGGAAAATGGGGGGGGACAAGGTGGGGAGACGAACCATCTGAATTTAGAGGGCGTCTTACAAAGGAGGGAGAATGACATCCGACCGAACCTGAAAGACTGTCCTTTTAGCGAAGGACCCCCGGATCGTTTGGAACGAGAAAAAAAAAAAAAAAAGGAGGGTTTAACAACACAATTGGAGTAAATTCATGGCGAAAACAACCCCCGAGGCGTTTAGCAAAGAAAAAAAAAAAGGCCCCGACGAACGGGGGGGGAATGAAAGAATGTGGTAAGCAAACACAAGCAAGTAACGGAAAAGAATGGGGAAAAAAATAAGGGGTAGCCAGTGAAAAAAAGCCGTGATAACAATTTGGTAGTTCAGAGAAAATCAAAAAAAGCCAAAAAACCCTTGTCACCGAGGTGCGGCTTAAACGGAGTGAAAAAGCCCCCTCCTTGGGGGGAAAAAAAAAAAAAAGTAAAAATGCGCAAAAGCCGCGGTTGGCAGGAACGCTGGAAAGGAGTTCCGTCCTTACTTGGCATTTGAAAGTTTGTTTGGCAGAAGGGGGAAGACAAGAAAAAACAGGAGTTTCAGACAGAAAAGGGGAGAACATCCGGCGATGAGCCAGAAATACTTAAGTCAAAACCTAGGAAACCTGCCGTCCAAAGCTTGAAGGTGTCGTCACCAATTAGCCCGGAAAGTTTAAACTACGTCATCCGCAAAATTCCGGACACTGTGTACAAACGAACGGGAAAAAAGAGAAGGCGGGGTTTAAACTCTCCAACGAAGCCTGCCCTGTAACACCAAGCTCCGAACGTCAGATCTGAACAAAAGTCAAAGGCCCAATACTCAAAGAGATCATCACGGAAATGGTTAAAAGGAATTGTACCTCTGAAGAAGTAAAGGGGATGACTTGTACCAGGTGGTTTTTCTGGGGGGCGACGGAGGATGTGACCCGCTAAAAACGGGGGGGGTGTGTTGTACCCTGGGGTGGGGTTGGGTTTTGGGGACGACGGAACGGGCACGGAGAGCAGTGATTGACGTACTCTGCCACGCGTCCGGACAAAAAAGGGGAGCTTTGTGGGCGGAAAAAACTATGGGGGGGAGGAATGCACCGGGAGGCTCAGGGAATGGGAAAGAACCGTGCAGTTGCCTCGGCAGTTAGGCTCATTAAAAAGGTAAAGTGGGGGGGGAAAAAACTGTAAAAGGCGAAGTCCAAAAGAAGGGTTTCACAAACCAAAAATTTGTTTTTCTCAAGGATGAGGGAACCCGTTGTGAATTTGCGCGATGGCGAGAGGGGGTTGGCCGTCCCAAAAAACCAGGACACGATCGGGGGCAGGGGGTAACCTGTGGAAGAGATCCTCGGGAAAGAGGAACAAGGGACTGGGAGCCTGGGTCCTGGTTACACGGAGAAGATGCTTTTTTTTTAGGAACTCGCTAACGGTGATCTGAAAAAAAACGAAAAAAAAAAAGGCAAAAAAGAGAGTCACATCTTCCCACTGTGACACCTACCACCCATTCAGGGAGGGGAACAGAAGAGGCGGGTCCATAAGGAAAACAGAAATAGACAAATCTCCCGTCTTCATACCGCTCGATCAAAGGGAAAAAAAAAAAAAGGAGTAGGGAAGGGAACCCCTCGGGGGGTAATCCAGCTCTATCGCCCTAAGAGAGCCTAAGAAAAGCCATCAGGGGGGTTTTGTGTGAAACCGAGGCACGTTTTTTTGTAGACCTTGGAAGCAATCTGTAGGGGGGGTTAGGGGGATCGGAGGGGAGATGCCGCCTAGGGTGGGGTTGGGTGGTAGGTCCGAAGTAGTGTTTTTGGGGTCAGAGGGGAAAAAAGGGGGCACGACTCGGTAAAAAAAGGGTTTTTGTGCCACGCCAAAAGTGCACCGAACAATCCGGGGCGGGGGTGGGTAAAAGTTTCGGCAGGGAAAGAACTTCAGGGGGGATGCCACACGTAACATGGCAAAGTGTCACCCTGGGAACCAGAAAAAGTGGCCGCAGAAATTCCTGGGCAAAAAACAAGCAAAGCAGGGGTCACAACCACATCCCGCCCGGGGTTATGCCAATCTGAAAGTGAAAATACCGCCACATCAGGGGGTTCCAAAGCGGACAGGGTTCAAGGCGATACGCCGCTGAGGCAAGAAAAAAAGGGTGTTGTTTGGGAACCGACCGTGCCTTGGCTACTGGCCATAAAAAGGGATAAAAAAACAAGAGCAAGCCCCAAAAAGCGGGGACGTGACACGCCGCGCGTCGAGGTGGCCAGGAAAAAATTCACGAAAATAGACGGGGATGGCCAACTACCAAACAGGGAAGGGGAAGACGCCAGACGCATAAAAAAGCGGGCCTGCGGTGGAAAAAAAGAAAGGATTTAGGATGTGGGAGAGGGGCACATACTTTAACAAACTCAAGGAAGAAAAATCAGATCTAGGCTCGAGCAAGCAGGGCGAAAAAGAAGAGGGGGGGGACGCACTCACAAAAAAGGGGGGAGAAGTTGGGAGGTACCACTTGTAAAAGGATTGAGGAAAATTTTTGGGCCTGTTGGGTTGTGGCAGAAAAAACCGAAAGGTAGACAAAAAACAAAAAACGGGGGGGATAAAGAGAAGAGGATTCTTATGGGAAACTACGACCGGGGACAAAGAAAAAAAATGTGCCCCCTGGCGTCACCTCAAGGCCCTGGGGAACTAAAATATACTTCCCTTTGTTGACAAAGTGGGTGGGAAAACTGGTGTTCCGAGCTAAAAAAAGCCTCATCCTATTGTCGGAGGGGGTTGAAGGGGTTGGGGGGGGTGTGTGGAATCAGGAATTTGGTTGAAAAGACAAAGGATATTGGGAAAGGAGGGGAAAATCTGCGGGCGGGAATTGGGTCCCCCGTAGGGAAGAAAACCAAGGGGGTGAAGGGTGCCATACCTGGCGGAAGAAAAAAAATGTTCCCTGGCAATTCAAAACTAGGGGTGCCCTCAGGAGAAAAGGCAAGAGAAGGCACAATCGTTGGGGGGGAAAAAAAGGGCCAGGGTCCAGCATTAGAAGAAACAAGAAACATGGAAGGGACTGGTTACACCAGTTTGGGGGAATTTGCCCGAATTACAGAGTGATACTTTGGCAAATTGAGCGCGGGGAAAAAAAAGAACAAGGTTTTCTCGGGTGCCAATCCGGTGAAAACACGGCACAAAAAGTGGGGGGGAAAAGACGGGGGAAGGCCTTGTGGTCTTCCCCATTCACGCACTTTCCCGAACTTTTGGCCGCTCTTCACAGCAGGAAAGTTTTTTGGAAACCGGGCCAAAAACGCAAAGGACGAAGTTGGGCAAAATAATAGGACAGAAACTCGAGCCTGGTGTCCCAACCAGCTCAACCCCTGGAAAAAAAAATAGGGTTGGGAAGCCTGTGGGCTATTGAGAAAACCTCCCTTCAAAAAAAAAAGAAGGGGGAAAAAAAACGGGGACGCTAAGATCCAACGATATCCTCAAACCCTACGAAAAAGAAAACATGGGAAATAAGGGGGGGTATGAAAAAATCAACTCCCTCGAATTGGGGGGAAAATGGGATATAAAAAAAAAAAAGGGAAATGGAATTTGGTACACATAGAGTCGCGGTTGGGGTTACAAAAAAAGGTGACCAATGAAGAGATACGGGAGGATAATCAGACGTGGGGGTTTTACGGGTGAAATAATCAAACCGAACGACAGGAAACCCTTGGTGTGTGACGAATGGAGTGGGACCGTGGGGCGTTGGGGGCCAAGCTGAACTAAAAAAAAGAGGGGGGCCCAAGGGGGGGGAAGAAGTGGGATGAAAAGCGCGAATGTCCCGCGGTAAAAAAAGCTGGAAGCCTAAAATGCGTTGCTTAACAAAGAGAGGGGAGATCATCGAGATAAGAGGAGGGCAATCCAACATAAAAAGGAAACAAAAACAAATTCGCTCACATCGCAATCTTTTAATCTGGGGGGGGAAAAGTTTGTTTAGAGAAAAAGACACCATTAACTAGAAACAGAGAGGCGTGTGTCGTTCGATTTTTTTGGGGGGTGTTTGGAAACTTGGGGAAGGGGAGACGCCGGAGAAAAAAATTCAATTGGGAATGGTGAGGAGTGAAAGGGGGGACTCCCTGACATAAGAAAGAAAAACTCGAGCAGAAGTAAGAAGCCGAAGAGGAGACGTTCCCCGAGACATAATATCCGGGTAAGGGTTAAAGGGGGTCTAAAAAAGTACTCATTACCTCGAGAAAAAGTTAAAACTTACTAGGGAAAGGATTCACGTGGGGGAAAAAGTCAACGTGGGGGAAGATTGCAGGGAATGCCTCTCGTGTCAATTCTCAAATCAAACAAGAAGTGGGTTGGGGGTTTTGTAGAATATGGGGTGTCCTGACGTTGCTCCTTGTGATAAAGTTAGGAAATGCGAGACCTTGGGGCAGAATGTTAATCAACGGGGAGCCGGCAGACGCGAGGTGACTTAGTGGAACGCAAGCCAGGTACGTTGGTGGGACGGAACAAACCATCAACCTCGTGGGTGGGCGGCAGTGTCACGCTAGTGTGGGGGAGGCCAAAAAAAAGAAAAGAAAACAAAGGAAAACAATCAGAAAAAGAGGAAAAGCCTCCGTGCATTCCAACCAGGGGCAGCCTGAAAGACAATAAAAAAAGCTTCCTTGCCCCGGTTACATTTGCCCACTCAGTCCCAAAGGGGGAATGTGGGTTCCCGGGGGTCCAGTTGTTGAAACCTAGGGGCGTACCACACCTTGGGGGGGGTGAAAGTTGGAATCGGCTTTAGTTTAACTGGGGGAAACGGAGTCGGGGGGGCAAGTGCCGGCGTATGCGAAAAAGAAAACTGATCAAGGGAATTCGCATGCACCCTGGGGAGAAGCAGGTCAAAATTCGCCAACATGTTTCGACTCGCTTCTCCCTCGTAAGGGTAAAGATACCGCTGACTTTCTCCCTTCTGTTTTTGGGGTTGTGAAGAAGGTACGAAAGGGGAGGACTGATTCCAGGATAGGGGTTTGTAGCCGAAAGGGGGCAAAAGTTTTGGGGCATTGTGTAGTGGAGCAGCACATTTGAAAAAAAAACAACCCTCGGGTGGAGGGGCGTGCAAATCTATTCTTCCCCAGGGCTTTGTTTTTAGGGATACACTGCACATTCACCAACCCCCCGCGAAAACCTTTCTTTCTCCACTCAGGGGGATGCCGGGCCTTCTTCCCTCTTGGGCGTCCTCCACGCATGGTTTGCTAAGAGTTTCCGTCAGGCTCTTAACTAGTCCCGAAGTAAGGGGTTTCAGCAACGGACTCTTAAATCACAAAAACCAGGGCCAAAAAAGAAACCAATTTGTGGTCCTGAAAAAGCTGAAAAAACGGAAAAACAAGGTAATCACCCACAAAAGGGGTTTTTGTCCTTACAGGTAAGGGCATAACCTCCGAAGGCATTCAATGCAAAATCCAATAGTGGCCTGGTCCAAGGAGACGGACTTCACTAGGAAGAGAAACGCAAGGCTTCGCTTCAAATTTGTGAATTTCTTAGAACTCTTGTTTACGAGCTTCACCACTGGCACGAAGAGGAATTTCCTAGACGGGTGGAAAGAAAATTAAGGTCCCAGAGGGGACCCGCCAGATAATTGTTTGGAATAAAAAGAAAGTAAGAGGTTGGGGCGAGACTCAGGGGGGGGAAGAAAGGGGAAAGCTGCTGGGAAACCAAATGGGGCACAGTTATGTCGAGAGCGGACTGGGGGGGTCGTGAAAGGGGGGAGAGGGGAGATTTGTCATGGGAAAAACGTTGAAGACAAAATAACTACCAAAGTGTTGGCGAAAAGGCTAACAAGGACTCACGTCTGACCATACCAAGTCGGGGGCAGGCGGAAAAAGGGGGTTCGAGTTAATGGCCCCCACCTTTTACAACACTAAACTACGGGAAAAGGGATGAGCAAGGGAAATCTAATCCTTTTCTTCAAACGTAGCAGGCCACAGTCGGGGGTGGAAGGGGGTGTTTTTACTGTGGGGGTTGTGTAATTGGGGTTAGAGGTGCAAGGAGCCAGCAAGAGACAATCCCATCCTACTAAGCCTCCCCCATTGGTGTCTGCAGTCCCACCGAGCTGACTATTCGTTTTGGGAATGCCCCGATCATTTTTTATTGGGGAGCGGCGGGGGGGGAGGAAAGTTAAAGATATTTCTCTTCTTCGTTCTTGGACCAAAAGGAGGTAGGGATGCGTGTGCCGGCCCGCTAAGGTCGGTCTGGAAAGACTTTCTTATGGGGAAGACACATAAGGCCGCTGTGAGTCTTGGGGTGATGTTGCCCCTTTCGGGGACAACAGAAGGTCTTGAGGTCAGGCAAGAAAAAATATTTTCCGTTTACAAAAAAGCACAAAACCTCTCTCATCCGGATCAACCAAAACACACGGAGGGCTTCTTATCACTAGTCTTGCTTTTTGTGACTCGCCGAACGAAAGTTCCTGACAAGGCTCCTGGGGGGAGGGTGAGAGAAAAAAGAAACTACGACAACAGTCCTTTTTCCCGCGGGCACTAGCTCAGGGGGGGTTTAAGACAAAAAGGAAAGTTGAGGGAACAAAAAAAGTAACCCGATTACGAAGACGCAACCCTGGAATTCAAAGCGAACGTGTTCAAAAAAAAAAAAAAAAGGGGAAATGAGGGGTTGATTCCATAAGGGTTCACGGCTCAACCAAGGTTGCAAACAGCATCGGGCGGGGGGGAAAGTGAGGAACAACAACAGGTCAGTGTACGCGGCAGTGGGGGAAGTGCGAGAAAAAAAGTTAACCAAGTGCTTGCGAATGATGAGGTTACCTTAAAATATGTACATAAGTTTTCAGGGCGAGAAGACTGTGGGTTGGGGGGGACTGTTTTAATCGCTAGCGAAAGTCGCGGAAAATTCGGCCACAAAACCACAACAGAGGCACTCGAGCCTACTAAACTCAGAGAGAAGTCACGGGTTACCACGAAGTTCAAACTTCCAGGGAAGAAACGACTGGGGTGGAAAAGAAGCAGTAAACCAATCAACAAAGAATTCTTTTGCGTACGGGAAAACGCTGCTGGGGTGGAACTCAAAAAAGAAGGAAAATAGGCCCCCTAAAAAAGGGAAAACTGGGGTAATGAGTTGGGGTGAGAGCTAGGGAAAAGGGCCACACCAAGAATGACGAAGTCCGGATGGGGTGGAAAAAGGTCCTTAAAAAACCAAAGGGAATGTTGGGAAAAAAAAAGGTGCGAAGAGCCTTTTAAAGAAATCCAGTAAAGGTAAGGAGGGGGGGGGGTCTAACCGGAGGGTGAGGGAAAAACCAAATCCCTTGGTCTGGAAAAAAGAGAGAGACGTACCTGACTTGGGGCAAAAAAAAAAAATCAAGAGATTGGAGTGTTGCGGACAGCATTAACATGATAAAAAAGGAGGGGTGTTTGGGGGTTCCTATAAAAACAAAAAAAAAAGTGGGTTTTGTTTAAAGGAAAACGGAAACAACCACGTGTCGGGACGGAAGGTTGGGGGTCCAAACGGGACAATCGGAATACCGACAAATGAACTGCCCGACACAGGGCGTTAGAAAAGGGGGAAGGAAGGCAATTAACCGTTTTGGATTCGGTATAACCTTCAGAAGGCCAAAAAGGGGAAAGTGCAAAAAAAACTAAAACCACAAAAAGGGGAAAAACTCCACGGTTTGTTTCCTAGCCGAAAATGGAGGTCTTACAGGTACGCCCAAAAAAGAAAAAATTCCAGGGGGTCAACGGCCGGACCTGTCAAGGGAAGCATCGGGGAAGGGAAAAAGGTGTGAACGGAAAGAAAAAAAAGCATCAATGGGAAAAAGAAAGTGATGCCGGAAGGGGTCCGTTTTTCAATAGGGGAGAGAGCCGCCAGAACTCGGTTGAAAAAAAGGAATTCCTCATGGTGGCTTTTTTTTTGGGGTGGGGTTTGTGTAGTGAAAGACGGAAGCAGACCAATGGGAACGCATACCAAACTAAGTAGAACAATAGCCTCTTTAGACCAATAAGTTGGGGACGTAAAGGGCTCCTCAGTTTCCAGTTTCGCCGAGAAAAGGAAACAGTCAATCGTTGAAAAGAAAAGTTACGTGCTGCCTTTCGAAGTTGGGAACGTAAATTTGAGGGGGGCAGGGAATTTAACTAAAGAAAAAAAGCAAGGTTTTAGGGGGGGGGCGTAACTTTGAAGGGGGGGGAAGGGGAAAAAAAAGTCGGACAAAAAAAATGTTCTCCTTCACAACAAACAACAGGCCGCGATCGAAGTGCGGGGGGGAGTGACAACTTTAATAGAAGGGGTCTATCATCGGGTAGGGCTTTTGATTTGCGAGTCGTGGAAAAAAGGAATCTAGATAGAAAGGGGTGAAAGGCTGTTATGAAGGCGGAAAAAGGGGGGGCATCTCCTTTCATCCAGTGGGGTGTGTCCAACAAAAAGTTGTTAAAAATGCCGGCCCCGAGGAAAGCCCGCCACGAAAAGAAAGAGAATCAGAAGGTTGTTAGAAGGGTAGGAGCCCGACACCAAAAAGGAATTGTTCACCCGAGTTTGATAGGAAAGCGGCAAAGGATAGTCACCGGCTCAAAGGGGGCTGGAAAGAAAATGTGCCCAAAGGTTTTTCAGCAATCGCGAGTTTTGGGGGAAACCATGGTGGAGGAAAAATGACCTTTGAAAAAAGTGGGCGGAATAGCGTCCAAAAAAAAAAGAGAAATGCGCTTGACCGGGTGGGTAGGGGGGGGGGGAAAGAAGGGTGGGGGGTAAATCGGAGAACGGAGATCTTCCTCCATAGTGGTGTGGTGGTAAAAAGGAAAAGGTACACAAGGGGGTTTGGGAGGGGGCGGCAGTCCGTAAGCGGGGGCTGAAAACGCTTGCAAAACTGGGGCTGAAAGGACGGGGACTTGCAGATGAAGTTAACCCCACGGCCATTGAAAGATGAGCAGATGAAAGGGCGCTAAACGACCTCGGGGGGAATCCCTGGGTTTCCCCTCTTCAAAACCCACGCCAAATGGAAAGCATCCAAAAAAATTGTCTATGGCTGATCGAAGCTAAAGGAACAAGTGGGGCCGAAATCACAACAAATTGGGTTAAAAAAGAAAATGGCAGTGCTAACTGTCGGAAAGGGGGGCGTGAAAAGGGAAAAGGAAGAGCAAGGAAAGCGAGGATTCGAGCGGGAGGGCCAGTCCGAGGGGGGAGCATCTAACAAACAATGAAAAAGAGCGGTGTGTCTTGGGCCTCCAACAAAAAAAGGGAAAGCGCCCAGCGAAAACAGAAAAGAAACGCAGGATTGGCGTTGGGGGGGTGAAAGTCCGTTGGGGAAAAATGAGCCACAATGTTGAAGCGAGAAATCCTCAGTCCAAGCCAAAAAAAACTTGAAATTGGGGAACGGGGAAAAGAGGTTGTACGGAAAGTTTTCTCGTTTGACATGGGTCAAGGTTGAGGGGTGGGGGGTCCAGCTCATGAAATCAAAGCGGGGATTAAAACAACAGGGAAAGGAAAAGAGAGAAGATTTCGGGGGGGGGTGAGACTTGGGAGATTTGGTGGTGGCCCCACCGGAAAAAACCTCAGAAAGCCCGCCCCGTTTGGGGCAGCATCACTGCCCAGGGGGGGTGGGACACGATCGCCGGGATTGGTGGCGGCTAGAGGGCTTGCCTTGAAAAAAGCCGGGGGTTTTTGCCAAAAAAAGGGGGGGCCAATTCACAAGTATTCTAAAGACCAAATATAAACTGTGGAGAGAAAGATTGGGTTCGCTGGGGCGTCTTTTTGTTTCCCCATATTTGGGGTTGTATTGGGGGGGTGTAAGGGGCAGAAACGCCAGGCTTTCTTTTGGTGCCGGTCACGGCAGTAAAGACGGGGGGTCCGCATCTAGTCAGAAACCTACGTTTTGGTTTCAAGCGGCTCAGGGTCGTGGTTTGGTACCCGTCTCCGCCAAGCCTAACCCGAAACCGACTACCACCACACATGGCATTCACTAATAGCAGATGCGCAGGGGGGAGGTACCCTGGGGGACAAGGTTCAAAACCAGGTGTCGGAAACAAATGAAAACAGGGCCGAAACAGCCCGCAAAATTTACAGAAAAAAAAAAAGTGCCTGGTTATTTAAAACAAAAAAAAAAGGAAGTTGCATGGTCACAATGGGGGGGTGGTCCCAAACGAATAGGACTGGAACGCCCAGTGGGGGGGGGTCGTGAGCAAACGATTTTAAGACGCCCCCAAAGTCGAAATAAGGGGGGGAAAAAAACTCTTTGAAGAGGGGCCTTTTTTGCCGACCAGCAAGTGGGGGGGAAACAAAGTTCCGGCAATACGAAGAAAGGGGTAAACGGTTGGTCTCTCCATCATCAGGCCCGAAACCACGCGAATGGTTCACACAGAGGAACACTAAAGGACCCCACCTGTGGGGAACATGATTTTTTTAACCCCCCCTTTTCAATAGAAAAGAAGAGGTCCAATCTAAGCAAAAAAAGCATGCGCACGTCCATCGGGGTAGCCATTAGGACTCAACCCAATGGGAAAAAAAAAAAAAAAAGGAAAGTTGTGTGTTTACTAAACGACATTTTGCGAACCCTTGTTGGAAAGAACCACTAATTAAAAGTCAGAAGGAAAAAGGAATCCAAAAGAAATGCAGAAAAGTCTAATCGCGCCAAGGAGGGGGGAAAAAAAAAGTAAAGATCAAAGCGGACGCAGTTGGGGGGAACTGGTTTTTTCAGTGGCGGTGAAGCCAAGACCCGAAGTGACAGGGTAGGACTTGAAGGGGGGGGTTACGATGCAAAAGGGAAGCTGTTCGACCTAAGAAGGTTCAAAAGACCTTGCAAACCATCAATTCGAAGGAAAAAACAAAAGAACCTAAAACATAGGCCAATGCACCTCTGAAAAGAAAATTGAAAGGGGGTTTTTGCCCGCAAGTACTAATGGCGGTGACCAGGGTGTGGGGTTTTGGGGTGGTGAGAAAGAGAAATCAAGAAGAATTCGCTTGGACGCAAAAAGCCTTCGCCAAATGGGATCTAAAAGACCTTAAAAGAAGGGGAAAAAGTTTAAACGTAAAATGGCGCACTACCTGGTAGTGGGGGTAGCGGGTCGGGCAACTTTGGGGTTTTTTGGGGATCAAAAAAACCAAAACGGGCCAGCAGAGGGCTCTTCCAAAGAAAAAGTTTAAAACTATCCCAATATTTCAAGGGATTAGAAGACGTTGACAAGGTTTATGGACAGACCCCGGTCCAGGCGTGGCAAAAACAAAAACCAAAATCGGGTTGAGCGGAAACCGAGGGGAGCGCAAAAAGAAAAAAAGACAGAAAAAATCTCCGGGGGAAGGGCTCCCTTGAAAAACCAAATGAAAAAAAGATGAACACCGTCGACGGGGAAGGTTAGCGGGAAAAAGGGGGAGGCCAGGTGGTTTGTGAAAGGAGGGGAAGCGGTCAAACCAGGTAGAAAATAAACCCTTGGTACGTTTTTCAGGGAAAGGGAACTCGTCTAAGCCCAAAGGAAACTTAAAAAAAGGACAGGAATAAAGGCTGAACGGCCATACGACCTGAAAATTTTACGCGAATTCCCCGAAGGGGCGGAAAGAAAAAAAGGGAACATTCCATGGGTGGGGGGCGGTTGGGCCGGGAGATTGGATGGTTTGTCCAGAACAGTTGGAAAACTTGGGGAGGGGGGGGTGGGCAGAATCAGGCACCACCTCAAATCACAGGCACAAAGCGGTGGAAAAAAGTATTCAAACCACTAAAAAATGGCAGGCCGAGCGATCAGTGAAAGGAGGATGTTGAAGAAACTCACCCCAAAGCAAAAAAAAGGTGAGGGGGGGAAAAAAAAGGGGTCAAAAGTGGAATTCATTCGGATACGGGGGATCTTGGACCCCAAAAATTGTTTTCGAGAAGTTGGTCTTGGGAATCCAGTGCCCGCCACACCAGAGTGTAAAATAACAAGGAAAAAAATCCGGGATATAAGGCTGTTTTAAACCTTCAAGCCATAAAATCTTGGTATGAGTGGGGAAAACTTTTATAGGTTCGCTTTTTGTTAGACCAGGCCCATGCCGATTCTACTGGGCAACTAAACGAGACATGAATAGGTCTCGGGGTTAGAACAAAAATGAGGAGGGCAAATAATTGGTTTGACGCTTCGCGGTGCAGTTAAAAAAGGACCTTGGGATTCGACAGGTTCTGTGAAAGTCTCGGCTCGCGGTTTAAAAGAAGCACTAAGATGGTCTACAACACGTTCTGCGTGGGTTAGGGTCAATAGAGAGGGAAAAACCAACTTTATGTGGGAAACTTCTCACGACTAGAAAGTCCATTGACCCCACAAAACTGAAAGAAAATTGACAATTAGCCGTAGTTCCATTGCCCGTGGTATGCCAAAAAACGGGAAAAAAAAAGAGGAGGTGTTCAACCCCAAGAACCAACTTGGGGGGCCTACTACGAAAAAAGAGGTGGGTGGAGTGAAACCATGTGGGGGTTAAAAATAAAACAGAAAGAAAAGTTTCACGCAGGCAAAATTTTGCGACAGGTTTTGGAAAACCAGGTGTTGGTTTGTTTTGCGTTGAAAAGGTTACCCGTGGGAGGGAGGTGGACCATAGGGGAAAAGCAACGGCCAGAGAAAGGTGGGCACCACTTCGGGGTGGGACGGGTAAAAGAGCAAAAAGAAAGGGCCGGATGACACAAACGCAAAGGGCAATTAAGGTCCGCAAAAACGGGCCAAAAGCTCAAAAAAAAAAAAGTGGGATCTGCAAAAAAGAGAAAGGAATAAGGGGGGGGAGTGGGTTTTGCAAAAAAAATGTCCTTGGCCAAACCAAAAAGTGTTGGGACCAAAAATAGGAAAACACAAAAAAAAAGTTGCCAAAAAAACAGAATTGCACAAGCTAGTACAGGGGTAGAAAAGCCCCGATAATGCTTTGGGGAACAGCAAAACTCCGGAACAAAAGGGGTTGACCTACGCACAAAAAACTGAAGGAAAAAAACGGTAAAAATTCCGTGGGGGCTAGGGGGATTACGGGGGGGGCAAACAGGGGCACCCAAGTTAAAAAAAGAAGCATCGTGGGGGAGAAAAAAAAAGTCGAGCATGCACTTGGAATGGGCCAAGTCATTGGAGGTAGTAATTGGACCCAAAAAAAGTAAAACTGGGGGAAACAATGGTTCTCCAGGGGTAAGTCAAAAATAAAAGGTGGTCCCAAAAACAAACAGGGGGGGGGGGGGGCAGACCCGGACGGAAGCAAAAAAAAAGGGAGAAAATGCGGTGGCGGTTAAAGTACCCAGAACGAGGGAGAGGTTCGGCTTGTTCGACTAATCAAAAATCCGAAACATCCTGAAGATTCAGAAAGAAAAACGGTTCCAACATCGGAACCTTAAGGCGAACGGAAGAACCGCCAAAACTGTTAAAAAGGTTCAAAATGGACGGAGCGCCTTGATTGTACTTCAATTCTTACAGAAAAAGAAAAAATTTGTTGGGGGGGGAATTGGTTGTTTAATACAAACAGAGGAAGCCAAAGTCGTAAGGGGGGGACTAAGGGGGTAAAAAAAAAAGAAAAGGATTTAGGGGTAAATAGAAAGGATTTTTTGTTCGGGAAAAGAATTCTCCTCACGGAATCAAAAAAGAAGACAATGTTGAACTCAGGGGGGGGGTACCTAATTACGGTGGCGTTACACGAAAACGAGTGGCAGGGGCCAGGGTATAATTGCTGGCAATCAGTTTAAAAAAAAGGCAAGGAAGAGGGACACGTGGACCTTCCCCTACAGACGGCAAAAAGAACCGGATTGGGGGTTTGCTTACACCGGGCGAACCAACAAAAGGTTGTTGGTAAGAAAAAATGGACAGAACATCAGGGACGGCGCATGGTTTCATCACTCAACAGGGAAGGAAAGGAAACTGGGGCTTGAACCACGTCGGGGGTCCGGAAAACTAAGTCTTGGGGGAAACAAGCGGGCTTAAAGGGTTTAAGACGTAGAAAAAAATTAGGGAGGGCCCTGAAAACACGGCCGATCAAGCGGAAGCGCGGCTGGGGGGACATAATCGGGGGCCAGACAAAAGGGGGATTTAACAATTTAAACCTCTGATCCCGAGAAAAATGCCTGAAAAAAAAAATCCGAAAGATTCAGATACGGATGGGGTTGAAAGAATTTGGACAAGTGACAGAAGGGGAGCGCGACCCAGGTTTCCGTAGTTCTGAAGCAAAAAAAAGGATGGGGCGAGAACGCCGAAGTTTTGGGAAGGGGGGGGGTTTGGGTGGAAAATCCATGGGGGACCCGGGCTTAAGAAAAAAATAATTTAAACCAGGAGACCACCCTTCCCATTCCTCATTCTCGGGAAAAAAAAAAAACCAAATAAAAAACGTGAAGGAAAAAAAAGGCTTGAAAAGGTAACAAGGCCTCAACTCTAAAAATAACAAAAAACTGAAAGTTTTTCAAAAACGCAACAATTTCTACACGTCAGTTCGTCCGGTGAAAAAAAAACGACACAAAATTCCACCGAAAGGTGTTGGGCTTGGTGGGGAGAGGGGGGCTAGATGAGGGGCAAGCCAGTCCCAAAAAAAACAGTGCCTGATCGTAATTGAGGTAAAAAACTCGTGAGCAGACCCAGAACTGGGACCTTGGGAGGAAAGAAGGCCTGACCGCTGGTCTTGAACCAAAACTCGAACCTATTGCTTCTGAACACCGGAAAGGGGGGGAAAAAGCGTCCGAAAAATCTTACACGGGACGGCGTTCAGGCCCAACTTTTTAAAGAACCCTGGTTTCTGGCAGAAGAGAACAACTACACCATAAAAAACGACGCAAACCAACTCGTGTAGATGGGGGGACTACCCTAGAAAAAGGAATTTCTAAATGCTCCAGAAAAAAGTCCCCGGTCGAACAAATGTTCGGGGGGCATCCAAAAAAAAAAGTTGTTTTGGGAAAAAAAAACCACAAAAAAAAAATAGCTTCAGGGGGGACGAAGGTTCCAAAGACCTTGGAGGGGGGGGGGGGTTGAAGCGTTACGAAGAGGAAAAGAAAATAAAAAAACGTGGGGTTTGGGGTTAAGAAAAAATCGATGGTTTTTTGTGGTCCATGAGGAAGCAAATTCTTAAAAATGGAAAGGTTGGGGGCAAAAAAAAACGTGAAAAAAAGAAGATCTGAGGGTTTGAATGAGCCAACAGGACGAAGCTTTCCCCTTATTAGGAAGGACATGGGTTCCAAAGGGGGGTAAAAAAAATGGGGGGGGAGTCAGGAAGGGACCACGCACAAGGACAGAGGAAAAAAGGCCGAAGAAGATTTACCAGAAAAAAAAAAGGGGGATAAAAAAACGAAAAAAAAAAAGGGGAACCTTTGCGAGGCCTACAATCAGTAAACCATAAGAGAAAGAAAAAAGGGGGCGAACGTGAAGAAAATTCAAACACCTTGGTGGAAAAAGGGGAGGGGGTGATACTTCTGGGAAAAAGTCGAACTTTCGCGGGGGAGACCAGCAAAAAGTTCACGAGTGTCACGAAAAAAAAGACCTTGAGAAAATTTCTGTTACTAGCCAACAGGAGAACCAAAGCAGACAAAAAGAAGCAAAAAAAAGTAATTAAAAGGTGGTATATTTTAAAAAATTGAAGGGGCAAAAAGGGGGGAAAAAAGAAAATCTAAAAGAATAACAAAAGTGCCCATCACAATAAGAAACAAGGACACTTTTGACCTTCTGATGTCGGACCTTTGGATCGGAAATTGCAGCATGGTAAATTTTGGAGGATTTTGTTGCCGAAACCTATGCAAGGATCCACAACGAGAGGAGGAGAGATAAGCTAGGGGTTGGAACCCAAAAAACCCTGAAAAAGGGGAATAAGGAAATGGCCATCAGTTGCCGTGCGCAAGGGAAAAAAAATCTAAAAAAAGGAAAAAAAAAAGGTGGTACGGGGTAAGCCGAATGGGGGCGAAGAATTTAAAGAAAAAAGGCGTGGTGGCCCACACGGGGTGGGGGGGGGCAATGTCAAACTGGGGTCCAAAAACAAATCCAGAATAATGGGGCTGAAAAAAGCTTTAGCTTCCTTTTGTTTGGTTCCCCTTTGCCAAGACGGCCGCCCTTTGTTTTGGGGCAACCGAAAAAAAAAAAACGCCGGGTCGGGTCCGGGGAAAAAACAATGCGGGATGGAGAGCCAACCGGCAAAGACAAAAGTGAGAGCATGTAAGAACGTGGAGAAAAGAGATCCGCTGAAAAAAAAACAAGGGTGGGAAGAGGCACACGGACCTGCTTTGGGGTTAAAAGGGGTTGGAAAGGGTTGGCAAGCACTTACGTAGGTTGGGACTTCGTTCCGCAGAGCGGCATTGCACCAGGTGGGGGGCCCGGAAGCTGCAAAACCTGGAAAAAGCAAAAAGCATAAGGAGGGTGGGGGGGGCTACCGAAACCCAAAGTGGTTAAAAAAAAAAAACCCAAATGAGGCCTGGACATCTTGCATTGGTTGAACAACCTCATAAGGGTTGAGGTGAAATAGCCCGAGGGGGGGGGACGCATCCAGCCAACCCAACAAAAGAAAAGAGTGGGTCAGATTCAAAAAAGCCCAACGGGGGGCGAGGAATGGGGGCATGTGATGAGAACCAACGGACCAGGAAAACGGGTGGACGAAAAAAAAAGGACCTGTCCTAAAAAAAAAAAACAGAAGCACACCGAAATTCGAAAATTGAAGGGGGGGGATACGACGAATCTAAAGAAAAAAAACCTTTGTTGGAGGAAGAACCAACCCCCTAATTGGGGGGGAAGAATAATAGAGAGGGGGGTGGGGTAACAGGAGAAGAAAAATCGAAAAAAAACCCTTCCTCATGGGGGGGAGGGTGTGCGCATATCAACCCCGGGGACAAGTCCCATGTTTTTTTCGGGATTAGGACGGGGCTGTGGGGGGAGGAAAAAACAAGGAAAGAAAAACGGGGGGGGAGTAAAAGGGGGGGGGGAATATTAGGAGTATGGAGGGGGGGGGTAAAGCGCCTACGCCTCACTAAAAAAGGTGTTTTGGGGACACAATTCGGAGAGCAACATTGGAAAGAAACTCGCAAAGACGCATTTCACTGAGAACAGGGGGAATCAAGTGGGACTTTTTTGTGTGTTAAAACCAAGAAATAGAGTATCTTGAAATTGGGGGGTTGGGGTTGGTGGGGGACGGAGAATTCCTCCCACATAAATGGCGCCACAGGAGCTTTTTTTCAGGTGTCCTGACATCAAATAAAGACTCCGTTACTTAAGTGGGTGCGATTTATGGATGGCTGGCTTAAAAACCGGATCGGACCGGTGGCAACTTTAGGAAAATGGGCAGTAAAACAAAAAAAATCCTGTTTGTTTCTTGTGGGTGGTTTTGGGGGGCGGCAAGATGAAGGTTTGGGAGATCGCGGCACTAGACGGAGGGCTCCCTAACCTAAGGGTTGTTCTATAGATCCAGGCTCCGGTTTAAGAAAAACAAACGGAAGAACCTTTGGTTTGGTATTGCGATTAAAACGCCTGATGTCAAAGAGGGGGAAAACAACAAAAAAAAACAAGGAAGAAGAACGAAAGGTTTTTAGGGGCAGTTGACCCGAGGTTCAAGGGGGGGGAGCAAACCAGCAACATAAGATACAGCAAAGTTGCTCCTCCACCAGACCCCAAAGGAAAAAAGAACTAAGGAATACCTCCCTT
>Ga0179593_1465895_pt1 | contig 23127 bp, 31 predicted proteins | sample CZODoug2_1_08_16_FD_185931 | JGI IMG/M metagenome (GOLD analysis project Ga0179593, IMG submission 185931) | Vadose zone soil fungal communities from Angelo Coast Range Reserve, California, USA - CZODoug2_1_08_16fungal (PacBio error correction) | ecosystem: Environmental > Terrestrial > Soil >...
ACGGGTACCACTCAGAAACCTTGTTGCGTAGGTCCCTTGGTCCAGGGGGGAAAGTCAATATGGGGGAACTGAATGGAATGGCAAAACGAGTTCTGCCAATTTACCCTGGGCAGTTATACAATATCTTACGTAAAAAAGGGGGGTATGAATTTCCCAAGTTAAAAGGGGAAATTAACAGTCCGAGTTTCAGGGGGGAAACAGGGGAGGGACAAGATTGGGAAATGAGTGCCAATCAACAAGCATATTTTAAGCGAAAATCAGAACCGAAAAAAAAGAAGGAAGTCCGAAAGCGCGAAGGGGGAAAGTTTGGGGGGGAGGGAACAGAAATCTCAGAGCGGGGCACGTTGTCTTAATTAGGGGGTGTCTCTCCACGCTCTGAAATGAGGGTATATAACACGAAAAAGAAGGGAGGAGGTCCAGGACAGTTTGCAGAAAAAAAAAAAAGGGGCCTTAACGGAAAAAAAAGCCAGGCGTGGGGGTGGCGAGGACATCTTCCACCAGATCACAAAGGAGAATCTGAAGGAGAAAGAGAATAAACCATTCGGGGGGGCAAGAGAAAAAAAAAACAAAAGTGATAGCGGAATATTGGGGACCGCAACCCCTCAACAAATTCCTAATCCCAGAATCCAGAAAAGTGGGGGAGGGAATAGACGGGGGAACGAGGAATCAGAAAAAATCTACTCAAAAGAGTTGGAGAGTCATAAAAGAGCGGCCTGACCCAGATCCAAACTCGCTCAACAGAAAAAACGGTAGGGTGGGGGGACAGCCTCCAAGAGTTCTCTGGAAAAAGAAGGAGACTTCTGTCACAAGATGAATAAAGTGCGTGAGCGATCAATGGGTGGGTTTCGGTGACGAATGTTACTCGGGTGAGAAACAGGCCTTCACTGAAAAACAGGAAACCAAAAGTAGACAAGTGCTTAAGATTGGGGAGGGGAGACAAAACTAGACGGGGGGCGCGCATACTTACTTCGGGAGGACGACGTGATTCAGGCCACAAAGCTGATCAAGAAACGGGGAGGATACACGATAAGTCGCAAACAAATCGACTACAACAAGACACAGAGCGACCGGTAATTAGGACAAAAAAATGGGGAGAAAAAAAGTGTGGGACGAAGGAAGACACGTCAGGCAGGAAGCAAAAAGTCAAAAGTGGGAAAAAACCGCCGAAAGTCAACTGGACGCTGTCAGCACGGACAAAAGCGAAAAGCGACGGCCTGGCTGCCCACTTGTCACATCAAGGCCGCGCCGGGGGGAGAAAAGGCAAAATGAAACGTTTAAAGGGGGAGGATGGGTTTCGTGACGAAAACTTGCGGGGGGGGTTATTGAGTCGGCGGGAGGACGCTGTCCGGTGAAAGGAAGTGGGAAAAATTCGCGACAAAGACTCCAAACGTCTACGATGTTAGAATGAGAAGTGGTCGAGAACAAAGCAGAACAATCCTGGGGGGGGGGGGCTCTAGTGAAAAGGAAGACCCGCAAAGCTCGCGCAAACACGTGCAAAAAAGAAGGTGCAATAAGTAAGGTTGCAGGAAACTTTGAAGGTGGGAATCAAAAGGCGCATCTAAACCACAACCCCAAACCCTAAGTCTCAAGGTTGACTGACAGAAGGGGGAGCAGAGGAAAATCAAAGGAAAACTGACCCGGGCAATATCCACAACCGTCGGTGGTTGGAAGGTAATGCGGGAACGGAAAGAAAAAACCGCATTGGAATGGGGGTGCCCCAACAAACATTGTTGAAATAAGAGTGGAAAAAATGGGGGGGGAAAAAGGGGGGGAAAGACAACGGAAAAGTTTTAACGGGGGGGGGTCCCAGAGAAAAAAAAAAGATGGATCGTGATGCGAAAGAAAAGTGGATTTTTGGCAGCGGAAAATTGGAACTTTTTGTGGTTTGTTGGGGGGGGGGGGCCACGCCCAGGTGTCAATTTTTGAAGGTGGCTCCAAAAAGAAGGATACTGGGGGTGGTGTGAGCTTTGGGGGGGGGGCCGGGCGGGCCAGTGGGAATACAAAAAAGTTTGTGTGAGACACGCAGACAAAAAAGGGAGGAAAGGGGTAACATGGATGAAGGGGACCAACGGTTAAAACAATGGGCCGAATACAAACCCTCGGGGGAAAAGAATGAGGCGGCGATTGTTGGAAGGCTAACTATGGAAAGAACTACAGCGAAGAAACCGAAGATCCTCAGAGCGAACTGAGCGGTTTGAAACGTAGTGGAACGAAGGCAACATGGGATGGCAAGCCAGGGGGGGAGAAGACGGACCGTTAAGCTTGAAAACCCAAAAAAAATTGGAAAAAGACCGGGGCAAACGACGGAAAGAAATCCGGATCGAAACGGATCGCAGGCAACCTAAGCCATGAATGGGGGAGGAAACTCTATACCGGGAGAGTCCACGAGGGCCTAATAGGGGACGACCTTACGAAAAACTAAAGAGGGTTCGACGCTACGAAAGGACAGACGGCAGTGAAGCATTAGAAAACCAGGACACTATCTAACGGACATGGAGCACGGGGAGATCGACGTATACCGCGACGTGGATCTTGTAGGTATGGCTAAAGTCGCCTTCAACGGTCAACGTGGGCCCTGAGGGAAAAAAACCGTGAAAAAAAAAAAAGGATGCCAAGGACTGCTCTTCAATCCAAGGGAAAATAAAAACGGTGAAAGGCCTCCAACCTCAGAAAAGACGGTTAACTAAGAACCAAAAATAAGGTTCTAACACTAAACTGCTCCATAAGGCAAAAATCAAATACCCTCGTCAAAATAGGGGAGAAGGAAAGTCAGCAGACAGTCGATTTTGAAAACAAATTCGGAAGGAACAAAAAACAACTACGGAGGGACAAACCCAGGCCCCAGACAAGGCAGGCAACGAAAAAAAAAAAAAAAAAAAAAAAAAAGAACGACCAAGTGATCGGAAAGGGAATCAATGACGAAGAAGGGGACTCAGCAGGACCGCCCTCCCTCCGAGGGAATGGAAGTCAGGGAAGGACCCCGACACGAACCAGTGCAGGAAAAACGATCCACGGAGAAACTGAACGTAAGGGGGCCTAAAAAAAAAAAACGCAAACCTGATCAACAAAGATTGAGGAGGAAAACACCGAGGGGGAAAGGGGGAAAGGATAAGAATAGACAATCCTGGGCTGATGGGGGAGAAAATATTCGTTCAAGGAAAGGGGAAATCGAGATCGTGCGCCCAAAGGTGTTCGTGGAGGAAAAAAGGAGAAAAGACAACAACCCCCCTTCTGAAACTGCGGAGGACGGCAACTACGACGGGGACGAGCGGAGAGTGAATGATATAACTAAGAAACGGGTCCGCGTTGGAAAAAAAACGCCCAACAAGGGGAAATCAGTAAGAGGGGAGGAGGGATGGGTGACGGCTCAGTGTGAGGGTGGAAAAAACAAAAGAGACAGGGGGAGGCCTCAGCAGGAAGGTGGAGACTGACTGGGAAACGAAAAGGCCCGGCTTGGCCGTTTCAGGTCAATTTCATACTTAGGAAGAGGGGGAGGAGGAAAAAAAAGGATGTCGATGGGGGAGTGCAGGCAACAACCAACATGTTGGGAGGACACCCTGATCTTGCCGCTAATGGAAAGAAGGGGGGAGTGCCCTTCAACGAATTAAAAAAAAATCAAAAAAAAAAGGGGGGAAAAAAACAGACCCCGAGCAAATACGCCACACAACACAAAAAAAGCCCAAAGGAGACAGACTCGGAACGGCAGATACTGACAAACAAACAAATGGGGGCAAAACTGGATCGCAACAGGAGGGGGACCGTCTCCTGCTTAAAAATCAAGGGGCAAGAAGGTCAGGTGAGAAAAGTCGTAGATGTAAAGTAATAAGCCTCGAGAATACAGGGGGACCCAGGTTCCGAAAAGGTGCCGGGAAACATAAAACATCGGGAACCAGGATTTGGGGGAGGCAAAAGGGTGTCGATCAATGTGTCAGATTCGCACGGAAGGAAAAGACAAACGGAAGGGGGTCATCAGAGGAGCTCCAACGCAAAACCCGGCGGCTAGCCCGAAGTTGAAAACAACCCAAAAAGGGAGATAAAGACTTTTTCCTAACCACACGGGGGGAAAAAGTGGTCCGAGAAAAGCAGGAGATTACGGTCAAAAATGCAGACTGGCTCAAAAAAAAAGGGAAGAGAAAAAGAGACTGCAAGTCTAATCTTAGAAGTGGTTGATGGAGTCCATTGCAAAGACACTGCAAAAGGTAAACAAAAACTTGGGGACCCTCACGGGCGGAAAACAAGAAGGAAGGGGGGAAAGAACTCACGGCCCAAAAACGAAATGAAAGAACCCAAAAAAACACAATCCAAAATCGGTTCGAAGTAAACCCAAAAGGGGAAAAATGAGGTGAGGCCGCAAAACAGGGAAAAATTCCTCCAAAGGGAACTTTACGAACCAAAGCCATCTCAAAGCATCGTTAAATTAAATTTGAAAAAAAGGCGTTCTACTCCAAAAAGTGGAGACGGAGTTGTCAAACTTCAACAATGTGAGGAAAGCGTCGGGAAAAAGCAGTGGGGGGCAAAAAGCAAATCGGGGAGGAAGCCGCCAGGGAGAAATACTTGACACAAGGATGAGGTGAACCCGAAAGGTGGACAGGAAAATAAACGCTCGGTCACAAACTCCGCCAGGGCAAACAAAACGAGCGTCGGCGTGGGGAGAAGGGAAAGACAAAAGTTTGTGATCAAATCCACCAGGGCCCGCAAGACGACCATTACCCTGCACTCAAGACGCCTTAATTTAGAAAGAACGTTGAAGATGACAGAAACAGGAAAGTGTCCGGCGTGTGAAGTCGATAAAGGTCTAAAAAAAGGGTAAAAAAAACCATGAGAGCCGGGTGGCAGTAGGGGTTTTCTTGGGGAACAAACATAAGCATTCTGACCCGGTACCAGAACGCGGCAACCAGAAGAAAAAACACGAAAAAAAAAAAACACGCAAGGTCACTAAGTGAAAACGGAGCCAAAAAAGTGGGGGGTTGGAAACCAATTTTGAAACCGGGTTGAAGACGGCTCAAGGAACAGGAAGGCAAACGCCAAACAAATGAGTCTGGCAAATCTAAACTTATAAGTTGTTCGAAAAAGGTCGGGGGTTTTGGCCAGGCAATGGAAACAGCGGGGGAGGCTAAACCGCCGGCCTGAACATTCTTTTCCTGAGCAACAATCCAAGTGGGGAAGGGCACAGCAAACAAAAAGGGTCCAAAAGGGGGGCGATAGGGGAAGGTAAAAGATTACGGGGCTTGTGGTAGCCCCGGCCATAAAAAACGGTGCGAATGGGGAGGTTTTTAGAAAAAAAGCAGGAAAACGTGATCCCATCAAAAAAACGTGGGAACTAAGCCAACGGAGAGTCCGATCCCCGTAGAGAGTAAACAGAGTCTGGTTTCGGATTCACCTCCAATCGTAACCGCAAGGAAGAAGGAAAAGGTTTTGTGGGGGGCGGCGGTCAAACGGAAGGGGTTGTGGTAAGACAGATACCCGCGCAGGAAAAAAAGAGTCTAAAATCGGCCTCCACGGACCTCCAGGGTCCTCAGGACCGTCCCGGGACAAGCGACGGGGAAACAACAGCTGAAAGCCAAAAATCGGGGGCGAACACCCCTACGGGGGGTTTGAGGGGGGGGGAAAAAGCTCTGGGTCTGGGAGCAGGCGGATGATCAGACAGACATGAAGGGACTATGGCGGTGAGCATTTCTAGGGTTAAGATCTGGGAAACAGACACTCGCTTTCAAAAAAAAATTTGATTCCGAAATTTGGGGGGGAAGGGAAGGATGCCGGGAGGTCTCCAAAGCCCTAGACCTAAGGGTGTGATAATAAAGGAGGCCTGAAGTATGGGGGGCAAAGCACGGGGGGGGAATCGGGGCCTAGTTCTTGGTTCCACACAAAACGCAATCTGAGGGGTGAGAAGGAAAAATTCAACCCCAGAAGCGTCCAAAATCCTAACAACTGTACGAAGAGCGTTTAATTAGAAAAATAATAAAGTGGCCAGGACCCAAGGGAAATCGACAAAGTAAAAAATCGGAGGGAGGAGGTACCCTGCACCAAACAGAAAAACAGCTGTGGACCCCACATTCAAAGGCTGAAGGTGAAAAGGGGAATGGGGGTCGCTCAAACAATTCAAGGTTGGGGGCGGGCCCCTCCCGCACGAGGCTAACCCGGTTTGAAGAAAAAAAAAGCGAGGGGAATGAGGAAAACCGTCCTTACAGGGGAACTTCAGAAAACAACTCAGTTGGGCGAAGGGAACGAATAGGGGGGGGGAAAGGAAAATCCGTGGGCAAAACAGAAAAATAAACACCCCGGACACAAACTTCTGGTTTCAAATACTGGAAGATCAAGAACGACCAGGCCCACTCCACCGAGCGAGAAGGAAAAGGACAGCCAGAAAGGTCAAAAGCGAAAAGACAAAAATAGACCATAGAGAAAAGCGGGGGGCCGCACAGTGGGGGTAGGGATACGAAGGGGGGGGGGAAACCCTCGCACGGGGTGGCGGGAGACGACTAAACTAAATCAAGACAAAGGAAATCAAACAAAAAAAAAGAAAGGATTATGAAAAAGAGAGATTGCGTCAGTAAGGATCAAGAAACATAGGAGAAACAAAGGGGCGAGAGATCTAACAATGCGGAGAGGGTGAGAGCGTGGAAAGGCCAAAGCAAGTGCTGGTCGAAAAGGTCAAAGCAATCCAACGCAGGGGAAAAAAGGGGGTGCAGGTGAGGGGGATGTCGAAAAAAAAAAAAAAAAAGCTTGGAAAACAAGGAACGTTCATGGCAAAAAAGGCCTCTGCCAAGGATTAAAGAAAGGAGTACCTGAGCAAAAAGAGGGGGGAAAAAGTAAAGTGCAAAGACCGGTTAAAATCATTTAAAGGGAAAGCACGGTGTAGGAAAAAGGGGGAGCCCGAGGGGAGGGACCAGGTCAACGCAAGGGGCTCACAAGGTACAGGAACCTTCCCCGTAAAAATGGCAAGGTGAGGACAACACGCGACGCAGGGGAGGGAAAGGTGGGGGTGGGGGGAGGAAAGAAACTGCAAAAAATCGAGGATCATTGCTTTAGTCGGAAAAAGGGGGGCCGAAGCGAAGAGAGGGTAGATATCAAAATACTGTCCAGGGGATCAACAGGGGGGGGGGAGACAGTGTGGGGGGAGAGAAAACCAGGAAGAGGGAGACACCCCGAGAATTGTGCTTTTGGAAACGAAGAAGATTACCGGATCAAAAAAAAATTGAATACTAGCCGGAGGATCTCAAAAAAAGGAGTCTGAGGAGGTGGGACGCGCGTGAATGAGGTCGGGCAGCCTCAGAAGAGAACTAAGAAGAGAGAGGGCAGTAACGTTACGCAAGACAAGGAAAAATGACGGAAAGAAATGATTTGGGGAGGTATGGCAAGAAGCGCGACCACCTCTCAAAAAAAATCAACATCACCCAATGGGGTGGGGGGGGGGGGTTGTTGTTGTCACGAAACAGAGCGGTGGGGGCCTCGGAAAGGGGCAGAGACGTCTGCGAGGACAAATGCGTGGAAACTATCGAATTGTGGAAAAAAAAGGGAGAAAGGGGGGGAGCTTCTACAATGAAGGGAGGAACAAAAAAAAGCAACAAAAGGCGCGAAGAAGGAAATGTGTTAGGATCTCGAAAAGGACAGAGGGGGTTCGCAGATAGGAAGGACTGAGGAAGAAAAAGATTTGTATAGGACGCATGATCAATTCCTAAAAAATGGCGGATACAAAGGGGGGGAAGTCAAGCGAGAATAGGAAAAACAATACAAGAGTCAGATCCTTAATAAGGGAAAAAAAAAAAAAAGGCAGACGTGGGAGAAGAATCAAAGGCTGGATAAGGAAAAATTCATGAACCATTCCTAGGGAGCCAAAACGCGTCACCCATACGGAAAAAGACGAAAAGGACTAGATTGCTAAAAAAAGCTCTAACAGTTGGGGGTCTAACCGAATGATAAAGCACCGGAAGAAACCGGTCCATGGCAGAAAGGTTCTTGGGCTAGTTGGCGTGGAAGCTGCGTGGGGGTGGAAATGAAGGGGGAAAGGGACGAATGGAAGTTCTTAGAAGGTTACGCAAGAACGAAAGACCAAAATAGGGAGATGTCTAAAGTGCCGGAAACTTTATAGGAGCAAAGCCAAGGAAAGGAATGGGAGACTATGTCCAGTAATACACTCGAGAAAAAAAAAAAAAACGTAACAGGGGATGAAGGTAAGGGGGGAAAAAAGGGAAACCAAGATGTGGGAGGGGGGACTTGTTACTGGGATCAAAATAAAAAAAAGACTCTCCAAGGGAACAGAAACGGTCACAGGGGGGGTTTGGGAAAAATCTGAGGGGAAAAGCTCGGACGAAACCCATGAGGTGCAATGAACTAGTGTGGGAGAAAAAAAAACAAAACAGTCGGGCCAAGGCGCACTAACAAGGAAAAAAGCATATGAAAGGTTGGGTTCCATGATGGGGGAAAAAGAAAAGCTTGTGTGAAAAGCACAGGGGGGGTAACAGGGGGAAAGAAGCGACACTGTGAGGTTGGGGGAATCAGGGAGAAAAGAACCAACAATTGGAGAGGGAAGTAGAATATTGGCTGGGGGGGGGGGTGAGAAAAAAAAAGCCCTTTTGTGGGTTGGCCAGAACGCAGGGTCAGGTTTTTGTAGGGTTTAGCAAAAAAAAGGAGATGCGGTGGAGGATTTGGGTAATGGGGGGTTATGAGAGGGGGGGCAACGAACTTAGGGAAGGAAACGCACTATTTAAATTGGGGAAAAAAAGTTGTAACAATGAGGGAGTAATTGTCACGTGAAGAAAGTCACATACGAACTAAAATACAAAACGGAGGATGGGCATCACCGAAGGGCAAGGGGGGATTCAAACCAACATCTCAAGACGAGATCCGCTCGCGGAACTTGGAAAAAAAACTGGTAATCTTCGAACAATGGGGGAAATGAAGCAAGAACTCAGTGCGAGGACGCCACACTGAGGCAGGACGTGGTCGAGGATGGAAAAATGGCAAACCGACCATATAGAAAAAAGGGGGGGGGAAGGCCCTGAAAAACACCGCTGAAGAAGGGTGGGACGCGCTAACGGGGGAGCTTCCTATTACTCAGGCGCACTAAGAGAGGGAAGACAGGTGGGAGGAAGCAAGTGGGGGGCCATTGCACGAAGGCGCTTGGAAAAGGAGGAACCAGAAAAAGGGGGCGCAACCGAAAAAAGAGTGATTATCGACTTGACAGCGAGGAGGCAAGTGGCGATGGAAAAATACTGGAGAGTGGCCGTGAACGTCAATTTGGAGAGACGGCGTGGTTACCCCCCCCTTGGATGTAAAAAATGGAAAAAAGTTCATCGGCCGGGGAAAAAAGGTGGAAAACGGAAAACCAATTTGGCTATCCGACCAGACGAAGGAAAGAAAAATCAAGAGAAGCCCTGCAAAAACGTAGGAGAACGGACCACTGAAAGAAGAGTAAATTCAGGAAAAAAAGGTCACAGAAGAGCATCCAAGGAAGGGGGAACTCAAAGGCCGTCAACTGGAAAAACAGCAAACCTCCCAAACCAAGTCTGCAATCAAGGGGGGAGGCAAGGAAAAGAACGCGGAAGAGCGCCAAAATATCATCAAAAGACTCGCCTTCAGTCACCAACAAAAAAGCCAGCAGCCGCCGAAGGGAAAGGCCACGACCCGAAACAGAGACAACATCGATTCATTTGCCTGGAAAAGAACGCAGATGGCGAAATCCATAAGCATGGAAATCAAGAAAAAAATAAGAGCTAAACAACACAAACGGAGGGAAAAAAAGAAGAAGAAGTCCAGATCAAAGTCTTTCTGAGCGCCATAAGGCGTTTCAGGACCCGGAAGGGAGAGTAGGAAAACGGTGGGAAAACGGTGGGGGAGGGGTCTGGAAATGAAAAAAAATCATCACCTGGCAGAGGGGAGATGAGGCCTGAAAAGGGAAGAAAATATCGCATAGGGTCTCCGCGATCTCCTTTAAACCTGAATGGTGCACGCCCTGGAAAAAAGGCAAGACAGGAAGTTTAACTTGCTTTGGGAAAGGAAAAAAGCCTTGGACTTGACAAAAATCGACAGGACTGGCTCCGTCGGGTTACAGACTTTTTGACAAAATCCGGCTGAAGGGGTGGGTCATGACAAGAGGGGGGGGAAGAAGCGTCACCTGTACTTCGGAAACCTGGGGAAAGGGGCGCTGGAAAAAAGAGAGAAATTGTCAGTCAAGTAGCTTGTCGCGAGATGAACGGGAACAAGACCATTTGGAAAAATGGGACCCGGAAAAGAGACAACGGGACCTCTCAACGCGGAAGACAGGGGGGCAAAAAAAAGCCAGGAGGGACCAAGGAAAACGAAAAAAATCTAATCCAGAGGAAGGGGAAACTTGCTATGAAAGGCCAGCTATGGGGAAAAGGGAGAGAATCTCCAGGGGTATACCATGAGGTAACCAAAGTCGGGATGGCTTCCGAAAGGAGTAGTAACGCTGTAGGGAACTGTCCGTCGAAAAATCTGGAAACGAGGAACAGACAAGGGGGGTTATCTATTTTCACAATTTTGCCTAAAAAATCCAAGATTCGAAGAGGTGGGGAAACGAACAACCTGTTTTGCTATGAGAATTTCCAGGACGTGAAAAAGAGGGGGAAGAAATTCGACCTCATGAGGGCCCTGCGCCGGCGGAGAGAAAGGGGGTAAAAGCAAAAAGGGTAGAATGAAGAAAGGATACCGGGAAAGAACGTTCCAAAAAAAAAGGAAGGAGACTTATCTTTCGTCTGCGGAAGGTGGTGGAGCGCCCGCGGGGGGAAGAGAATAGCCTAATCTGACTCGTCAGAAGGGAGGGTGGTTAGTACAATTTAACACAATTACCCTGAACGCCCATTTACCAAGGGTTGGAGTAACAAGAACTCGGAGCGGGGGGGGAACATCAAAATGGGAGGAGCATCAGGCCACGCCCAAGAGAAAAAAAAATCAAAAGAAAACACCGCAGAACATCCCTCGTGGGGGCTCCGGAAATAGAACGAAAGAACAAAAATTGAAAAGATGCACGGGGGGGGGAAAAACAAAGGCCCAAACTAACGGGGGAAGCGAACAAAGACAAAATAACTCTCGCTACAAGGACATTTGCTGGGCTGTGGTCGCGTGAAAAAAAAACGTAAAAAAAAACGGAAAAAAACGAGGGGAATTGAAAAACTGTTGGGAAATGTTACGTTTAACTTAGCAAATCAGTTTCAAAAAAAGGCAGGGAAGGGGACGGTTGACAAAAGGGTTACCACTTGCAAAAACGGGTCCAATTGAACGGAAAACAAAAGTCAGTGGGGGGGGGAGAGGGACCGTAATTTAACTAAGTGGGGCTCTGGCATCAAACCCTAGTATTAAAACGATTAACAAACTGTCGGCTTGACAGAACGAAAAAGACAGCCTTGGTGGGGAATGAACCAATTAAACAATTCCGACAAAATAACGAAATGGAAACCGGGAAAAAACAGAAGCTAAAAACTTGCCCCCGTTAGTAAGGAAATAGAAGAAAAGGAGGGGTCAAAAAAACTGTGCTTTGGGGGATCAGGGATAAAAGGGGAAAATCCCAGGGGGAAAGAAGGGGAAGAGGGGGGGGGGCACGGTGGGCTTTTCCGGTACCCTGGAGAATCAAGAATACATGAAACGGAAACAAATCTTAACAGCGCAGGACCTCATCCAAACAAACATCCAAAAAAGATCGTAAAAAGAAAAAAAAAAAAGACTAAACAGGTGGCACAAGGGGGAAACCTTTTTGAAAAGGGTGCACGCGGGCGACTCCACTAGTCGAACAATCTGGTGACAATAATACGAACTTGATGAGGTTTCCCTGTGACATCTTTGGAAGTATTAACGCGGTACACCGCGGGGGCCCTGCAAAAAATGACGGGTGTGACGGGGTAGAAAACTGGGAGCCGCACACAAGTCCCAAGACCAGGGTGAGAGAATGTCCGGGTCAGATACGGGGGGGGGGGGGGGTCCAAGTGGGGGGTGGGGGGGACGATTCTCGAGGGGAGGAAAGTAGGTTGGATCAAAAAACCCACAATGCTTACTTTATCCAAAACGGCCGATCCCAAGTGCGTCGGCAGTAAAGGAACTTACTAGCTGGTACACATAGGAGGGGACAGAGCATAAAACTCTTAAAAATGCGCTGGTCCCCTGTTGGTAGGGGCTGAAGAAGGCAAGGTTGTTAGACTATAACCCAGGGTCGGCACCGGGAAACAAACCAAAGTTTCATACTGATCGGGACTCAACGCCACAAACTAAAGGTACATCTGCCGCAACGTCAACGCCGTTTAAAACAGAGAGAAGAAAGAGGGGAGGGAAAAACCCAACACCCATTAAAAGTGGGTTTATTTTGTCAAAGCCAGGGCCTAAGGGTCTACTCTGGAATGGAAGAGGCCCAATCAAAAATGGGACTTAAGGGGCGCGGCAAGTGCTAATCAGGTCAAAGCAAACCTAACCTTATTTTGAGGTCTCACTTTGAAAGGGAGGCCGAAAGAGGAGGGATACGTAGGCCAAGAGTATTTCAAGTAGGGCCGACGGGGGGGGGGGGGAGATAGGACGAAGGAGAGGGCACCTCGGTTAGGCTTACCAAAATTGTCCGAACCAAAAGAATGACTCAAGTTCAGAAAAAAGGGGAAGGGGAAGAAAAGGCGAACAAACAAAAAAAAAAAAGTCCCCCCTTGCCGGTACAGGGAAAAGTGTGAGGAAGAAAGAATTAGAAAGGATTCGATCTCGAAAACAAAGATCATACAAAAAAAAACAGGAAAATCACTGGGGGGGTGAAGGCTCCCCAAACCCAAACACGCCTCTCCAGTTGTGGTCCGAAAGTGAATCGGGGGAAATTGACGGTATTGCGAAGAGAAGACACCAATATGGACAAGACGTTTGACGTGGCCAAAAATCCCAGAACAAAGAGGGGAACAAACCTTTTCCTAAAAAAAGTCTGTAACGGGTGAATGTAGAACCGCAATTCAGGAAACCTGGGCACTACAATAAAAGAATTGAGGTAAAGAAAGATATGGGGGGGAAAAGGGGAAAAAAGAGGGACCACTAAAGGCCCGTTAGTTGGTTTCAATTGGGGGGGAAAAATCAGCAAGACAAAGGACCGACCCGCGAGTGGGGGGGGCAGAAAAGAAAAAAACGTATTAAACGAGCAACCCAAAAAAAGGGGGAGTAGAACCGAGCAATAGACCAGAGGGAAAAGACATGGAATAGAGAAAAAAACAGGGGTAAGAATACGCGTTGGCTGAACTCAAACGGACGAAGAAGATCTCGGCAAAAAAAAAAACACTAAGGAGGAAAAAAAGAGGGGAAAGGAGAAAGGACCATTCGGTAGGGGAAAGACAACGAGATCGGACCCAGGGAGGGCCTCGACCAAGAGAGGTGACCTATGCGCTGAAATCCAAAAGCTTTAAAATGGGACAGTCAAATTAGAGCAAAAACATAAAACTCTTATGTCCGGGGCAGAGGGAAAGAGTAAGATGGAAAAAAAGACTGAAGGGCGTCCTTTGCTTGGCCCCTGATCCTTCAACCACATCAAATAAGGGGGACCGAAGCGATGGTGTGTTTATAAAGGTAAATTAAAGGGTTCTCAAAAAACCAGCTTGGAGGAAAAAGGGGGGGAAGACAGGGAAGGAGGAAAAGGCACAGTCAACTTCGAATGTGGAGGGGCGCCAAGGACCGACCGGCCCCAAGAATGACATGTAAAAACAAAAAAAAATCAACGAGGGCGCGGGGAACGTGGTGGTTCTCAGGAAACATTCGATAGCTGGGGTCTGTGAGGAATAGGGGGGGATCAATAGGCCAGGACGCGGGGGAGGGAAAGAAAAGGTGTAACCATACGCCGTCGGAAAAAAAAGTGAAACGGACGGGGTTGGTGACGCCCTAAAAAGGCCTGACTGTCAAGCAACAAACGCAGAAGGGGGAGGTTTGGGCAAGAACAGAGGGGGGAAAGAAAGGAAACCGAAGTCCTTATCCCTAAAATCTCAAACAGTCACGGCGAGGCTTGGCTGAACCTAGGGGGGGGCTTCACTCCCCACTGAGAAAGAACGAAGAAGAAGGGGGGGAGGAAAAGGGATACGGTAAACCAAAGCGGGGACACAGATGAAGACAATGAAAAGGCGATCATCAAGCTCGACCTAACTCCTCTGGCAAAAAAGAAAAACAAGAAGGGGTGAGCACTATCTTGCAGCTTGCACGGACCGCGGAAAAGGAGGTCGGAGGGACCGACGGTGCAAATGGGGGGATACAAAGGGAACGAATTGTGGCAAAAAAGGGCGAAAAAAGGGGAGCGTAGGAAAAAGGGGAACGTCTTACCCAACCCACACAATTACGACGATTTGGGAGGAGCGCGAAACCTAAAGGGAAAAAGACAGAGAAAAAGGACCTTAGGGAGGGGGGAAAAAGGGGTATTTGCACCTCCATTGATCAAGTTCCCGATGGGGGATACAACTATTGACGCAAGTCGAATAGCGGAATTACCACAGAACCAAGAAAGAGAAAGAATTATCGAACAACAGTGGGGTCCCCAGAGTGGTGGGGCCGAGAGACCACGGCGTACGGGTCAAAAGCATGAAAATAGTTTGGAGGAAGGGGGGAGAGGGGGCAGAAAGGAAAGAAGGAACTCGAAGTCTCTCTTGGGCAGCCAAATTGATAACGATGGCGCGCCGGAGGGCGAAAACCGGTCAAAGGGGAAAACGAAACGTCATCAAGGGTCAATGAAAGAGGACGGGGAGGGGGGGGTGAGTGATTTCAGGGGGGGCGCAAACCAAAGTTCCGTTGGAAAAAAAGTGAAAGGGAGGATGAGGAAAAGAACGAAATACATGGGGGGTGGGTTGGGGGGGAGATAATAGTTCAACATGGCGAAGGATCGGCAAAAACTTGAACAATTCTGTCTTCGATGGAAATTGGGAAGCATGGCACGAAAGAGAAAAGGCAAAGGGACGTCTTGAAAAGTGAAAGGGGGGGAAAAGTCTTGGGGGGGAGGGGGTAAGGGGGGGGAAGGGATCAAAGGCATACCGCAAGAAGCCGAAAGTCCAGAGACTGTTTTGGGAGTGAACGAAGAGCAGGGGGGGGAGGGAAAGCATGCGAAAAAAAAAAACAGGAGGGGGAAGGAAAAGACCCAACCGCGTTTGGTCGACAGCGGGGCCGAAAAAGAACCGTCACGGAAAAGCAACCGCCACTTTGACCTTTTTGTTTTTTAACAGGAAGGGGACGACGTTTGCCAAGGAAAAAAAGGGAAAACAGGGAAGACGCCGGGACACGTTCGGGTTGTGTGAAAGAAAAGAAACAGGAAAAAAAGGATCGTTATGCGAAGATTGCGTGTCGAGCAAATCCCTTGGGGGGGGCCGGGCCGGAAGTGTAAAAGGGGGAGTTAAGAGAAAAGAGAAAGAAAAGGAGGGTAAGGGAAAAAGTGTTGGGTTAGCTGGGGGATCCCCTAAGTAGGTTGGATGATCCGAGAAAGAGGGGAAAGGGGTAAGGGTAATGAATTCCCTTTCAAAAGGGTACCGTGAGGGGACGAAAAAGCAAAAAAAAAAAAAAAAAAAAAAAAAAAAAAGACTGACGACTTTGCGAGGCGCTTGCAAAAAGTGGCCTTACCCAAAAGAGTCAGACCGACAACGCTCGAAAAAGGCGAGTCTTTCCAAATGGATAAAGAAAAAGGGGGGGGGGAGTGGGGGACAAAGAGGGAGAGGAAACGAAGCGCCGCGCCACGTCGGCCGTGCGCGAGGCAAAAGAAGTTCGACCTCGATCAGGGGAAAAGTGGCTTCTTCAAGGGCCAACGATCAGAATGGATGGTTAGAGAGCTCCCGGAGAGGAAGAAGGCAGAGAGCGGAGAACTAAGGACTGAACGAGTTCGAAGCCCTTTCTTCCGGGGAAACGCAGACTTTGAAGCGCGAACCAGGGGTAACAGGGATTAACACAGGAAGGAAAATGAGAGGTGGGGGGGGGGGAAAGAGGAATTTCCTACCTTGCAATGGGCGGGCGTAGGAAATGATCGGCGGCTTGTGAAACTTCGAGGGGGTAAAGGGAAATACTTGCAAACGCCGAAAAAAAAAAGGCCAAGGGGAATAAGGCTACAATCGGGACCAACAACGCCTTAAAACAAAAAGACCAGACGGTGAAAAGAAAGTCCAAGCGACGCCGCGCAAAAAAAGGCCTGATGAAAAGGTAAAAAGGGACAACAACCGCCTCTGGGAACAAAAGAGGGGAAAAAGGCAAGAAAGGGGAAGAACGAAGAGGGGTTTGGGAACTCACATTCGTCCATCAAACTCACCAAGGCCCGCCTGCCCGGAGAAGAAAATACAAGGGCGGGAAAACTATTACACCTCGAGGGGAGAAGAACACTAAGGGAAGAGAGGAAACGACCAGGAAGGAACGCCTCTCACGTGACCCGATTACGTAGGGGAAGGGAAAAAAAAACCCCGACAGAAAAATTGGCGCACCGATTCGAGACTCAAGGCCAGGGAAGGAACGCAGTTGGAGGAAAAATCATAAAAACCACCGCCGTTACTAGAGAGATAAAAAAAAAAAAAAGAGGAGGAGGGAGAAAAGGGAACATGCGAGGGCGCTGGAAATGGCAGCAAATCGCGGAACTTCAAGTGCTGATCGAATATATTGCGCACTTGTTGTGTCAGGGGGTCGGGGGGGGAGGAAACAGACCTTCACCAAAAAAAGGCGGGAGGGAGGAAAAGGGATCAACTGAAAATCCGGGACGGGTATTACAAGGCGACAAGGGGTGTCCCTTCTGGGACCGCAAATAAATCAGTAACATCCCTGAGGCAGAGGGAAAGGTGAACGGAAAAGAGCAAAGGAGACGGGGGCTGCTCCTCAGGAATGGTGAAGAAATTGGACAAGAGGCAAGGCTTGCCCCCGTTGGGTGAAAAAAGGGAGAGGAAAGAATGCCGTCGGTAAACTGACCAACGGAGGAAAAAAGGCCTTTTGGTGACGAGTGGGAGGCGCCAGGGAATCAAATGTTGGTCGTCCCGGCAAAAATGGGGACAGCGAAATGAACTTTGGGGGGCATCCCTGGGTGGAAAAAAGGAAGGCAAAAGAGAACGAGAAAACCTCGGAAGAAAAACAAACTAAATCCAGATGAAAAACCCGCAGAAAAAAATCCAAAGCGGAGGGATCACCAGAAAAAGGGAGGGACGGACAAAATCCAAGGAAGTGTGCCAGGGCGCTCACTGCCCCGGGGGTAAAACACTCCTTGCAGGGAAAGCCGCCTGGCCGTAATAAGGGGGGGGAAGTCCGAAAAGGTGGGGTATTCAAGTCGGGCATCGCTCCCTATCGGCAAACTCAGTAAAGCGAACTTTATCGTAATTGAAACCCACCTCAAAAAAAACCATCAGCAAGTCGAGCTGTGTTGGAAGGGGGGGAAGGACAACAGGGTGGTTAAACGGAAAGGCGAGGTGCCGAAGGCCCCTTCACGAAAAATAACGTCAAAAAAACGGTGGAGAGAAGAGGACGGGGGAAAGGAGAAGAAGGTTGTCCCCATGGGGAATCAATGGGGTAGAACAAAAGACTCGAACATTTCCTAAAAACGAAAAAAAAATGAAAAAAGGAGAGCTGAGGGACCCGGGCAGAATTTTGGCGCACAAACTCAGAATCGAAAAATCAGGGACGCTTCAGAAGTCAGGAGAGGTTGATGAAAAAGTATTTAACCTTTCCGAAAAAGGACAAACGGGAAATAAGGGGGGGAAAACATTGATAAAAACCTACTTCGTTGACAGCGCAGGGCCTTAAAGGAAGGACAAAGGACGCACGCCCAAGAGAATCTGACAAACCGCCTAACGAAACCGAAGATCAATAGGGGGGCACGCTAAACTCCCAAAAGGGGGTGACAATGCAGGAAAGGAAAAAAAGAAATCACGCTCACGGAAAGCGACAAAAAAAAACCCAAAGCTAAACTAAAGGAAGAGAAAGGTTTCGGGTAGGTGAGAGGGAAAAACCAAACGTTGCAGTCGTGTTGGGGGGAAAAAAAAAACCCTGTTGGACATAGTATGGGTGGAAACGCGTCCGCAACAAAAATGAAGGGGAAAAAGAAAATCTGTGCCTGTGACAGGGGCCGCCGCGAGCCCACTTAACTACAAACTCGGTGGATTTAGTGGAAAGGAGTTGGTAAATCATGAAAGACCCCTACTATCGAACAACTACACCCGGTAAAAAGTACAAAGAGGTCATGACTGGGGGCAAAAATCGAACTTTTGGAATCCAAGTCCAAAGTCCGCAAAGGGAAAGGAAATTGTGTGGGACAAGGGACGTCAAGAAAAAATCTACTAGGGAAAGAGCGGGAAGAGGAAGGGACATAGAGACAGGGAGGGGAAGGGAATTGGTTGCTCGAGAAAAAAACTTGACGACCAGGAAACTGCAGGGGCGTCGGGGGGAGGGGCGAAGTGAATCATCATGATAAAGAAAGAGGAGAGAGAGGAACTTCAAAATAAACACCAAAAGCATCTTCAAGAAAAACGAAAAAGGAAGGGGGGGGTAAGACAGGGGGGGGATGCACGCACGGTTTTGGGCTTTCGAAGGGGAGAGCATGAGGCACAAAACAAGCAGCATAGCCTCAAGAAAATTTAGAGTGGAGCGTTGCAAGGGTAAGGAAAAAAAATCGCAGCGAAACTCTTCAGGCACACAGGGAGGGGTGAAGTAGAACCGCGGGAATACCAGGCGGACAAAAAAGAAGATTCGGGTCAAATAAGGGTCCGGTCAGATATGGGGGGGGGTGACGGGGTTGTGGGTGTATGAGAATTTCAAGGGGCCGAAAAGCTAGGTGGGGCAGAAAGCGACTGACCTTCAGGGAAACGACTGCTGAAGAAGTGTACCGTCGGAGCAGGAAAAAAACAAGTGGGATTTGGGAAAACTATCCCAAACCAACGACGGTCCGCAGGCGCGGAAGGGGGGGAGGGGAGAAAAGAACAACCTGGTATAACGGACCCCTTGGCGGCAAGCAGGGCCAAAAAATTCAGAGCGTGAAAAGGCACAAGCACGCGGGGGGGGGGGGTACTCTAAGCCTTACAGGACTGTACGGTCAGGCCAGCCGCAAGAAATGGAGGCCAAAAACCAAAGTAGGGGGGTAGTGTGTTAGAAAAAAAAAAATAACGGGGCCAGAAAAAAAGGGGGGGGGGGGAAAAAAAGCAGGAATTAGAGTCAATCAGGGCGTCTATTTAGGCCGATTGAGGTGAACAGAATACTGCAAAAAAAAAAAAAAAAAGCTGGATTGTGGAACAGGAGAGGACGGGCGTTCACAGGAAACGGGGTGCTTGTCAGCATATTCGCGGGGGCCCAATACTCTGAGGCAAGACATGGGGGTGGGGAAGAGTAGCATGTTATAGAACTCTTGGAGGGTGGAAGGGACCAACGAATGGGAGTGGAAGACCACACAGCCTCGCTTGGGGTCGGACCAGGAGAACAGCAAGGACAAAAACGGTCGGACCTGATTCACGCCGGCGGCGGGGGAAATAGAAGATTACGACGGCCATGTCGCACCCAGAAGAGAACAACAAAAACACAAGAACAAGCAAAGCCTAAGGGAAGGTAAATTCAAAACACAAAAACCAAACGTCTCCTTCTCCACTCAGGTGTGGGGGACGACATTGCATCGGGAAAAAAACCGTGCGGGGCTCACTTAAAATAGGAAAGAAAAGGTATGTTGAAATCCTCAATCTGTCGCCCAAGGGGAAAACCCCCATGGCCGGTGAATGAGAACCGGGAGTTAAAAACAACGTGACAAAGGAACATAAAAAGCTGGGAGGAAAAAAAGAAGAAGGGATGAAACCTGTTGCAACAGCGCAGCGAAGCGTCCCCGGAAATTGCCTGGGGTTCAAAGAGGAAAAGAAAGCGAAAAACCACGAAAGCAGGGAGGTGGCCGCGAAAGGCAAAAAAGAAAAGGAAAGCATTGTATTTCCCGCAAGAATAGACAAAAATTCGGCCAGGGCCAAATTGTCGGAGAAGGAAGAGACACATGTGTTCTCATGAAGTCTTACAGGGGACGAAAGAGCATCGAGAGCTCACTCTCAAAAAACAACAAAAAAAAACAAGGAGTCTTCCAAGATATAGAATGATTCTTCAGCTAAGTCCTCACAAGAAAGATTCGAAACAAAAACCAATGGCAGAATCTCTCAGGGTACCCAGGCGGAAAAGGGGGGAACGAGTGAGGGAGGGAAATACCAAGATTTGAGGGCTCTAAATTAACTCAAAAAAGACCATCTCGTATTGCCCTGGTTAAGTCTGATCGCACGCCTTAACAAGAAACGTGCATGCGCGGTGAAGAGGGGGGCCAGAGTCAACATAGGAAAGAGGAAGGCGAGGTAATAAGGTCACAGGACGGTTGTGGGGGCTAAATTAACGTTCGCTGGGGTAGGACACGGGGGGACGCCTATTGAGGAGGGCCCAAAGGCAATCTAATTGGAGGACAAAAAGGGCAGGACAGGGACATGAGAAAATGTCCCTAACGGGGAGAGCAAAAGGTAAATGAACCTACACCAAAAAACGACTAAAAGGGGAAGTGTAAAACTTTTCTTCTCAACGTTGTCTCGGAAAACGACGCGCGAATATTAATAAAGCAACGAAAAAAAAGAGGGGACCAAGGTCTAGTTTGTGTCACGCGCGCCCTTTCAGGACAACAAGCGATGGGACGTGGCCCAAATAAGGAACTTCCCCCCATCTCACACACAAACCATCAGAGGCCTCTGAATGCCCGGAGAAGAAAATCAAAAACGGAGGCCAAGAGAAAGGGGCCAAAACAAAGGGAAGAGAAAGGGGTGCAAAGCAAGACCATCAAATCATTACAGAAGCCCAGAGGTGGGATGGCAGCTCGGGACAGAACAGCTAACGGACACACAGGGAGGGGGGGGGACGAATAATAATCCGCGATACCACGGGAAGGGGGTGGCCTCACAAACAAACACACCCCACGAGTTTGTCCGGAACTAGAGCGGTTGCGAATGAACCAGTCATGCGGGAGGGAAGAAAGGGGCCGGGGGAGCGGAGGAAGGTGGTTTCGTGCGAATGGTCTCTTCTACCTACTTTATGAATAACACTCCCAAAAAGGCGCGAATGTCCTTACTATTGGGGGGAGGGATACGCGAAAAAGAAAAGAATGGGTTCCGCCTCAACTGACGAATCCTTGCGAATTTGATCGGGTACGGCGGGATCAAGGGGCAGAAAAGTGCGAGGGAAAAAAAAATCTGGGGGAAAACAAAGAAATCAAGCAATACCAAAAAGAAAAAATCGACACTGAGGAGAAAAATGGGTCCGAAGGGGGGTGGGGGGCGGAAGATAAAGGGACTTTAAAACACTCGAGGGGGGGAAGAGGGACCGGGAAGATGGAACAACACGGCCAACTACACATTTCGAGTTCAGGGGAGAAATGCACCAGCCCTTTTGTCCGCCGAAAAGGAGAAACTAAATGAAAGACCGCTCAAATGGTCGAAACGGGGAAAGAGGGGTCTTGACGCTGGCGGGGTGGTTTTAAATGAGGTCGGCGCCAGGTACCTCTGGGGGGTAACGGTTCAGGGGAAGGATGGGGAAAAGCAAAGGAAAAACGAAAAAGATAGGGGGGGTTAAAAAATGACATGTGGAGGAAAAAATCCCCTTGACTCCGGTCAGGAACAATTTGACGATTTCACGGGAATACAAAAACCTTGGAGAGTCGTGGAGGAAGGGGACAGGAAGGGACTGGGTGAAAGTACGTTTGGGTCCTGTTAAAGTCCTACCATCGAGAAAGGCAAAACGTCTCCGCGTTGGTGACATGACGAAAAAAGGGGACGAGAGAAACTCATCGAAAACAAGTACGGGCAAGAAAAAAAAAAAAAAAATGCAAATCGCGTGGCCGTCAGCGTCGGCGCAATAAAATCCAAAGAAGGGGAAAACTTTGTTGCCAACATGCTTGGGGGAGAACGCGTTTTCAAAAAAAAAGCAAAAAAAATTGGTGTAATAATCCGGGCCAAGGGTGTGGGGGGGGAAAAAAAAAGAAAAAACGAAAAATGGGTATATGCCGAGAGTGGGTCAGGGTTGGTCTCAAAACTGGGGCCAGTGAGCCTTGGGGGGGTTTTGTGAAGACCCGAATGGTCATTTGGGGCGTTGGGTCGCAAACCAGATGCGGGAGTATTTGTTGCAGTGGGCAGGGGAAGGGAGGGAAGAAAAAGGGAAAAAGACGAGTGGAGTGGGATTAATTGCCTGGGAAAAGGTGCAAAGGGGAAAATCAAAAAAAAAAAAAAAAAAAAAAAAAAAACCAAAAACTCACGATTCGCGAGGGAGGGCGAAGGGGGAAGAGACCAATCAAACAGTCGAAACCTCCAGAACGCACACTGGAACTTGGTCGCGTCTGGTCGATAATAGCGCAAATTGGGATGGGAAGAGGATAGAACAACCGGCCGCGGGCGACTCCAAAGACCCCGGGTCCAGCCAATAAACCGGGAACGACCTCGATCTAAACGGGCTTAAAAAAAAAACAAGGATCTGAGAGGAAGGGGAAGGAACTGACAGACGGCGAAGGGTTGCCGATCAACAAGAAGTAAGGAGGGTACTACTAGTTTCGAAACTCCAAGGTAGTTCCCGACAGGAAGGGAGGACCCATGATAAGTCGGAGCAAAAGGAACACAAAAGGACGAGGAGGAAGAAGGGTAAAGCAGAAGGTGCACTGCCTCGATGAGAAGCTCACTGTGCTGCAGCTTTAAGAACGGCGTGCAAGGTTCCTGAAAAAAGGGGTGTGCCCCGTTAATAGCGGGCATATCAAATTAAAGGGGAGAAAAAAAAAAAAGACGAACAAGAAAAAAAAAAGGGAAGAAGCACTCAGAAAAGACAAGGGACCGGCCACTCTGCAAAACCCAAAAAAAAAAAACAAGCCAGGGACCCGCAAGAACTGGGAACAGTGTTCAAAGTAGGAAAAAGTTCAAATCATCAAGTAGAGGGTGGAAAAGAAAAAGGAGGTAAGTACGAAAGATACTTCCTCTGCAGAAAAAAAGAAACCGGGTCTTCAACTACAAACCGGCAATCTCCGGCTATCATCCCAGAGCAGACTCACGGGGTTCCAAAAGAATTAAATCCTCCTTAATGTTAGACGGGACGGAAATGTCCCAAAAAAAAAACAAAGGGGAGAAAATATAGCGCTCACATGACTTACTAGAAAACGCCAAATGTTCCGCGCAATCAACCCGCATGATTCAT
>Ga0179593_1423167_pt1 | contig 23121 bp, 20 predicted proteins | sample CZODoug2_1_08_16_FD_185931 | JGI IMG/M metagenome (GOLD analysis project Ga0179593, IMG submission 185931) | Vadose zone soil fungal communities from Angelo Coast Range Reserve, California, USA - CZODoug2_1_08_16fungal (PacBio error correction) | ecosystem: Environmental > Terrestrial > Soil >...
ACGCAAGCGCGATTGCACTCACTGAGACTCTCAGTCAAGTTTCGGGGGAAAAAAAAAAGGGGGGGTTTGGGGGGGGGGGAAAAGGGAAGAGACTCTAACTTGCTATTCCGACATCGAGTTGTTGCTCATGTTTTCACCGGAAAAATGGAAGGTCAAGAGAAACTTTCAGGGAAAGGGAACAAAAGGCATTTAAAAAAAAAACTGGTCAGGGAGAGGGAGAAAGAGTAAGGAAAGATAAAAAATACTTCGGTTAATCACACTGATTCGGCAGCTCTAACTGAGCGATTCTTTGAAGCGGAATGATTCCTTCAAGGGGGGAAGAGGGAGCAAAAAAAGGTGGCAAACTCAGGACACCGAAAAAATCGGAAGGAAAAGGAATTGCCGGCAAAAAACAACGATCGGCAGAGCTTGCAACACAAAAGGGGAAATAATAGAATTCCGTCAATAAAGTTTGAAGGAGGGAGGTATGAAACAGATTTACCGTAGTAATGCGGAGAGCTGGCAGCAGGTACAATCGCAAGAAGGCCTCATCCGCTAAAGGCGGAGGGTACCTAAAAAAGAGAGGGGGGAAAGCTGGTAGAAACAAGGAAAAACCTTGGACAAAAAGGAAATAAGAAAAAAAGAAAGGATTGGGCAAAACTCACAAGCTCGCCACATCACCAGAAAGGAATCGCAGTCAAATGACCACTGAGAGAGTCTAGGTGGAAGGGGAATGCCAGGTAAGGGAGGGGGAATGGGGAGCATCGGAAAATAATCGAAAAACTTGTAGGCCATCGGGAACAACCGAGTAAGATGGGCAAAGCTATAAGATAGGGAAAAAACTGGTAAAAATTATTCGACAAAGAAAAAAACAAGGGGGAAGCAAAGAATATGTTGACTTGACAAAATTTGCGTATCCCTAGGCACACGGTCACTTTTGGGGCAAAGCGAGTCCAAGGGGGAAAGACGCTGAGGTCTTTCGGGAATTACATAAGTCAAGGTCAAGAACAAGACAAGCATCCTATCCCTATACTGTGGGTGGGATAGAACTCCGAGCGCAAAATGAGAAGAAATCCGATCAGGGAAAGAGAAAAAAACCACACTGAAACAGCACGAAAAAGGTTGTAACCGTTCTGAACCCGGAGGAAGGGAAAGGGTGAAAAGGGTGGACTAAAAAGAAACGGGCGCCGCAACTGCCTCTCACGGCCGTAATTATGGTGGGTGATCGTTGAGGAAAAGGAAGGAGAAGAAAACAAAAAAAAAAAAAAGTATTTACGGGCGGAAAAAGAGAAGATGGGCGCCTCGGAGGGCTCGCCGGCAGGGAATTTTAGGCGATGGGAATTGGCTCAAGGGGAGGGTTTGTCAGGTTTATAGGGTCCAGAAAGTAGGGACTCTAGAGACTATACCGAGAGACAAAGAGTAGAAAAGGAGGAGCCCGATTAGAAATTGTGGGAAAATTGCAATAACATGGGGATTCCCCGAGAGACAAAAGAAAACTGAGCAAAAGATCGTGAAGAAGTCGCATTAATTTTACGAGGAAGGTTTTGACAAATAAAGTCCTAGGGAGATACTTAGGGAGAATGGAAGGGGGGCCTTCAAAACCTAAGAAAAAGTGAAGGATGAGGGTTAGCGGACAGACAAGGGTTTGAAAGGTAATCAAAGAAAACAAAAAAGGTTGACACGAAAAAACGAGAGATGTTTCGATTCTTATTGCCTGTTGTCATTGGCTGAAGATTAGGACCTTACCTTCCCGCGTGAAGAGAACTAGTTGAATCAAAAAGGGTGAAAAAGGGTCATTTAAAGAAGGGCGCAGACAAATAAATAACCGTAAAAAAGGAATGAATGACAGAGCCTTCAACACAGTGCTGACTGGCTGTATTTTTATAGAAGGAGGAAGGGACTGGGGGGGGAGAAAGACCAAAAGTAAAACAAGGGGGTGAGGGAGATGGTGAATCAACAGCTAAGAAGGGAAAGGCCTGCTCAGAAAAAAAAATTCCATAAAGTACTAGCCCAGTGTGGAGGTCTCCTGGAATAGAAGAAAGGTGCATGAATCATAAAGGGAGGGAGAAAAAAGGTAAAGCTGGAAAGGGGAGGACAAAAAGACTTTACTTATAACCTTTGGAATATTGAAGAGAGGAGCTGATCTAATTCAATGAAATAAAAAAAGGAATCTCGCAGGGCAGCGTAATTTCAGGCCAAGAACATTGTGGAACTTCACTCAGCTCCAGACTGGAAGGTCAAGTAAATAGTTTTTGAAAAAATACAGAACAGAGCAAGGGAGGAAATCTGATCCTAAGGTGGGAGGGGTATAAAGAAGGATAAAAAAGAAAGATGAGGCTAGGAAAGAGGCTTTGTATTTGAGAAAAAGAAAAAAAGGGAAGAATCGGGATAAGGACGTAAAATCACATCAGGTACGAAAGGTGTGCACACTTTCAAAATAGAAAGAGTAAAAACAGAATTCATCGGTCAAATGTGGAAGGGAAAACGCAAGATTCCAGTTGAATATGAAGATTAATAAGGGGTCGGGAAGAAAAAAAAAGGAGATGGACAACTTTCACGGAGAATGATGAATTGAGGCACCTGATCAGATGAAAAAAAAAAAAAAACCACAGAAAGTGAGTCAGTATAGGGGAAAAAGAAAGGAGGAGGGGACTCGACAGAGAAACAAGATTTTAAAAGCCAAACCACAATCCCCAAAAACGCTTAGAGAGAAAAAAAAAGAGCTCGACCGAGGAAATCAAAGGGGAATCCAAAAATCCACATGAAAAAGAGAAATGGGGTCGCTCGCCAGGAGCAAGGGAGAAGAAACTGGGTGGGACCTTCCCAAAGAATAGAAGCATGAACTGTGCTGATAGAGCTACCTGAAAAAAAAAATTGGAAGAGTCTAAAAGGGGGGCAATAAACGGAGTGCCTGGTCCAGGGAGGGGGAGGGTGACAAGAAAAAAAAAACTGGCCCAATCTAGGGAAAAATCGAAAGGAGGAACGAGGCCGTGCATAAATAAATCGTAGGGCAAAGACAATCAATCTAGAAAGAAAAGATTAAATCATGAAAGAGGGGGGGGGGATCAAGGGGAAGGAAGGGGGTAGAATGCGAAAATTGGAGGAAAAAAAAGTTACTATCCCTTGGTTGGGGATGCAGCTTTTCTAAAACTGAAGGTATCCCCAGTTGTACACAGTGGACGGGGAGAGTGGAGACTCCGAGAATCGAAATTTAAATCATTGATACACTGACGAGTGGGGAAAAAAGGGGGTCCTTGAAAGGGTTGGTGGGGAAAAAGAGGGAGAAAAACACTATTTCCAGAGGGGACGGGAGAGAGGGACTTACCAGAATAAAAAAGCATCACAACAATTCTCAAGGAGCCAAAAGGGGACAGAAAGTTCTGAGGAGGGACAGGAAAAGAAGAGAACAGTGACAAGGGGAAGAGGAAGGATGGGGTGGGGAGTCAAAAAATTTATCTATCAACGTTAAGAGAGGGAAAGATCATAAAGAAAGGGAAGAGGGAACAGGTACTGACAGACGGAGGTGTGAAAAACTGGTATCCTCATTGGAAGCAGGGGAGAGGAGAAAGGAGGGGGTCTTATACTGTACGGGAAGTGACCCTCTAACCCGTCACACCGTTGACGAATGGTCAGAAGACGTCCCAAAAAAATGGAAAGGTGGAAAAAATCTTATGGGGGGGAAAATAAGGAAAGGTAAAGGGAAGACATGAGGACTATATTTTCTTCAAGAGAACACTAAAACTTAAAAAAAAATGAGAAATGAGAGAAACTCCAATAGTCCACCAGGGATTACTTATAAAACTCAGTTACTTAAGCGCTCTGACAAAAAGAAAGGAAGGAAATAAACAAGACTCAAGGGAAGTGGAGGAGGAGATTCTGAGGGCACACGGGGGGGGCTTTCCCATCATTTCTGGGGACGCAAGAGTTCTGGCGATCAGGCAGAGGTGTCATTGAAGTTCGTTGGTTGAAAAAAGGAAAAACAAAATTGTGCGAAATCCGTGGAGGGGGTAAATCTAACTCGAAGGAAAGGTTTTGGGGGCGAGCGCCTGGGAGAGTAAAAAGGCTCGGGCGGACGCTTTCTGGAATAATAACAGGAGAAAGCGCCTCCATGGTAAAAGAGAAAAGGTAGATTAAGGGGTGGATTAAGAGGGGTAAAAGGGGTATTACCCTTCTCGAAGAGACTTTGGGGGTCTAAAAAAAAGAAAGAATGGGTGGGCTTGTTTGGTTGGGCGGCAAAAGATGGGACGCTCTTTGGAAGTCAGAGGAAAACGAAGAGGGGGAGGGGTGTGGGTCTGGGGGAGCAGGTCAGGGACTCTTCTCAGAATATTGGGGAAAGAACAGACATAAATTTGGAAAAAGCCAGTGAAAATCGGCGCCTTCGCGAGAGAAGGGTAGTGAGAAAGGGTAAGGAAAAAAATTGGAGTTGTGAGGAACTGCTTCCTCGATAGTAGGGGGAAAAAACGATCGCGATCCCGCCTGTCAAAAAAGAGGACCACGTTCAGTGCTTTACAAGACTTCCTACGGCAGGGGAGGGTAAAAGAAAACACTAAGCCCAGAGAAAAAAAAGAGATTTCCTCAAAAAAAAAAATTAGGCGATTTGGAAAAGAACAGGGACCTGCCTAGTTCCTGGAAAGGAAGAAAGGAAACGGGTTGAACGGAAAAGAAGGGAGAAACGAGGGGGGGTAGGAATAGAAAAACACTTGTTTTAAGAAAAACGCAGGGAAAAGGGCAAACGACAAGGCCAATTGGAATGGGGTAGGGGGTCGGCGCGAACGTAAAAGAAAGGGGGGGGGTCCATTAAAGTTAGTTTTTTGAAGGAAGAGAAATAGTGAAGGGGACAAAGGCCTGAGTTATGCACATCTCTAGAAAGGCACCTAGCACCCGAAGGGGGGGAACCAGAAAGAACAGAGGGAATTGCTGCTGGGGGGGGGTGGGGGGGGGGGATTCTCTGACAGAGGGAAAGGCAGGAGATGTTTTACCTTCAAGCAGCGGGGATATGGGAGAAGAGTGTCAGAGAACCCATCCGGTCCTTGCTCAAAAATGCACAAAATCGGCTCATCACATTTGTGCCCCAAGGAGAGGAAAAGTAAATCTTTGGTTGAGGGGGATTTCAACTGCAAAAATTCTCACGATTGCCGTAGGGGGGAGAAAGAGAACGGGCTGCCTGAGCGTGGAAGGAGGAAGAAAGCCAGAGGAAAGCGTCAGAAACGAAAGAGATTTAAAGGGAACTGGGGGGGGGGAAAAAGAAGACCACGGGGGGGGGAAAGAGATACTGGTAGGACTTTCTCTAAAAAAATCAAATAAACCTAAAAGAAGTTGTAGGGTTTTGGCGCTGAGTGGTATCTCAAAAGCAAGAGGATGTGGTTTTGGGGAAAAGCCGCGGTCATGGGTCCTGACGATTATGCACTAAGCTCTGGGTAGGAAGGGGGAAGGGGGAACTATCTATTGGGGGGAAAAGGGGAGTTCCTAGAGGGTCCAAAAGGGGAGGGGAGGGGCAGATCTCTCAAGAGGTAGGTCTCCAGTAAGTGGATGTAGAGAACTATCAAAAAAGTCCTTCTCCCAGCCAAAAAAAAAGCAAAAACTATTCAGAGGAAGAAGAAGCAATCAGCGAGGGATATTCTATTAAAAAGAGGGAAAACTGAGGTAATCAAAAACAAACCCCATAAAAAAGAAGGGGAGATGGTTCGGTGAGGAAGAAGGATTGACGGAAGGAAAAAGGTTGGACGTCCTCATAAGGAAGGAAGAACTTGACAAACATGACTTGTTTCGGAGCATTTGGAAGGGAGAGGGTCTCATGTGAATAGGAGAAGGGAGGCTCAATCGAAGACTTTGCCGGGAAGGGCGTGAGAAAAAAAAGAAGGGGGTAGGGGTATGGGATATTGGGGGAGGGGGGGGGTAACTTGGTGAAACGGGTAGAGCAGGAGGTGAACTACAAAAGCTCGGGCATGAGAAATGAAAAAGGAAAGGGTTTTGCCTAAAAAGTAAAAGCGGGGGGAAAAGACCGAAAAGAAAAAAAAAATTAGGAGGGGGAAGGGGTGGGCGGGAACTCACAGGAAAGGGGATTCCTAAAAAAAAAAGAGGATTCAGGTGGGAAGAGAGAGGGGGTTCTCCGCTAATACGCAATTTGATGAAGGGGACGAGTGCACAAAACGAAAAGGCAAGCACAAATCTAGAGGCAGGGGGGGGGAATCTCCTGGGAAGAGATCAAAGGAAGTTGAACCTGCGGTTGGAGTGGAAATCTTTGTGAGTTTCTTGCCTAGGTTTACGTATGATTGTTAAAGGTGGATTAGATAAAGGAGGGATCGTGAGGAGGAGTTGACGGAGAGAACGAGAGGGAAGAATGATTGGAACAGCCGAGAGGAAAGGGGCTGCCCTTCGCTGAATTCTTCTCGAAGAATCCAAGGTTCAGAGGTCGATACGACAAGTGAGAGAGCCAGAACCTCGAAGTCAAGGGGTTGAAATCTAAGAAGGGAGGTTTTTATATTGGAAAGAAGGGGCTGACGAGGGGGGGGGGGGGGAAGAGGATGGACAGATGGGAAAAAGTTTCAAGGTGACGAAAAAAGCTCCCGGAAAGGAGACAAGAAGCTTCACCGATCTCAGAAAAGGGTAGAGCAAAGGACCATTGGGAGTGACAAAGACAGGAAGTTTGCACTAGGGGAGAAGGAAGATGGAGAACAGGGGTGGCACTCCGGAGGGAAAATCCAATTCACAATTGCTCGAAGTACACGGGTGAGACTGTGAAAAAGGTAAAAGTAGATAGAGTACACCAAAATAGTGATCAAAGAAGTATAGCGATTGAAGGGAGGGTATCAAGACGTTAGAGAGCGGAGGGGGAAGGGGAAAAGGAGAAAGAGAGGGAAAAATTTCGAAAAAGTATCTCTCAACAAAAAATATTAGGGGTGGGGGAGACTGACCACGAGGGGGCGCGCGGCCGCAATTTCAATGCCTGACCGCGGCGATAATAGGAAGCGCTACTCAAGAAAAGAAAAAAAAATGGGGTGGAAAAGGACATCAAAAAGGGGTCGTTTCACCAGGGAAAAAAAAAAAAGTGTAACAGGAACACCCTAAAATTTTAATTTATTTCCCTCAAAGGGAAAAAGCGTTTCTGTACAAAGGGATGAAGGATCAAAGAATTCAACCAATCTGAGGAAATGAAAGAGAAAGCTCGAATGGGAGAAAGGTGAAATAGAGAGAGGAAGTTTAAAGGGGTTATAAGGTAGCAAAATGAAAAGAGAGAAACTAGAAGAGTAAAGCAGGCATTTAAAAGCAAAGAAGAGGGGAGAGAAAATGAGGCAAAAAAAAGACTTCTATGCAATTGATTATCAAAACGTCAATGTGTCAATGATAGAGGTGTTCAAAAAGGGGGTTAAGAAGCTAGAATGGACATGCGCAGGAAACAAACCTCGCGAGAAACGCGCGGCACGCGGAAAACTCCAATAGAAAAGGAGCATAGAAATAAAAAAGGGAAGGAAGGAACTAAAAACCAAGAGGGAAGAAATAAAAAATATACTCAAAAGAACGTTTTACCCACAGTAGGGTCTCGACGATGAACACATGCTATATCTCGGTTACGAATCCCTTTCCTTATACGCGGGAAAAAAACCTTGGGGAAAGAAGGGGAGAAAAAGGACTCTCTTGAATGGGGGAAACGGGAAATCGAAGGGGATGAATAGCGGACACCACGGAAGAAAAAAATGAAAACAGGCCCATGGTCACAAAAAGAAGGAAAGGTGAGAAGGCAACTTATCCAAATTAGGCAAAGAAAGTTGGTGGGAAAGAGAAGGCACGAAGGGTCGCAAGGATGTAGAAGGTAAAATATTAGACTCAAATAAACCATAACAAACTATCCCTAGATGGGTTGTATAATAAATCTCATCGAGGAGTAATATGAAGCAGGAGGACGAAATGGACAAGGAAGAGAAAACGGCCCTCAACTGACAAGGGGGGTAGGGTTGGGAAAAAACATTCCTTCCAAAACGAGGAATCAAAAGGGTTAGGGGGAAGGCTAAAAACGGAAAATCATGGCAGAGATGGAAGAGAGGAGTAGGAAGGGGGGGGGGGGACTAATTTATTGGACAAGGGAGATTTAGGAAAATCAATCTACTAGTGAGACTGCTAGGATGGGAGTGGGGGTAGCACGAAGATGATTTTCGGCTGGGGAGGAAAAGAAAGGGGGGTCTTTAGATGGTTCAAAAGGGAGGAAGAACAGCAAAGGGAAGGGGAGGTAAGGGGGGGGACAACGATCAAAGAAACATGAATAGAAATTAACGAACGAGAAAGTTCTTCAAAATATCTAGAAAGACCGAAAAAAATACCAACTATATCGGTTAAAGAAGAGGGGAAAGAACTTACACGAGGGAGATTTGAACCAATCCACAAAAGAAGAGCGCGACCTGGGAGAAGCAGAAAACACGAAAGCAGGTGTTAATGGGGTGAGTTTGGGGAGAGAAAAAAGAGATAAGAAGGAACGTTGCTAAAGAACCAACGGAAGAAGAGAAAATAAGGGAGATTTTCTCAGTCTGTAAGTTACCGGGGTGCCCTTCGAGCTTACGGAGATCTGAGGAAACGACTGACAGAAAAAAGGGACATAGAAAACTTGGTATGTAATAGAACTGGGAGAAACAAAACGGGCAAAAACCAGAGGAAAGGATTACACCTTAGCAAAAAAGGAAGGACTTTAGTTGGACAAAAGGATAGACAATTGCTCGAAGGGGTGGGGGGAAAGAGAAGAAAAGAAAAGGTTTAGAGAGGTCATGTAATAGGGAAAGGGAGAAGGGGTATCAAAAACAATCACCGAAGCATCGACAATGGGGGGATGGAGAGGAGAGCCTAAAACACCATGGGGGGAGTATGGGGAGAAGGAAGGGACTGCTTTGGGGGCAAAAGAAGAGAATCAGGTCCAATGGGCGGGCGCGTCATCAAAAAAAATAAGTTAAGAGGACGGTGATCTTGAGGGGATGGCTTAAAGGGGAGGGGGAAGGAGGTTCCTAGAAAGGGTCTCCTGGGGCATTTTCAAAGAGCGGTTCCAGAACAACATTTTTAAAAAGGAATAGACGCGATCCAGTAGAAAGAAGGGAGCTTTTCGGGAAAGGGGGCTATTAAAGGGAATGGGAAAAACAACGGCAAAACCGAATGAAGGGGATCGTCTAGAGCCTAAGGGATCGGCTCTTTGGGGGAGGAGGGGGGAGGTGACAAATACAATGGAGACAGGAAGGAAGGAAATGAAAAAAGCAAAGACGTAGCCTTGGGGAAATTCGTGAAGATCAAGGTAAGAGGTAAAAAAAGAATCATAATGCGGGTTGCCATACGCAATGAGTGACCTGGGAAACATATCAAGAAATGAAGCACTCAGCCCGAAATTCTCGGAGGTTCAAACTTCTGGGAAGGGGGACAGCATCCTATCTCCTGAGGGAAGAGGCATGAACCACAAACAAAAAAGAAAAGGAGGGAAAGGAGCGATCATTCAGGTCAGGGGGCCAATAGAAACTCTACAACAGCAGGGTGAAGAAACCGCCAAATCCCAAAATCCAAAGGTCCTAGGAAACCAAAAAAAGAGCGCCGGTTGTAATAATAATTGACTCGAAGAGAAAACCTTAAAGGAAAGGGGGTTCGTGGATCAATGTGGGGTTAGCTTGTATCATTAATACCAAAGAGAGGAAGCAAAGGGAGTTACAGAGATCGCCGAAACACAAGGGGAAACTCGGTAAAGGGGGAAAACCATAACGTAGGGAAGCAAGGTCATGTTGATTTTGACTGAACCTCAAAGGGGAAATTCAGGAAAGCGCTCTGCGACCGAGGCCGGGCTAAAGAAAAGGAAAGTCTTTGACCGAAGCACAAATGGGCTGGCGAGAAGGGGAAAGACTAACCAGGGGGGAGACGGGTGTTTAGGGACAAAGGTTGGGGGGGGTAAGTAAAGTTTATCTCAAATCAACGGAAGACGGACACGTGAGGAGGGGACACCCTGGGTGGACGTTGAATAAAGGCGATTTTCCTCATTGGGGGGGTGGGGGACATTGGCTTTTATAGTGGGAAAAAAGAGGGGGGAACGAAGGCTAAATTAGAAGGGGAGAAAATGCAAAGGGAAAAAAGGGAAAAGGGGGGTTGTAAAAAAAAAGCGTGAGACCCGAGACTGGGGGGGGAAAGGGATAGAGGGTGAATTGCCCTTAGACTCAAAAAAGAAGGAACCGATAAAAGGTTCTAACATGTAGAAGACTCAGAAAGAATCCGCTCTCGGAAGGGAAACGCGGTTCCGGTGGGGTGGAAAAAAAAAAAAAACCATTGGTAGATCAGGAAAAAGAAAAAAACAAAACGGATTGAGAATATCCAGGGGCGAAACCATAATGCGAGGGGGGAAGGGAAGACGAGGGATGCACGAAAAGACCGCAGTCAAAATTCGTGGAGAGGAAAGTGGATGGGGCACGGGAGGAAGGAAGTAAAACCCTCGGTCCTCTTAAGAGGGACCTAGGGAAGATTGAGACCGCACAATAGTTGTTGGGTTAAAAAAGAGGGAAGGTAGGGCAATTATGGTGTCTTCTGATTCGGGGAGGGACGTTACACGGAAAACCAAGGGCAAAAGAGGCCTAAACAAACCACGCTGAAGCACCATGCGAAATTAATTAGAAAGAAATATCTCCTATAAAAAAAGGAACAGAAAGGAAGAAACCAGAAGGAGATGGATGTGCTTCAAGGGGGAGGCTAAGAACCGGTGTTGGTCTGGCACTCGATTTCTATAAGAAGAGGCCGCAAAAGACCTAGTAAAGAGTGGCATTCGTAGGGGGGAGGGTGTTTTAAAAAAAAAAGTAACAAATAAACGGCGGCAAGCCTGTAGGGTTCCATAAAGCGAGAGCATGGGGGGTTTTGGCTTCCTAAGAAGCAAGGGGGGGTTACGGGAAGACTTGAGGGAGGGGATACTTCTGGGGAGAAGGAAGAAAAACGGCGCTGGACAAGCAGAACGGTTCAGAGAAAAACCCCGGAGTGATTAGAGGAATTGACTTGCTGACCGAAGGCAGATAAAGGGGGGGGGGGGGGGACTCGCGCAAAGCGGCGTTTAGGGGGGGAGGGGTTTTGGAGGAAAAATAATTGGGGAATTGTAGGGGCCTCCATCGATCAAGACCTGTTTTTTGGTGGCTGGCGCGAAGTCGAGGGAGATAGGAGAAGAAAAAAAAATAATACATTGCCGAAGTTGGGAACAGGGGAGAAAGGAGGGAGGGAGTACTTCGAAGTGAGGGGGGCATCTGGTTTTGAACCTTTAAAAAAGTCTTGAATGGGCGATGCGATGACTGTGTTACTGACTGAAGAGAGAAGAACGAACAAAACCTGGACAATAGAGAAAGGGGAGGGGGAGGTTGCTGAAGAAGCTTTACTTCGGGCCTTGGGGAATGTAGACGACCAGAAACCGACCTCAAAAAAAAAGCAATACAATGGCTCCCGAATAAACTTAAGGAGCAGGTTTTTGCAAAGCAAAGTTCGGAGGAGGGGGAAGAGCAAAAAAGGTCCTAAAAAGGAACTTCAGACGGGTCGGAGGGGATAGAGGAAGTTCACCCAGTGGGGGGAGGAAAGACGAAATCTAAAAGGAACTTCCGATGGTGATTCGTCAGGTTAAAGGAAGCTAAGATTAAAACTGACCTTGGTTATCCCGGAGGGGGTGGGTGTCGGGGGGGCAGGGGCTAAAAACAGCATTGGGGGAATTGGTCCGGAAGGAGGTTATAGCGGGGATACAGGACCGACCGCACATGTTGCCTCTCGAAAATGGTGATGCTTAGAGTATTCGAAAATGATTACGAAGGAGAGGGGGGGACATGGAGAACGGAGGAAAATGAACAATAGGGGAGAAGACAAAACAAAGTACATGAATTGCAGAACTACGCAACGCAAACATTTGGGGCATAGAGGGGGTTAGAAAGAAAGGGTCGGGGGGGGGAAGGGGGGAGGGAGCCCGCGCTCCGGGAAGGGAAAAGTTTTGGACATGAAAGCTAAAGGGTAATAGGGAAATTTTAAGAAGCTGCAGCAAGGCAAGAAAAAAAAAAGGAAAGAAAATACCATAAATCAGAAATTGAAAGGGGGGGAACAATTTAAAAGAGGGAAAGAAGGGGGGCCTCGGAAAAAAATATAACCTAAAATTGATGGCGGTGCGGCGGGGGAGACGGCAAGTGGGATTGTGTAACGCCGAGTCATGGATTGAAAAGGGGAAATGGACTGCACTCTCTCGTTGGAGGAAAGTGTAGTCTAAAGAAGACAAACTGTTCAGGAAAGAGCGGTAAACGGCATAGGAGGAAAAAAAAAACCGCTGGAGGGCGGGGAAAACGTTGCTGACGCCACGACGGTCTGAAAAAGATCCAAGGAACCAAAGGGGAGGGACTCAAAAAGACGCCACAAACGTTCACGGGAAAAACGAGAGGCCAAAGAGAGTGAAAAATGAAGAGCGACCGCTTGAATAAACAAAAAAAGACGCAGGGGCCAATTACCCGTATGAGCTGGGTAAGGACGGGGTAAGGTTAAACAAAGGGCAACACTTTTCAGAAAAACGCAGCGGGGTCTTGAAAGAAAGGAAAACGGTTCAACGTTGCCGGGTGGGGGGGATGCTTGTCCGCAATCGGAGAAGTTTAGGGAGAAAGATGTCGAAAAGGTGGCCGGAGGGGGACCACCACGGGGTCTTAGGTATTAGATGCTGGGGGGGGCTGTTTTTGCATGTGGAATCAAATACAGCATGGGGCGGGAGTAAAACGGAAAAGTTAAAGTGGGGGCGAAGGGAGAATAACGTTGGGGGACAAACATCAAAAAAGAAAAACAGGGAAAAATGATGCTGTTGGTCATTTTCGGACCTCAAGGTCCGTTTTGCGTCAGAAGGAGAGGGGAGAAGGAAAAAGCGTGGGAGCTGCAGGGGGGGTTCTCCTCAGGAAGAACCAGGGGGTTAGGAGGCCCGAGGGCATAAAATTGGGACACCGAACGATGAAACCGCACATCTGCTATAGCATTGGTCAGAAGAAGGGTCGGGGGGGAAGGTCAGGGGAAAGTTGCTGGGGAGATGGTTGGGGGGAGGGGGAAAGAGGGGTTGGACGGGGGGGAAGGGGGAAACTGGTTGGGGGCAGGGGTAATCTCAGAAAAAAAATCAGAATTCAGTGGAATTCTCCACGCGCGGTCGAGGGATCACCAGAGAGCCGGGACCTAAAAAAAATGAGGCTCGACCTCAGACAGGGGGAAAAAATGCTTAAATTGCAAAAATAAGAAAATAAAGGATTGCTAAGGACGCGCATTGACAGGGGTGCAGCAGACCGATCTGTTGGGCCTGTTAGTCAAGAAGGGAGAAAAGGTGTGAAAAATAGTCATGAAAAGGGAAGGTGTTGGGAAGAAAACAAACTACCTGGAATTGTCTCATATAAGATGCAAAAAGAAGGCACCGCCGGGAGGAAGTTGCCCCGCCCGTAGGTGTCCGGGAAGAGGGGAAAGAAGGAAATTTGCTGTATAACACGGGGGGAAAAAAGGGGGAAGGAGGACCGAGGAAGGAGAAGGGGGGAGCTCAAGGTGGGAAATGGTAACGAAATATCGCTGAAAAATGCGCCGGACAGAGCCGTTACTATATGACTTCAGAAGAAAAAGGGAGGAAAGGGATCATCTTTCAATTCAAACTAGGACAAAGAGTTAACGAATGCAGCAGGAACCATAAGAGAAAAACAAACCACGCAAGAGAGGAGATTGGAAGCCGACCATTTAAGAAAGAAGTGACGTCCATCCTCGGAGCAATGTTCTTGAGACCGATGCCCAGACAATCAGAAAAGAAGGGCCGGGAAGGAAGGAGTTTTTTAAAAAAACTAAAACCGGGGGGCGGGAACAGCGCACATGGGACGAACGAAACGTGCCTGTTTCCCTCCAGGCAATGAAACCACGGCGTCGAGGAACTGGGAAAAGTATAAGCTCGACCATGGAACTTCACTAGGATTCGGCAACTACTCACGGGTGATGGAGGAGGAGGGGCTGTAAGGAAATGAGGAGGTTGAAATTCAACTCATCAGAACAAAAAGAAAAAAAAAAAAGAATTTAACAGGCAGTTAAGTCAAAACGCCTCATAGGCGAGATGCACTCTTAAAAGCGCGATGAGATCCAGGGGAAGGTGTTCCCTCGTGAGCGGGGAGAGGAAAGATGGGGGGACTGTATGCTTGTAAGAGAAAAAGGAATCTTAGAAAGCGACCGGACTCAACTCGGGGCAAACGCCGAGGCGAGCCATGACAAAGATAATAAGGGGGAGAAGTAAGTAATAGCACAAAGGGAAAAGCAGACCATACACAAGCGGAAAAGAAATCCCAACTCGAAACGAAATCCCCAGAAATTGGGAACCGCTGAACACATGCTTGCGATTTTGAAGGGAAGAGGGAGGGTAAAGGAAAGAAGATAGGGAGAAAGAAACCTTTATTAAAAAAAGGTCTTTCCAATTCGCTGTAACGGCAACGCGATCAGGGAATCTGAATCTTAAAAATGGGGGAAATGGCTAACCAAAAATTGAAAAAACAGCAGTGAAGGAGGGCGGATGCCGTAGACAAAGAAACGGTCCAACTTGAAGAAAGCCGAGAAATGCGGGTAAGCCGTAAAGAAGGGAGAACAAGGAAAAACAAAAAAAGAAAAGCAGAAAGTACTAAGACGGGGGGTCAGCCAAAGGCAAGCGCTGAGAATAGGGGCATCACGAAAAGACGACAAGCTACCCCCAAGTAAAAGTCGGAACTGAAAACACTTAGGGGGAGTGCCGGCCTAATGAAAGGGAAGGGTTGTAACAGAGGAAAGTAAGGAAACGATTGCACTTCCACGGAGGAGGGTGGGGGGGCGCTGTGGGATGACAAAGAACGAAAAGAGTGCAGGAAAAGAAAACTAGTATTAATAAACACAATTACTGATCGCACCATCGCTGGTTAGGTGGAGGGGGGGGAGTGGAAGAGAGTTGAACGGGGTGGGGCGGGGGGGTGATAGTGTTTTCCAAAAAAGGTCTTTCTAACAGCACGTCTAATGGCGACCGACAAAGAGTAAGACTCTCTGACCAGATAGAAAGTTTGGACTGAGACGGTTGCAAAATACATTTAAAAAGACCGATACAATCAACGTCGGGTCAGGCGTGAAGTGAGGAGGCGGCGGGTACAAAATCCAATCAACAAAAAGAGAGAGGCAGCCGGAAGAAGAAAAAAACTAGAAAGGTGAAGGGTTAGGTGGGGGCCAAAAAAAAAATTCTCACTCTGGTCAGTGCGCTGCACCACCTCAGCCATACTGCGATCATTGAGGCCGCCGGGCGGTGACTGCGAAAGGGAAATTCAAGGAAAAAACGGTAAAAGAAAAAGGACATTTAAAAAAAATTTGACGGGGAAATAGCGCGAAGACCAACGGCAAACACAACCCGGTCCTGAATGCCCTACAGAAAAAAGGGGGCATGCCGGGGGGGAGTAGGTGGCTGCTATCTGGAGGGCGCAAATACGAAATCGACCAAGCAAAACTTGGGGGAAAGAAGGGGAAGGAAAAAAAATCAGAGAAAGGTGAGGAAAGTGAGAAGAGCAAAAGAACTAAAGCAAGTCCATAATTGTCTTTAGGCAACAGGCGGCATCTAAAAGAGATGTTGCATCAGCTCGGTCCACGAAACAAGGGAAAGTAGGGTCGCTGCGGAACGGAAAGACTTTCAACGTATAACAGGGTTCATCGTCGACTTACCAAAAGGATCGACTTCAAGTCAAAACGCCGTGCAGGGAGCATCGAGGAGGTTGGCAGCACAAGTTGGCCCGAGACGAAAAACGTAGAAAGGGAGGGAAAACTTTCAAGGCGTTGCGGCAAAAAAAAAGCTTACTCGGCAGTTCAAAAACTAACCGCAGAATGGCGTCGCAGCGGCGACCTCTTGGAGAGTCTAGAGGGGTGGGAAGGGGCGGTTTAAAAAAGGATCCTATCAAGACCAGTAGCAAAGACTGAGCCGATTTGCAAAAACAGTCGCGTTGATCGTCCTGAGCGACAGGTAAAAAGAAGAACAAACGGCGGGGAAAGCAAATCAAGTCTGGAACAAATTCTCCTCCTCTATCTAAATCCAAGAGGACAGGATGCTAATTATGGGGATTGGAAGAAAGCTGGCGGCGTCCATCTGAAAACCACACAATAACCGGAGGCGTTGCTGAGAAAGCTGAAAGGCCAACTACGACAAAGCATTGGTTTCAGAAGACGAAAATCAACAAGCTGAGTCGCGCACGTCGCTCGCTCCGCGTCAATCGGAGGGGCGAAGAGAAATAACAACATTCAAACATAAAGGGTGGGTGCGCGATCCAGCAGGGGAGAAGTCGTCCTTAAGGGCAAATCTCAAGAAGCGCATCATTCATCACTCATCTGCGCCGCCCACCAAAACATTGGCAGAGACTGCTTGGAAAAGAAGTCTGGGGAAGGGGGGGTCATTGGCAGGGGTTTATTGGCGAAAAGCTCGCCTGAAAAAAAAAAGGAGCCCGCGACAAATAGGCAGTCAAGAATCGATGCCAGACAAGAAAGGGGTAACGGTCTAAAACAGGGGGGGGCATTTAATAGGCGGCCGGGTTTATTCAGGAGCGGAGCGAGCCGGAGCTAGATTCAGGAGAAAAGGGGGGTTCTTCATCTTGCGGGAGAGTCTTCTCAAAAAAAAAAGTTGGTATTTCTTGTTGATTGGGGGAATCGGAAACTCTAGCAAGGAAAGAAGGGAGCCAAGAACAAGGTCAACGGTGTCAAAACCGGTGAAATCCGTCTGGGGAAAGCATCTTTAAAAAGGAATAGGTTCTCGAGGGGCCGACTTAAACGGAAGACCCTCAGACACTCATTCAGACGAGCAAGGGTCGGAACATGAATGACTAAAGGGAAAAAGGCCGCCGCTTGCCATGTTCAACCGCGCCAGGGAGGGGGGGGGTCGAAATGGGGTATGACAGAGAAACCGACACGAGGAAATATCTATTCAATTTGTCTAATCGGCCGCTGAAATGTGAGCAGGCCGAGCCTCATGTCGACGGCTAGAAAAAAAGAACATTTTGGAGGAATTCTGTCAAACGTAAGGGAAATCGAACATACGAGCACCGCACACGAGGCTATTTTTCAAAGAGGCTGCCCCAACAATATTTTGAAAAAGCCAGTTAAGTTAGCCTTCAGTTGAAAGGGGAGGGGAACACATAGAAACAATCAAAAGGGAAAAATGGGAGAATACCTCGCAACGCTGCATAAAACGAAAGGCACTTGATGAAGGGACAGGGAAAGGACTGATAGCCAAAGAGCCTACCTTAACCCCAATGTTAGACTTGGCAGGGGGTGATTGGTCGGCAAGGCTTATGCCGGCATCGTTCTAGGCGCAGCTGGGCATTGCGAAGGTCTGTTGGTGAGCAAAAGAACACAGGAACCTTGAGCAGGAAAAGGTGGGTGTTCACGAAGGACTCGAAAAGAAAAGGTTGGTGGGGGGGAAACGGCTTAAAAAAATGGAGCTCGTGCTGGTTCTTGGAATACCGGGCTGACAACTCACCCTGAGAGAACAACAGGTCTCAGGGGAAAAGCGGCATTGCCCGACAGCCGGAACTGGTGGGAGCCGTACGGCTTGTGGGGTGGGTTGAGGTCCACCAGTCTGTTAATCGATCATTTTCCTGGCCAGATCGCTACACCTGATGTGTGGGGTTACTAGCCCCCGCGGCAACTAGGCGAATAAAAAGAATTGCCCACCGAGGGTGAACAGAGGGGCGAATGCAGGGGCGAGGAGGAAGGATCGCCGGGCACTCAGTGTTCGGGGCTCTGCCGGGTGTTGTACCCAGGAGCGAGACAAAGGAAGAAGATAGCAATGTCTTCTTTGCTGTACAAACTGGGAACGGTTTGATGGGAAAACGCCACAACCGCTCGCCGACGCGAAAAACTGGCTCCGTCTGTGAGGGGGAAAAATACTGAGGAGGGTGAATCAACACCGTAAAAGGCCTGCGGCACGGCCACGCTGACGTCACGAGATCGATGGCGAGAGCGGCCTTGCACAATTGGGAGGGAAATCCTCATAGGCTGCAACAAGTCCGGCATGCTATGTGGTTCGAAAGGAAAGGGGTCCGCTCGAACGATGCCCCCTGTTATCAAGCTGAAAAAAGTAGGGGTTTGCAGAACTCCACGACTTGAACATTTCCCACGGGCTTATTCCCATCGCTCCGGCGCAGACAACGTCAATTGTGTCGCCGCCCATAGGGGGGGGGGGGGGGGGGGGGGGGGGGGGGGGGGGGGGGGGGGGGGGGGGGGGGGGGGGGGGGTTGGTTTGGGGGGGGGGGGGTGGGGGGGAATCGGGGGGGGGGGGGGGGGGGGGGGTGAAATTTCTAGGGAAGAAAAGTTCAGGAGGAGGCATCTGGAGCATGACTGATTTGTCCTAATTCACTAATCAAATCCCCATAAGGGTCCATCACTGCAGACGCAAACGGCAGCACTTTGGAAGAGCAGGGAGGCGTAAGAGGGTGGATGTTGTGAAGTGCTGAAAAGGCCTAGACGCAGTTTTCTAAATGAAGTCTAAAGGTGATTTGCCGGAAATAATGAATAGGAAAGGAAGGAAAGGGAACGGAAAGAGGCTACCACCGAAGTCAGGAACGAGGTAAACTTTTGTTCAAGAAACAAGTCCTGGAAAAAAAACGGCCGCTAAACTGCTACCACTCAACCTGCCTTCGTGTGAGGACGACATCGAGCCTGATGATTTTGGATTGTTGTAAAACGAAGGAAAAGGCAAAAGGAATCACGGAGGAATCTCGGTCTTGAAGGAAAAAGGGATGGGCTCTATGGCAAACCTTTTTCGTGCACCCAACTAGAGAGTCCGAGGTCATAGATGGAGGGGAGGGAGGCTATACTAAGGCGAAAGACGGTCTTTAATATCCGAACCTTTCCTTAGACGCCACGCCCTCCCCCAAGAAGGACGTCGACCTAAAGTACAACATCAGACATTAGCTCTTCGCGTCAGTAAAAAGAGAGCAAAAGGAGTGAATAAAAAAATATAACAAACAATAAGAAGCACGAGAGGAGGTCGGATGCTTCCGGGAGTTCGGTCCAAAAAGAATTCAAATTTCTGCAGAAGGCCGGCACAGGAAAATAAGGTGTCGCGCGGGTCCCTTGGGGGGATGTGAGGGGGGGAATGATCAGGATCCTTTGATTAAAACGAAAATCTTCGTAGATTTGGCCGGATTTCTGGGAAAAGTCTTAGTTAAGCTGCTTTTGTGTGGGAATGGGGGGGGGAAAAAGGACGAAGCTTCAGTAGGCGAACAGAAATTTCGGGGCATTGCGCGGTGAATTTTGCCTACTGGCTGTGCAGCAAAGAGGCTGCCCATGATGCTGTGGCATTGTTGGTCTCACCTCAGGAGTGGGGGGGAAGATAACTGAGAGGTGAAGTTGCAAGACTATAGCGTCTCACGATGGGGATGATTCGGGAGGTCATCTGCACCGAACGGAATGCACGGACGCGAATGGGGAATCAGGGGCATGGATCAAGTTGACGGGTGACCCGTGAAAAAGGGAAAAACTTGTGTTCTGCCGTTAGGGTCGGGATGGCCTTGGTCCATTTGGAGCTGTAGACGAGATTTCGCGAGGGTCGGGGGGGGGGATAATAAGGACTCATGGGAAGAGAAAAAAGGGGAGCAAAGAGCTAAAGGCCTGCGCATGCATCGCTATTCCAAGTTCGAATCTCTTCTCGGCACAGAAACCAGAAGGCAAGCGAAGTCCAAGTTTAAGGAGCAAAAAGGAGTTGAGGGGTCTTTTTAGAAAAATTACCTTCTAAAAAGAGAGTTTTTATCAGGTCGGCAGATGGCGAAAATCCCTGAACTGCAGCATAGAATCACACTAAGAGGAAAAAAAATGCATTCCCTCCGTATGGGTGCCTGGGGAATTTATAGTCAGAAGGGATAGAATAAAAAAGAAGGTTGGGGTCACGGCCGGCGGGCCATCAATTCAAGTTCGTGCACGGTTCTCAGGTTGCGACACATTTTGACGTGCAACAACTAGAGGGCCGGACTCCGTGAGCGGCGCGTGACGCTCGCGAAAAAAGAAAAAGGGCAGAGAAAAGGAAGGGGAGGCATTCTAAAAAGGATCGCAAGGGATGGGCATGCTCAACAGCTCTTAAGAGAGATGAGATGGCGACCTGACCATGAGGGGCACCTTGCCATGAGAAAGGGGCTTTCTTGGGAACTCGATGAAGGAAGCGCCGACAAGGGAGCTTCCGGGAGGGGGGTGGTAAGACCCAACAAAAGCCGAAAAAAGGTGGCGTGCCAGGCGCCTGAGGCGCACCCGTGCCTTGATGCCGCCAGGCAGCTTCTCGATCAAAAGGGAAAGCTCGTCACCCCGAACGGCTGGAAATCCACGGGTGAAAGAAAGGATTCCCGGCATCTCTGGATCTTTAAACTGCTGCGTTCCATAGTACACAATGCACAAAGAAAACCTCGAAAAAATCTGGGGAGCATGGAGCAAAAAGAACAACAGTCGTAAAAGATGAAAAACCAATGTACTTTCGCGGACGTAGATCCAGGTGGACGATAGTGAAATTGACAGGGTATGCGGATATGCAGGCGCGAGGAGCACTTCAGGGAACAAAAGATCCTAGAATGACCAAGAATCGAAAATAAAGCATCTCCGAGGCCCAATACAACGAGGCAAGAACTCACAAATCTTAGCCAGCGGTCACCCAGAAAGGATCTCTCACAGTACTAAGAGTAAGAGAGAGCGGTTGCCGTTCACATAAATAGTTTTCCATGTACCTCTTCAAGACCAGAGCAGAGCCTCAGAGAACACCGAAAGAGTATCGCTTGGGCAACGCAGCATTCAGTATCAAAGGGAAAGGAAAAAAAGTTCCCTTGAGGGGACCAAATGAAACCAGAGGGGGCAAACAGCAGCATGGTTTGAAAGTCGCGTATCAGTATTCACACCTCACGTAAATATCTAGCAGGAACCCAAAGCCTCATACTGACCGTAGAGAGCACTGGGTGAGCATCACTAAACTGGGGTTGGCGCAGCCAATCCGTAAGGAGATGAAAGGGTGGGGGGGGATCAAGGAACTCGGAGCAAAAGATGCAGACAATACCCCAACGTCAAACCATTCCATGAAACAACCAGTATTGTGCACCGTTCCGGCCCCTGGGAAGGTAAAGGAAAGGTTGTTCAATGTGGGGGGGAACTTAAAATAGAAGAAGCCGCCATACAATCCTTATTGGGGGTGTAATCAAGTTTATCAACTAAGGATGTAATGACGAATAGCTCCTAGTAGTCAGGAAGCGGGAGGGTAGAGAAGGACCGGTGGAGGGAGTGTCAGCGGGGGGTCGTTTTCAGCCGGTCGTGGTTAGAATACCTGGCAACGGAATCGGAGAGATCTCAAAAAGAAGGGCAAAACCCAAAATGTGGGCCTAAGGGCCGAACAGGGGCCACAAACAGCTATCAACCTCCAAAGCAACGAGAGGTTAAAGGTGCGAAGAGGAAGCCCTCGAGATCAGGGTAGCAAAGCGAAAAAGGACTGCCATAGACTTAAAATCCATGCCGCCCAACCCCAAAGGATGGGAGGTTTTGCGGTCACCTCCGCAGGATCAAGAGGCACGTCTATGCAAAACCTGAGCCGCCAGCCTTCGAGCTGTCGCATTGTGACTGGCATTTCAATCTTCAGGCAACGATTGGAGCAGCCCTAGCTTTATCGAACTTTGGTACGTCAAAACGGAAAAAAGAAAAAGAAGAAGGTCAAAAAGACAAACCCGCTTCCTGAATGCCTTAGAAGGCTGGGCAAAGAATAAGCTTGAGAAAGGAAGACCGTGAATGGGGGTGTCTCTACCATCTATCTGGGGAAAATAGGGGAGGATTGCAGCCAAACGCGAAGGCTACCGATCGCAAAGAGCAAGCAAGCATTCCTGGGGGCGAGGAAAAAGATTGCGAGGAGAAGGAGCTCGAGATTGGTCAGAAGCTCCGGTAAGCGAAGGTAACAGGAGGGGTCTGTAGGCAAAAATCCGGAGGGAATACCGGCTCTTCGCGCGGAAACGGATCGACTTCAGCAAGCGACAGTGCGAGGGGGGGGGGGGGAGTGAATTTGTAGCATGCCGTCAATGGGGGCTTCGCTCCAAGTGTGCCCGCCCTAATCGGGCCTCTATCCAAAGGATTCGACGTTGGAAAAAGCTGCGAAGATTGCCCGAGATCAGAAACTTTTATCAACGCGCCGATCGCCGGCGGAGCCCAAGCTGAGTCGGACGAGCGGGAGCGGGTGGATGGAAAACACATCAACTTACGCAGCCGGCCGTCAATCAACAAAGATTGTAAAACGGGCGCGCACTACGCCGAGTACAAGCAGAAACGCAAACTCAATGATTCCATGTACCTATGAAGAAGGGGAAAAAAAAAAGAGACCCATCTAAGGAGACAGATCTTCACGGCTTATGATAGAAGGTCATGAAGCGAGCTTCCATCCGCCATCAAAACACACATCAGGGGAGAAAAAAAGGTAAAAAAAGAAAAAATTCTTAGTCCATAGGAAATAGAGCGAAAAACAATCCTTTTGCCCAAACAAGCCCCAATCCCTCCGACTAACCAACACCCTCTAATACGCTGGGTGCTGGTCATAAATGTAAATCCGAAGATGCATCGTCGGTTCGCGATCTTTATTCCTGCTCCGTTAAAATTGAAAAAGCATCACTTCCGAAATGATCGCCAGTCAAAAAAGGGCGCGAATAGGGGGTTAACCAGACAAAAGGCTTCACCGGTCATTTTTCTTAAACTCCAATTCAAGCAACAATAGGAATATCTCCGCTCACCGTGAAAGTATCATAAATCTATTGGTTCAAGGCATAAAATCACCGTTCACGGAAACATCCCGAAAACCAATAAAAAGACAAAATGGCAGAAGGGTTGATGAAGAGTCTTTGGGCGAGAACTTCACCTAAATGGCAGGAGTCGCCATGGTGCGTCGCCGGTGCGATATTACCCCAGTTGGACAAATTTGGCCACATCGCGAAGAGATATAAAACCCTGACTCACATGAAGAGCCAGTTTGGAAGAATCTTTGGTTTTCAAACGAGTTGGGAATTGCCGAAAAGGGTAGATAACGACATACGATCAGAAAAGAAAAGGTCGTCAGATAAAGGTAAAAAATCATGGAGGATCCGGACCCGGAAACTCTGCTTCCAATACGAGGCGAATTGTTCCTCCAAGGAT
>Ga0179593_1490274_pt1 | contig 23119 bp, 45 predicted proteins | sample CZODoug2_1_08_16_FD_185931 | JGI IMG/M metagenome (GOLD analysis project Ga0179593, IMG submission 185931) | Vadose zone soil fungal communities from Angelo Coast Range Reserve, California, USA - CZODoug2_1_08_16fungal (PacBio error correction) | ecosystem: Environmental > Terrestrial > Soil >...
GGGAAGAAAGACAGGACCATCAGTAAAACAAAATAAAAGGGGCTCACCGCGGGTGAAAAAAGAAGGTGTAAACACCAAACACGTTATTGATTAAGTTTCTACGAAGCGAAAAAGACCCGAAGGTGCAAATAAGTGGCCGGGGCCACGGGCCCAACTGAAGGCCGAGAAAAATCAAATTCTGGGAATGGAAAGAAGGTCTATAAAGAGGAGAGGAAAAGCGCCCAGACAGAAATGACAGTATTGGCGAAATAATAAACGGGCATCTAACAAGTGGAAAAACATGGTTCAGTTGGGAAAAAATGAAACCAGACACCAATCTGGGGTGGGAGAAAAAAAAACAGGAAAACTCAAGGAGAACAAAGCACAATGAAATCGCAACGGGCGAAATAAACGAAACAAACGATTACATGAAATCACGGAGCACTCTCAAACTCGAGGTATGAAAAACGTTTAAAAATCCAGGCCGAGGGCCTTAAAATGGGGGGCTTTTAAAAAAACTATATAAACAGGGGAAGACTCTAAAAACCGGGACAAGCAAAGGGAGGGGGTCGAAGGGAGATATGAGGTGTACTAAAGTCAATAGCCGACAAAAAAGAAACCTTGGGGAGCAACCAAAACAAAAAGTTAATCGCGAAAAGGGGGGCAAAGGTCAAACACGCCGCACAAATGAGAGAAAAGGAGGAGAGGGATAAAAACACAAAAAAAAAACACCCACAATATCATGACAACAGGTGTTTGTGTCTGGGTGCGAGAAATAGAGGGAGAAAAGAAAAAAGTTGCCGGAGGAAGTCGAGATTAAGCCAAAAATGGCTGCAAAAGGAGGGGGTCGGAAAGACTATGACGACGAAAACCGGGGGGATTTTCCAGGTATTGGAACGAGAAAAAAAAAAAAAAAAACTGCATCTAGGTAAAACGACCATCGAAACCTAGAACCTAACCTAAAGGTGGGATACATCTTAATCACCGTAAAGGAGTAGAACGGTTGATTGGGGTGGTCACGGAAGATGGAGGAGTTTGGGGGGGGCAAATCGGCGAGGGGGTTTTGGGAAAAAAAAAAAAAACCATAAAATTTTAAAGTCCTTGGAGGGACACGGCCGTAGGGGGAATTTAGGGGAGAGAATAAGTTTCACAAAAACCAAATCAGCGCCAGAAAAAACGAACCGCCGGCCGGGGGGAATTGTAAAGTGAAACATGGGGGGAAATTAAAGGAAAATCCAAAAAGTTAATATTGCGAACCGCCGCTAATACGTCGTGGGAAGAGGAATGTGAAAACCGTTGGAAACAAAAGATAAAAGAAGAGACTTAAAAATCGAAGTTTTCATAAATGAAAAAAAAAACCACTTACGGAAAAAGCAAATTGAAATCAACTCACGTAAAAAACGAAGGAAAGGGGGTATTTGTTAAGTGGGTATCGTAAAAAAACAAACCAAGTCAAAAATGGGGGGATAACCAGGGGTGAACGAAAAAAGGGAAAAATTGCCTGGAACCTTGGAAACAAGACCGAAAAAAGAAATAAAAACAAAGACAGGTTCGTTTTGGTTTGAAAACGAAGATGGTTTGGAATTACAGAGGAGGCACAGGAGAAAAACCAGAGGGAATTGGGGGGGGTGCCCATTGGGATATGTGTGAGGCGAGTAAAAAAAAAGCAAGGGGCGGGTCTGGGTTGGGGTGAAGGGCATAGGGAGGGGGAAAGGAAACAAGAAAAAAAGGCATCCACTCGGGGTGAAAACGAAGTGGCAACAAAAATTGTAAAAACGGAAAGGGGTTTGAACAGGAAACATGAAGTTCCAGGGCACGGGTGGTAGGGGAAGGGGAAGAAAACATTTAAAAAGACGAACAAAAAGGGCAACCACATGAAAGAAATGGGAGAGGGGAGGTGTGGGGCAGATGGGAAAAAAAAAAAAAACTTAAGCGAACGACTGTGTAACGCTCTGGTATAGAGACCAAAGGAAACGTTTAGGATTTTAAGGTTTGAAAGAGGGCGGGCCAGTTACCTGGGTTGGAGTAAAGGTTGAAGAGCGAAACAAAGATAAGTGCAAAAACAAAAAAGGTGGAAAAGAAAAAAAAAGCAGATTAGTAGTCTTGTCTTCAAAAAATGGAAAAAAAGGCTGCAGGAAAAACAACAAGTTGAGGTAAAGAAGAGATACTTGGGGAAAAAAAAGGAATCAGAACTCAAAGGTGTGTTTCTGGCCCCAGGACGATTGGGGGAAACAAATCAGGAAGAAAAGGTTGTACAGTCACAAAAAAAGATACGGCCAAAGAAACAGCCATTTAAAACCTGAAACGGCCTTACAAGGGGGGGGAAAGGAAAAAACGAGCAGATAAAAATAGACTGGAGCAAAAAGGGGTTGCGTTAAAAAGGCCTCTATAGTACAAAAAAAGCAAAAGGGTGGGACTAGCCGGTCACATTGCTCAATCAAAAAGACGAGGAAAGTGTAAGGAGGGAAACAAAAACACGACGTTAACAATAAACAGAGGGAGAGTCAAGACAAAGGTGCCACCCGAACTGAATTAAAAAATTTTGCAAACATCCAAAGAAAAAGGGAGAAACAAAAATCTGTAAAAAGCGAAGAAAAGAACAAAGAACATCTAGAAGAAAAGCAAACAAACGAACCAACCCCGATTTGGGGGGAATGGGTCTTGACGCTGTACATCAAAGAAAAAGAACGTGAAAAGCAAAAGAGAGTATTGACCAGGATGCCGTTCGGAAATCGGAAATGTAAACAGGGAGACGGTTGTTGGGGGGGCCGGTTCAGACTTCCGGAAGAATAAACAGGTTTTGGTTCCGAAAATAATGAAAAAAAAGCTACCAGCGCGGGTAAGCAGGGTGACTGGAAAGGGTCAACCGTGATGCGGGAAAAGGCCAAAATGGGAACGGGAATACCATCTAAAAGATTTGGGTAGCAAACAAACTGACCATAGGGGGAATTCCAGACTAGCAAGACAGAAAAGAGGAAGAGGGGGCGAAAAAGTCTTCAAAAAGAAAGAGGCACAAGGGGACGGAAAGATGTTAAACTGAAAAAAAAAAGGGCGCATTATATGGACACAAAAAAGGGGGGGGACGGTGGGGGGGAAAGTCCGGGTCAGACCACTACAAAATAGATGAGAGGAAAAGAAAGACCAAGGAAAGGGGTTCAAAATAATAGCCGGTTGAAAAAAACTCTGGCAACAAAGTAGCAATTTAACGCAACCTCCCAAAGAAAGTGCAAAAGGATGTCTCTGTAAGGACCAAGGAAACACAGTTAACGAAAGAGCGGCAAAAATGGGGGAAAAGGTTTTCGGCAGTTAGATGCAATCGCTTGGACCAGGTGTGGAAAAAATAAACTCTTGGCGATGCCCTAGGAAATCAACGGAGACGGTTTGGAGGGGGAAACGAAAATCAAAAAGACGGTCCTAAGGAAGAGAGATAGGGGACAAATGTGAAACTTCTCAAAAGGGAAGAGGTCGTACGAGCAGTTGTACATGGGGGAAATGGGCGCAGAAACTGTGACCCCAAGCACGAGGAAATTGAGGGGGGGTAGCGACGAAAGCGGTTGCCGGAGGACAGTATTGAAAACGCACAACCGAAAAATGAAAGAAAACCATCGACAAAAAAAGTGCAATAAGTTCAGACGGTTTGGGGGAAGTGAAAAGTAGGGGGGGGGAAATAGCAAAAAAAAAAGCAGAGGGAAAGGGAACGGGCCAGAGAATCAAATCGGCCAGGTGCAAAGTGCCGCTAAAAAGACGTAGGTGGATCCATATGGGGTGTCCCAGCGAGGTCAGGCCGTGAAGGGGAAAGAGGGTAAGTTGTGCGGAAACAAAATGTGTGGAAAATGGTTCAGGAGTAAAAAGGGAGCGTCAACCCATTGTGAAAAAGAGGGTACGGAAAACAATGCAACGTAACAAAACGGAATGTCAGAAGGCAGGCGGTCGCAAAGACGGATCATCGATGGGCAGCAAGCTCTCCGGAGTTCACACTAGTGAACTCCACTGAAGTTGCAAAAAAGGGTCAGTGGTCTGTTGAGAGGGGGAGTGAGAAAAACGTCACAAAGCAGTGTTGAGAAGTCGGGACAAAAAAACGGCATCACGTGTAACGACCAGAGGATCTGCTCTAAGGAGGTGGCGCGCCACGAAATTCGCAAGCGCGGGAGGGGAGAACAAAAAAGTCGGCAATACGATGGGGGGGAAAATGACTGCCAAGGAAAAGGAGATCAACAAGAATGTCAATGGGGGGGGAAAAGCGGGGGAAAGTAATAGGGGACGCACCCACTGTCATCAATGGAAAAAGAAAAAAGAGGAAAAAATGAATGTCATGAAAACATGACTCCCGCGAAACGCCCAAATGCGAATTCAAAAGGCATGGAGGGGAAGGTTTCCAGGGACAGTCCAATTATCGTCCGAGAGGAAGGACAAAGGGAAAACTAAAAGAAAATCCCGAGGTGAGTGGGGGGTTGCAAAAACGAGGAGGAAAACCGGAACGGGGAAAATCAACTCTGAGGTGGGGGGAAGGGGAAACGCCCTGATAGTGCCGGAAAAAAAGACATGACTGGGACGGCCAACGTGAAAAACCTTCGCACAGCGGATAAAAAAGGAGCCCTGAAAAGGGCAGCAAACGCCAAATCACGGCCCAGGGAAAGACGGGGTGCCGTTTTCTCCTGAAAGGACCGTGCCGAAACCAGGGTTCAAAAAAAAATAAAGCTGGCTCAAAATACAGAAGAAGGTGGCACAGGCGCATCGCAAGGGAAACCGGTGAAAGATGGGGGTCACATCGTTGTGAGACGTGGTCCTATTAAAAACTGAACGGCCGGGGTTTGCAAAAAAAAACGTGAAGGCTAACAATCCAAAATCGGACGCCCAAGATTGCACTGGACAAACAGACAAAAAACAAACTGGGAGTGGGCAAAGGAGGGCCGGTTCAAAATGAAAGGTTCAATTTTCGGAACAAAAACGGGGGAAAAGGGTAAGATCAAACAGAGAAAGCACATGGGAACTGGCAAAAAATTTTAACCAACTGGGGGAAAAAGGGGGGCAAGGGGGTGCATTGACAACTGGTCACAACTAGAAGGGGGGAAGAAAGAGTAAAAGGTAAAACACATCCCAAGAACGGTCGGGAACTCTTACCACAATGAAGGTGAAAAGAAGTAAACTGTAACGGGTTTGGGGAACGGTCAAAAAAACAACTAGGGCTGTGGGGAACGAAGTCTAAAGGCTCCGATAACGGGAAACTGAAAAGGAAAACTTACCGAGCACCCCGAAAGCACCAAGGGGGGGGGGTTCCGACGTCCATTTCGGGGCAAAACGGTGGGCCCATATTGGTTGAAAGGAAAAAGTCTGGCCAAAAGAGTTGTGCGAGTCAACGGTGAAACAAAAATTGACAGCAAATAAAGAAAAAAAAAGGGGGCAGACCTATACAAAAAGAAGAACAGCACAAAAATTGATAGGGGGAAAAAATGGGGGAAGGAGGACCCCGCGTATAAAAAAAAAAACACCCAAAATGACCAGGCTTTCAAAAGGAAACCTTAATAACAACAGCTCTCGGCAAACAACAATGGAAAATAGATGGACTGGAGATTCTGAAAAGGAGGGTTGGAGAATGTTTGTTGTTGTATTGGGGGATCCCCGGGGGTAAAGCGTCGAAAAGCCGAAGTTGGGTTGAAAACAGGGGCTAAAAGGGAGCCTGAAGGGTAGGCTTACAACACTACAGGGGGAAACAGCCAAAGATGCACAAAGAGGGGAGGTAAGACAGGGCCACAAAAAAAAAGAGGACGACGGTTAAAAAAGCCAAGTGGAGGGCGGGGAGGGGGGAAGAAAGTGAGAGTTGGGTACAAAAAGGGGGGTTTCGGCAAGCAAAACGACACAACTCCTGCGCCTCGTGGAAACTGTAAGGGTGTGGGCTCCTTGGGTAAAGATAGGACTTGACGAGGGTTTTGGAAATTCTCTGGACTCAAGAGAACACGACCCATTCAAAGTGAAGACACGGCTAAAAAACAAAGGTATGGCGGGGGCTGTTGGAAAACGAGCATCCTGGCGGATGGAAAACTTTAAAGGGCATGGGGAAAAAAAAGAAAAAGACTCATTCAAAAACGTTGGGAAAAAAGGGAAAAAAAAATGGGAGGGAAAAAAACTTGGCGTTGGTGAGAAGGGAGACGGGGGATGCGTATACGAAGGCAAAGAAAAAACCGCTGGAACAGGAAACAGAAAAGAAATCTGCAAAAGATGGACAAGGAGGGAAAAACTAGGGCGTAAAAGGGCTAACCTTCGGAAAAACGATGGTTTTTGGGTAAAAAATTGAGCCAAAAAATACGGGGAAGGTTTTTGGTACGGAAAGGACGGAAGAAAAGGAGAGAAAGGCAAAAAAACAGAAGGGCCTGAAGGGGTGGGAAACCCGAAAAACCGGCCCGCTCTAACCCATAGAAAACCGAAGGTTAACACTCACGCCGAACAGGGGAAAGGATGATATGACTGGGGGGCTTTTTCAAGGGCGGGGAATGACAACGTGGTTCGACAAAACCAACACCAGAACGAAAGGGGGTAACAAAGCAGCAAAAAGAACACTGGGTCTGGGGGGGGGGTGAAAAAAAAGTTGGGGGGGAACTGGAGAAAAAGAGCAAAGACTGAATGAGCAGGGACAACCCGGAATCAACGGGGGTGATAAAGGACAGGTTGTGGGCAAGTTAGAAAAGGAACAAAAACGAAAGATTCAGCCAAAACAACCCCGGAGAAGGGCTGCGTGGGGTCGGGGGATTGACATCAAGTGGACCGATGAAGAGGGGAGATTCGAGGCCGGGAGCAAACAAAAAAAAAAACTCGTGGGGTAAAGGTGGTTCAAGAAAACTTGAGAGCACAAAAGAGAAAGGAGTGGAAGGGGAATCTAAGTCGGCGGGCGAAAAGAAAAAAACGATTGGGCTAGCGCATTTGTGGGTCAGATCTCACAAATGGGGGAGAAAAAAGGGGAGAAAAGAAAAGCTCAAAAGACTGACGGTGGCAAAGTCCAGAAGGGACGTTTCCCCGGAAAATGGAAAAGGGAGGAGAGCAGAAAAGAACAAAAAAATCAATATCAATCTAAAACTGCAAACGAAATCACTCAAAGGTAAGAGTTAAACGAAAAGAGAAAGGGGGGGACGCCAGGGGAGGGAACAAGAAGGTCTGGCAGTGGGAAAAAATAAAAAAAACAATAAAGGGGGGTGCACAAAAGACTCATGACTAAAAAAAGAAGCATTAAAAGAGCGACAACGGGGGGGAACTCAACGGAAAAGACGGCGGCAGTGAGACCTTCAAAAAAAAAAAAAAAAAAAAGATTGCAAGAAACCTGGTCAAATCAGAGAGGATTCAAGCGGTGGGGCCAAAAATTTGTGACGAGAACTGACAAACCAAAGCTTAACGAAAACGCCAGCGTGAAACCGGGGTTCCGATTGGGCAAAAGGGCGTGGGTGGAATGGTCAAACCGACGCGGAAAAGCTAGAGAGAAAAGGAGCACAGGATCAAAAAAAAAGGGCAAATTCACGCGAAAAAAGAAGCAAGAAGCTAACGGAAAACAAAAACGCGGAAAAATGGGAAACGGGAAAAGGGGGTCAGGGGGTCTTTCAAGGAGGAGATATCAAATTTACGAGGGTCGATTCCTGTGGGAAAAGAAACGGATGAAGGACAGATGAGGGGGGGGGGCTTGAAAGTACGGGGGCAACGTTTCTGTAATTGAACCAAACAAGGAAACACGAAAAGACGATACATCAAAAAACCGAAAAAAAAAGAGAGAAGTTGGGTCCTCGCGGGAGTAATGCAACCCGAATCAATCTTAATCATGAGAAAAATTTGATTTGGGAGGCTATAAACGACATGGTTTGAACGTACCACCAGCGGGAGGGAATGAAATTGAAAAAAAAAAAACTGGAATGGGAACAAAGGTTCAAACTGAGCGAGAAGAAGGGTGGGAATTGGAAGAACAGACATTGGGTAAAAAACGGAAAACTGCTCGGAACAGGACGCCTCAAAAAAACGGACAGCAAGGTGAAAGGGGGAAGGTCCATGGGGGAACGGTATGATCTGCTGGGGAAGAAGTTAAGGCACCAGGGCTGAAAGGGGGGAAAAAAAAGAGAATGGTAAAACATTGGGCGACCAAGATAAAGCGAGGAGTGAGAAAAAACCAAATAATTGTGGGGGGGAGGCGAAGGGGAAACCGAGAAAAGAATGGGCAGGCAAAGAGTGGAGAGAAGTCAAACTCTGAAACTCATTAAGGGGGGTCCAAGATTGGGGTTGGTTTGGTCAGTAAAATCATCACAAATGAAGAGGAAAGGTAAAAGATTAGGGGTGGGAGTAACCGGGGTAAACGCAAAAATTTCCGTTACACAGGGTCCGAGCCCGAGAAGCAAATCCGGAAATGACTGAAGTACATTTGGGTGGTGCAAAGAAGGTTACGGAGCGAAACAGGAAAAAACCTCGGGGTGGGGGGGGAACAAAATGTTAAGTGGGAGAGGACTGAATGGGGGAGACACATAAAGGGGGGTGCATTTGGTGTAGGGCCTGGTGAGTGAACATAAGGGAAGCAGCAGACCAGTAGTACCCCCCATGACCCGAGAGGGAAGCGTGAGTGCGGGAGTGGGAAAGGAGGGGGTGCCGACAAGATAGGGGAATAAAGTGAGACATAAGACTAAACGGGGGCATCGGAAGGTAAAGGGGGGGAGGGTGGTCCAAAAAAACAACTTCAGAAAAAAAACTGGGGAATTTCAAGAAATTATAGTAAACAAGTTGGCAAGTTGGGGAATGGTAAAGCGGGGCCAAAGAAAAGTCAAAAACTGGTGTCCATTGTGGGGAGAGAAAATCTCCCCCAATCAAAACAGGAAAACAAGCCAGAAAAATTGAGGGACTTTGGAAGTCAGAACGAAATCTCATCAAACACAAAAACGGCGGGAGGAAGGGGAGGAGTACATTCTGAAGAAAAATCGAGAGAGAGGGGAGGTTTGGGGGTTTTGAACCAAAGTCTGATGAATTTTTGCCTACAAAAAAAAACAGACTGGGAACTCCCCGGGTACAATGAAAATTCAGACAACAAGGGAGGAAAACCGAGAGCACAAAAAAGACTGCTTGGCAGGGGAATGCAAACCCAAAGGGGCAAAACTCTAATGTCGAGGGAGGGGGTCGGAGGGAAAAACAAAAGTTGAAGGGAAAGTCGCAAAACACAAAAAGGACGAACATGAGGGATGGTCCACACTGGGTGCAAAGATTGAAAAAAGGAAAGCGGCACGTCACAAAAAAACTGAGTGGCCATCCAATCCTAGTAAAAAAAAATCTTTCCAAAGCGCGAAATCGCCCGAACAAAGGGCCAAACGAAAACGCACCCAAAAAAGGGGGGTTCGAGGGAACCGCAAGGGGAAAAAAATCAACCAGATTGGAGCACGAGGAAGTGCCCATGACTAAGTTCGAGGAAAGGTAAGGGAGGTCTTACCAAAGTCTACTTGCAAGCAATACGAAAAGTCATTTGGGTTCCAAACTGAAAAAAAAAAGACCTCGCAAAAAAACTGAAAGAGTGGCTTGGACAATGAAGGATGACGAAATCAGAACAAATGCGAAGTTTTACCAGAAATCAGAGGTTGGAGCTGCAGCAACGGGAAAAGAGGGGGGGGGGGGACCTATCTATCACAGAAGCAGCTCTAAAAAGGAGTGAACACCAGAGATCATGGAAAACAGGGGAAAGGGGAAAATGAAAACAAACCAAACGGATGGGGGAAGAAACAGGAGAAAAGGTGGTGGAGTTCCAAGACAAAATCAGTTATCGGGAGTCACTCCAAAAAAGGGGGGGGGACCACTCATCCGCAAGATGTGACGAAGCACATTAGAACGTGTATGAAAAGCAAACAAATCAAAAGGGGAGTTGGATGATCTGTAATGGAGAGGGGAAAGCCACCTTGGAAGTGGTTTTTTCGTATGAGCTCCTCCAGGGGCAAAAAAAGTGGACGAAAAAGGGATAAGAAACTGAGGAAAAAGGAGTGTGAACGAGGGCAACTCAAAAGGTGGGGTTGCACCTGTATAGAATCAAGACCTAAGTTGGTGCAAGAAAAAGAACAATGGAAAAACCCACAAGCCAGGACGAAGGAGGGGCGTCTGAAGCCACAGTTCTTACGGTGAAAGTCAGGTGGTAAAAAAGGTCAGACAAGGGCAATTGTTTAAAAAAATGGTGGGGGGCGCGCACTAAAGCGTTTAAAAACCGGGGGGGAGGGTAGGGGATTGAAGAAAAAAAAAAGAAGAGCCGCAAATACAATACGTCGGGAAAGGGGGTTTGCGATCCTGTTCCTGTGATAAAAAAAGGGGCAAATAGCACCGCCGAAAAAAAAGAGGGAGAGACGTCCAAAGGACTGGAGGGGAGGGACGAAAAAAAGTGACGAAACTGCCGTGACTTATGGGGGGGGGGGAGAACAATCACAATGTTGTCTCTTAAGGGAAAAAAAGAACGTAACCGTGAAAAAAAAGAAGGGTGGTGGTAGCAAAAAAAAAATGGGCGGGTTCAGAAAAAAAAACGACTAAAAATTTACCAGGGGACATGACCCCAAAAAATAGGGTCCAAATAATTACTAAAAAGCTGGGAAGTAAAACAAAAGGGGAAAAGACGCGTTGAAACGCGATATAGGAAGAGAAATTTGAACGACTCGTCGTGGGAGGGGGAGAGTACCACTTCCTTGACCAAAGATCTAACAGGAAATTGGAGAGGGGTGTCTTGAGCTTTTGATAACGAGAACTTTAAGCAATATGGGGGAGGGCCTCGAAGAATGGGCAAGGAAATCGTGCAAGAGGTGATCCATATACGGATTTGAAAAAAAACAAGCTGGGCCCATCATCAGAGGCAGAAAGTGGATGAGAAAGGCCACCGATACGACAGACGAATTGGGATCGGGGGGAAGTCGACTACTAAAGAGGTAACGGAAAACCAATTCCATCCGGGGGGACTCGCGGAGACGGAACAAGCATAAGGAAAAGGAAGAAAGCGAAAAAAAGAGAAACGCCCAAAAAAATGGTCCTTGACCAACGGGGGGGTCCTGGGAAAAGTGCAGAGTCAAAAAAAAAAAGATAATTAAGGGGAAAAATTCAAACTAAAGGAAAAGGAAGTTGAAGAATTTGTCACGTTTGGGGGGTAATCTGAGAAGAAAACGAAAAAAATCACTCTTGACAAAACGTGGGGTGAAGAAAACATGATAATGGACAAGCAAGACTCCTAAAAAAGTGTGGGGGAAGAAAAATTCACGGGGAAGTTTGGCACAGCGGGTATGAAACCTTTAAGAGCCCAAGACAGGAAAAAAGCATAAGGAGTACCAAAAAGGAAGGCAAAAAAAAGGGGGTGCAACCGGGGACCCAAAAAATCAACAAAAGGGCAACGGCAAAGAGAAAAAACGGACAACAACCCAATTTAACGGAAAAGAAGATGGCATGCAAAAAGAACAAAGAGGGAAACGGGGCCGGAAAGAGAAGGCAAAAAGGAAAGACCTGGGTTCACTATTTCTAAAAACCTCCCAAAGGGGTTTCGATTCGTAAGGGAAAAAACACTCCCCCGGGAAGACCGTAAAACAGTTGGACGGAGGAAACAATTCAAAAAAAAAATGAGAAAAAAGACGTCGGACTAAAAAAAATGAGCAACCCGGGAATGTGGGTCAACGGGGATGAAAGTGAAAATGACAAGCCGAACTTTCAAAAGTTTGGGGGCGGTCACCGGGAGAAAAATCGAAACGAGAAAAGGGGTGACCGAGAAAGTTCCAACACGGGTACAAAAAGAAAACGGGTTACTTTGGGGGAGGGGGGACCGAAAAGGGCAGATTAAGGACAAAGTGAAAGGGGAGGGTAGACAGTAAACTTCCAACCCCGAAAAACCCCATGCCTTAAAAACGGACAACTGAGGTGCCGAGTCCGGGGGGTAAACCGCCTAATTCAAGTGGTCCTGCAAAACCTTTGGAAAGAAGATACAGATACAAAAAAATCAAGAGGGTGATGAAGGCGTCCATGGGAGACTGGACAGGAAAAAAATGGGGGGGGGACACAGGGAAAAGACTTGGCATAGTGGTTAAAAAAAAAGCGGAAAAGGTTGCAAGATAGAGGGGATCCGCGCGAAAAAGCCAAAGAAAAATTTCCTGGGGGGGGAACCGAGGGAAAAGGCTCCAAAAAACGGAAAAAACAAAAACACCCACAGAAGAAAATGCTTGAACGACGTCAAAAAAAACCGTTCAAATAAGAGCGGCCAAAACAACAACGGAGAAGGCAATGGTACAATGAGGGGAAAAATGGGAATGGTGGGGGGGGTGGTGGGTTTGCAATGGGGTGGGGAAAGTAAAACTCGTTGGGAAGACGGACACAGACTGTGGAAAAAAGACGATGGTGTGAGGGGGAAAAACACCTTGATTGCGAAAGAAGAAAACCTTGTGCAGAAGGAAAAAACATGCACGAGACCACAAGATGTGGGCGGAAACGACCATTACCAACGAAAAAATGGGAAAAAAGGAATCATCAAAGTGGAGGGGGAGGGGGGTGAAAATCGTAGGAGGGCAAGGGGGGGGGGTCGTAATCGGAATCAAAAGGAAAGTTTTTAAAAAAAAAAAGCCATTTCGATCAGGGGAAGCTGCAACACGAAGTGGGGAAAGAAAGGTACCGACCAGAAGCGACGAATTACCGGGGGGGGGTAGTAATTCAGAAGAAAAGAAAAACCAAAGACAAAAAACGTTAAAATGACCAAGGGTGAGACCAAACGGACGCGAAAAAAAAAAAATTGGGGGGAGCCAAGTGGGGATCAGGTCAGGGAAGTGGAACGGATGCCAAAAAGGGAAAAAAGGCAGGGGGAAACAGAACGCACAGCCGTTTAAATAAGTGGGCTTACGGTGAATCGCAAGAGATACTAAAGAATGGGATTGTGGGGGGGGTATCGAAAAAACGGGGGCAAGAAGTGGGGATAACGGCGCAGAAGAGCATTGGTGACAATCAGGGAAAACTGACAGGGAACTGGGAAAGGTAAGACGAGAAAAAAACCTGAATGGAAGAAGGGTGTGGGTGGCGGAAATCACCAACCCACGGCATCGGGAAGGTAAAAAGGGTGGGGGAAAAAAGAAGGAAAAAAAAAGGTATAACGAAAAAAAAGCGCAAAGGGAGATTATGCTTGGTGACCTCAGGTGAACAGGGGGAGACTGCTAAACCGTAATAAGGCAAAAACGGGGCGATGCACGGAAAAAAGAACGCCCCCGGAGAAGGAAGGGAAAAATGGGGACTTAGAAAAAAGGCTATTAGGGAGGGAAAAATGGGGGGAAGGGGTAAAAAAAAAAAAAACGAAAAGAAAAAACTGAGTGAAAGTAAAACCGAAGCTCAAGTAAGAAAGTTTAAGGGGGGGGTACAGGGGGCCTTACAATCAAGAAGCGAATGAGACGAAAAAAAACCGGAAGATAAAGGGGGGGAAAAAAAAAAAGAATTTTTTTCCCGGCCCCAGTCAGGGAAATCAGAAAAAAATGGACAGAACGGAGATTACAAGGTGTATTAAAGGGACTTGTAAAAAAGAGGCAGCCATGCGCGGGAGGGAGCGAAAACAAAATCGAAAAACATTATAATACTCGGAATACAGAAAAAAAAAAATTCTGAGATGGAACAAGCGCGGATTGCCGAGAAAACGAAAATAAGGGGCAGAAGGGGGAAGTTTGAGAAGAAAACTGTTGTGGTCGAGGAACGGAACACTTGAGGATGAAGGGGTTCACGGGAAGACAAAATCCTACCTGGGTTGGGAAAAGGCCCGTGGAAAAAGGGGTGGGGTAAAAGGAAAGTGGCACAAAAGGACTAAAAACTCAGGAAAGCTGAAGAAAAAAATCGAAGTGATCAACAAATATACGCAAAAAAAAAACGGGAAAACTGCGGGTCAAGGAGTGTTTACTAAAAGTGGATGGAGAAAATTCACACAGGGGGAAAAAACAAGAATTGTGGGATGTTTGAGACCAGAGGAAGAAAACCACAGTAAGGGGGTTGCAACAACGTTTTAAATCCTTGAGGGACAATTCAAAGAGGATCAGCAAGCAAGTTGACACTATGTAGGATGCCAAAAAGAGGAAGTAAGGGGTCTCAATTTATGGGGAAAGTCACAAAAATACTTATGTAGATGGGGGCCCTGTGTATATAAGTAGTTGCATCCCTTCTGGGTGAGAGGGGGGCAACATATAACTAAGCAAAAAAGCAGAAACTGTAACCCAAGCCGTTTCAACTTGGGAGGGGAAAGACTTTTTGGATGAGGGAAAATCCGAAAACGCCGAAAAAAACGCCAGGGGGGAGGGAAAGAAAGTTGGGAAAAAAAATCTAATTTCCAAAATTCAAAGGGCGCAAACCAATGAAACGCTGGGGCGCAAAGAAAAAGACAACTCCGCAAAGCGGGAAAAAGGGGGACAGGCCCAAAATGTTCTTTGTAAGATCGAAATCGAAGCTTAAAGGAGGACGTCGAAAAGGGTGGGCAAAACAAGGGGGATGGCCAGAGGGGGGGGGGGAAACAACCTGTATCCTCACCATTTGAACGGGGGGTAAAAAGGGAAAAAACAAAAGGACACAAGCAGGAAGAATCAATAACAGTAAGGGGGGATGGTTCCGAGCTTCAAGTGGCTACCGAAGAAGCAGAAAGAGTCATGCTAACAGGGTGTTGGGGGGGGAGGCGGATAAAAAAAAAGAATTTCTAATGGGGGGGCACCGGGGAAACAAATAAAAAAATTGTTGACCAACTTTGAAGGGGGCTTCAAAGAGCACGAATCCAAACAATTTGGGGGGGCTGGGGGAAGAATCAAGGACAGGAAAAACAAAAACGAACGAGAGCCTCCTACTAAATAAAAAGCAGGCCTTGTTCAAACAAGTGTGCATGGGAGAAAGAAACATGAGGGATCAGTGAGGGGGATAATGGTGGAGCAATGAGCCGAAAAAAAGGATGAGGGTCAGCAAAACAAAGGGATGGTAAGTTCGAAACACAGGTCGGAAAATCGATGAGGGCATGGAAAAAAAGAGGGGAAGTGGGTGCGGGAAAAAAGGGGAGAGGCCAAGATTTCTCCATATGGGGGGAAAGCAAAAAATGGAAAAAAAGAGAAGGTGAAAGCTTTGTGGGAAAAAGGTATAAATAAGGAAAAAAAAATCCTAAATTCAAAAAAATTTAAAAAAAAAAGCCCTTCGGGGGGGGAGTAGAGACCGGGGTGGGTGAAAATAAAAAGATTGAAAAGGGGGGGGACAGCCACGGAAAGGAATTGGGCACTCTACGGAGGTGGTGGGGAGAAAGGGGTTGAAAACTGGGACAGAAAACAGAAAGCAAAAACAGAGGGGTGGGCTTGGCCAAGTGGGGAAAAAATGTTACGTTTCACAATGGGGGCCAGTCTTGTTGGTGAGGGGGCAAGGGGGATTTAATGAAAAAAGACAACTCGAAGAAAACCCGAGGGGAAAGAGAGGGACAATCGCCTTTTCCGGGTAAAAAAAAACGAAAAAGTTGACGGGCCGGGATTGGTGCCAAGCAAGAGGGTCGGGGAAGAAAATTGAGCCGAAAAAGAGTGAAAAAGGAGGGGGAAGGCGTTGGGACCCAGGGTCAAAAAAACTGTTCTAGACAGCAAGCTAAAATGGGGGACACAGCACTCTTTATGATTAAAAAGGTGAAGACGAGTGAGGGGGGGGCGGGAATGTGACCCAGGAACTGGGGTGGACCTGTTGTAAGCGGAGCTAGGGAAGGGTTGCCAGAAAAGAAACTTTGGGGCCGACAAAAAATCAGAGAAGGGACTATGGTGCGAAAGAAGGAAAACATCTCTAGGAAAACCAAAAACGAGGAAAGGGGGAGAGAAAGGGTAATTGAAAGGGAAAATCAGAAAATTTTTGTGTCTGGGAAAAATGGCCAAAGAGAGAAGGGTGCGAAGACGCAAAAAAGAAACGGGAAAGGAGGCACACCTCAGCGTTAAAAAAAACCATGGTCAACACTTCAACCTGGGGAGAAAAGCTGAACAAACCAAAAAGAAGACACGAGGAGGTCGAAAGGTAAAAGTCAAACGCAAGGGGGGGAAACGAGGGCGGGGGGAGGAGATGAATGTTCATCCGAATACCAACCTCGAAAGCAGGGGGGGATGTCCACGTCAAGGGGAGGCACAAAAACAGGTGAATACGGAGGCAAGGGGGAGCAGGAATGCGATGAGTGTCATCAATCAGAAGGGGGGGGAACTAAAAAAGACTAAAAAAGAAAATGAAAGACAGGGAAAGCCCAAAAAACGCAAAAGCAAATCCACCCAGATTGGTTTCGCAAAGCGCAAACGCGGGGAAAAAAACAAACAACAAGCGGGAGCAAAAAGGAGGGGGACCGGGGGCAGTCGGATGTCGACGAAAAGGGGGAGGACAATCTTTTCTTTGGTAAAAGCCTGAAAAAAAAAGCGCACTGGGAGGTAACATTGGGGGTACCGATAAAGGAAAAAAAAGCGAAAACTCGCGGAAAAGACGTGGGTGGGAAATGAAGCAAAGGGGGGGGGGGAAAATGAGTACATAAACCAAATGACACGAGTGAACCCGGGGGGGAGCCATAAAAATTTTGGGGTTGGGAGCATGACGCCAACGATCAGGGAAAATTACCACGAAAAGAAAAAAAAAGGTCAGCAGAAACGCGTAAAAAGACTTAAAAAACAAGCCAGAGAGGCGAAACATGACAGTTGACAGGGGACACCCAGCAGGGGAACAGGGATCGGGAGAAAAAAAACAACTCCAGCCATGACGGGGGTTTAATTGGGTGTTATCAAGAAAGGCGGATCCTCACGGAGACCAGAAAAAAAGGAAAAGGGTTAAAAAGAGGAAAAGCTGAAGAAGATTCAACCTGGAGAAAGGGGGGGGGTATCGCCCACCAACATTTGTGGGTTGGAAAAAATCAATGATAGCGGGAAAATTAGTACGAACGCAAGAACCACAAGGGGACAACTTGGAGGGGGTGTTCTGCGTCCATAACCTCGCATGGGGTTTCGCGGTGTCAAAATGAAGAAAAAAACGACGGTGCGGAAAAAGGAAGGAAGGGACCTCCAAAACAAGGTGCAACAACAAAGAAAGGGTCACGACTGAAAGATCAAAATAGTTGGAAAGAACATGTTGGCCGTCCCATCGCTGGTGAGTGGAAAATTCCATCGAAGTGAGGGAAAGGGGGGCCGGGGGGGAAAAGTTGGAAGGACTAGAGGAAAAAAATGGGCGGGGTGTGGCAAAAAAAAATTCACAGCTTTCCAAAGGCGGAAAGTAGATCAGCAAGCGGGGAGAACCATCGAAAAGAAAGGGGCTGACGGGGGGCAGGAAGAGTTAAAAGGGGGGAGGAGGGGACAAACCTATCCCGAGGAAGAGGAAAAAAAAACTTCATACCTTGGGGGCGAATTTAAAAAAAATGCGCGTCGGTGGCCGATCCCGGAAGCACGGGGGAGACAGGAAAGGAACAAAGAGGGACGTGTCAGAAAAAACGGTGTTGGTGAAGAACCATAAGGGTGGAGGGGAACAGTAATAATGAGGAGCTGTGCCCCTGCAGAAAAAACTCGAAAACGTCGGGAAAGTCCTGAAAAAAAAATGTAAGGGAGAGGAGCCCCGCAGGGAATCATCGAGGTGATCAAAGGCTCAAAGGGGTGAGTAGACTCGTGCAAAAACACTGGGAGAAACTAAAAAAAATAACAGGCAAGTCGTTACCATTTCGAAAAATAGATTCAATCCAATAATGGGAGGTCCTCGAAAAACAAAGGGGGCGCACAGAAGGGAGCGGGGCACCGGAAGGGTAAAGGTAACAGTCGAGTAGGACAAAAAGGGCACTGGTGCTGTCAAAAAAGAAGAGAAGAGTGTAGGGAGCCAACTAGGGAATGGAAGATTCAGGACGGGGGGGACCTGCGGAAAGAAATTCTGATCACAAAAGGAAATCACCGGTAACACCCGCGCGACAGAGAAAAAGGCGACCTCAAAAAAGCTAAGCAAGTAAATTTCAAAAGAAAGGAAAAAGGTTGTCGCAAAGGCAAGGTCCCGAAAGAAAAGGGGAGGGGGGGGGGGACAAGGTGAAAACCGAAAGAAACACTTAAAAAACAATTTGTAAAAGGTGGGACATCCCGTAGAAGGGGGAAGTAATCAAAACTCCGGGCGGTGATCCAACGCCTATATTGGACACCAAACCAGCTCAAATCCAATCAGAAGTTGGGGGGGGCGGCGGGAAGGTACAAGTCGAAAAGGGGTATACAAAGCCTGTAGGAGAACGGGGGGGGCCCCGGCGGGCAAAACACAATCTGCCCAGAGGCGGGGGTTGGGGAAAAAAGGTTGGGTAGATCTTCAAGGAACCAGAAAGTCGACAAAAAAAAAAGTCCCAAAATAGGGACATGGACGGAGTGAATGAAAAACCAAACAAGGTCGCATCCGGGCCAAAAGGCACATTCAAAAAACAAGGTGTAACGAAAAAAAAGGGGAAATCCAAGGGGTTCACGGAATTAGAGGGACTGGAGCACGTCCTGCCTTGTAACTAGAAACACGCCAAAATTTAACCGTGGTTTCCGCAAAAAAAGAGCTCTTCCCCATCACCGAAAGGAGCAAGTAGGGGGACAACAGGAAATGGCCGTTACTGTAAAGGGGCAAACGGGAAGTTGGGTTTCGGAAACTCAAAAGGCGGTGGGAAAATAAAAAAACGCCAGTACGGAACCGGGGAAAAGGGGGAATGTCAATGAAGTGGAAAACTTTTGGAGAAAGAGAAAGGGGAAAATAAAATTCCAGTAACCAAAAGAGTAAGGTCAAATAGGGCAGAAAAGAGGGGGAACCAAATTTAAAGTGAAACGAGGTCGAGGGGGCTTTTTCAAAAAGAAGGCTTAAAAAAAAAAATGCGAAAACGGGGGGGGCACAGAAAATTCTTCCAGGGGAAGCCCCAAAACAATACATGTGATGGGGCAAAAAAAAAAAACATGTGCAAAGGGGGGCGACCAGTGCAGCAAAAGACTGTGATCGTGAGGGAGGAGGAAAAAGGGGTAGGGGCAGCAACTACAGCGGGAAAAGAGACAAAAAAAATCACCAGCCACCATTCACTTTGGGTCCACGGCCTCGGAAAGCGCAAAAAAAAAAAGCCAAACCAAAACATAGAAACACCCAGAGGTCCGAGTCAAAGGACAAAAGAATCAACGGAGAAAACAACAACGGAGGGAAAAAGAAAAGGGTTGACGGAAAAATGGGAAATATTGTGGGGGTGGTGGCGTTGTTGAATCCCGCGGGTAAGAGCCAAAACTCGGAAAAAACATTTGGGGGGAGGGGGATGATTGGGGAAAGAAGGGGGAGAAACAAGAAAGATAAAGAAACGGGGGACACGAACACAAATGAACAAATTCTTTGAAAGACAAGGGGGAAAAGAAAAAACGAAAGTGAAAGGGAAGAAGAAAAAAAAATGGAGGGGGAGACGGGGTCAGTGATAAGGGGATGGCAAACGGGGTTTTAAAAAAACATCGGAAAGCATAGAGGGAAAAAACGCCACCTTACGACCATCGGGGGGGGTAACGGTTGAAAGGGAAAGGGGGCAAACGAAACCGTTAAGAGGGGGTCGGGGAAAAAAAAGCGGAACTTGGGACCTGTAAAAGGTGGGTTATCGTACTCAAAAATTACAGGACAAGGGAAAACAATGAAAGAGAACACCTTCTCGACAGGGCAAACGGGTGGAAGGGAGTTCGCTCAAGAGAAAAAAAAAATTGAAAGGGACAGGAAAAGAAACTCAAAGGGGGAAGTCAAAGGGGGGGGGAAGTGTTTGGGGAACTAAATTTGGGGGAATTAGTCATAAAGTGAGTAAAAAAGGTTCGAAGGAATGAAGCAAGTGCTGGGGCACCGGCGAAAAGAACGAAAAGAAAGGGGGGGAAAAAAATCTCTGTCAAAAAAGGACTCATCACAGAGTAAAGTTCAGACGAATGGGGGGTGGGGAGCAATTGCCCAGACAGAAATGGATCCAAAGTGCGGAATTGTGGGGTGGGTCATAAAGGCGAGGAAGAAAAATCAAAAATCAATACAAATGGGAAAACCGAAGGGAAATTAGGGAACGAAGGGACAGGGAAAGGAATAGACGGTGAACGCCTGAAGAGGAAAAAAAGCCTAGGATGGGAGGAGCTGTGATTCTGAGTCCCCGGGAATGGAACAAAAGAGTGGGTAAGGAAACAAACGTAGATCGAAAAAATTAGGGGAAACAACAACCAACCTCGAATTACTTCTTGAAAGTTGGACATTGGGGAAGGAAAAATACTCGGGAAGCTTGTAAGGGAGAACTAAAAGAAAACCATAAATCAGTTTGAGGGGAAAAGGCGTTGAAAAGAAGGTCCCAGGGTCGGCCAAGGAGTCCTGGGCCTCCTAGGAAGGGGATGAAGTGGTGGAGGGGTAAACGTGGGGGGGAGACCCAATAGAAAGGGTGGAAAAGAAAATAAATAGAGAGGTCAAGGAAAACGGGACAACAACTCATGCATTCTAAGGCATCCATCGATGGGACGATGGATCGGCGCGAAAGAGAGACGCAAGAGTATTGGTAGATCAGGGTTAGATAAAGGTTTGGGTGGGTCCTAGGACAAAAAACAGGGAGTTAAGGGGGTCGAAAGTAAATTCTTCAAGAAAACCCGAAGAAATTGAAAACGGGAGGAGGGGGGTCGGTAATTAAGTGGAAAACTCTAAGAGAGTCCCTAGAAAAAAGGGGATAAACGATGAAAAAACGTATCTGCCGTGCCCGAAACGAATCAATTCAAAATGACAGGAAAGGGGTTAAGGAAAGGGGGGAAGAAGGACGAAATGGAAGGGGGGAGGCCAAGCCCAAGAAGGAAAAACTTCGCATTAACAGACACCAGGTGGCAGCCAAAAAAACGAAACAATTACCGCAGTTCTGAAAAACATTCAATAATTAAAAAAAAACAAATACGGTGATCGGAAAGGCGAAACCGACGGGAGGGGCGTCGCACTTCGAAAAAGGAAGAGAAAAGGGACGGGGGACCGTTGCTAAAACCTCTCAAATAACCGGCGGTACTATTTAAAAGGGATAAATCACTGCAGGAGAGGAAAACCGGTCAGAAAAAAGGGTTGATGGGTGGAAAGGGGGAGAAAAGGGATGAGGAACATGAATAAAACTGCCTGAAAAGCTGGAGCCGCGACAAACAAGTGAAAGGTCGCGAAAAAAGGGCCAAAGTAAGGGGGGAGAAAAGGGAAGCAAAACTGATCGGAAGAAGACTCCATAAACACCGGGAAAAAGAGACGTCGTTTGGGACTTTCGGGCAAATGATCGGGAGAGTCAGGGGGAGGAAGTCGATCAGTTTTGCCAAGGAAAAAAACTCCAGGGGTAGTTCAATAGAACAAAAAAAAGGTACCAGCACAAAGAAAAGGGGATGGATTGTGGAAAAAGGGAAAAAAAAAAAAAAAAGGACATAAAAAGAGCGAGCATACGACGAACCTACCGGGGTTACTAAGCTCTGTGACGTCAAAAGACAAGATACTCATTGAAACGAAACGGGTGTTGTGGGAAGGGGGTCAATAACGGCCGCCGGGGTTGGAACAGCTTGAAGACTGGCAAGAGAGTTGAAAAGGGAAAGTGGGGAGCGCGAAGAAGGAAAGGGTTTTCTGAGAAATCAAAAACATGGGGGAAACAAACAAAAAACAAACTGCAGCGCCAGGGATGAACAAAACAAACGCGCTACGCAACGCCCAGGGGGAAAAGGGGTAAGGGGGGAACATGTGGGGGGAATCACCAATGGATAAGTGTGGAAGAATGGAAACCGAATCCGGGTAAAAAAAGATAGGGTGAGGTAAGAAGAGCAAGGGGGGGGGAAAAGCTAAAAAAATCACTGAATCCCAAAAATAAAAGAGGGACTGAAAAATCGAAGGGGGGACGGCGATGGGAGTATAAAAAGGGAGGAACCATCAGTTGGGGAGACACGCTTCGGTTGGGTGCAAACGACACGAGGGGACTAAAGGGGGGGGGGGAAAATGTGTTGAAGTATCGGAATGGACAAATGACACGGAATGAGGAGGAGCGGGACAGTAAAGACCGGGTTAAAGAAAAGGAAGGAATAAAAAGAGGAGAACAAAAACTCAATCCAACGGAAAGCTGAGGTTTTGCTCAAGAAAGGGGGAAAGGGACCGCAGGGGAAGAAAAAAAAAAATAAAAATACCCCCACACTATGGGGTGTAAAACCGTTGGGGGGGGAGGGGGAGATGGAAGTGGAAACATATGGGGGGATGCTCCAGGGGGGGGACGCGGGGGGGGGGACCTATGGATAGGGAAGGAACCGAAAAGAGAGAAATCGAGAAGTGCAACGGAGGGGGAAAAAAGCCCAAGTTTTGAAAAGCTGCCAATAAACGGTGGAAAAAAGGCCTGAAAAAAATGCCGATAGGAGGGGTTCAGGGAGGAAAGGGGAAAGATACAAAACGACAAAACAAATAAAGCGAGGAATACGTTGCAAACCACGGGCACCAACGTGAAAAAAAAAAAATTTGGGGAAGCTTGCCGGAGGTTTGAAAGCTTCACAGTTGGGGGGGTGAAGGCAGTGGTGGAAAAGGGGGTAAAAACTTGAGGTGGCCCCGTCAGGGGGCAAAGGGGGGAGATGATCTAAAAAAAGAACAGGTGAAAACCCTTCAGACAACTGGGGGGGCAAAAAGAAATCAGAGATTTGGGAAAAATGGAGAGGGCTTAAATAATGAGAAACATCTACTCTAAAAAAAGAAAAAAACAAGAGGAGGGAAACTATATATTTAAATGACATGAAAACGGGAGGAAGAAGAGGATTGGGGGGGAAAGGACCAAAAAAGTAATGGAGGGGGGGCAATGATTAAGATTGTAAAAAGGCAGTCGCTCAACAATGACGGTCCGAAAAAAAGTACCCATTCAAAAAAAAGAATTAAAAACTGTGGAAGTCAACCGAGCAACAGGAAAACATAGAGGCTTCGTCCAGGGTGCAGGGGAAAAAGACTCAGGAGGGGAAGTCACATGGGGGGGGAAACGAGCTTTGAACTAAATAAGAGACAAGATCGGCGTGGCAATTCAGAAGGTCACCACGGTGGAGCAAGAGGTGAACCAACGCAAAAGAAGTCATGGAATGCTCTTGATTGAATCCATTAAAAAGGGAACAAAAGCGGCAAAAAGGAGAAGAGCCAAACCATCCCACGAACCTCAAACAGAAACAAACAAAAGGGGGTG
>Ga0179593_1311906_pt1 | contig 23117 bp, 22 predicted proteins | sample CZODoug2_1_08_16_FD_185931 | JGI IMG/M metagenome (GOLD analysis project Ga0179593, IMG submission 185931) | Vadose zone soil fungal communities from Angelo Coast Range Reserve, California, USA - CZODoug2_1_08_16fungal (PacBio error correction) | ecosystem: Environmental > Terrestrial > Soil >...
GAAAGCAGCCGAACTAAGGGGTTCCGAGGGAACCGGGAAGATTGGTGTCTGACCGGGCCCCAAACAAAAAAAATCATAGGGGCAGCCGGTAACAACCGCCCTGGACATGCTCAAACTCAAAGATGCAGTCGAATCAGAAAGTCCCGCTAAAGACCAGCGAATGGTTGCTTTGCTCGCCCATTTCTTGCCGGGGGGAAGAGATAGAGAAGACACACCTTCCAAAAAAAGCCGTGCAACTCGATCCCTTCCGCGGGATAAAAAGGTGAAGAGTTGCATAATGAAAGGGAACAAAGATACGGCGTGAAAAAAAGCCGGCAAGTATAAAAAGAACGCTGCCAGGGCGGGGAGAAGGGGGGGCTACGTCCTGGGGAAATTCTGGAGAAGGAAGTGATCTGGCCATCAGAAAGATAATAGGAAAGGGGGGCCAGTTCAGACGCAAAAAGAGAGAGAAAGGCCCCTTAAAAACCAGGGTGCGGGGCGGAATCTCAAGGTGCAGCACGGCAGCCTGAAGGTTCAATCAGGGAAAAAAAAGTTGGATCCAGGACGCGAAAGCAGCAGCAGGGGGGGGGGCGGGTGAAAGGAATGATAAAAACGGAGGGGGAGGAGGGGCAGTCCACCCTGTATATCCCCTCTTAAGAAAAAAGAGACGAAAAAGGTGGGGAGGTGTCAATCCGGACGAAACTACAACATGATCCGAAAAAGAATGAGCCTAAGGGGGTATGAAAGAATAACCTCTATCGAAAATTACTCCATACCGAGAGGGGTCACCGGAAGTTGAACCTGAACGGTTGGTCTTGGTTTTAAGAATCAGAAGTCACGCCTGAGGTCTAGAAGACTGTTCGAGAGGCCATGACAACCAATTAAAACGGGGACCAGACCTTAAAAAAGGCGCGAAGGGAAGGGGAATGGATAGGCTAGACAAAGATTCTTGTCAAAAGGAGAGACCCAAAGAGGGAATCACACAACGGCAACCAGGCCCGGACAGGGTAGGCTAGAGAATAACTCATACCATAAGGGAGGAGGAATTTGCCAAATGACCTCCAGGGAGCCCGATCACGCCGCGAACCACAGGAAAGGCACTCCAGAGAGAAAAGGGAGTGGAAAAGCCCGCCAAAAGGGGTACGGGGGAAAGTGGAACCGCTACGTGAAGGTGGGGGTGGAAACCGCAGGGTAAGTGGAGAATGTCACGGGGGAGAAATCCGGGTTAAAAATGAAAAAGAAGGGGGGCGCAGGGAAAAAGGGGAATACTATAAAAGCTGTCGTTAAGAAAGGTTGGGTGACAAAAAAAACCACGCGTCAACAGGCCTAACCAGGGCCAGGACCAGTAAAAAGGAGGGAACCTTGTAAAAGGGGGAGGGGACAAACAATCATGACAGATCGGGTCTTGGGGAAACTACACAGCCAATAGACTCAGACACCAGCCAGTAACCTAACCTTCGACAGGAAAAAAAAAGGCTACTGGGGGATAGAGGTTGAAGGGAGGAGGGTTAAGCATGTAAAGAAGTCTACCTCCTCCGAGGAGGGGCTCGGACAAAAGGTAAATACGCAGGTAGGCGCGACCGAAAAGAAGCGCTTAATGACTCGAATGGGTAGGGAAACCCCCCAACAGGGAGAAGGAAAGTTAAAAATACTTGAGGATCGGTCAGAGTTGGCAACTCTACTGGGGAGCTAAGTAGGAAAGGGAGACTCCTGGAAAGGGGAACTGCGTAGGCAGGCAGGAACAGGTAGAAACACAAAAGACTCTGTGGCCTACATCGAAAGGGGGTCGGGGGGAGGGGAAGGCTGGTGGGGTCAGATAAAAACCAGGTGAAAAGTCGAACATGCACCGAGTTGGGTCAGGAAACCGGTGCTTCAAGAAAACATTAAGGCGCGAAGAAACAAGAAAGAAAACCTGTAACTGCTCCCAGAAATTTTGAACAGGGAAAAACCAAAAACCCCACACAAAGGATCCAGGTCCCCCGAAAGGAATGCATATCAGCAGGGAAAAGAAACTAAAAAGGATCAGAAAAGGAAAAACCTAATAGAAAGCGAGAAAGGGCTGAAAGAAGGGAAACATCACGTCAATGCATCCTGACAAGGGGGCTTGTCAAAGGAAGGGGAGAAAAAAACGTAGCTCCATACAAAACTACCCAACCGACCCACAAAACTCGCTCAAAGTTGAGGGGGGAAAAATTTCCGGTGATAGAGATAAACAGCGGGTGGGGGGGGCTTGCCATAATACTAAAAAGTGTTGTCCACTCGGTATAAAGGAGGGACCCGTCCCAATTGAAGAATGGGGGCGGGAAACACGGGTTTCCCGGGAAAAGTGACTTTTCTGAAGGGGAAATAAAAACTCAAACCAAAAATGAGGAGGTATGAAAGTATATATCCCTCAAAAAGAAAGGGACGGCGGCGACACAAGGAAGAAAAAAGTTCCACTCACAGCGGAAGGAAGAACGAAAGTAGCAGAGCAAAGTGAAGTTGCCCGAGGACAGACACAAATGTACCGAAGGGTAGATACCAGGGAAGGGGTAAGAGCAAAGTGGGGGAGAAAGACGATTCTCTGGAAGGGGGAGAAGGGGAGAGGTGATTCGGGGGGTGGCCTCGGATCCACTCCAAGAGGAAGGAGATTGATTAGGGATCAAGCTCTGGAAAAAACAGCACCCGAAACGCGTTCCTGGACTATTCGCTTTCCTAGGAGGTGGGGACCTTGGGTAAACTTCTTCAAGGCGCTGAAAAGAGGTAGTCATCAGGGGGGAAAGCGGTTAGCTCTGTTAGGAACAAAAGGATCTGAGACAAAAGGGGTTTCTAGGACGGGGGTGAGGGGTCAAGGGGGGGGTGAAGGACCCCACAATCAGGGTTCACTGCTGAAAAGTTCAAAGAGCAGGGAAAAAAAACCCCAAGCAAGCCGAAATGCCAACGCGCTGCGTTCGCATATTTGTGGTAGAAGAAAAGAACTATGGGGGTCGCTTTGCGTGCATACTGGGCGCAAGCGAGGGGGACAACCAAAAACTGACAGGTAATGCAAAGGGCCAAAAAAGGGGCCCCATGCCGACACTCGGGGAGGAAGTGAAGAAGAGGATTTAAGGCGGGACGCGGTGAACTGGGGAACATCGCCAAACACCCTGGCGGGCAGGGCGAGGGACATTCAGTGAACCCAAAAATTTCTGCCTTCGACGAGCCATGGAGGACTGGGGGAGCCCTGCCTGGGCGGAATGGATTTTCGAGGAAAAAACACGACAGAAAATAAGTTGGGGAAAAGGAAACAAGTTTAATGCATTCGAGGGGATACACAGAAAAAATGGTTGCGTGGCTTTGTGGTGGGTTTCCGGCTACACAAAACCCTATAACCCTCCCGCAGAGGAATCAAACAGGAAAAAGAGAAACACAAGGAAGAATGGAAGAAACTAAGTTCTCTTAAATAAAAATATCCACGTGAACGGCGGCCCAGGGATGGGTGCAACTTAACTCGATTCTTTCCCCGGGGAGGGTGTAAACTGACCGGGAGAATTGACTGAGAAGGGCGGGAGACCGGTTCATCAGTGAAGGGCCAAATCCTGGCAACTGCCGAAGAATGATACTGATTAGAGTGTCGATCACCCGGACGGGCAAAACACAGGGGGAGGGGGAACAGAGTTATCGGTCATCGGGGAAACCGGTCACGTCGCATAAGGAACAGGCCTCGAGACTGGGGAAAGAAGAATGTCGGAAACTTTCTGGAAAACTGGGTGGAAGGGGGGGAAAGGGCGCTAACATGCGCTGAGCAGCCCAGAGGTGTATCATTAAAAAAACAACCCAGGCCAAAGTGCTAAAGAAGGGACAAAACCGCGGGGTGACCAGAGACGGAACAGAGGGTTTGGAAAGACACGACGCAGGGCGGGAGTACTCCTAAAACCACTTCGGAAAAAAACCTTGGGGGAGGGATCCTGGCGGTATGAGGGAAAGGTAACTCCCCCCCAGTCCGTAGGGAGCAAGCGGTACACCTGGTGTTAAGAGATAAAGTCCCAGAAGAAGAGGCGAGGGCACAGCAAAAAAGGGCTTCGTTGGCCGGGAGAAAGCTCAAGGTCTGGAAAAGTCTGGCAAGTAACGCACGGCACAAAACGGAGAAACGGCCCGCAACAATGGGGTTGAAAGGGGAAGGAAGGTGTCACCCCCGCGAAAGAAGTGGGGGAGATAACCTTCATTCTACGAAAGGATCTCGAAGGAGATCGCCAAACAGCAGTAAGAAAAACCTTACTTAGCCATCAGTCCGAACAGGACGGAAAAAAAAACAGTGGGGACGAGAAAAAGGCTAGTTGACGTGTTTACTGACTGAACGTAGGGAACCCGAGGTAAGAGGGTCACTTCCGATGACGCGTAAAGTGGCTTACCTCGGAAAGGGAGGGAGCACGGCCACCTGTGAGAGTAAAAAAGAGATCTGAAAGGAGAAACCCGGCCCAACCTGCGGGTCGAGGCACAGCCAAAAATAGATGAAGGGCCTGGAAGCACTATCAGTCAAGAATTGCGGGACCATCGTATCAAAAAAATGTCGCAACTGAAGAAAATATAATGCTGAGGGGTGATAGGCCGGACCGAACAAAGAAGATCCATTAAAAGGGAAAACAACGAGAAGACTAGAAGCCGAAAGGAGGGAGAGAGAGCTCATCTGAATATTCTGGGGAATAGTTGTACATGAATTCAGGGGGTAGGGTCCTAGAATCAAACCCTAGTGATCCGTGTGACCATGCCAGATGGGAAGGCGAAAAACAAAAAGAGACTTCTCGAGGGAGCCAAACACAGAAGTGGAAGAGAGGGTGGATGGTCACCCGCGTGAAGACGGGGGGACGAGATGGCCCGAATAGTCAAGGGAAACAGGGGGATTGCTCCAGAAAGACCGTGCCCTGTACGACAACTGGTTGCCGCGTCAACCAACCAGCACACAACCCAACATCAGGCATGAAGCAAGAAGTTTCGAGGACTTTCCCAAGGACTTCACAGAAGCGCACCGGGTAGGGAAAACAGTGGGCGAGTGCCCGTTCCCCCGTTAACTGCGTCAGGTAAAATCGAACGCGTGAGCGGAAATAATCTTCGGGGATGCCGTTGTTACTCAGAATCAGGAGTGGGAAAAAAAAGGGGACTGCGCGACTCCTGGTGGACGATTCTTAGCGAAAGTGCGAAGGAGTCTAAATTCCGTAAAATTGAGCAAGTTCAAACGCAATTAAAAAAAAAAAGAATATCACTGGGGTTCTTTTGGGGCCGCGACCCGGATGCTTAGGTCAGGAGGTCGAAAGACTTAAAAAGGAAAGACCGAATGAAGGGCGGTCGGAAACTGCCGAATACAAAATCACCATAAAGGTCGTCGGACTAGACTTGGGGGGGTCTACGTACGAGAAGCGGACGGAAAAATTAACTCACCCGCGAGCGGGAACAGGGGGAGAGGGGGAACCTTGGAGGGCTGGGTTGGGGAGTGAGTTGGGAAGAAGAAAGGAAATGCTGGGATAGGGGGGAACCATCTCGGCAATGCCCACCTTCCCAAAATGAAAGAAAAAAAGGAGAACCGGCCTCCGCAATGAACTGGAGCATACAAAAAAGTGGAAGAGGAGGGAATAGTTCAGCTCCTCAGTTGCGGAGAAGAATGGAAAACACTCCAAAGGGGGGGCGGAGCACCTGGAAGGGGGGGGAAAAGTCTCCGAGAAAGGTTTCACAATATAAAAAGGAGGTCCAGAAAAAACAGAGAAGTCCTGAAGCCCGCAGCGGCCAGGTATTCAACGAAGGCAATTCCGGAAGGCAGGGCACAAAATAACGGGAACCTGACTTGGAAGGAATCTCAACTCAAGGTAAAAAAAGGCCGTGGTAGGAGGTACGGGGATCCCTGCTGAGGGAGGTCATAATCGGGGTGGGAAAAAAGGGGACCAAAAAAAAGCACTGCAACATCAGTCAGGGATTGTCATCCCTCATAGGAAAAGAAGGGTGAACTTGGGAAAAAAGAAATCCATGAAAGTTCTTAGAAAAAAAAAGGGCTCCTAAGAAAAGAAAGATTTCAATAAAAGGGGCGACATGCGAGGATAGGAAGCAAGGGGAGGGTGAAGGCAGGATAAGAGTCGGAAAAGAAATCCTACGATGACCACTGTAACGGGGGGACGGAAGGGAGCAGGAACTACAAAGAAGGGATAGTACTGTCACCGATGTGATGGCTGTCAGGTCAAAAAACCGGACGGTGAAAAGTGATACCTGGGTGAAAGCAGAGAGTCAGGGTTTCAAAAACACGAAAAACATAGGAACGCACAAAAGTATGCTTATGGGCGGAGCTGGAGAACAGTCGCACACTCAGTTGGCTCTAGACCAGGGGGCATTGCGGGGGGGATGGAGGGGGGGGTGTCCCTCTCTTGTACTCGCCAGGGCACCGGCGGGTGGGTCGGAAAAACCCTGAGAAAAGGACAAGCGAAACACTCAAAAACCAAGTAGGTACCTGAAGGGGGGACATGAAGACAAACGCTAACATTGACAAACACGATGAGAATTCACAGAGAGGGGCAGCAGTACAAGAAGATACAGAAAAAACTATGAAGTTTCGACAGGGGATGGGTGGGGGGGGGGGGGGTGGGGGGGGGGGGGGTAAAAACGAGGGAGAAGAATTCCCTTTGGCTTGTGAGCGGAAGTAGTAAACAAAAAAAAGAGAAACCGGCTTCCCTCTACTCGCAGAACGGAGAAACTTTTGGGAGAAATTGGATACCCAGCTAAACCATGTTCTAGTCCAGCGGAAAAAAGAAGGGTCAACCAAGGATCACGACGGGAAGGAAAGCACACTGGCGGGCAATGGCCGGGACCCACGGTGAAAAAAAATTGACTGTCTTGCTTAATAGAGAGAAAAAAAAGAGGGGAGGATGACAGAGAGAGATTCCAAAATCCCTTTCCTTCGGCGACAAAGGAGGACAAGTGAAGCACAGCGGGAAAGGACATACAAAATACCGCGGGCACAACGTGCTTTGCCGACGGGGGAAAAGGAAAACGACGACATGTGGATCGAATTCAGTTTAAAAACAAAAAGGGGGGGCGGACTGTCTAACGGCGCAGGGGGGGCGTTAAAATGTTAGCAAAGGGAAGATGAATCATGAAACTAGGGCGGAAAAAGCGACGCAGTGGAGGGCGATGCGGTTCCTGGCGTTGGTCACGTGCTGCAGGGACGAAATCTTATGAGACCGCAGGGGCCTTGGAGGTACTTTTGGAAACGAGAGGAGGAAACGAACGGGGGGAGTGATCCCGCGGCGATGGCCGGGGCTTTCGCCGAAAAGTTTGGAAGGACCAAACGACGTGACGCCTTCGTTAACGCGCTGAAAAAAATCCGCAAAAAATTACCTGGCGGCGGAGATAAAACCGAGAAGGGAGTGCAAAGGGTTTGCCCCTTCAAATACAAGAGAAGAAAAGGCGCTTTCCGTTAAGGAAGTAGCTCAAGTCGCGGGAAAAAAAGAGAATCTAGATTAAAAGGGAGGGGGGGGGAACTCAGGAGCACACGGAGCCTGACAGCCTCTCAAGCGCCTCATCGCCGCGAAAGGTTCACTGTGAAACCTCAGGGGTAAGGAAAACGAACGAGGAGTTCGGCGCAAGAGGCCATATGGGGGCTGAAACACGGAAGGTCTGCATGACACGAGAAGTCAAGAGGGATGCTCAAGGGCCTGGGATGGATAGAAAGGGACTTTTAAACCGAAACAATCCGCAGAAATGGGGGGGGGGAAAGCCACCCCGGTGCAGAATTGACCATCTCGGTGCTGCACCAGGAAAGGGAGGAGGTGGTGGTGTTCAAGGTCTCACTTGACCTCGAGGATCACCCTTGCAGACGGGGCAAAAAGACGACGGCCTAAGACCAAGGAGGGAACTTCAAAAACGGGTAAGTAGAACTGGGGAGGCTTCACGGCAGGGAAGTCCGTGAGGTGAAAGGAAAAGGGGCACCTGCTGAGTATCGTGGCATTAAGATTCGCGTGCGAAAGTTAAGCCTGGAGTGAAAGCCGGGTTGCAACTGCCGGACCGTCAGAGTCAGATATCAAAGGAAAACAAAGCCGGGTTCCCGGGTCTGGGTCTTGAAGGAAAAATGAGTGATCCGCATACGGGACGAATCGGTCAGTTTCTCCTAAGCCTATCAATTGTCCAACCGGGGAACCTGGTCTGGCCACGTGGAATTGGTCCAAGGTGGGAAGAGATGAGGGACGATGGACGAGGTGAATCCATCATTGGCGTGAATACATGACAACAGGACAAAAAAGAAAAAACTGGCTATTTACAACTCACGAGAGGGGTAAAGACGGCCAATTGGAGCCGTTGGGGAAAAAAGAGAGCACGTGCTAGTACTGAAGACCCACACAGCTCACAAAAAAAAGGAGAAGACCTTTTCCTCGTTACAGCAAATCAAAACGGCCTTGGAGGAGGGGAGGGATCTTATTGTGGAAGAAGCAAGTTTTGCAGCGGCCTACAAAAAAGACCAATAGTTTAGGAAAGGCACCAACCCCAGTATTGGATGATCCGGGCTAAAGCGTTTACCTGATTGGAAAGGAAAGACGGGTGAAACGGGGGGCCTGAGGAGACTCCAGAGACATGACAACGGGTTAAGCTGACTATGAAAAAAAAAAAAAGGGTCAAGCTGTCGTCAAGAGGGGGTGGGGGCGAGGGGGGGGGCCGGGCTAGTTGCCTTTCGAAAAGAGCCGTGAGGGAGCAGACGTGGATCAATAAGAAAAAAAAAAAAACAACAACCTCAAAATATGGTAATTCAACGAAAGAGGTGTAATACCCCTCGAGTCATCAGAGGACGCTGCTTGGCGAAGGGAGTCTCTCGTGGTCTGTCTTGTCGTGTGTGGTGCAACTCTGGGAATATAAATATTGTGAAAAAACACACACGCTGTGAAGGTGAAAAAAATCTCACTGGGCACACACAAACGCTGGGAAAAACTTAAACACTGGATGCTGTGGGGGTCCTACAAAAAAAGAGGTGTGATCACGAGCAACGAAGGTCTGTGGGTGGGGGGGTCGGAGGACAAAAAAAGCAAAACCAACACTCGAAGGGGACTTGGACACGGTGGGGGCGTGAAAAAAGGGGTGCGCGGAACACCTGGGGGGGGACATGGTGCTACTAAATAAGGGGCGTGGGAGTAAACAAAAAAGGACATAGCGCTGTACCGGAACCTAAAGAGTAAAACACCAAAGAGGAAACTGCTGATCTCTCGAACAAACAAGGAGGTCACTCTGTAATGCCGTCTACAAAGGGAGGGGAGACGGGAGGGAGACCTAAGGAGATCGTATGATATGCTCGCGGGGGAAGAATCATCTCCTACTCTCCTCATACTAAGAAAGTCAATGGCGCTGACGCAGTCAAAGAGCGCGAAAAGAAAAAGCGATCTGGGAGGCTAGAGACAGGAGAGGACGAGGAGTGCAACTAAGAAGTCCAGGGAAAAAGGGGCGAAGGAAGAGTCAGACAAGTCAGGGGGACGATGCAAAACGGACGGAACGGGGCGTCAGTCGGAAAAAATCTGAAGGGGGACAAAGGAATAGGACAGATGGTACATGAGAAAACCGTGCAGGAGGTCATGAGGACCCCAGTACGGGGCACGTTGCCCAAGTAGGTCAAGAAAAGCAAACGGAACCTTCTGAACTAAAAAGGCGAAAGTAATGTTTAGGGAATGCTGGACCATTGTGCGTGGCGCGCATGATAATACGTAGAGGGGTCCCGTCGAACCAAATCTCTGACCAGGCCCCGAGAGGTACAAGGGAGCTATAGCCGTTCAGCAATTCATCGTACTACAAACAGGGAAAGGCCATGTGATAGGAACCAGAGCATCCAACCATGGGGTGATGGTTGGAAAGCTGGGAACCAGGAGCTGGTGGCGGGGCTAGGCCCTGGAAGGAGCCAAATGAGGAATGCCTAGAGCCCGAAGGGAGTTTGGCGGGAACGCCTGGGGGCGCGATCTCAAGCGGAGCCAGCCCGGGCGGCGCCGAGAGGGTGTTAATGGACGTCCTAAGAAAGGGTCCGGGGGGCACAATCTGGCAGGATGTAACGAAGAGTATGTACGTTTGTGATCCGGGGTGAAACTGGGGGGGAATATCAAACCAGTGGGAAAGTGGAATCGGAGGCAAGGCCCACTTCACCACGTGAACTACATAACCCGGAGCTCTTACCGGCTCTTTGAAGATTGACAGATGCGGGGGGTAACCAGATGCGAGAAAACCGAGGTCCAGCTCAAATACTTCTACCGGCCCTAGGGTTTGGTTAACGGCAGCTACAGCAGTGGGGGGAAGTCCCAGGACGGCCCGGCGAAGCGGGCTCATAAAAAAAGAAGGATAGCAGCTACCATTGGCCTTCTGCCCGGAACGTGGCAGGGTGCAGAACCGGCTACCCGGGGGTGTGCCGCCGTGTGATTTTGATAGGGAGCTCCGGAAAGCTGGTCGTCGGGCCGGTTGCTCGTCCTTGATTGAAAAGAGGGTATCAACAAACACAAACCGAAGGCAATCCTCCTGTGCGGAGCTCAGATTCCCAGGGATTGTGGGGCTGAAAAACACCACATGCAAAGGACTGGAAGGGTTTTCAGACAAATTCTCCTCATCCCATCATTGTCATCCCCTACAGAAAGATGGGAAAGAAGGTCGGAGGTACCGGAGCATCAGCGCAAGGACCGCGGGGTTTTAGCTGAACCACTTTAACTAGAAAAGGGAGCGAACTCCAGAAGTCTAAGAGCATGGGAAACCGGAGGGGTCAAAAATAAAATTAGTGCCCATAAGGGTGAAGAGAAGCGGCTAGGGTGGGGGGAAACAGTCGTTCTGAGAAAAACGCAAGCGATTCTTGAGGGGGATACGAAGGAACTAAAGAAAGAAAGACTAACGCCAGCTGACGAGGTCCTCTAGCGCAGTCATGGAGGGAGCAGTTTGGGGTAAAGAGGGCTTGGGAAAAGGAAAACGGCTGGGGGAGGACACTTGTGAGGAAAAGGAACGAAAGGACATCACCCGCGAGAGCGAAAGAACCCGGAGGGGCTCATCATGTACACTCTAAATGCATTCGGAGCGGGTACACGACAGGATCCAAGGAACGGAGGAGAAAGAACGCGAGAGGAGCGCTGCAATAGCATCAGCATCGGAACGTGGGGAGTGAGATGTCACCTAATCCCGCTCCCAACGAGCAATTGCGACTTTTCTGTGGAAAATGCCAGGATAACAAAGCGTCACTTCAAACCAGTCCGTCCTGTAAAAGAAGGGGTGCGGTGGAAACGGCAAAGCTGTATCACTGTTCATGTTAACTGAGCAGAATGGAATGAGGGCGTCAAAACAACAGGGGAGGGGAGAAAAGAAGAAGATCAAGAAAAAAGACCAGGACCAGGTCCTGAAGGGGCGGACCCGTGGCAAGGACCAGGCCACATCGGGCCCGACATCCCCGTTAATCACAAACCCGGGGGGCGAGGAAGAAAAACAGAACCTGTTGCTCCATGTCGGTATCAAATCAAAGTGGAGGACTTTTCTAGCCGGGGGAGGACCTGGGGAGTCTTGTGGAGCAATCACGGATGGGGACAACCCAAACTTAAGGGCCAGATCAGAGTTAATCAGAGGTCTGCTAGATCGGTCTTGAAAGGCATTGTCGTGTAACCGAACGACGAGGCTGATCGAATGTAAAAGGTTTGGACCGTGGCGCGGTCTTTAACTGGGGAAAGGAGAGGCCCGACGTCGCGGCCCGATAAAGGTGTCAGCCGAAATTTGTCCATGCCCGAAAAACGACGGGCATGAGCCGTTAAAAATCTCTTGACACCATTGACCTTCTAGGGGCACGCTGCGGTCGTCGGGGGGAGGAAAATTAAAAAAACAGGAGATTCGTGCCACGAGGAGACGCACAGTCGCGGGAAAAATCTGCGATAGATTCAAGGGATGGGTTTCAATCAGGCCGGTGGAAGCCGGCACATCTATAATACGCCGTCACGAAGGGGTCACGCTCAGAATTTTGTCACTCCGCAACCTCACTCGGATGTCGCAAGAGGAAGGGCAAAAGAAAGATTCACCCACGAAATAACCCTTCGCCGCCTTACGCCGGGGATGTCAGAAGGGCATGGGATTGAAAAGGAGAATGGAGGGGACGGCTTCCACACCTATAGCATGCGGGGTGGGGGCACCTCAACCCGTGAAAAAGGAAAAAAGTATGTGGTTCTGTTGTCACGCAATAGGGATTTGGGTGGGGTGGGGTGGTGGTCCTGGAACCTCCCGTGACTCCCGGATCACCGAAAGTCAAAAAAAGGGGGAGGGGGCGAGCGGGCAGCAGGACCGGAAAAGGGGGCACGGTAAGCGGGTGCCAAAAAGGATGAGTTGAGAACTTGGGGACCTGAGCTGAGGGGGCATACAGGAGCAAAACGTGCGAAAGGTCCGGGGACCCTGGGAGTCACTCATTTCAACTTGACGCTGAGACTGATTGCTGTGCATCGCTCGCCGTTGGGCTTGTCTATTAAGGGGCCATCGGGGTGACAGGCAGGAAGAAACAGTCGAGAAAACGAGGAAGGGGACCATAGCCAACGGGCAAGGGTGCGGGAAGAAGGCCTGGAGGCTTGGATAGGAAAAACGCCCAAACAAAAAAACCCAGCCGCCGTCTCCACAAGGTCGCACTCAGAGGAGGTCACCATTTTGCTCAAGTGGAGAGTCAATTCAGACCACACGCAGGAGAGACAGTGGGCGTCAGGCAGGAAAAGACATGATTACGTCGGGAAAACCCAGGGTTTATTAAGGGTAATACTCACTTTTGCAAGGCGCGACAGCACACAGCATAAAGCCTAATCCACCAGCAACACCCTGCTGCAATTTCCCGCAGGACATGGAGAGAAAGGGGAAAACCGGCTTGGACTGGGGCCTGAAATAAGCACGCAACGCGATCATGGGAAGCCGCGATGAACTGAACTGGCCTTCGCGAGGACTGCAAGCGCACATCTGCGATAACCTGACTGGCTTCACAGGGAAGCCGAAAGAAACGTGCCAGTGTTTAACATACACGCGGCTGTTGGAAACGGCTGGCAGCTCCGAGGAAACGCAAAACGCGTCCAAGGGGGATCAATCGGAAACGGTTTGAGAAAGGGGGACCAAGGTCTGGAATAATCGACGTATCCCAATGCCGGCCCGACCCACAGAACCGAACGAACCTGGGCAATCAGAGGCAAAGTTCGGGGTGAGCAGGGGTCCCCAGGGCTACGACCTTCCATAGTGTGGATGCCGTAAAGACACCCTCGTTCCAGGTAAAAGCGAACAAGCATCAATCCGGCAATGGAGGCTCTCAAACAAACGTTTGGGATCGAGAGATCAGAGGCCGTAATCTGGCGTTACTTTAAGGGTGGGCTGAAGACAGAGCATACAGCCAAGCCAGATGGGGGACCGAAATCAAACCCGGAACAGATTCAGCGAGGAGGACAGGACAAGGGGTCATCGAGGGGGGGTCGGAAAGAAGGTGTCCGGGGCGTATTATGCAGGCTCCACGGGCGTTCCGCTGAAAAACGCGGGTGGAAGTCGTCACATCTGAAGTAAGAAGGAACTTTGCCCAAATGCAACCAGTACAGGGAAACCCGCAAGGCGCAAGTCCGTCGCCTTCCCATCAGTGGAGCGAGCCTATCGGAGGGTCGAAGCCCGTGCGAGAATCGAAAGCACGGAGGAGCGGACCATTGTGCGGGAACGGACGCGCAGTGCGTTAACGCAATGGGTGTAAATAAAGGCGAAGTGAACGCAGCACTGGGGTGCTGGTGTCAGGAAACCTTAAAGGAGGGGCATGGGCGATAGGACCCCAGTTGCAGTACACACTTATAACAGAAGTTGGGGGCGGTCAGAAGGCCTCCCCGAAGGATACCGCAAGCTCCGAAGCGTGGGGGCTGAAAAGATAGCAGAAGAGGCAACTGACTAAAAGAGTCAAGGACTTGGTCACCGACTATGATTTGTGTCTTGGGGGGTGGCGGAGGGAAAGATCAACACTTCGGGCTAAAGGCGCCCTGTCATCGCGGCCATGAAAACCACCGCCCAGGCCAGAGCTAACTGATAAGGGTACGGGACTGGACTATGGGGGAAACGTTAGTCCACCGATGAACTAGCCGCCAGGTACATCGCAAATGACTTCGAGTCCTGGGGGGGAGCAGGGCCCTACTAAATCATATGCTGAGGATACATTAGTTACCTCCCAGGCTTCCCTGCTACAAATGCAGGGTCGAGCCGTACGGCAAAGAAAAATGCCCTTCCTGCTAGGGGAGGGCAAACGCTAAAGGGGGGCCGCACGTGTACGTAGTCATTTCCTCTCGGCGCTCCAGTAGTCCCTTTTTGGAAGAATGCGCTGGGAGGTCATCTATTGTGGGGGAAGACGCCACCACCCACGCACCACTCAAAAAGCCGCCGTAGCCTCAGGCGTGCGGGCCCCATGACCCAATTCGTGGGGCTGAAGAAAGTCGACGACATAAAGGACCTCAACTAAGACAGGCTAGGCGCGTTCGGGTGAAGGAAATTAAAGAATGCCAGCGCCGAAAGAAGCGGAGCGTCTGGACCGGGGAAGTAGAAAAAAATCCGGCAGCCGTACTTTAAAATTTAGGGAAACCCACATAGTCAAAAAATAAGGGGAGAGCACGATGGTTGGACCGCAGACTGGGAGAAGTCTGACCAAGCGCCTTCGTTCTGGGCGGATTCGAAGAAGAGGCACACAGCGCTCAGCCCTCCATGTTAAAGGGGGTAAGAACACTCCATGCACATACGGTACAGGAACTTGTTCGCGCCGACGCCATTATCATAGGGGGGGGGCCGCAGAAAGACAACGGGGTCTGCCGTCAAGGACAAGGAAAGACCAAAAGACTAAAAACAAGTTCAAAGGCAGAAGGTACTAGGGAAAAAAAAGAATAAGCCAGACGCTAGAAGGGCATACTGCATCTAGAAGGAACCTACCTTCAAGGGGGGTGAACATCCTAGTCGCTCTCAACAGAGGCGGCATTGGAAGCAGTGCCGGATAACGACTGAAGAGCAACATCGGGACGGGTTGCGAAAGTCTCGAACTCCGGGTGCCCGCGACATCGGGATGAATCGGAACCGCGGCTTGCTGGCTGATCCTGTTCCCTCATAACCGGGGGGCTAGATACTCTCCAGGGGGGGGGATATCCAGACGACCATACAGGTCTGCGGCGACCGGGTTCGGAGAACAGCGGGAAGACATCCGTGAGCGAGAAAGGCGTGATGCGAGAAAACGTAAGGGTTCGTCATGGAAACAGTCACGGGGGGGGAAGAAAGAGTGCCGCGACGCGGAGAAGACCTTTTCGGGATTAGTGATCAACGAGGGGACAATACAACGAAGTATGAAGTCATGAAATAGGGAAAAGTCTCGTCTGAGATCCACCTGGCTCAGGGGAAAGTGTAACCTGAGGCAGCTGAAGAAGGAATGGCCGCAGGGTGACAGAGCTCGGGTAGGAAGGTCAAAAAAGGATCGGATCCCCAGACTGGTTCTGGAGTGATCGCGAAGGGAATTGGCGAAAAAAAGGGGGCTAGGGTTCTCCTTTAAAGAGCCGGTAACCCCAGCGTGTAAACTCCATCCCCGCCCAGGACCGCGCTGAGAGAAAAAGTCCTGCTTAGAGGGAGGTGGCTTCGAAGAAAAAGGGGCGACCTACTTGGCTGGGTCACAAAAGAAGCTATTCACATATGGGGAAATCGAACCGAAGTGTGGGCCCATGCATAAGCTAGAAGGATCGCATGCTGAGCGAGAGACCCGTAGGTAACTGACTGACAAGAGCAGTCTCCTAAAAAAAACGAACGTGAGCTCCTATAGCCGGGGGCCGACCAATCCCGGGCACTGGTATTAGATAATGGGGAGGGGCGATTACCACCAAAATCTGAAGAAACGTGGGTGGGGGGGTCCCGCACCAAGTTCAATATCGCGGTGCGCACCCTGACCCGGTTGGTTTACTGAGGGTGGTGGGAAAAAAAGAGACCACCCCTGAACATCAAAAGACTTACTAGACCACGTCCCGAAGAACCATTAAGGGTGATGAGGCAGATATCAGAAAACGGACAAGGAGGAAAGCTGGTCCCTGCCCCTTCCAGGGAGGTTGCAAAGGCTGTGAAGGTGATAGACTTATCTCGTGCTATTGGAACTTGAGGTCCACTAAAAAGGCAACGTACAGCTGATACCTTAACAAGTCCCTCTGATAGAAACGGGGCGGTTCCTCAGTATGTGGAAAGGAAAAAAAGGATAACGCTCTGGGGAATACTCTGTCGTGGAAATTTCTATCCTTCTATCCGACTGAGGGCCAGGGGGGGGGGTGTTGCTAGTGAAGGGCGCGGTAGACAGAAAGGTGCTTTAGATTACCTCGCGGCATCCAAGAAAAAAGAGCAAAAACACAAGGTGACCAAGAGCCGCGGGTGGAGTCAGGTACGATCGGGGGAGATGATGAAAATAAGAACCCCTTTTGACCCGGTAAGCTCCTGGGGATGAGGAACGGATACCGACCACCAGTATAATAGAGTCACAGAGAGTACGGCAGTTGGCTCCCGCCAGCATCCGTGGAACGAGAAACCAGCACCCAAAAAAAAAAAAAAAAAAAAAAAAAAAAAAAAAGAAAAAAAAAAAAAAAAAAAAAAAAAAACCATTAGCGCGTGAAGGAAGGACCGCCTCAAGGTCGTTCCCGCAGGTTGCAGAGAAGAGCCCACGGCGCTAAAAGCGCACAATGGGGTGCGCAGACAGTAAACGCGATTGGGGGCGGGCGGAAAAGCCTTCCTAGACCAGAGCCCACAGCTGCGATCACTGCCGGCGCCAGGACCGAACAGGACGGCGCAAGTGGCGGGTACAGACATGGGCGCTGCGTTTGACGGAGGGGAGTCCAATGGCCCCGCTCCTCGCACGTCCTCTAGAACCAGGTGTAGCGACGCGGGAGAGGGACCCAACTGTCGAGATATCGGGAGAGAGCTTACCACCCCCACTGCGGGGAAAAAAAAACTCCGGGAACAGGACGGCCAGGGCGGTTGTAGGGGGCATAGGGCATGGTAAACAGCATAAGAACGTACCCGCAGGTCCAGTAACACGGACCAGCTATTCGAATGCTGCTATCTCAACACAAAGTGAGGGAAGAAGGAGAGCAGCAGGCAAGGGTTCCGCCGTTACGTATAGGTCGCAACACAGCTCTTGGCAGCAGGGGTAGTCCCTGCCAGGAGAAGGCCTAACCCGCCAAGGGTCTATCGGCTTCCCGGAAAGGTCACGAGGGTGAGGAACCATTCAAACGCTACGTCGAGTCAGCGACGGCAGGGACGATGGCCGCTACAAACGTGGGCCGGCGTTGGGCGGCCGGGAAAGGAAGGAAACTGGCAGAATCTGAAAAATCAATGGTCAAGGGCGACACGTCCGTGGGCGTACATGGAAGCCCAGTAAGGGTGAGAGAGGGGAGGCCATGGAGTAATGCCAATTCGACGCTCTCTGGGACGCCTGAGCTAAGGGAAGGAGGGACGAGGCAGCGTCGCTTACTGCCGGAAGGTAAAGAAAAGGAGCATGGCGCGGAGGCCAATCAAACACTGGGTTATGTGGGCGATTATAAAGCGGGGGCGGGACGTCGATACAAAACCCGGAAATTGCACCTGAGGACGCCCAGAGCCGACGATGGGGGGGCCAACCTGCCTCCCGACCAGGATCACCAGGGGCAAGAGCGGGTCTTATACAACCGTGCAGAAACCGGATCACCACGCTGCGATAACTGAAAAGACGAGACGTGGACCGGTAGAACGTGGGGTTGGTTGGAAAACGAGGGGACATATCTGAAAGCAGCGGTCATCGCGGGCCAAGCACCCTGCCACTTGACAGACATGTCAAAGCCCTGAAAGGCTAGGCTGTCATGGCCGGCGGTGTCAAGATGCGCTCCAGCGGGAAGACAAACTGGGAGAGCCCGTGGCCGGAAACGGGAACCAAAGGAGAATCGCGGCAGGGGCAGCAAGTCTGGACACCGGCGCACGTCAGCCAGGCTCCGACAGGAAGTGCACCGGCCGGCCTGCGAGGGCAGGGCACGCTACCGGGCCGCAGTGGTTATATTAATCGGGTTGGCCCGTGTGGTAGGGGGGAAAGGGTATCCACGATGCTGAGGTCGCCGGGTGGGAGAAGGACCACCGGAGCCCAAGAAAAAAGGTAAGGCATCAACAGATGACCAAAAAGGTGGCGGCCCAAATTCCCGGAGCTGGGGGGATGGTTGTCATCGAAACAATTCTAAGAGAAGTCCAAGGATGCAAAAAACAGGTTGAAAGGGAAAGGAGTTGGGAAAATTCCAGTAAACCCTCCCGCCCTAGAAACTGGTGGCAGGACCACTGTAAAGACCAGGTCGCCGCCCTCAAGCAGCGGCGTACTTCCTCTGGAGCATGTGCGCCCCCCGCTTGCTCCGTATTTCCCAAATCTAACCGGGAGGTTACTGAGCTGGGTCAGTCGAGAGCACAAGCGCCTTCGTCTGAGGGGAGAGGGAGCTACGAGGAGCCAAGGGGGGGCCTCTGTGGCTGTGGGTTCAGATGTACGGCTGCCATGACCGGCGGTTGGAAATGAACCATGGGAAAGGCAACTCCAGGATCAGAATCTGCTAGCGAACCGGAGGGGAGTCATGTACAATTAAATCATATAAAGGAAGAAAAGGATTAAGAACTCTTCATCATGTACACGAGCGACAGAGCGAATAAAGGGAACGAAAGACTTTTTCGCAGGACTTGCAATGACGCATAGAAGAGGCCGGTGGCTTGTAAAAGAAGAGACAAACTCCAGAAAAACGTCACGGGAGTCACTTTCGGATAACTGCAAACAGAGTCGGAAGGGAACGTCGAAAAGAAAAAGGGGTGCCCCTCGGAGAATCGGGGGGGTGGCCGCCCCTCTGTGTCTGAACTGTTCCTAATAAGGCAGACCTGTTGTCTGGCTGTACACTCACAAGGGAGGATGAAGGTCCAGGGGGAAAAAACCAGTCGTCGAGACGACCGTGGGGGGCAATGAGGCAGCCACAGCGGGAAGGGACATCAAGACTAATCACGCGGCACCCCGGGGGGCGAAAAAGAAAAAACTGGGGTGCAAATCTTTCGTAAAAGGCAACTTGCGAAAACTGAGGGGAGTAAGGAGCAAGGGGACAAGAGGAGATTAATGCGTCATGCAAGCTCTGGGAAAAGTCTCGCGGGAGGGAGTAAAACGTGACCTGAGGGAGACGGGGAATCTGCCGGACGCTGAAGGAATTATCCGAATGGGGACGGAGCGCTGGGTCCTTCGGGTAAAGGATCGCGAGACCCCACCGGGTGGCGGCGGGAGAGAGGCGATGATCCTGGGCTTCAGAAGAAAAGGGTTCCTGACAACCCCGCCAGGCCAGTACGAACCCAAAAAAATGAACTCGAGAGGGACCAACGAGGCGCTGAGCAGAGGTCACCTGACTCAGCCGCAAAAAAAAAGGGAGGCTGAGGCCGACGAGAGAACGGCCCTCGCCGACTAGATTCATTATGGAGGCCGCCGGGGCCTGCACAGAAGAGAAAGTAGCCTGCTTGAGTCGCGCTGGGGGTAGGGAAAGTGGTCAGCAATCCCGCGGAGGCGGCGCAGGAGGAAGGGGGCTCAGCGTTCACCGCCTAGCCGGGGAGCAGCCTGGAGAGAATGGCAGGGGTCTGAGGCCACGGAAGAAGTCTTGGTGGGACTCCCCCCATAATCCGAGTGTGAATCACGGAGGGAGTTTGCGGTACACGGGGTTGGTTGGTTGGGGAAGGAGCACAGGACCCGAGATTGCCGCGTCACCCGTTATCGACCATGGAAAAGAAACACAAGAGTTTAGAGCGAGGGAGCTATCACACGTACACCGCTGCGGTAAGCTGGGCCCTTCCCATCGCTCATTGAACGGGTTGCTACCTGGGTAGGGGGCATGGAACTGGTGAGCGGCTCCTGTTAGGTCACGCAACTTGCACTTCCAGCCGAATAAGGGGCATGCAATAACACAAAAGCGCCGTCTTTTGGGGATGACCTGCGGGAGATCAGGGACCAAGCGTAAGGTCGCATGGAAAGCCGAGGTGTCAAGCCTAGAAGGGGAAAAAATGGCCGGGCCACGTGCAGGGGCAATGAGATAAGGCGCGGTAGCCACAGAAAAATTGATCTACCCTACAAACCCCCAAAGTCGGCCTAATCGGTGAGCCCCGGTGGACGTTGACGAGAGAGAAGGTGTAAACCCACGCTAAAAGCGAAGAAACCAGGAGGGTCGGGAGGCCCGAAAATCTCGGGGATCGGAGTAAAAGCATTTGTAGAAACGGGGGGGGGAGCGGGTCGACCTAACAAAGGCCTTTCTAACCAAGAAAAAACGATGGACCGAACCATATCAAGGTCAGGTACGTTCACTTGGTCATTAATCGGTCCGGGGGGACCATGGCGGACTCCCTCATGTCCGTCTCATTGAAGGGGGGTGGCTGGGCGTCGGTAAATTGAAAAATTACGAGAAAGTATAATCGGGCCGCACGCCTCGTATAAATTTGATGGCCTCAGATCATTCTAGGACCGTGGCTTAAAACAGTGCGCTGATGGGTTGGAAAAAAAAACGGTGTGGTGTCTGCCCCGCTGTCCTCTTGGGAAAAGTGCACGTTAAACTGGGTAAGGACAGCTTAAGGGGGTCGTGAAGACTTCCCGTCGCGGAGGTAGATCGGAGAGACCGGCCCTACAGAGGAGATCCAGACGCATTTTACAACGTGGCGGTCATAGAGGGGACTGAAGAGTGGGCTCTTCCCAGAGTCAGGGGGGGGCGGTACCCGCCAAAGAGAGTGCTGATTAAAAATACCGAGCCCAAAGCCTCTACGAAGGAAACAGCTATATAAAACTCACAACACGGGGAGGGAAATAGATATATCAGCAGTAAAATAGGTGGTGGGGGAAGGGGCTACCTGAAGTCGTGGGAGGGCCCATCCAGAAGATGGAGGCCTAAAGAAAAAAGATGTAAAGGACAAATATGCGTTCGAAAGCCCTACCAGGTCATCAAGGTTTGCGGGCTGAGCCCGCAGGGAAAAGGGACGCATACGATAGCTTGGGGGGCCGTGATCCCGTGGAAACCGGGGACGACACAGGGCCGCGTTCATCGTCAAACGTGAACACGAGGAAGAGGGCAAGACGTTCCCAAGTATAATCGCGCAGACAAGGCTCGTCCTGTCGAAAAGCTGGAAGTTGTCGAGTGGGACAGGCCAGGAATCAGAAGGGCCCGGCGAAAGCCACTTACCACCTAGACCAGTCGGGGGGGGCCGGCGGGGAAAGAGCTTACTGGAAGGGTAACGACTTAGGAAAAGCGGGAAAAGAGATTGTGGGCTGGGGATAGAAACTGCGGCGCAAAATGATTATCAAGTCTTACAAGAAACGACAGGGGGAGGTCACAAATGCGACCGACCAGCGCCAACAGGATCGAGTTGGTTGGGTACCGCCCGAAAGAAAGAACACGGACGCTCGAGCTTGAAGATAAGAGAGAGGGGGGGGAGCCGGCTGGGTGCGAGGGCAAAAATGAAAATGGCTACCCGTTTGTGGTTGGTTGGGGGTGTGGGTTGTGGGGGGGGGGGGGGGGGGGGGGGGGGGGGTGGGGGGTGGGGGGGGTGGGGGTGGGGGGGGGGGGGGGGGGGGGGGGGGGGGGGGGGGGGGGGGGGGGGGGGGGGGGGGGGGGGGGGGGGGTGGGGGGGGGGGGGGGGGGGGGGGGGGGGGGGGGGGGGGGGGGGGGGGGGGGGGGGGGGGGGGGGGGGGGGGGGGGGGGGGGGGGGGGGGGGGGGGGGCGGGGGGGGGGGGGGGGGGGGGGGGGGGGGGGGGGGGGGGGGGGGTGGGGGGGGGGGGGGGGGTGGGGGGGGGGGGGGGGGGGGGGGGGGGGGGGGGGGGGGTGGGGGGGGGGGGGGGGGGGGGGGGGGGGGGGGGGGGGGGGGGGGGGGGGGGGGGGGGGGGGGGGGGGGGGGGGGGGGGGGGGGGGGGGGGGGGGGGGGGAGGGGGGGGGGGGGGGGGGGGGGGGGGGGGGAGGGGGGGGGGGGGGGGGGGGGGGGGGGGGGGGGGGGGCGTGTATCGTCCATCCCCCTTCGAACCACCTTAAGCCTTAGACAATCGCTTAACTCTGAGGGAAAGGGTGATGCCTTACAGTTTGACGTGAGTCACCTATGCCTACCAGGGAGTCGCAAAGAATGGTACCGCCGGGGGTATGCGACCACGCATTCAGAAAATTGGAGGGAAAAATCACAGCGAAGGAAACAATAATGAACGATCTCCGAAGTCAGGGGGTCGGAGCGCATGCTAGAAACGACTGCCCCGGGTAGTGGAAGTGCCGCCAGAGCCGGTCTTCTGCGGGGGGGGGGGGAGAACTTTTTATCCACAAATGCTGTAGGAAGAGAGTGGGTGTGTCTGACACAGAACAAGCACATATCCGGGAGGGCACAAACGGGGGCCCTTGAAAAGGGGGAGGGTCCCCACCAAGCATGAAAGATTTCTGTTCAACTCTCCTCGACATTCCATTGATGGCAGAAAAGCGGACCGATCGGCGAGGCAACACCGTTAGGGAGGGGACATGGTACACCCAAAAAACACCGCTCTCTCTCGCGGGATGTAATCACAAATTAAGGGAAATGTCCAGAGCGTACTCCAGTTGAGGCGGACTTTCCTCAGGTTTCGCATGGCCCCACGGCGGTGCTCCTTACATAACTGTTAGCGGGGTTTCGCATACAAGGGTGGGAGAGGCCAGCGCCAGGGAAAGGGCAGCAGGAACTCTGCTACGCAGCGAGAGGGGAAACTCTCATCGAGGTCATGGGCTCTGGATGGTCAGAAGGGCGCGGCCACCGGCGTTTCTGACGGGGAACAGGAAAAGCCCGGAAAGAGCCGACCCAACCGTCGGGCTCAATCAGGTTGACAAGGAGAACCACGATCCGGGCCACCGGAGAGAAGGAAAAAAAAATAGCGGAGGAAGAGTACAAGACAATGATCTCCACCGAACGCGACAGCCAATGACATACAACCTCCTTGGTTGTCACATCAGAGCAACCGAATAAAAGAAAAAGGCGAGCGAAGCGCGGCACTGGAGCTGGGCAAGTTGGATAACTGAGGAGAAATCAGAAGACGTTGCTTGAGGGAAAAACGTTTTGGAAAAAATTCAAATGGAGGGGGGGGGCAAAGCTTGCAATTGTCAGGACCACTGGTGTCGCGAAACCTGGACAGGAGGGAA
>Ga0179593_1429673_pt1 | contig 23117 bp, 25 predicted proteins | sample CZODoug2_1_08_16_FD_185931 | JGI IMG/M metagenome (GOLD analysis project Ga0179593, IMG submission 185931) | Vadose zone soil fungal communities from Angelo Coast Range Reserve, California, USA - CZODoug2_1_08_16fungal (PacBio error correction) | ecosystem: Environmental > Terrestrial > Soil >...
TTGAAACTCGGAGCGATGTCGCTCCTCGGTTGTAGCCTTTTCTGCACGTGTGGCTAGCGTCACACGACATCGCCCCCATGCCAGCACGGTCCATTTTCCACCTTCCATATTTCTCCGAGAAAAATTTCAGTGGGAATTGAGGAAGCGTCCATATCGATCGTGACTACAGATAAAACGAAAAGACTAGTTCCGAATGCAAACTCTGAGGGGACCGAAGTTCCAGTAATTCGGTTCAGAAAGACGGTTAGTATACGGGGGGGGAATTAGCTGCGCTGGCGGGTATGGGAGTGATAGAAAGGGGGGGGACGTAGACCGGGTTTGTTTGTGGTGCCGGGGAGGGAAATTGTGAAACGTGGGTACAAGCGCGCCGATGGGGAATAAAACAAACTGACGGGGACATGGGACAAAATATTCATAGGACCCGGGTGCATCGGACTCGGGAGGGAGGATGGGGGAGAAACCCCAGCAACCGTTGTAAAAGGACAAAGGGGGTCAGGGGGTCGAAAGAAGAAGGGGGGCAACAGAAATGCATGATAAAAGACAATGTATCTTAGGTCGAAAAAAGTGTTAGTAAAAGGAGTCTAAAATGCTCGCGAAATCAATTGCGAAAGACGAGGTGATGTCCGGGAGGGCATAGCGTGATAAAGAATGGAGCGCGCATAAGTCTGCGGGGGGAAAAGGAAAGACGCGCTGAGGTAATCCGCACGCAGGCCGCCACCTTACCAGACGTCTGAATTCCGGGAAGGGGATGGCAACACTGGGGTACGACGCGAGGGAACGCAAGGTCAGAAGTAAGGGTGTTGGTCTGGGAGCGATCGTAGTTGGGAAGGAATTCCTATACAACAATTTCAAATGGCCTTGAAATTCCTGGACACCAGCATTACATATATTCGACCACTCCGGAAAACAAGACCTAGTTGAGCTTGCATGAAAGGTGGTTCATCAGAGCAAAGGAAGACGCCAGGTATCTATGGAAAAGAAAAAAAGGTATCCAGACCTTCGCTGCGGGGGGCTATCACATAGCGTGCAACAGGAATGGACGCTGCATCTTGGGCAAGAAAGGAGAAAAAAAAAGTCCACTTGCGAGGGGGGTTGCTGGGATAGTCCCCTTGCGTAAGGGAAATTAAAGAAAATGAGAACAAATAGTAAGGTGGTCATTGCTCCCGGAAAGAGGAGCAGACATTCCAGAACGGAGTATGCACCACCAGCAATAGGGACTAAATGCGATTTTGGAACAAGAACCGCTCGAAAAAGGGAAAGGGGACCAAACGGGCGATTATCGCTCGAGGGGACGCGGAGGTCGAGGGGCGAGGGTTGACTTGTCAAATAGGATCGTAAGGAGCTGGATGGCGGATCTTCAAGGTCTTTAGGCTGCTTCATCGGCCAAGATTTGACGAAGAGGGCGACTAAGGAGTCAGCGACCTGGGGAGGAACTAACGGAGCCCTCTAACCGGGAAGGGGGAGGTCCACGGGTGTAATCAAACAAGGGGGTACTAGAAGGCTGCGATCGCGGGGGTGGGACGAGGCGGGAGCAACTCAAGGGGCAGAAAGTTGCGTCTAGACCTTGTCGTTCCGAAACGATTGGAAGAGGTGGCGCCGCCGAGAGAACGCGCCTCAAACTAGGCAGGGCAAACGTGTCAGGAGCATTGGGGGTAGGAGAACACGCCGGGCAAAAAAGCAGACGTTGCACCAAACGCAATTGGGTATTCGCGACACCCCTGTGGAACAAGGCAAACTCGCTATATAAGGGGGAGATGCGAAGCACAGGGAGTCGAAATGTTGGGAGGCCTAAAAAGAGGCCTGGGGCAATGGACGGCCGCCGGCAAATGGGCAAGAGAAGGCTAACTTTGAAAGGCGTCACCCCAAAACCCCGCCCCCAAACCTTAGAAAAAAGGCCTACGACTGTTGACAAACGCGACCCCGGGCATCGGGCTCAGGGATTGGAAAAAGGGGGGGTACATTCGGGGAAGCGCCGCACCAGGCCGAGAGCTAACCGAGCCAGGAGGTCGGTTATATCAGCTTCCGCCAGGGCACCTCTCGGGGGGAGGGGGAGTCAAGGGGGGAAGAGAACATTATCGATGGTCATGAATGGAAACAGGAAGAAGGTGTCACAACCCTCGGGACGCCCTGAGTCTTCGGGCAAATCCCCCTATATCAAAAGAAGTGAGGCACCAGTTGCGAGAAAATCAGTCCGAAGCGCCACCCTGATAAAAGACGCCAGAGGAAAAAGGTGGTGGGCAATGGGTTTAAGGGAATGTGAGGTGATGGTCCTCGACGACCGCGGACAGGGGGGAAGGTCAACGACGGGCGTGGAAGTGACAAGGATGTAAAAGGACCGAAGAAACTTGACTGCGAAGTTTCATCTTGCAGAAGAAGAGGAGGCGCCCAGAGGCGAGGAGCACGCTACCTGATGGGACAGGGACAAGACGTGCCAGAGGTATCCACGGGAAGATCGGCCAGAAACTGCGTACACTGTCAAAAACAGGAACAACCGCAGCAGGGGGGGTGGGGGGCCTAGCAGAAGAGGGAAGGTATCACGCACAGCTGGGCAAAAACGCGGAACGGGCCGGTGGCGGGAGGAGATACGATGGCGTTGAAAAACGAAGACGAGAAATGGAACTGGGTGCAGAAAACAGGGGGGGCGAGGCTGGGGATTGACTCCGGATGAGAGGGGACAGGAGAAACAAATCTCTCAGAAAACAAAAAAAAAAAAACAAGGATGAGCTGGAAAAGAGAGAATGGGACTCCTGTAGAAAAAGTTCGGGAATGCATCAAAAGTCACTGTAGTAGATCCCAAAAACCCATCCACTGGGTATACGGGGGCAGGAGGGAAGCAAGACAGGAGAAGGACAACCAGACAGGGACGGAAAAAAGTTTTGGAACTGCCCCAATCTGGAGGTATCCTTCAAGAGAGACGGCCCCAACAAAAGTCCGGATGAGTGGTGCGCTATGGGTGTTTCCAGGTGTCCTAGTCGGAATGGAGAGGAAGAGGGGAAAGTGGCCCGCTGGAAGAGGGAAATTGGCCATCAATTTCCGCGCGGACAAAGAGACCTCGGAAATCACTGCGCGGCAAAAAGAAGTAAATTGAAGAAGTAACGGTGATTCGAAAAATGGGGGGGCAAAGAGGGTGGCAGCAAAGCGCCCGCGTAAGGGCAAGAGGGAAAAAGCAGGAGATTAACAAGCACCAAAGAAAACATGAAAACCCAAAACCCCCCCACCCCAAACTTTAAAGAGGGGACGCTTTGTGAAAAGGCAGGTATCTCTTCGGAGGGTGGATAGCCAACTGGAAAAAAAAATCCTTAGACCCAATGGCGTCTCAAGGAAAGACATGGCGCAGAAAGGGTGGGAAATTCCTGAAGGGAAGGGGACATCGGGCATTAACAGCGAGGTCTGCTCCTCCTGAATAAAAAAAAAACATTGGAAAACTGGCGGAAAGAGTGAATTTTTGTAAAAGACAAAAAGTTCAGGAGGGGCGTTCGCGTTAAAAAGGCGTGGCGACGGGGGGGAGGGGGGGAACTGGCCGTCTCCAACACAGACGAGCATTTGAAAGTTGGAAACCTTACTAGGGGACCCTCTTTATCCGCGGCCCCGTCCAGGCATCCGGGGAAAGAGGGAACCTTTGCGTAGGGCAAAAAGGGTACATAAAACCAAAAAAAAAAAAAAAAAAAAAGATTAGACCGGCAATACCAAAAAGTCGAAAATACACCACGGGGTAGTCTCCTGAAAAAAACTGCGAGCGAGACCTAGGAGGTTCCAGGAACGCGAAGATGAGGCACCGGGGAAGGGAAAAAAAAAACAGGGAAAATTCCTCACCACTGCACGGACTTTAAAGGGGGTAAATGCAGCGGCGCGAATCGGAGGAGCTCCGAAAAAGACACATCGGGAAGGAACTCCAGCCGGAGCGAACTACAAGGAAGGGAACTTGAGGTTCAGCCAGAATCGTCGTAGGGCCAAGCAAGATCGACATGCCGGGCCAGGAGACAAACATGGGTGAAAAAAGGGACCGCCCTTGCCGTGTCAGCAGGAATACAGGACCTGTCCTCAACCCAGGGTCGCGGGACGAAGGAGTCGCCCAGGGTTCAGTTCGGAGCTCCTGTGGGGGGGCAGGGGGAAGAGAAGAAATCCAGGCAAAGGACCGAAGAATCAGCTACCCAGCATCAAAGGTGAAATAAGGAGAGAAAAAACAAAACTCTAGGGAGCACCTCCAAATCCGCTAAAAGAGATGCGATCCTTCGACCGTCCCTTCGGAAAGTTAGAAGAGTTTTCTTTTGTGACAAAAGCTCATAGTACCCTAGTCGGGGGAGAGAAGGGAGGAATTGCGTCGCCTCGTCCTATCCCTGATACACGGCGTGCTTAAGGGGGTTAGATCCCAGGTCATACATCCGCAAATGGTCGACAAAAACAATGATAATAATCGGACTGCTTCCCCATCATGTAGATTCCAAGTTGTCCCGTGCGCGGATCTCCACCCGCAAAGCTGTGGATACTGCTTCCAGGAAGAATCTGAAAGAATTCTGGGAGCACTATGAAACGTATTGTCCACCTACAAAAAAGTGGTGCTTCGGGGCCGAGGGGGAAGCCCGCGAGTGCAACTGCATTCATCGGAAGGGGGGCGGTCGAGTAAATAAACAAAAACCGACTGAAAAATCGCTAACACTCCACCAACCCAAGGAAGATAGCATGAAACGTCTGTACCATCAGGACCAGGGAAACTCCCCGGATCCAAGGAAGCAAACGCTCACCGTACTTGGACAGGACGCGATTTGATAGAACGGGAGCGCGTCGGTCCTTGTACAGCCGGAGATGAGAGGTCCGAAATGGTGAGTTGTCGCGCCGCTGAGCGCTCCTGGCGGGAAGGACAAGGTGAATGGATCGAAGTGGGCAGCCTTTGTCAAAGCAAGCAGCGACGACGACTCACGGGGGTATCATGCAGCATTGGGAACGGTGGGACACAAGGGGGATACTTCACAAAATTCGGGAAATCTTTGACACAACGGGGGGGGGTCGTGGGGTCGGTCGCATCCACCTCCGCAAGACGAAAAGAGAGAGCAACACGGGAGCGGAAAAACTCAGGGAAGCCGACTTAATTTTTGTAGTTGCAAACTCTGCGAGAGGTGGAACGGGGCAAATTGCCACTCAGGGGCATCACGCCCCCATAGAGAAAATCCCTCGCCCCGCAAGGAGAAAGATCAGGGAATTGGGGGGGGGGCGATCGCTATACCGCTGCAAGGACGATGGACATAGTCATTGGGGACCGGTGATAGGGGATTCACCCGCGGAAAGACGCGCTCCAAAAGGGCAGGACACATGTTTCAGCAGGGGGGGAAAAAAAAAAAAAAACACAAAACAAAAAAACACCCATCGGGGTCAAGAGGTGGGAGGAAATCAGCCCGGCAAGCGTCTGAACAAGAGGGACGGGTAAAGTGAGCTTTGAAACACCGGTCATGGCTGAAGACTGCGATACGGGGTTGAAAGCGCACGGGATAAACACATACTATCGGTGACTGTGTTTCAAAAGGCAAGACTGTGGCCCTTTTGAAAAGAGGACAGGGCTCTCTGTCGGCGGTAAAGCGCTCATAAGGCCGTTGCAAAGAAAGAGGAACGTAAACGAGGGGCATAAATTCTTAACAGCTGCGATACTGTGAACGAGAAGCTCCCGCGAGTTGGAAAGGGAGTGACGAAAGGTTGCAAATACGAAAGGGGGTTTGGATAACTGAATAGAAACAAACGGACTGGAGGAGGGGGGCAGTTGGGCTATCGTACCATCTCTCTAAAAGGGGAAAAAAAGGGACAAACCAAGCAATCCCATGCCGGGAGAATCTCTGGGATAAGGAAAAGGACCATGCTCTAGAGGGAAGTGTAAAGGGGTCGTCGTCGGGGAAATCAAAGAAGAGGGTCATCAAAACATCGGAGCATCCTGGTTCCTGGGGAAGGTGTCGGCTGTACACTGCAGTTAGCGCATGTCGAGAAGGGCGATCGGAGTAAGGAAGACTAGGCGGGCCTGAAGGAAACGGAAATGGTGACCAAAACGAGAGTGCGCGTCGCCCGTGAAGGGTCCTATCAAGGCTACGCTAAGGGGGGTGAGGGGGGGCGCCCCCTTCGGGATCTAGACCACGCCGCCGCTTAAGCAGCGTTTTAAGAGTAACGCAAGAGAGGAAGTCTGCAGTAGAGTGCGAGAGCCTTGACGGCAGGTGCACAAGATCGAACTCATCGCGAGAACTCCCAGAGTCGACGCTGGGTCACAGTGCAAACGCGTGGGCGAGTGGGGGGGGCGCGCCGCGATGTAGTATAGCATAATGAAGGGTCCTTAATCAGGAGGAAAACTTGCGAAAGCCGTGAAGGGGGGAAACGGGTATCGTAGACTGTACATATTCTTCCCGTGAGGGCGATTAAAAACGCAGAGTGAAGAAACTCGCCACGACAATGAGGGCTAAACAACAGATGAAAATGGGGGAGAGGAAAGTTTGTAGCGCCCTGTTTCGCCGGTATATTTCTACTGCAAAGTTGAGAATGAAGGAGTCTGTGCACAACCGGAAAAAGGTTAAGAAGGCTCACCTGTAGAGACAGTTTTACAAAACAGGTGGGGAGGGGGTACGAGAAGCCGCAAACTACGATTCTTACAAAGAGTTCAGAATCTAAAAACAAAAAAAAATAAAAGGAGGAGGAGGACAAGAGAAGACGCAAGAGATAGCGCGTAGGGGGGATTGATACGAACCCTCCAACGGGGGCACAAAGCTCGGGAAAGGTGGAAGGCGGGAGCAAATTGCCCCGAAGAGGAATTACAAGCCCTTGATAGGCACTCCACTACGGCTGAACCCCGGAAATCTACACCTTCAAGAGGAATCAATCAGAAAAGGACTGACGCTGTATAGGGGGGCGTTATTACTCCACTGAGGCTCCAGAAGACCTACGGGCTTGCGCGCAATGCCAAGAGAGTGCAAACATCAAAACTGAACTTCCGACTCTACAGCTTTTTCCAGTACTGAAGGAGGGATACGTTACAGCAACAGCGCGCAGAGCCAAAAAAACAGCTACACGCGTGGACACGGGAAAAAATAGTCTCTAAGGGGTTTCGGGGAGCAGGGGAGGGGGGTGCACCTTACCAAGGGGCGATCGCAAAGAACTGAAATGTCGAGTGTACTAGGTCGAGACGAGCAGCCGCCAGGGGGGCTGGGCGGCGTTCGAGAGCAGGTGTGACATCGGGGACGAATCGTATCCTTAAAAAGTAAGGAAGGTCACAGTGAGAACGCGCACGAAAGAAAATGTCAAGAATACGTTGCAGTCAGGACCTCAAGGAAAAGGCCTTGACGGGGGATAGCAGCGGGAGCGAGGCGCTAACTGGAAGGGGGAAAGGGGTACCCGACAATGTTTGCTTTCCGCAACCAGGCGGGCTCAATTGGCTGTCCCTTGCATGATTCTGTCCGAAGGACCTTGACGTACCAGAGCGACAGAAAATCGACAGGGAAGGACAGGGGGGGAAGTCGCCAGAGACTAGACACTGAAGGGAAAACATGGGGGTTTGGGTCAAAGGGGGGGGGGAGGGATTGGCGCTTCGAGTGGGACGTGAGAAAAAAAAGTCAAGTCGGACGTTTGCTGTTTGGGCAGACCAGTAACCACATTAGAGGGGAAAAGAACCTTGAGTCAACGGGGAAATAAACGAGTTAGCTAGAGAGGGAAAAGGGGATCAGATGGAAGATTGGGTGGACACCTTACACAAAGGGGGTTGCCGGAGCCTGAAACGATAGCGTGAGCAAAGTCGAAGTACACTCCCCAGCGCGCGGCCGCCGGGGGTAACGGTGCACATTAGGGATTGGAAACAACAGCCTATAGTAGTGGTGGGGTAAACGGAGGGATCCATACTTATCATCGGGAAAAGAAAAATTAAAAGGCGTTCAGGAGCAGGGTCCTGCTTTTGGGCGCAGAACGGAAGGGGGAGGAGGGAGAACTAACATCCTGGAAACCGATGTCAAAGTCGAGGGAGACATTGGTCGGGAGCGCCGTATCTAGAAGCGACATAGAAACGCGCAAGAATATGCACACAGGCCATTTCCGCACCGGGATAGGGGAGTGTGGCAATGATCTGTAAGCAGGAGTAGGAGGTGAAATCTATGGCGGACTGAACCGACGAAGGTACATTGCACCGTCTACAGCTACTCGAATGAATCACACACCTGGCGGGAGGGTACCATCGTTAACAGGAAGGGGTGTTTTGCTCGCAGGAGCATAAGGATTGAGCCCTACACCGAAACTGTTTGAACTCAGCTGAATGTGGGGGAAAGGGGGGGGCGGAAATCCGCCGTGTTCACAAAGGGGCGGCATGAGAAAAAAGAACTTGATCGTCGTCGAGGTACTGGAACCCCAACCGAAGGAAACAGCAGTTCTAACAAAGTCGAAATAAATTGCAGCACGAATCGTCTGGGAACGCTCGCGTCTGCGAAAAAAGACGGAAATCCCGTAAAGTGCGGGGCCCTCGGGCCCAATGGACCCACTTCTCTGAAAATGTGAGGGCACTCAGCCTGGCCACTGCCCTTGGCCGCAGTAGAGGGAAATCCTTGGAGTGGAAAACGGGAGTTACGACTAATTCACTCATGAAATAATCTTCCGGTTTTTGGATTGGGGCAGAAGTCATTGATGGGAAGGAATTTCATCGAACCAACAGGGGGACAAAAAAACATTTGCTGTACGGCCTTGCACACTCGACTGGCCTTCTCTGTGAATTCACCAAACCCCAACCAAAAAAAACCCCCACCTGTTTCCCCCACACGAGGAAGTGACACTGCCGGGTCAGCTGAGAGAAAAGAGATACGGGCCTATCTCGGAAAAGCGCGTATCCAACAGACAGAGAGGGGGGACGGTTTGGAGATACACTCTCAAAAAAGGAATGGACGAGACATCGGGGGGCAGCCATGTCTATTCAATCTATCAAGAGGGGGAGGGGAGAAACAAGTGCGGACTGATGAGAAGACAGGATACGTAAAGTGGAAAATCATGCGCCGACGAGGTCGCCAGACATGACAACCTGATTTCGCCAAAATAAGGGAACGATGCGATGTTGGCACTAAAAAAGCGCTGGTGACAAGTTGACCCGGATCGAGGGGACTAAGAGATGGTGTAGGCTCGGAGGGCTCACAGGAAGGGGAACGATCCGGATAGCTATCACCTAGGCTGGAGCGTAGAGTCGGGAGGGGCACTGGCTTAGTCTCGGCCATTAAAAGGACGAATAGGGGGGCTACTACGTCGAAACAGGGTGAGGACAACCGGTCAAAATACGGTCTCCCGAGACCGGGGGGAAACCAAAAACACTTGAAGGTACCACGTGTTGCGCAACCCATTTTTCCGCATCGCTCATGGAGCAGATGACGAAGCGTGTAGGCGAGAAAGTGCATAGTTTGCGTCTATCACGGGGGCTTTCGTCCGCTCTGAAGTTCGCTCAAAAGAAATCGAAGCAAGAAGCAAGATTCAGGGCAACCTGTGTACGAGAGAAGGGGGCTGGAAGCCGCCAGTGTAAAAGAGGACGGTTCGTAATATCTCTGAAGTGGTACAGAATGGGGGACACGGCTCGAGGTTTCTCGGCGACTACAAAGGGGGGTTCGACCTGGTGGGAGGCCGGTGACCGTAATCAGCCTGAAATGCTCTTTCCTCAGGCAGATGGTGCTACGTTCCAGGCGACTGGTAAGGATGCCAGTGAAAAAAAAAAGCCCAACATCTGGGCCTCCGACGTCTTGAAAAAGAGGGAAAAAGTCAAAAACCCCCACCGCTCTTTGATGGAGAAACGGGATGCAAGCTCCGCCGAGGACGCTAAGAGAACGGACTCAAGACATGTATGGAGTTGAGATCGCGGACTGAAGGTCCAAAGCTGCGTTTCATTCCGTAGGGAGACGAGGCTCAAAAATGTTCATGACGATTGGGAAGAATCAAGAAGTTGAAACACGAGTCTCTAAGCCTTCCTGCATACCGCCAGTTGGATCCAGGGAGGTGCTGTCAAAAGGGGGCGGGGACGGCCCCTAAAATCGCCGCTCGCTCACAAGATGGCAAGGGCTCCGCCTCAGGTGGGGGGCTGTTCCGATGGGCTTTTTCGTTAAAATGCTACTCCGCGTACAGGAAAGGTACATCGGAGGCTCAGGGGAAGGGCACACAAGAGGTGCACAACGAGTAAAGATACCAAGGGAGTCATTTGCATCTGCGAGGGAAGAAGGTAATGCGCCCTAGGGTCTTGAGAGGACGAAATGATGGCCAGGCATAATTCCAACGGTGGACACGGGAACGCGACTGACGACGAATGCCAAAGACCCCACACTGAGACCGCAATGCGTCAGCGGTAAAAGTGGGGCCGTAAGCAGACTTCGCGTAAAAGAATGAGGGGGGAGAAAAAAACACGCCGAAAGGGCCCGGGTGGCGGCTACTGCTAAGATGTGGAGGAACTAGACTATACCCCTGAAGACGGGAGATAGACCGCGGCTTATGACTTCCCGAGACCTTATAAGGAGGAGATCTCGCAACAACCCAAACAACACCCCCAACGGAGTATGAAACTAGAGCGGATTTTCGCCTTTCAATTATCAGGTGATACGGAGAACCAGAGAGCGGTAGGTAGAAACACCAGGTCAATGGTATAGGCACCTCGGGTAATCCATCATACTTAGCCGCCAAGCCAACCAGAAAGTCCTTCGGGTTTTTCAAAAAGGCCCCAAATTGAGGGATCTTAAGAGGTCTGCGTACGTGCACAAACAAGCGCCGAGGTGCGATACATGTGGGGCCTTGGGGGGGGTTGTGGCCGAGGCCGTACTGCCTCGCTACGAGAGGGTGAAAGGTGTTTGTCCAGCCCCTTTTTTCTTTCCCTGGCTTTCATGGGGGCCAAATGGCAGAACGGCATCACGCGGGCGCATCCTTATACGTCGAAGATTAAAAAAGGCATGAATTCAGGGTATTGGAGTCCGCGTGGCACAGGTGGGAGGGGCACAGAGAAAGCCGCTGTAAGTTCCAATATGAACTGGATCAACGGAAAAAAAAAAAACAAACAACCATTTAACAAAAACAGCAACCAGAACTTCGCGGAACATAAAAACCCACATGCGGAGTCTCGGGGGGACCATCATTGGGTGCGCTAGGGACTGGGAGTGCAAAGGCAACTTGGGACACAAGCAACTCCAGTTGATATCCCTGTAGCGGGGAGGGGACTCTCTGCGAAAGAGTTTGGTTTTAACAATTATTGAAGTTGACATCGGCAGGAAATCGATACTGGTTATGCCGAAGAAGGGAATAATCTCATCGATTGCACGAGGGAGCTGATATCAAAAACTCCAGAAATGGCCCGGGGCGGCCGTTCGAGTGAGGGCGCTCAGCTGGACAGCCGTATAATGGGCCCCGGTAACAAGAAGAGCTAGGGGGAAGTGGAAGCGTGGGAAATCCTTAGAATGGGGCCCACGAGTGCACGCCGAGACAGGGTCAAAAGGCCAGGTTTCAAGGGAACGATGAAATTTGGCTGGCTGCAAAAACATTTACCACAGAGTCGGTCCGTATGAACAAAGGTGAAATAACAAGGGATTCCGGACCGAGAAACGTCCAACGAACGAGGGACCCTCGATTGCCATGTGAGCTAAAGGGAGGCCCCGTAGAGTTGGACGAGGCGCATTCCTCACCCCAAAATTCTCACGTCGCACAGGTGAAAGGGCATATGCTCGCGCTCCTTCGGCGCGACGATGACTGAAACATCGGACAGAAAAACCGGAGAGACCCGAACCGATGCCCGGAAGGGGCAAAACCCTCTTAGGAAAGAGGCTGGGGATTCCCTGAACGAGGCAGGACAGGGTTAGCAACACGTGAACAAGAACTGAACGGTCGAGGTACGATGAAAACTTGTCAACAACCCCTGGTGCGCAGACTAACTAGGCAAATATTCCGGGGATCGCACGTGTCAGGGAAGGAGAAGCGCAGGCCTACGACCTAAGAAGCAGGCCCCAGCTCAAGGTTATATATCGACTTCTCGTTGAAAAGCACAAAACCGCCGAGACAACACCGAACGCGACACATAGATGAGATCCTCACCTTTTCCCAGGGGCAGTCAAGTTGAAAAGGGGAAGGTGGACCTAGATCTTCTCACTACGCGGGGGGGCTCGACTCGAAAGGGTAGGGGGCGCCTCGTCCGCGCATATACACTTTCGGACGGGTCCATTGGGGTATAGGAGGGTATACATCAAAGGACTGCTCAAAAGGGGTCGATCCCTACAAATATATACGAGAGGACAGGGGAGGCCCAAATGTAGCGTCAAAGGCCCGAGTTTCGGCGTGGAGCAGAAAACCGCAACAGCCTGCTGTTAGATGGCGTAGGTTCCGATATAGGAAAGGATCTGGGAGCATCGATGACAAAGGCAGTTGTACGAAGGGCCCCCCCCCCCTGTTTTCCAAACAAAAAAAAAGAGGGGGTGCAAAGGGCCTAGAAGGAAGCCCGCGAGGGGTCCAGGAATTGACCGGAAGGCATTGGCTGGTCGAGGAAAACTTCCGGCCCCACAAAAGGAGGAGCAGCGACCCAAACCCCCAGGACGAGAGAAGGCGTGCCTTCGTCATCATCCCCAAGGGGGACAACGAAGTCTCCATGGTGCGAAACCGCGACCCAGGGAATTTACGGACGGAGTGGCGATCAAAGGTAGCGCGGCGGTTCCAGTGGCAGACCGGAATGTGCCCGCAGAAGAAGATGTTTCTCGCCCGAGGGCGCTCCCCTACGGCGTCCAGATGCACTGATTGACGAACTTTTGTATGCCAGCCTTTGTACCTAAAGAAAATCGAAGACGATCACGACTTTGGAGGAAGGCAATTCTGTGGCAAAACCCTCTGATTTCGCCTCACAGGTTTGCCCCACAAAAAACCACCCACCCAAAACATGGAGATCGTTTCAAAAAAAAAGGTGAATGGGGGGTCAAACCTCAATCCCGCCTACTATCACGAAGCCAACCGTTAGCTTAAACAGGGGGGGAAAAATCCTGCGTGGGTATTGCCAGTCCGCGCGCGTGGCAGTTGCAAATTTCAAATCGCTGTCAGACACGCAAAATAGATTGCAAAGCCCTAACCGCAAGAGAAAGAGAAGTGCCAACTAAATAATACCGGCTGAAGGAGCAAGTGAACTAAGTATTTGAATTTGCTGAGGGAGGCCGAACGATACGGCCTCCTAAGGGCAGGGTAAAATTTTAACAGCGGGAAACCGGTTTCGCAGGAGGGTCGGGAGCAAAGACAGCCCCGCCTCGAGATTAAAAGAAGGTCCACGGGGGGGGGGGGGAGAGGTTGGGGGGGGGAAACACGACTTTCATGGCACGTTCCCCCGTGAACTAACTGGCAGATACGGGGGATGAAGCTCAAGGGGGGACTAACCAACAAATGAAAGGGGTTTTTGGAAAGAACTACATGTGAACAGGGTTGAAAAAAAAAGGAACCGCGCCTGGCGAGGTAATTACGAAAGAGCGCTATCCGTGGGCCCGGAAGTACTGACCCGTTGTCGGCAGGGCAAAATGGACTTAAGCGACAATGGAGAAAAAGCGCTCCCGGCGTGTTACAAGTTACTCAAGGGGGGGCTACTATAAGGGGGTGGGGCTCAAGTGCACTTATAACAAATGGAACGGGGCAGTTGGAGATAAAACTGCCCCCAGGAGGGAGACGGACGCAACATGACAAACACAGCGATGCAATGCCAGGCTCGTCGTAGGTTCGAAGGAAAAGCTGCCCATGACTTCATAAACAGGAAAGCTATGGGGACCGAGTCGGAAGGGTCCAATCATCACAAGGGCAAGCCACATCTGGAGGAAAGGGGGGAAGGGAAGAAAAGGTGTCGTTCGGTCAAAGGCGAGTAGCGACACGCTAGAAAAGGCGTCGGTCAATTTAAGACCAGACTGGCGGAAGAAGGGCAAAAGTCGGGATGGGCAGAGAATCGTGCGCGGTTCCTACTTAAGTGACGGGTCCATTCAGAAATCATCTCTTCGATGACCCCAGGATGGGGGTGGTCTATAAATAAGCCGCGTGCTGGAGGGGCGGAGCGTTTAGAATTCACCATCCCGACGTAACATTCGCCCCAACGTCGACTAAGATTGAGAAAAAATCGCATACGGGACGGCATTTGTCACCAGATAGAGAGCCCTCAATGCGCTCACCTAGGGGCACCCGTGAAAGACGGTTCAGGGGGGGAAGTTTGTGTGCGCGACCGATGGGTGCGTTAAAGTCAGCATATAATGCAGGGGCCGCGGAAAGACAAGGCTGGGGCGTGCAATGACGGATTGGGGGTTGTCACCGAGCAGGGAAAAACTGGGGCGAAGGGAGACCGGGGAGGAGGGAGCGGCAGGCGAATCCGCCGCTCCACGAAAATTCAGGCTGCTATGGAGGGGATTTCGGCGCATGGGGTATCAGCCTGTTTTAACCAGAGGGGAGACATCAAGGGTTGATCAATTCATGCGGGGTGAAACGGGGGAGGGATACTCCATTCCAAAATTCGCCGAGTTGGGGGGACAAAGGGGGGGGGAGGGGGTCGGCTCAGCCGGATTAAGAAACTACGAGGCTTATCAAATGATCGAGTCTCAGAAACCCCCACAAGGAGGAGAAAATAAAAGAAGAAGTCCGATCAGTTGGGAAAGGCGCCGGGGGGGGCGATGGGCCGACCCCAGAAAACGGGGTTTCAACGACTAAGGTGAAGGCGGACTACGACCGGTTTTACACCAGGCTGCTGATCAAAAGAAAGGTATAGTGCAAAGAGAGGGAGTAAAAGGATTTACATGCTCGACATCAAGCAGAGAACTGACGTGTCGCTTGGAGCTAGGGGGGGAATTACGACCAAGGAGCTAAATCCGCCCGAAGGGACCAGGGGGGAGAAACAGTTTGCAAAGAGAGGTGCCCAACAAGAAAAGGGCGTCGCACGCTACCTAATTAGGGGTTCCGGCCCTGCATTGATAAAGGGGGAAGGGAAAGGTCATCAGCTGAGGTGCTCTACAAAAAAAAAGTGTAAAAAGAACCTATACACTCGTTTGAAAAAATCACGAAGGAACGATCTGGGGGGGGGGAGTGTCTAGCGATGAGGTGAAAAGGCAAGGAATAAAGCGAGATGGGTCAACTCATAATGCGAAGGGCTATAGTGTAAGATTCTAAACTATGCAACCGTAAACTTAGGAGGAAGGGAGATATAACGGGTCGCATCGGGACCGATATAATTCATAAGTAAAGGAAATGTTTGGGGGTGGGGGGGTTGGTTGTTGGAGCACAGCGCAAAACGAGCGCTTGTTCACCCTCCTACTGGGGCGGCATGAACAGAAAAGGACTTAGTCCAGGAGATCCGGAACTTTTGTTTCGAGCGATGCTCACTCACTGCGGACCGACCAGACACAGTTTCGGGAGGAATTCGGGGAGACCCGGGGGTGGTATGACCTTTCTTGAAGGCCTACTCCTTCGAAAGGAATCTTCAGCAGGCAGGGTGGGACTACTGGGGCAGCGAAATAGACGAGCCGGCATTATATCGGGGGGGGGGGGGTTGGTCATGTTGCGAACTTACCTTGCTATATGGGAAGTTAAGTCAAACGGGCAAGAGAGTTTTGGGGCTTGTGAGAAACGTGAGGGAAACGCCATTATAGGTGGAAAACCTTTAGTCCACTACGAAAAAAAGGGGGTGATCTCATCACTCGTCAAAGTAGCAGAGTAAAGGGACCTCATTGCAGAAAAGGGGGGCCTTAAAGGGCCGGGGCAACGGCCTAATTAGATCCTTCGCCTTTACCCGCAGAAATCGCTAGCGGTTAAGGGGAAAAAAGTATTTAAACTTTGAAACCAACCCGTATTAAGTGGGGGGGATCAACTGCCGACTAATCGATAAAAAACGCCGTTCGGTAAAAGGCCCATGAAAGGAGTGGGAAAAAAATATCCAGACGGAGGGGGGCAAGACGCGTCCCGGGGATTATTCTCCCTAACCGGCAAGGGAACCGATGTTGCCAGGAGAAACGGGAAGAAAAAAAACAAAAAAGGAAAAGGACGGAAAACCGTATCGAGCTGGGGGGGGAAACAAGAGCAAAACAGGCAATACTAGTACCGAGGACTCATTAACCTGTATGGGAATAAGTAATGATCTGTCGACTTGAGGGATGGAGTGGGAGATAAGGGGGGGGGGGGGAACCACCGGGGGGGGGGGCGGGGGGGGTGGGGACAAAGGAAGATTGAAATTGGGGGGAAAAGATAAAGGGAGATCTGATGAAATACACACCCTGACTTCTGGGTCACCATCAGTGAAGACACCGTTGTGCTCGCATCGAGGGGGACGTGTGATAAGGAAACAAAAAACAAAACCCCCACAAAAACCAAACAAAAAAACAAAAAAAACCCAAACACAACAAACAACCCCGCACAAAAAAAAAAAAAAAAAAAAAAAAACAAAACCAAAAAAAAAAAACCACCAAAAAAAAAAAAAACAAAAAAAAACAAAAAAAAAAAAAAACAAAACAAAAACACAACAAAACCACAAAAAAAAAAAAAAAAAACCACAAAAAACCACAACGCACACAAACCCACAACCCCTACACCACAAACAGACAACAACAACAAAAAAAAAAAAAAAAACACCCACACAAAAAAAACACAAAACACAAAAAACAAAAATCCACCGTTTGAAACAGACTAAAAGGGGGGAGAGGAAAATCGAAGTTGCACCGAAGGGATGCGGAGAAAGCCCACGGGGTTTATCCGCGCTGTATTGACTGCAACCGGCTGCTGAAAAGACAAGAAAAAAGAGGGGCAAGTACGCCGTAGGAGCAAGCAAAGGAGGCGGAAAATGCCTTTCGAAAAGCAGAAGTATTTGCTTGGCCAATGCCCGCAGCATGGGGGGGAAAACGGGTGAATAGGACCGGACAAGGCCCTGGAGCGGCGAATTCCCTGGGGGGAAAGGGGGAGGGGGAAAACTTGTGATGACGACGAGGGGCAATAATCTATCTCATGGGGGGGGGGGGACCTGGGATAGAGGAAGGCGTTGGGGAAAAGGTTGCAATCGACAGCCAATGGACACTGGGGGACAGACCTGGGGGGGCAAGCTGGGAGGGCCTTAAACACTTCAGAGGCCCCCGGCAAGGAAAAAAGCCTCTTTGAGCTGAAAAGCAAGTGTGAGCTAAAGCAAAGTCTCCGGGCAGATAGAGGGAAACAAAAACCGGAGAACCAGGCAGGAGAGGAGGGGGCGATCACCCAAAGGGGCCTTTGACATATCTTTTGCAGAACATGTCGATTACTACGGGAAGACGAGGGAGGGATAGGACAATGGCAAAGGAAATGGATTTAGGACAGAAAAATAGTACCAATGATAAGAGGGGATAAAAAAAAGGGGGCGCCCGGAATACTCCCGAAAAGTCCACACCTGAAGGAACCCAAAGAGGAGGGGAGGAAGAGGCAAATGTTGACCAAGACGCAAGAGGAAAAAAAACTTGCCGACGGAACAGAAGCGGGAAGGGGGGCTCTCAGAGTGGAGGGCGTAGTGGAGCGTGCGGAGGTATGTGCCGATCCGGGAAGATCAGCACCTGGACGCCACTGGGCGGCCGGCCTCGGCACGGGCCTGCGGAGTCGAAAGCAGGGAAAAAGGGAGTCATAATCGGCAAGACTACGTCTCCGAGGAAATGGGGAGGGACCAGGTCATCTTCTCCAAAGACCAAGGGGGGGTTGGAGGGGCATACCGTGGTTGCTAAAACATGTTGCCGCAGCGACGGCAAGAGGAAGGAGATAGGGACCCTCAGCGGACCGCAAAGAAAATGCCGCTTGATTAGGCAGGCGGGGAGGGCCGTCCCGATGGGAGGGCATCTGGCGGAGAAGGTAATCGAGCGCGAGCAAAAGGATGTGCCACAGGTGAAAAAAGTGTGGGGGGTGTTAGGGGGGTAGCATTGGGTGGCTTAGGGGCGCGCTTTCAAAACTCTACTTGCAATCCGAGGAGTGATACATTTAACATCGGAGGGGGGGGTCAGGTGTTACCCCCCAACCACTCGACGAGGGTTTCTAGGCGAGCAAACAATTTGGGCTGGGCAGGACCCTGTTTTGGTTCGGCACGGACCGGGGGGGGGGGAACTAGGCCCTGGAAATGATAAAAGGTCAGTACTCCAAGTTCATCGTGAATTAGAACTGGAATGCAGAGAGGGAGAAAGAGGAATAAGGGACTCTTTCACAACAGGGAGATGGTCATCTGCTCGGTGGGGGGGGGGATGTCGACCTTCCATTACGGAAAAGCTCCGCCTAGTACTCGAAAGAAAAAAATCGGGACTCAAGGAAAATTTTAGGGGATGGGCTAGAAGAGTGCAGCCAGGGCAAACTCGCTTCGTTGGGGACTGTCAGGCGGAAAGCATTCTCGAGTCTGACTCTTTCCTCACACGGAAAAGAAGGTGAACCATCGGAAGGGGCTAACGTAAGGTACGCCTCCGGGATAATCCAAGGAGTTGGCGGCAACAATTTAATTCTCCGCCGGAGAACCGAAGCGAGAACCGGGAAATGAAAAAGGCGCCAGCCGCAGGGGGGGCATTTCCGTGAGGGGGAGGGGGTTCTGTTCAGAGGATCGCAGATGCCTGATATAAGGCGCTGGCGCCAGTTGGAAAGGGAAAAAAGAGGGGGAAAAAGACCGAATCACCTTTAAAGTAGAAAAGGGAAGATTCTCCGAGAAGGATCCAACCGATTCTAGAAAAGGCGAAGGAACATGATGCCAATGCATCCTTTCCAAGCTTGAACACGGGTTAAAAAACAGAATAGGAGCAATGAGAAGAGGACACCTGTAACCACAGGACCGCAACGCAAACTGGGTGGGACTTATCAGACTACAAAGTATCACCATTGCATGGGGGTCAGAAAAAAAAGCCGGACGGACCTTGGCTGCTACGTCTACTATACGGGGAACAACTAAGGGACGATACCCAGTGGAACGGGGGGGAGAGACTACCGCGAGCGGAGGAACTGGGGAGGGATACCTGATCAGTATCAGTATCAAAATAAAGAGAACAACACACAAAGGAAGGGAGGAACCGTAGCGAAGTTTAGGCTTGCAGGAAAAAAGGTCCGTGCCAGTCATCAGAAGAAGCGTACAGTAAAGACACCATTCCACGGGGGTGTCGTACCAGAGTGAAAGACAGAGTAGACGTGAAGCCCCCCGAAGAGAAGGTCGGTTTTTCTGAACCAGCCGTGCTTGGGAATACTTCAGAGTCTGGCAAAAACAGTAAGGCACAACAAGGGCCGCTCCGAGTGGGATGCTCAGGGTGTTGCCCAGGGTGGGGCCAGAGTCTGAAAGAGCGGGGAGAGGGGGGGTAACCTTGACACCCGGCTGAAAGTATGGGGGGGAGTTGACCATCATGACGCGAAAGTCGTCGCTCGGCGCATCAATTCTACGGCCGGGAAAAGGATTGAAGGGGGAATTAAAGGGTAAGTAGGGACCGAGGGGAAAATTTGCAGTGCCAACGAACCGCAGGTACGGGAACTCCATCTGGCGGGACCCCTGCGAGTATATTACAGCACACACATGCGGAACAAGGACACCACAGGCTGCGGCAAAGGGGGGGTGGTTGAAAAGAGTTGGACGCGTCGGGACTTAAGGGAGGCAACGCAAAAAAGGTGGAATCAAACTCCTTGTAAAGAAGCCCGTGGAGGAGAAGAAAAGGGAGACATGCGCTCCTCTGGTTTTCACAACTTAGGGTAATTCTGCCCATCGTCATACATCGAGATGGTGAATGATCACGACCTGAGGAACGAAACGGTTGACGAGGGGAGGAAGCTTATAGAAACTATCAGACTCCATAAAGGGAAGGAGGTTCGCGTAGAGAACTATGCGTATCTTCCGGCTGACTCGCCATCAAGGAGGGAGGATGGTCAAAGAGGTGTGAAAGCCACGGGACGGAGGGAACCGAGGTAATCCGCGGCCGGAGGTCCGGGCGACCGGAACGATTAACAAGGTTGAGTTCGTTGCACGAAGCATCAGCCCGAGTAGGGCCGAAGAAAAAAAAGGAGAAAGAACAGGGGAGCGGCCGTAAAAAAAAGACGAGGAAGAGTCCTTGACCCTCGAGTTACCAGGACTTATACTCTTCGTGCAACAGTTGAGAACGGGAGGACGAATTGAAGCAGGCCCCAAATAACTCGTACACAGGTTGACCATGAAGAGGAGAGGAATCGATCGAAAAAAAAAAAAGGACTGCACCTCTGGGAGGAATAACGCAACCGTGATCTACGCAAAAAAGGAGACACTGATGGGAAGCAAGAGTCGGGGCTGGGTCGTCCATCGCGGTCGCATGCCGTAGAAAAAGGAGGAAAAATGTTGAGCCAACACGTGTAAAGAGGGTCAATTCCCGGTCCGTGGAGACGAGACCTGGGACCAGCACCGGGAGAGGGGGGAAACGAAACGTAGTCGAAAGAGTGAAGGAATCTCCTTTGGAAGGGAAGAGGGGGAAAAAGGCCCGACCGGAGGAAAACTCCACCTCCCTGTATATAGATCCTTATAGGACATCACTAAGCCGAGAAAAAATATCACACAAGCTCACATCGGGGGATTAGAAAAAGAATCAGGATCCTGGGGGCACGGAGGAAAGGTGTCAAGCTTTGGACTTGTTCAACAGAATGAAGCAGGATACCTACTCGGGTGGGAACGAAAGAAGTGGGAGTGTGCAAGGCGGGCGCCTCGTCCGGGCGCATGATACACAGTCTGAAGGAAAGGGGGGGGGGTAAGAGGATGGAATCCTCCAGTCCAAGGGGTTACGATCCCGGCAAAAAACTCGAATATCGAGTAAAAAAGGACCCAGATGTTATCTTCCAAGGAAAAGTGCGCGACGCCACCGGCAGAGGGACCTGCTGGTGAAGGCTTGGGAGGGACCGAAAAAGATCTCCCGGGAAGACTGGGGGATCTCGAGCAACGGCAGGGTCACGCTCAAAGAGGAAGGTGGGGGGAAGTTAGGATATAAGATAGGCCCGCGAGGTTGCAAAACCATTTGACCGCAAAGGTGCGGGGCTTTCAGGAGGGAAAATTCACGGAAAAAACTGAATCTCCGAACAAAAAAACACCCAAAGGAAAGGAGCATGCGTTGAAACGGAGAGGAAGGCAAAATTTTTCCACGACCACCCCAGGAGCCCGGGAATGTCGCAAGGAGAAACGCAGTGGCCCGGCGAGTGAAAAGCCAGTTCAGACTCGAGGGGCCTGGTGAAACACCGATCTTGAAATGCGCAAAAGGATTTTCGCAAGAGGAAGGTCATCCACGGACGTCAGGCTGCAATGGGTAAAAAAAAAAAAAAAAAAAAAAAAAAATTTTTTTTTTGGGGGGTTTTTTTCAAAGGAAAAGGGGGATACTGGTGTGTCACCTGTGGCAATGCACAGACAGCAGAGGAAAAGGAGAAACGACAAAAAGGGAATTTGGAGCATGGCAAGCATTCGTGTGACACCGTCGTATTTGGAAAAGGACTTCCACCTTCGCGTCAGGGGTGGAAAAAGGGGGGGGGAGGTGTCAGGCTCAAGAACAACTACGAGCTGAACGAAAAAAAAAAAACGGTACTCTGACCGAGAGGAAGCAATTGTGGTGTATTGCCCTCGAGCTAGGGGGGAGGGGGGTACAGGAAAAGGGTAAAAAAAAAAACAAATCGGCATGTCGAAAGAAATAATAGAACCATAAAGAACCTCAAGGTATACAGGCGGCAACATCCATATACCGGGGTGCTGAAGAGCAGAAAAAGGGAAGAAGTATTGAGAGGGGGGGCATCTGTCGTCAAAAAGCAGGGATCAAAACTTTCGCGACAGGATGTCAGTTCCAGTTTCGCAATGGAACAAAAGGGGGCAACAGGGGGTGTCAGGGGGGAGCAGACACCAAAGGGGGGAAAGCGTCTGACCGCCCCCGGAACGCGTTTGTGAACGCCTTTCATGGCTTCCGAGAAAACGGCGGAGAGAGGGAAGCGGAAAAGGGGGAGAAAAACAACTGAAGATCGTCTGGGGTGGGGGAAAAGCACATACTGGGAAATTGAAAAAGGAGGCGCGCGCTGTCGGCGGGTGGGCGAAATGCCCGTCAGCTCTCAAGTTGGAGCAACGCCTAAGGACCCGTTGTAGGAGGAAAGAGGAAAACGAAAAGGGGAAACGATATGCACGCCCGGGGAATTGGTACGGGCGTGACTAAAAGGGGAAGTACTATAAATGGGAGACGTCTTAAAAACAACCCCTTCTCAGGTGGAAAAAAAGGCTATTAAAGGTCCTAAAGAGTCGAAGAAAGAAAAACATGACAAACCCCATCGGGAGAAAGTACCTGCTCGTCTCTGAAAAGTCAGGTCTTCCATCTCGAGCTGAAGATGGGGGGAAAGGGTCAAACGCGGGACCAAGAAGAAGCAATGGGGGAAAGAAAAAGAAACCGACAGGTTACGAAAAAAAAAAGGTGGAGGGTGCTGTCCCCTGCAGTTTCGCGCCTCGGGCTGAAAAGGCGATCGGTCAAAAGGAAAACCGAAGAAGGAGGGGGGCAACTGAACTCAAGTCTGAGGGTGAAAGTCGTGCGAGGTAGAAACGGGGAAAAGTCCGTTCCGGCTACGATCGGCGATTCTCCCCAGGAGGGAGGAATCGAAACTCTCAAGGAGGCGGAGGACATAGGGGGTGGTAAAAAGAAGGAAGTAAAACCGCTCTCCCACAAAAAAAAACAAAACCTTTTTTGTCGAATTATAGTGAATCGAACTCTTCCAGGGGGTCAGGGTGAAATAAAATAGGCCCGACCGCAAAGTCCGCATAGTGGTCCAACAGGTGCACGCGTGGTCGAGGGTTGGCTCAGGCAGCGAGGGGCGGGTAACTTAAGAAAAGAATGCTGGGTCAAGGAAAAAAGTCAAAATGGCTGGGTAACTGCAGAAAAGGAAGGGGTGTTGGGCACCGCCTCGGGAAAAGGAGCCTAGCGCCGAGGGGCGGTTATCCGACAGGCTTAATCCGAAAGAAGAAACAGCGACACGTCAGCGGGGGAAACGTTGGGGATGGGATAGAAGAGGGGGTAGCGGAAGGGGGACCTCCTATATGGCGAAAACAGGGATTTAAAAAGGCAGATTCGTGCAACCAAGTTACGCAGGAAAAACCTCGGGGAGACGTGTTTGGCAAAATGGGGTAGGGGGGGTAGGCTCAAGACCCCCACGATATGAAGAAAGTACATCGG
>Ga0179593_1260385_pt1 | contig 23114 bp, 37 predicted proteins | sample CZODoug2_1_08_16_FD_185931 | JGI IMG/M metagenome (GOLD analysis project Ga0179593, IMG submission 185931) | Vadose zone soil fungal communities from Angelo Coast Range Reserve, California, USA - CZODoug2_1_08_16fungal (PacBio error correction) | ecosystem: Environmental > Terrestrial > Soil >...
CGGAGGGGAGAAAAAACGGGAAAAGATAATGTGTGTGGATGGCAGGTGATAAGATGAAAAATAATGCCGGGCCCCAAAGAGAAACAAAGGCGGGGGAACAAAGAACCAACGCAAAGTACCAAAGAAAGGGGGGGTCAGAGGAAATGTGGGACAAAAGAGGTTTCAAATAACAATTAAGAAAAGAGACGAGCAGTGGCGGCCGAAGAAGGTAGAAGATAGAAGAACGGATGAGAAGGAAAACGGGACGGAAATAGGAAAAAGAGGGAGAAAAAATCAGTCAACAGACATGGAGTACACGGGTGAACCACTGAAAATTAAGGACCCAAGACCCAGGGATACAAAAAAACTAGAGAGGTGGGGGCCGACAAGGTGAGGGAAAGGACAAGACTGGCAGGGAGGAAGGTAGTCGGAAGAAGAAAGAAAACGGTTTACTGAGAATAAAGGGAAAGGGGAGATCTAGAAAAGGGATCCAGAACCGTGAACAGGGGGGGGGGTGAAATAGAGCCTGAAGCAAAAAAAATATAAAAGAGGTTAGGGGGTCAAAATCCGTAAAAAAGGGGACGCCAGAAAAAAGCGTAAAACAGTTTCCGACAATACGGTACAAAGAACACCATAGATAGCACTTCAATGGAAAAAAGGAAAAAGAAAACAACAAGTATGGTCCGGTTGGGGAAGAAAAAAAAAGAGCATGGGGGAGATACGTGATAAGGGTGCAGTGGTGACGGGGTTGTAGAACTGTGATTCACATACAGAAGAGAAACTAGGGGTCAGATGAGGATTTTAATCTAAAAGGAAAGGGCCACAGGGGAGAAAAAACAAGAAGGTACGGTAAAGAAAGGCGAAAGGATAGTGGGAAAAGGGGGAGGAGGAAACCTGCAAACCGCCACATTTAGGGGAAAGAGGGAACGAACCAACGCAAAAAGTGAGAAGAAAGGGAAAGTAAGGCCGTATGACCAATAGGAAAACTGTGCAAACCGGAAGGGGGCTGCCAAAAATCAGCTCAAATACGAAGAAGGGTTGGGCCATAGGTGCCAGAAATCCGCGTTTGGCAGGAGAGAAACATAGGAGGAAGGGGGGAAGGCAGACGGGAGGGGGAGACTGGGGGGGGGAGGGGGGGGGGGGGGGAAAAAAGGGAGGGGATCTGGTCGTTAAGGTCCCAAAACAATAAAAATAAAAGAAAGGGAAGACCGCCGAGGAAAATGTTTCGCCGAATTGGAAGGGGGGACAAATGGAAGACCACAATGGGGGAGTGAGAAAAAAACTGGTAAAAAGGGCGGTAAAAAAAAAGACTTCAAGAGACAGTGGGAAAAGGAGATGAGGGGAGAAAAGGGGGACAGGGAAAGGATGAGGAAGAGGTTGGTTTTAAGTTGAGCAATAGTAGAAGACTTCATAAGAAGATACAAAGGGGACTGATAGTTACAATCTTCAGATCAAAGAAGGAAAAATTTCAAGTGATACTCCTATATCGAATAAAGTGTGCCCGGGAAAGAAGGTTGGCGGGAAGAGTGAAAAAAGCGAGGGGATAAGACAAAGAAGGCCACATGACAATGGGTGGTGACTTGTGAGGGGGGAGAAAAAAGGGGTTCCGGAAGAAAGGAAACACTAAGACTAATCCTGGGGAGGAAGAGAAAACCATCAGTTATGAAAGGGCAAAAACACAGACCAATATGGGGGCACCGGGGGAAAGTGGGGCGCCTGGTGGAGGAACAAGATGTTTGGTCGGAGTCGTGGGATTGACTAAAGGGGGGAGGTCTGAACTACAGTGGTGGATTAGGGTTGGATCTGAAACAAAGGGCGATACGGATTCAAAAGAAACCAACAAGCGTTAATGTGAGGTAAAAAAATAGGGGGATAGAAAAAAAACATCCTAAAAGGAAGCTAAAAACAAACCTCCGTAAAAAGGGAAGTGACTACTAACGGAGTCGGGGAGGGGGGAGGGACCAGGAACAGAAATTGGTGAACAGAATGGGGCGTGGTGAAAAGACTGGAGTACGAAATCACGATTCTTTCTAAGATGGGGCAGGAAAAACACTGGGGGGGAGGCGGACCAAGAGGTGGCATAAAACTCGCGAAGTGATCGTGGTCGGGAGCGAGGAATACGAAGGAAAAAGGAAATCCGCACCAAAATTCACCTTTAAAAAAATGGAGACTTGGCAAAAATGTGGAGAGGGGGGGGGCGTCCTTGGTGAAAAACAAGTTAGGACAAGAAAAATCCAACAGGGGAAACTAATGGTTAGGTGCGAGAAATTAGAAGACCGAAGGCCGGACATAGCTCTAGAGAAGGAAGAGTGGCTGGACTAAAAAATGAGAAAAGGAGGGGGGCACTCAAACGATCGTGAACAAGCGAAAAAATGCTTCCGACTAAAAGGGAAACAAAAATTCGGGAAACTAAACGGTTAAAGGGGTGGCAGGCAAAAAGACCAGGGGGGGGGGCCAGCAAAGGAAGAAAGGAAGGGGTCGAGAAAATGGGTGTGATTTACTGATACGGAAAAAAAGGGGCAATAGAGCGAAGTTCTAAAAATAGAGAAGAAGGTCTGGTAGTAGAAAAAGGGCTGAAATCCGGACTAAAGGAAAGGTCGAAGGGACACCCCAATCCTTCAATTTGTAGGAGGTGGACTCAAAATTAGGTGAAAAAGGAGGGGCACGAGGGGCGTATCGTGGCAAAAAAAAAGGAGGCGGATGGGGATGGTCGAAAAATGGGATCGGGGCAGAAAAATGGTAGAAAAGAAAAGGTGAAAAAATCGGGAAGTTCAACAGATCAATCTTAGACAAAGTTAGTTCTAGGTTCGTGCGGGGGGGAATGTCACGGCGGGAGGTCCCATAAACTTGGACTCGATGCGGGGCTGCGGAAAATGGTCTATCAACATACGGGGGGACAGTCAACCTTTTCCCTTCCACTACTGTCCCGTTGAAACTCAACCCTCAGGCCTCTTTAAAAGCAACCATGACAGATCATGGGGATCCCCTCCCGAGGGGGGCTGACTTCAGGTTGGGCGATGACAATGGGGAACCTATCGGAGGCTCGGTGGAAAAATCTTGGTACACTGACCCGGGGAGCGGAGGACTGAACTAAAAAACAAAACAAAATGAAGGTAAAAAGACACCACTCGCGATACTAACAAAAGGTAAAGAGGGTAAACCTGCTGAGGAAGAAGGGGGGACTGGAAAGGGAGCTACAAAAGGGGTATGGAATCGATCGCAACAGGGCAATAAACCAAGGAGCGGACACATCTCCGGAGGGGCATAACAGAAATAAGGGAGGGGCAAAGAAAAAAACTTTCTGGACCTAGGTGCGATTCTGGGGCAGATTCTGCAGAGATGAAAGATCAAGGCTCGGGGGAGAAGGATGTTTCAAGGAAATTAAACATCTGTTAAAGGAGCAAGGCAGGAGGGGCGCAAAAACCCACACGTCAATTACAGAGGGTGAATAGGGAAACGACATCTGCACCAAAAATACCCAAAAGTCCCAAAAGCAGTGAGTTGTGGTAGGGGGTCTGTCAGGGGGGCAATGCAGGGACGGCACAAGGGTGTCGGGGGCGTGGACTCAGCTCTTGGGGGAAATCATGAACAAGAATTGCTGTCGAAACCCCAATTGGGATGAGCATAGCTTGTGCTCTACTGTAGAATTGATCAAACGCAATAAGCGAGGAACACGGAAGGACTGAGTCTGTGTCACCCACTAGAAGGAAAAAAGACACTGGTTGGAGGGCGGGTTGAGCGGCATCGGTGTTTCCATCAAAAAAGTTGGGCTAACTCGCTGCGGAGAGGGGGAGGGGGAAACCGTGCCAAGGCTCTCTGAATGCGGGGCCCAAACAAAAACATTGGAACATCATATCATTCTTAAAAGGGGAAAAACCAGAAAAGGAAATAAAGAAGATAACCTAAAGGGTCGGTCCCTCCAGATTTGGAGTGGGGAGGGGAAGTGGTGTTAGAATAAAAATGGTGTTAGACATATTTAAGATCAAAAGGGTGGCAGGCAAAATGGTTCTTAGAGAACTTGCTGCGACACAAAAAGGGGGATCCCCCCAGGACAAGCAGAGAAGTAAATCGCGAAATTATCGCTGAGTCACTACAACCTCAGGTGACAGAGTGATGGGAGGGAGAGAGCATGGGGAATGCCCTTTATTTTGAGTCCCAAAACAAGAGACCCCCGCACTGTCCGGAAAAGGAAACAAAGAAACCACTCTCAGGGGGACATAAATGTTGGAGGTGTGAAACGTACGGAGGGGGGGAAAGGGGAAAAAGAAGAGAAGGGTTGCACGGGAAAACGTCAGATGATTCGAAGGGTCGAAATCCCTCACACAAAAAAAAAGGGAAATCGAAACATTAACAAAACTATGGTTACTCGCATGGAGCCCAAGGGTTTGGACATAAGCTCGAGTGTAAAAAAACTAATTGCTAACCGTGGGGGACACCGGGGTCAGGGGAATTGCGAGCAGGAGACGGCAGTCACAAAGACCTGCTGTGCAAGAAACAGACGGACTTGGGAAGAACGCAAAGAAGGGGAGGGAGAAAAAAAGGAAATGAACTATCAATAATAAAATTTAGAGAAGGGGGAAAGGTCCCCAAGTGACAGATGCAAAAAGAAAGGCGTACGGTGACCCATGTGAGATTTCAGGGGGGGGAGGCACGAGGGGGAGGTCGATCTGGGAAAAAAAGACGCCCGAGGTGCAAAGTCAACCGACAAAGTTCAAAGGCATCAGAGAAGACGGGCCCGAAACGTGAAGAAAGTGACAAATTGACGGGGGTTTTGGAAAGAATAAGGTGGCATCGGATTAGGTGCAAAAAAAGCACACTAATCGTAGGCACGCCGGCCAAAAGGTCAACAACCAATGAGGATCGGGGGCTTCCTACGGCAGAAGAAAACAGACTGTGGCCGCTACTGGCTTAGGACAGGGGGACCAGAGCAAAAATATCTTCACGGAAAAACAAAGTGTTCCGAGAGAGATTGAAGGAATAACCGGGCATCCCGGGTACGGTCCGCCGAGCGCGGGAAAACCCCGAAATGCTCTAGAGAAGTATAAAAAAACAAACGAGGAGAACACTGCAAGGGGGGGGCAGGCAGGGAAAGACAAAAGGGGGGGGGGGGCGAGGAGAAAAGATGCTCGATGTTTCAAGGATAAAAAGCAAATCTGGAAAAAGGACACAAAAGAAGAATGGGGGCAAGGAAGGGAAGGTTTAAGGGAAAGGGAAGGAAAAGGATGCCACCTCCGTAGGAAATGGGGCCTCGTCCCAGAAAAAACAGGATCAGGTGGGAAACGCTTCTGACCGAAAGTGAAAAAAAGACAAAGCGCGAAAGGACAAAAAACATCGAACGAAAAAAAAGTAAACCGGAGAAAAGCCGTTTGTTGACCTGAGGGAATAAAAGGGGGGGAAAGAGGAAGCGCCCCAGGGGGGGGGGGGGGGGGGGAACTCTTGCTGGGAGGTAGCGAAGGGGAAAGGGACTCCAGGAAAGGGGAGGAGGAGGGAGGACGCAATGAAAACGGCAGGAGCTCAAAAAAGGGGGTCAAAAATGCAGGCTGACGGGGACTAAGTCAAAATAAACGACTCTGAGAAAAGGGATCAGAAAGCTCGGAAAAATTCCGGACGGGGGTACAGGGTAAGGGAGTAAAAAGAACAAATCAACAGAACAGGGGGGCGAGCTGCAAGCCCCGGTGATCTGGGTGGCTTGAGGGGTTGGCTCAAATTAAAGGAGGGACAAAATTAAACGGGGCCAGCAAAGCGATTAGGTGAAAACAGAACCGGTCCATTGGGAGAGAAAACAAGATAGAGTAAAGCGACAGGAAATAGAAGGTGGGATCAAAAAACCGAATGCGCTTAGGCAAAGGTGGAAGAACAAGAGGGCACTATCGATTAGGTGAAAGGAACAAACGTCGGGGGACTCGAGAACGCTGGCTGGTGCGAAAAACAAGGACAAAACGCGGACAAGTTAAGCATCATCATGCCGTTCGTCTGCATTGAGGGAAAAAGCCGTACAGAGCAAAAATTGTGATGAACCAAAATGTGGGTACCACGGCCGTGGACCAGAGTGTCGAAAAAAAATTGAAACCGTCGAAATCCTTAAAAGTCGGCAAAGCCAAAAAGAACAAAAAAGTATTTCAAAGCACGAGACCGTGGAAAATATTAATGACGGGCGACAGGGAGTTAAAGGCAGAGGGAAGAGGAAGTGTAAGAGTGAAAGGGTTTGGCGAGTCAGTTAAACAGCGGAACGAAGTAACGGAAAAAAAAAGAGAGGGGGACGACCCAGAGGGTAGTGGAGGGTTTCGAATGACAACTAAGGATAACCAGGGGTGAACACACGGAAAAAAGTGGTTCAAAAAGTTGTAACAGGGAAGAGCAACCAGTCACGGGGAGACAATAGGGAGAAAAACCGAGCGGTGGGATACCATCGTCGAGCATTCTATCACCCACAGTGACTTAGGGGGAGGGGGACAGGAAGAGGAGATCGGATTGCAAGGTAATCACCCGACGAGAAGTGCCTCCTAAAAAAAAATGCCCTTCAGGACCATTCAAAATGAAACTCATTAAACTTGGAAGTCTTTGAAAAAAAAATCAAACATCAGGGTAAACTCAAAAAAGTTCAGGGTAGGATGGGGGAGGTCCAAGAGAAGTGCACAGGTGGGAAATCTGACCAGAGGAGGCACGAATGTAGGGACCTGAGAAGAAAGAGAAAGTAAGGGAAAGACCAAGAAATCTAAGGGACAGGCAACACATGGGTAAAAGGGAAAATGGTTTTTGGGGGCGGATTACGGGCGGGGGAAGGGGACAAAGGAGGGGAGGATAAGAGAGGAAGAAACAGGTCACCGGGAAAGTCCCCAGTACTAAGCAGTAACTGTCAAAATTATCGGAGATCGGGGAAAGGGAGGAAAAAGGACAGAAGCTGGGGGGTCCGACCCCACCCCGAAACAACGAGGTTTTAGAAAATAAAGGAACGATCTGCGTATCCGGAAGGGAAAGAAAACTGAAAGAGGGGGGGGGGGGGGAGACCCTGACTGGAGAGTGAAATGCCACGAGGACTTTTAAAATTGTGAAATTTCCTTAGGGGGGCACCGGGGCACTCGGGTGGGTCGAAAAGGAGGAGAAAGTGAAGGGTCACAAAGGCACCCCGAAATCAAGGAGGATGAGGGGGGAAAACCTTGAAAGTGACATGGGAAAAACCCGCCACTTGAAAACCCCCTTAAAATTGACGAAACTAAGTTTTGGTGAAATCCAGAAGGGAAAAAAAACACAAGTGTGTAACCGGAGCTTGTGGGAAGGGTCGGCTACAGCTTACTTCGCATCCTCTTACTGGGTGTACTCGGGGCTTGCCGTGGGGGCCAAATTCCTAGCATATTGGCGACGGGTCGAAAGTAGAATGGGAATCAGAGGGGGAAAGAAGGGGAGGGAAACTTGAGCACTCAAAACTAGGGCACCCCTTGAAATCAAACAATAAAGGAAAAACACTTGTTCACCGAGGAATTTGTTAGAGTGGGGGCTGAGGATCATTCCCAGTTTAGGTATCGGGGGTAATAAATCTCCCAGTCTGGTGAAGATTCCAGGAAAAAAAAAAAGGGGTCAGGGGGAAGCGGACCGGAGGGGGACGGACATGAGGCGGCCGGGAATAGACCTCTGAATGGGAAAAAAAGGGATGGGGGGGCGGGGAACCTAAAAAAGAAAAAAGAGCAATCATGGGGGGGGCTCTAGACCTACATGTGAACGTCAGTGCCGAGAAAAGGGCAACTGATACAAGTCCACGGGACGGTGAGATTGAAAGGGGGAAGGGGGGAAGTAACTGACTCAATAGGGAGGGAAAGTGAAGGGTGGGGTTCCGCGCTACAAGGCTCAAAAAAAAAAGATAGAGGAAGGGGGTGCGGGTGAAAACGGATAGAGAGTAGACTAAACATCTCAAATGTGAGACAAGATATAACACAACAAGTACCGCTAAGAGGACTCCACAGGGGAACTAAGGGACATCAGTTCTCATATGGTCTAACATTGCGGCAGAAAAAATAGGGAACTTACGCTGGGACTAGGGGAAAGACCGGTGGAAGCGGCCAAGGCACAGCCTCTGTAACCGGAACAAGGGCTGGAGACTGTAAAAGGTGGGGTGGATATAAAAAGTCTCGTTAGGAGACTGGGAAAAGAAGTGTAGAGATGGGGGCAAACCAATTTTCACGAGAGACGGCAAGCAAAAGAACAAAAGGGTCATGAAAAGTGCCGGGGGGAGCCCCAGGAGAGGCACAAAACCGTTGTTGAAATTGGATCAAATGGCTCCAAATAGGAAACCAATGGGTGTGGAAGGTAACCGAATGAAGAAAAAATCAGGCGTACGGCGCGTTAAGGACCGGGCCTTCCCAGCCACTGGGGACAGAGAAAAGTATGGGAAACAAGGAGAAGCGAAGCGTAAGCAGAAGGGAGGAAGAATTAGGTAAATCAGGGCAGGGAGGGGGGAAAAACGAGTCGAAAGGGGTGGGATGGGCGTTTTTGGGAAAAATTCGGACAGGGGACCGGGTGGAAACTCTGAATAAGAAGGTGTGGGGGATGTCGGCCGGAAGCTCAAGCCCTCGATGGGTAAAGTGGATACGGGGGTCCAGGGGGAAACAGAAGGGGTGGGGGAAAAACGCGAGGTAAGGGGTCAAGCCAAGTCTGTGCGGTTACACAGACCCGCGAGGAGAATCATTCTCTACTCTAAACAGGACATACTTAAGGAAGAGGGGGGGGGTCACGGAAAAAAGCCGGATGGGTGACCCTAAATAAGTAATACGTAGTCTTAGGGGAAGCAAAGACAAGGGCTTAATTAAGTAACTAAAACGCCCCCGATAATCCAAATTCAAAGAAGAGTGCAAACAAAGTTGCTGGGAGAAATGGGAACAGGGGAGGGAAGATAAGGAGGGAAGACAATTACCTACAAAAACCAGGGAGACAATCCAGCAAACAATGTGTGGAGAATGTCCCGAAGCTGTCACCTAAGGGGGGTGAAGGAAGGGGGGAGGTGGAATGGTATGAGAAGAGGGGGGGAGAGCAAGGCGCTTATAAGTCAGGGCTTTTGAATGTAGTCTTGTGGGATGTCACCAGAGGGGAGAGAGAAAAAAATTGCGGGAGGGAGGAAACCATGAAGTGTGTTATACCAAATCACAAAACCAAAACCACCTGGATCAATCATCCAAGAGAAAGGGTATGGGGGGGCAGGTGGGATACTTCCTTTGGGGGGGCTGGTTCCCGGGCCTACGTGGGGTGACTGGCGATGGGCCATCTGAGCCACGTCACCCTGGGGATTATTCAGTCGGGTTAGGGAGCACGAGAGGTAAGAAGGCCAGCTACTTGTGTGAATTCCCCAACAAAATACGACCGGTTGGCTTCAGGAATTTGGAGACCAGGCTGCAAGATGGAAACCATTAGGGGGCGATAACGGGGCGATGGGTCGGAGGCTACCTGTCATATTGCCCAAGAATTCAAACGACAATGCAAGGGGGCTGAAAAAGGAATCAATTCGAGCGTGGAACGAAAAGTTCTAATCAAGCTAACCTATGGTTCGGACACAGCATCCGAAAAAATTTTGCGAGGGGACGAGAAAGTGGGGGGGGACAAGGAGTGGGGATTCAGGAGACGGTGCAGGCAATTTGGGGGGTCCTGAACTAGCTGCGGATCATAATCAAAAGGAGTCAGAGGGAGAGGGTCGTCAAGAGAGGTGTGGGTCCACAAATTACGGGTGTACCAAAAGGACCAAGGGGGAATCGGAAACCGAAAGTAAAACCAGAGGAAAAAAGGGGGAACCCAGGAAAAGAGGGGGCAAATTGGCTTAAAAAAAATCGTGGGGGGAACAGGAATATTAAAAAACGTCACCCTCGAGGGTGTAGATTGGAGTAAAAAAGGGTAAAGAACCAATCCACATCTGAAAAGGAAAAACGACGTCTGGGGATAGAGCCAGTCAGCAACCTGGGGAGTGGAAAGGACTACGCAAAAGGGGGGGAAAAAAAAAAAATCAAAGGTTCCTGAAGGTTACTCTTCGGATAGTCGTCTTTGCGCGGGGGGATATGGCCTATCGTGGAAAAACGCGGTGTATATAACAGCCGGGGACATCGCAGGCCAGGTCGAGAGCAACTGCCGTCGGATCCCATCACAAGCGATGGAACAAGGTCCGATCAGGAAGAAGGAGTCAAAAAAAAAGGTGAAACGACATTTGAAAAAAGAAGCATTTTGGTACGGTCGGGAGGCTTGAAAAGGAAAAACCTACGAACGGGGGTCGGTCTAACGGAAGGTCAGTAGTCATAACACGGCCGGCTCGAAGATTGGGACCAGGAGGAAAAGGGCTAAAAGCCGGGAATTGAAGTGGTGTAACGGGAATGGCATGCGAAAACCCGAATCGCCAAGAAACAAAAGAAGGAAAAAAAGGGTGGATCATGAGGGGGACAGAATATGAGAATAGCGCGTAACAAATCAACGAAAGAAAGAGGAAGAGGTCCAAGGTAAGATCTCGAAAAAAAATAAAAAACAACACGGGGGCTTAGATAGAAGGGGTGAATAGAAGGGTAAACACTCAAGTGAGAACAAGATCGCGGAAGGAGGAACACCACATAAAATGGTAAGAATCTATCAACACACAAGAAAGACACACGGAGCAATATACACCTGGAAAGTAACGACTGGGGGAACTAAAAATGATGAGAGGAAAAAGGGGGGAAGATGAAAGGAGCACCACAAAAAAAAACCCTTCACAAGGAAAAAAAAACAGGAGGCAGGATGGCGTTTACGTCGGAGGCTGCAGGGCCAGGAAAAATGTGGAGGGGGGGGGGAAAAATTTGACTCTCGCAGGGATGGGTCGTGGAAGCGTGGGGAAAGCATCAAGGGAAAGGAAACGCGAAGTCTCTAAAAGAAAGCTTCCCTTGCACGGAACTAAGCTGGAAAAAATATTTGTTTTGGACGGTACGCTAAAATGGTGGGAAAGGGGATCGAAAAAGGGGAGAAAAAACGATCAGGCCAGAGCAAGGAAAGTTGACGGTGGGGGACGTGAATCGCAAAACGGTCCCCGAAAAAGTTACGCGGGTCACAAAAAGGGAAGGACGCGTGTTAAACAAGGAAAGATCAAAGCTGGTCCGCAAAGTAGGCAGCGGTCGCCGCGGTCCGAAACTAAGTCAGTTCTCGAGAAGTGAAAAAAAAAGCTTCGGAGTCAAATGTCAATGGGGTTTTAAAGGCACAGGAAAACAAAAGGAAACCGAATTGGAAAAAGGCACAGAGGGGGGGAAAGGGAAAACGACTGTCAGGTCCTCGGCCTTGGGGGTTGTGCGTTAGGATCATAGACAGCGTCAGGGACTGGCAACGGGGGAAATAAGGGGGTAACACGGGGGAAAAAAGCGGGAAAAAGAAGCAAGCTGTTCCACAAACCGGGAAGCATAGGAGTGCCACCTGATGGGGGAGTCAGAAGTATAAGGGGAAAAAGAGGACCGGAAAAACCTCGTTTGTGAACAAGAGGTTCGGTGGGAGCAAGAAAGGGGAAGCAAGATTAGATCAGAGAAGCTCTAACGTAGGTAGGAGCACACTGACTCAGTGGGGACAAACATTTAGAATAAATCCTGGAGAGGGAAAAAATACAAAAAGTTAAACAGTGAGGGGGAAAAAAACCCCAGGGAAAATAGGATCAGACAAATCCTAGAAATACAGGCAGTTGATGAAAAAAACTGGTGGCTGAAGTATGGAGTACAGGGGGAAGGAGGGATAATGGGGGGGGGGGGAGCAGTAGAAAGGGATAGAAGGATGCAAGGGTGATCACGGGAAGCGTGCCGACGCAAAGGGAGGGACTACCGAAACCGCAAGGGAGGGTAACGCTGGTCGTTTGAGACGAACGGTCGTGATGAAAAGGCCGACGAAGGGTAATGGTGAGGGTAGCTGAGCGAAAGGGAAAGAGGAGGGAGTGGAACGGCAAACGTGTTCAACCGGGGAAATCATCTCGTGGGAATGATAGTGTCGGACTGCAGACCGGAAGAAAAGAGAGCAACCGAGGAAATACCTCGGCTGGCGAGCAAGTCAAAAGGAAAATGGATGTTCGTATTGGAATCATTATGGGGGGGGGGAGATGAACAGTTTCGGGGCAAGAAGGGCGTGGTACCGCCTCGGGGGGACCGGGAACTGTTTAAATCGGACAACGAGCAAAACAGAAAAGGAAGGAAACAGGACCTGAAAGAGGGCAGAAAGTAAATATGGATGTCGAGGGAAAAAGTAATCCGTAAAAATTCTTGGGTGGATGAAAGTTTTACTGGGGGGGGGGGAAAGGGAGGAGCCGCAGAGATAACAGACTAAAGGGGAGCAAGTGTTCTCTGCTCTAAAGAGCAACTTAAAAGAATGAGGAGTCGGGGACATTTCGTAAAGACGCTGGTCGAGACGCATCAAGGATAAATACGGAATTAGATACGAGATTGGAGAGGAAACCGTAAGAAAGCCCGAGTAGGGGGGGGACCGGCACGCGTGCTGAAAGACCGCGTTGAGGGGGAGCCGGGACAGGGGCCGGACCATAGGGTGGAAGGAAACGACAGGGAGGGGGTGGGAATGAACGAGGGCAAACACAAAAAGCCTATAGGGAAACGGCCAGTTATGGTGAAACAGGCACAAATTAAAAAGAAGCCCTTGAGGGGGGGATACGGTGAAAACCTGGCCCTGCGGTTAAGAAACCCAAAACACCAGTAGAGATGTACAAAGGGTTTGGAAGTGTGCAAACTGGAGGAAAGGGAATTCTTGACAAGGGGGGGGAAACACATATGGTTAGAGTGTGGGTAGAGCAATCAACTAAGGGGAGGCCGACGTTGGCGATAAATCGATGAAGCGTCCGCGTCAAAAAGCAAAGGGGGGAGGACCAGGCGATGTCGAAAAGAGTGATCAATCAAACAGTGTGTCAAATGCTAGGAAAGAAGGGCAGGTTGTCGACGCACGGCGCGTTCGAAACTTCCGAAAGAAGGGAAAACTACAAAACTGGCGGGGGACAGTCAAAAAAAGTTCCGCGAACCGTAGAAAAAAACTAACGGTAAAAAAAGGGGAAAGGCAAAGTTATTCGGAAGATGAAGGGGGGGGGAAGAAAATGTGGGGCGCAGAGGGAAGAATCAAGGAGGTCAATGATTCAAAAAACTCAGGGCGGTGCGCACTCGTGAAGGGAAAGAGGGTCGGGAAAATGTGGGAAGTGACAGAACCAGAAAAAGAAACAAGGCCCTTAACGGGAACCATTGCCGGCGAGCAAGGGTCGTCTTCAGAATAAAGTGGAAAGTAAGAGAGAGGACAGGGGCATACGAGCTATGATGGGAAACCTACAGTATTAGTGTTGGATGTGTAGGAGGAAAAGAGGTGCCGGGGGGAGATAAGGGTTTTAGATGCAGGCAAGGTGGCTTGTAGGGAGAGCATGGGGGGCGCTGGGTGGCGCGGGCGGAGGAGGGGGGTGAGTCGGGAGTAGGAGAGGATATGGGGAGACAGGGGGTGGGGGGGGGGGAGTGGGGGGGAGGGGATGAGGGAGATTAGTAGGGGGTGTGAGTAGGAGAGGGGGGCGGGAGGAAAGATTTTGTGAAGGTGGTGGGGGGCGGTTGGTGGGGGGGGAAATGTTGCGGGCGGAGGGAGGCTAGTGGGATGAGAAGGAATGAGGGAGGGGGGGGAGGGGGGGAGGGGGAGTGGAGGAAATGGAAGGTGTGAGGGGAGGTATGTGGGGGGTTGGAGGGTGGGGGGGGGCGGGAAGGTGGTGGGGGGAGGGAAGAGGGTTGGGGTGGGAGGTGAGATAGAGGATGTGTGAGCTAAGGGGAGGCGAGTGGTGAAGGCGGAGGGGGGAGGGGGGGAGGGAGGGGGAGAGGGGCAGAGGTAGTGAAAGGGGACTTGGGGGTTGATGGGGGGGTGATAGCTGAGGGGGGGAGCGGGCCAGGGGTGGGGAAGGGGGGGGGATAGTGGTTGTTGGGGAGGCGGTGGTAATAGGGGAGAAAGGAGCGGGGGGAAAGGCTGGGGAGCGGGGTGAGGGGGAGTGGGGGGGGGGGTTCGAGGCGGGGGGTGTGGGGAGTGTGTGAGGGTGTGAGCGGGGTTGGAGAGGGGATGGGAAAGAGAGGGTAAGAGAGGACACGGGTGATAAAGTGGGGGGGGGAAAGGCAAGAGGAGAGAGGAAGATAGAAAAAGGGGAAGGGAGGGTCTAAGTGGGGGGGGGGGAGGGGGTAGGAGGAGTGGGGGGTTGTGAGCGGGGGAGTAGGGGGAGGTGGGGGGTGGGGCGTTTGGGGATAGAGCGTGACGGGAGGGGGGAGAGGGGACAGGGGTCGTGGGGGGTGGGAGTATACAGTAAGGGGAGTAGGGGAGGGGGGGGGAGGGTGGGGGGATGAGAGGGGGGGGTAAGACAGGGGGCGGGGAGGGGGGGAACGAAAGAGGGCTGGGATTTGGAGACTGTGGGGGTGGGCGGGACGGAGGAGTTGAGCATAGACAAGGGGGGAGGGTTGAATGTGAGTTAGGGAGGGGGGGGGGGGAGGGTGGGTGGTGGTGAGGAGGAGTGACGGGGGTGGAAAAAGAGGGGCGGAAATTGTCGGGGGGAGAGTGGAGAGTAGGGTGGGAGAGCGGGGTGGTGGGGCGGGGAGGTAGGGGGTAAGTAGTTGAGGGGAGGGGGAAAAGTGAGGAATGGGTGGGGCTGGCGGGGGGGGAGGGGTGGGGGGGGGACGGGGGGGGAGAGGGAGGGAGAGGAGGTGAAAAGAAGGTGGAAGGAGGGGGAGTGGAGAGGGAGGCGGAAGGGGGGGCAGATGGGGGGGGGGGGGGAGAAAGGGGAGGGAGGGGGGTATGGGGGTATAGGGGGGTAGGTGATGGTCGGGGAGAATGCGAGTGGGGGGGCGCGGAGGGAGAAGGGAGATGGGGCAGGAGGAGGAACATGCAGTGGGGAGGGCAGTATTAGTTTGCGGTGGCGGAGAGGGCAGTGGTAGGAAAGGGGAAGGAAGAGGTGTAGGGGTGGGGGGGAGGAAAGGGCGGAAGGTAGAGAAGTAAGGCAGAGAAGGGGTGTTGTGGTCGGCGGGAGGAGGCGGATGAGGTGGTGTGAGGGGGGAAAGCGTAGAGGAGGGGAGGGTGGAAGTTAGAGGTTTTAAGGGGGTTGTGGGGTAAGTGTGAGGGGGGGGGGGGAGGAGGATAGAGTGAGGGAGGAGGAGGGGATGGGATTCTCGATTCTTCTTTGACAAGGAAGGATTCAAAAACAGCGACAAGGGAATGAGGGTCCAAAAAGGCGTCTACTCGCAAAAAAGGAGGAGAAGAGGAAAGACGGGTAACCATCATCAGGGGGGGCGGAACGGATTTAAAAAACCATTGGAGGAAGCAAAAGGCGACCGAACTCCTTACCAATCAAGAAAGTCTGGACAATTTTGTCTGCGATAGTGACCAAACTCCCATGAAGCCTTGAACGGGTAAAAAGGCCCCAACGCCTGAGGCCCAATAACAAACGAGACTGTTTTAAAGGGATACCTGGGTATCCACGAGACTTCGAACGGATGGGTCTTCGGGAAATGGACCAGCACTGGGGGGTTCACCCGCACCACTAACGCGAAAAAAAGAAAAAAAGGCAATCGGAGCGTAAAGAACGCCTTGGGTGGGGTGCCGGTACTGCGTAAAAAGGGGCAACACCAGCCGGCAGAAGGGTGTGAAGGATGCCAAAAAACGAGACCCGTAAAAAAGGCCTCCCAGAGGGAATAAAAAAAAGTCAAAGCCAGGAGCTCGGACAGAGGGTCAAGGCCGGGGGAAACCGTTGGGTCAAGGCACTTCCAAATAAAAAAGGCAAAAAGGTGTCTGGTTTAGCCACAGGCGGCTTGCTGCGGTGCCGGGGAATGGGGGGAGGCTCGTGAACAATCGAAGGCCTTGCATAAGCCGGGGGCATGGGGGGGTAAAAAAAAAACGGTCGCCACTCAGCGGAAAACCCACAAAACAACTCAGGTGAAAAAAAGCTGGGTGGAAACCGGACGAAAGGGTGGAAGAGGGGGGGGGGGGTCCCTGGGGACCGGAACTGAACAAAAGGGAGGGCAGGAAAATGGTACCCCAGAGGTGGTCGATGTTCATTTGAGCCCGTAGGTAAAGGTGTACCCTCCTGTGGGGTGTGGGCGTTGCATACATGGTAAATAGAGGGGGAGAGTGAAGAAACCGATTGGGTTAACAGATAAAAAAAGGAATTGGTAGAACTCCCTAAAAGGGTCCACCCAAAACGATAACTGCCACACCTCGGGATCGTAAAAAAGGGTTTCGAACGAGAAACTCACATGGGGGTCCCTAAGGGGGGACAGAAGGGGGAGATTGCCGACTTAAAACTAAACGGGGAAAGAAGACTATCATCTAGGCCAAATAAAAAGGTCGGGGGGCCCCACCTGACCCGGGGAGTGTGCCTTGGAATATGTAAAACGTAGTATTGGAAAGCAATGACCCAAAGGGGGAAGGGGGGAGGGTTGGCAAGGGACAGTTGTACAAGACCACTTCAAAAAAACTAAAAGAAACCACATTTAGGCGATGGGTTAGAACTCAAAGACGAAGGAAAAAAAAAGCTTGGTGGGGGTGTAATAGCATCATGGAGGGAATGATGCGAAAGGGTGGCGTACGAGAATATCTCTGATCGCCCCACCTGGGACAGAATGAGTATGGGAGAAAGACACGTGAAGCAAATCGGACGGCATTACCTTGCATGGAAAAAAGACACCGCCACTTTTGTGGACGTGCTAAGAAAGGATCAACGGGAGGAAGAAAAACCGGGGTAGGCGCCTCAGGAGCGGACGCTTTTACTGGAGGAACAAAAATCAGAAAACAACTTCTAAGAGATACGACTGCAAAAAGAGGAGAAAAGCAGAAAAAATAAGAATAGGAAGCCACACAGTGTCATTAACTCTTGGCAGGGTGGGTGTCGTTTGTGGACCTATTGGGAAGGGGGAAAAACGGGGGGAAAGGGGAGGAATAGACTCAGAAAAGAACGGTACCCAATTGGGGGGGTCCAACTTTGGCGGAACGGAACATCGAGGAAGCTAAGGCGGCGAAAAAAAGCAGACGTGAGGGCCGAAAGCAACCAAGGAATAACGGGGGCCTACAACGAAAAAATTATCATCACAAAAATGAAGAACATCCCACGCCGAAAGGGGGGATCAACCAAGAAAGACATGGTGGGCAATTGGGTCGGACGCTTTTTGTTTGCGTGTAAATTACAAATTGACAAGAAATGGGCTCGAAAGTTCAGGCAGAACCGACAAGCACAAAAGAGTCTAACTGGGCATGACCCGGACAAAAGCAAAGTCATCCAAGTCAGGACAAAAAAGCGTGGGGGACCCCACCAGATTGAGAAGGAAAAACCGGAGGGGAATGCAAAAGGGAGTACTCTCTGCGAGAGAGTGACTCGTCACGAAACCGCGTGTTGTACTCCAAAAGTATTTGATGGAGCAAATTCTAATTGAAAAGACATTGAAGATGCGGAAAACTAGTATGCGCCGGAATTCCTTGAGAAGAAAAGGTTAAAAAAACCGTACTGGTCAATCTCCATGGGGAAAAGATCTTGGGGCTCAGGCTGAAAGAAGGGGACGGGGGGGAGGGGGTAAACTCTACCCGTTCTGTGCCAAAAACCTACCGTGGAAAAAGGTAGAAAATTACTAAGCCTGGGACCAGCCAATTTGCAAGAGTACATGGAAGAAAATTTGGAAAGTTGGTCTCGAAAGAAATACATCATAAGTAGTCCTGTCGAAAGGCGAGATCAGAATCAAGGAAATAAGGGAGAAAGCGGGTCAAAAGAAGGTAGAGCTGACTGAGTTTTCTCCCCATAAATAAGTAATGGCCGCAAAGGTCTCAGACAACAAGGGGGGGAAAGCGAACGCCGTGACATACAATAAAAATCGCTGAAGCGCCCAAGATCAAGGACAGCCCGCCTAAGAAAAATTCAAGGGGGGGAAGGAAAAGGGGAAGACGGACCTAGGGGGGGGCTGACGCAAGGAAAAAAATAGTTGGGTCACACCTCGGCAAAAAAAGTCCAATGACAAAAGGAAAGGGGAAGGGTGGGGGAAACGTGAAAGAAGAGAAAAAAAATGCCCAAACTGTCGGGAACTTGTGGGGGACGGGTTCGGAAAAAAGGAAGGAAGGGGGGGGCACGACGCGCAACAAGAAAACGCGCAAAAAAAGCAAATTAGGTCCGCTATCAACGGGAAAACTTGGGGGGGAAAAAACCTGATCGCAAGGGCGACAGCGCAGGCGCGAGTTGGTGGTACCGCTGAGTTCGGGGAAAAAGACACTGGCCAGGGAAAGTGCGCCAGGAAAATCAACCTGGAAAGGCGGCAACCTCTGAGGACAATGTCAAATCTGGTCAAATGGAAAAAGGGGAAAGAAAGAAGTTCAAAAAAGCCAAGGTAACTCCCACGTGGGCATTTTCGAGGGTTGGAAAACCGAAGTGAATCCTCTCAGGGTATTTGAAAGTAGGGAAGCTTTCCAAAAAACAGAAAAGGGACCTGTTTGAAAAACCCAAAAGTCGATCAGAAGGGGGAACTTGAGGGTGACGCATGCCTCGGAAATTCAAAAGATACCCATCTTTCCAAATAACTAAGGGGGAAAAAGCGCCAAAAGGAGATACAGGAGTGAAAAAACATGCTCGTGGGGGTCATATAAACCCCCAAACAAAGGAAGCGTTCTTAAATACCTTGTGGGGGGTAGACCTCTATTTGAAGGGGCGGGTGAGAGAGGGGGGGAAAAGGCCGGCGTTTTACCGCATGGGGTCGGTTCAGGGGAGAGAAAAATTAAGGGTGAAAGAAAAAAAATAATACGGAGCATCCTCTTTGATGGGCTCTTGGGTTTGAACGGCAGCAAATGGGGAAAAAAATTGGGAAGGGGGTCAGGGGAGCGAGGGATCCGGGGCAACGAAAAAACCCTTTAGTCTAAATCTAAAAGTCTACATCTGTAAAGGTTTCAAAAGAATTGGGGGGAAAGGGGGAACATAATATTTAAAGGCGTGCCTTTTCTGATTTAAGTGGGGTTTAGCGGCCTTAATGTTTGAAAGAGAGTGTAGTGCAAAACATTCCACCCGAGTACTCACGGGGACTAGGGGTCATCCAAGAACCATAATAAAAGGGTTGAAAAAAGAAGGCACAATGAAAAGGACGCAAAAAGGTCTGTCATTTGAGCTGGAAGGAAAAAGGCAGTAAAAAGGGGGGCGGAGGAGGAGTAAAAAAGGGGATACTGAAAGGAAAAACCAGAATAGAGATAAACAAAAAGGAGGAGGAGAACTATAGAATTCTTTCATCTCTAACTCAAACACGCGTCACATGGGGGCCAATCGGGAGGGACAGGGGAATGCCCGTACAAATTTTGGAGGAGTTCTGGAAAAAAAAATCCAAAGATTGTGGTCTCTAAAAGTTCCGGGAGGGGGGGTGGGAAAACCCACGAAGTGAGGGACGGCACATCTTGTCCGGCAAAATGGGGGGAAAAGAAGCACGGTAAGGGGGGGGGGAGGTCCGGAAAGAAAGGGAACACTAAACAAAGGAAAAAGAAAGAAGGGGTAATTCCCAAGAGGAAAGTACGGTTTAGCGGATTTTTCAGAGGGGACGGGGTGTAAGGAAAAATGAGGGAAAAAAAGAAATCGATCAAAATGCCCAAGGTGTTTATCAACTGGGGAATAAAAATGAAAACCCGGAGAGTGATACATGGAGCAGGGAAAGGGAAGCGAGGGGGGGGGATGTGCCGACCCTAACGTGTTAACGACGAAGATTGTTTCCCATAGGGGGGATTCAAGAACCTGAGCAAAAAAAAACTCGGGGGGGAAAATGAAAAGCAGGGAGTGGAAAAATCAGGTAAAGCGCTTTTCGGTAGACGCTGTAAAGGTATGGGAAAACGTGGACCATAATCTAGGTGAGGGACCGATACGGATGAATGCAACAAGAAAGCAAAACCACTTTATAACACGGGACACTGACCCAAGGTCTGTGGGGTGAAGGGAAAGGCCAAATCCCCAGTGGAAAGCTAGGAAGAGGACCCGTTTGGGGGGGGAGTTCTCATCTGGGCATTAGGGATTGCGAGGGAAGGACTAGAGGCTAGGGGGGAACATAATTTACCTCGAAAAACCTGGTTTGAAAAGGACCTCGTCTGGAGAAATCGAAAAGAGTTTTAAGATGGGACAAACAATGAGACGGACTGGAAGGATGCCAAAGTTCGGAGCAGCAAATAAAGTCAAAAAAAAACGGTGTAAGAAATGAGAAATTAAGAAGGTGTTTGGGGGGGGGGCAAGTAGGGGGGGGGGTCGGAAGGAATCTCAAGGACGTCTGGAACAAATCTTCCAGACGAAAAAGTCGAGATGACGAATACCGCTCAAAAATAAGGTGGAAACCAGTTCGAAGGGTGTTTGAAAGATTAGGGGTCTTGTGCAAGGAGGAGGGAAGAAGGAAACAAAGAGGGGCCGCCGCCAGGTCACCCAAAGTTCTCACGGGCCATCTTGAATGAGTAAAGATACGCTGGGGGGGAATGAACACATCTCTCTTTAAAAGAAGAAGGGTTGACCAAGGAGGGGAAGAGAATCAACAAAAAGAAAGTATGTCGGAGAAAAGAGATTGAGAAAAAAGGGACCCTCCGAGTTCAGTAAGCCAACCGACGGGAAAACAGAGATCAGGAAAAAAAAAACGCCTGAAAGAAACTGCAATTAGGGCTTATTGAAAAAAAAATTGGGCAGGACGAGAAGGTATGCTAGGATGATGGAAAAGAAGGGCACAAAAGATCTTTAAAGACCCGGAGATCAAGACATTTGGGGGTTCAGTCTGTAACAAGGGGATTGCCAGTGAAGGGGGGGGGGGGTAAAAGGGGGGATGGAAGGGGGGGAACAGCCGAGTTGGAAGTCCTCGCAAACGCTGCTAGCGAAGTACTGAGGTCTTAAATAAATAAGCAAATACTTTGGGGGGGGGGGGTGGAAACTAAAGGAGTGTTAAAAATGCAGGGGAAACGACCAGACTGGTGTGTTGACAACATTCTAGGTCCTAGAGGGGGAGGGCAGGGCACTGAAAAAAAAAGAATGGTCGGAGGAGGTCAACACTGAGGACAGTTTCAAATTGTAGAAACATTTGGACGGTTCGCGAACAAAAGAGGGCCATTCGAATCTGGTACAAACGCGGTTTCTGTTAAAAGTGTCGCAGCTTTTTGTGGGGCTGGTCGCGGGGTGTCCAAGAGGAAGTGAATTTCATGAAAAGAAAGAAAAGCCGTCTGTGAGGTTACTTCAGGGGAAAGGAGGAGCACCTTAAGGGGGGTCACACCCCCAACGGATTTTCCAAGCGTGTTTAAAAAAGAGTCCCGGGGTGGAACCCTAAAAACGATCCGATTTGCGAGAAAGGGGGGAAAAAAGAAAAGCAGGGGACGGGAGGGTGGAAGATCAGAAGCGCAAGAAGTGGCGGGAAAAAACGCGGGGGGGGGAAAACGTCTTTCTTGGGGAAGGGAAATACGAGTTATGGGGGACCCAAAAGAAATCAATCACTCTCTCAGGGGGGGTTCAAGAGAGGAGCCAATGGGGGGGAGAAACCAGGGGGCACGGGATATAGTCAGTCATTACAAGGAATTTCAAAGAAACCCGTGGATGAATCTACGCAAAACCACGAGAAAGGTTTTCAAGACGCTCTTTGGTGGTTATGGCCTATAGGGGTTTGAAGGAGGGCCTTAGGGGGGTCAAGGATAAGTACCACCGGTTTGAGGCTGTAGGAAGAGCGTCAACAAAAGGGGTGAACGGAGGACAATGCGGGCCAAAAAAAGGGGGAGAGATAATGGTGGGGAAACCGAAGGGGAAAATCAAATAGAGAAAAAAGGTGTGGGTTCATTGGGGGTTAGAGGAAGGGCAGCCGGAGGGGAAAGAGGGAAGCCGTTGACCGAGTCCAGAGTCCACACAACTGAGATAGGGAAAAAATGAGGGTGAATCGGCACAAGCACGAGGGAAAAAAGACAAGGAAAACGGAAAACAAAGTCCATATACAAACCAAGAAAAGTCTCGGGGTAAAAAGCATCGGAGTGGACTAAAAAATGAGGGGAGTAGGCTGGGGGGGGGGGGGGGGGAAGAGAGTCAAAGGACGACCACTGTTGAAAAAATCGCCAACTCCTATCAAGGAAGAATTAAAGGAAGAAGACCCACGCCGGGGGAAAACGTAAGGTGGGGGGGAAGGCCAAGGAGGGGGAGAAAAAACGATTGGGTGTATGGGGGACATAAATGACTTGAGCGGGGAAAGATGGTAGTAAAGGGCCTAAAAAAGTTGGTGAGCCAAAAGTGGCGATACGTGATAAAAATAAACTACAGGAAAGTATAGTGTCATCAGCTTGAGGGGACTAAAAAAAAGGGTAAAAGGGGGGACAGAATACGAAGAAGGGGGGCCCCTGATTTGCTCGAAAAAAAACGGGGCATACCTCAGTTAGGGGAGAAAACGCGGGGAAGGGGGAAATCGGGAAGAGGGGGGGAGGGGGGTCGGGGGGGGAAAAAAGTAGGGGGGACACCGTGAAAGAACGCGGGTGGGAAAAGAGTATTCAAAGAAGGTCAATCCTCAAACACGGGCGGGGAAGGGGTCGAAGGGGGAACAAAAGTCGAAATCCGGAACACCCACAACCATTGAGAACTAGGAGAACGGGGGGTTGGGGAAAGAAGTTAAACGGGGAAGGTAGTTGTAAGGAGGATCATAATGCTGACTTTGAACAACACGGATAAGGGGAGGGGGGGAAAGAAAAGAGGAGAAACATGGGAAGGGCCGACACTTGAAATAAAAATTGAAATGCGGTCCCAAACCGGGTATGCTCCGGGGGAATTACGTAAACCTTTAGGAAAGAATAAAAAATCAATGGAGAAAAGGGGGAAGAAGGAGAGGGGGGAAAAGAAGTGGGAAAGTGTTCAAAGGAAGAAGAAATTAGCGAAAATCAGCCGAGGGTGATGAAAAAAAAAAAAGGTTGGAACATGAAAGGGGGAAAAAAGAACCTGTACCGAGACGTGTCCATTATAGGTAGAAGCAGTTAAGGGTAAGAAAGGCAGGGGGGGGGGCATGCGTAAAAATCAAAAGCAAGAAGGGGAGGAGACGAAAAGAGTAAGGCACGATGCACCAGAATGATAGGAGGAGTCGTCATTATGCTAGAGCTGGACAATTTTTAACCGCGAAAGGAAGTTAGGGGCCAGAGAGAAGCTCAGAAACACAAAGGAGGAG
>Ga0179593_1285832_pt1 | contig 23114 bp, 23 predicted proteins | sample CZODoug2_1_08_16_FD_185931 | JGI IMG/M metagenome (GOLD analysis project Ga0179593, IMG submission 185931) | Vadose zone soil fungal communities from Angelo Coast Range Reserve, California, USA - CZODoug2_1_08_16fungal (PacBio error correction) | ecosystem: Environmental > Terrestrial > Soil >...
TTCGGGTACGATGGTCTTCTCGCGAGCCTAGGTCCCCTCACACCACCCAACAAACCCACAAAAAAAAAAAAACCCCAAGAAAGGAAAAAAAAAAAAGAAAAACCAAAAAAACCAAACCCCCCCAACCCAAAAACCCACACAAAAAACCACCCGCCAAACTCACCCCCCCCCCGTCGCCCCAAAAAACAAAACAAAAAACAAAACCCACCCCCCCCAAACCCCTCCCCCTCCCTCTGCGTACCTTTGTTTAAACCGGAAAGCTGCTCTCCCCACCACACAAAGAGACCACAACACACGGGATCCTGCTTTAGCCAGCCATTTAATGACGGTTCTCTCTCTCACGCTAACAGGCTTCCATCGCCTGTGAATCCTTACACTGTTTCATTTCTTCAACCCAAAAACTACATTAGGCTGCGGCGACGGCGCTTTCGAGGACTTTCCTCGGCGTCCACCGGAAAAAATCGATGAGAGGTCTCGCGTAGCCTCGAACATCCTCAGGACCACAGCTGAATCTCCCGGAGGACTGAAGGCTGGCTCGCAATACTTCCACCGGTCCGCGCGGAGAGTCCAAAAAAAAAACTATCCAAATGACCCAGGTGTTAAAGGCGAAGGGGAAGGAGGAGTAACCGCCTGCCGCCAACACGGGGAGTCAATTGATGAAAGAAAAAACGTTTTGCTGGAACGCGATGCTGGGTGAAGGTTGGGCTAACTTCATGTCGGGCTCGCAATGCCGACTCTGTTCTAGAGGTAAGACAAAGGAAGTCGCGCAATCCCTTTGCTCCACGGATCGCTGCGGGAAACCGAAACAATAGTTGGTGGAGACCTTTCTGCGTGTCGAAAAAAAGTAACTTAGAGGGCGCATCATCACCACGTTTCTTTGTCAGGAAAATGCGCTCGCTGAGCGGCCAAAGCGGCTTGGAGAAAACCATCAAAGAATCGCTCCCGGCCGACTGTGGGCAAGCTAAATGGTGCAGGAAACGGGAAACCGAGGGTCCGGCTTACCTGGGAAACATGCGGGCGACTTCTCAGGAAAGGATGCTGGTAGGTTCACTCTTTCGTATCGGGGCAGAGGCGCCGCAGGAGGAGTCTGCGGGGAAAGAGCCGTCATCGGCAACCTGAAAAAGAAAGAGGGGCAAACTCAAGACATATATGATACCAGGATAAAGGCACCTGGATAAAAAATCACTATCCTAAAGCGTGAGCGAGAGGGTAAGCGGCAGAGAAGCATCCTATGCACAGGCCAGCAAGCTCAAACTTACAAAGCGTCTTCGACCAAATCGTTCTCTAGCAAAGTCCTGAAAGAAACGAACGCCAGTTGCCGGCAACAGGGTACCTAATCCTCCGGTAGAAAGCACCCAGGTCTGCGGCGGACACTAAGTTACTTTCGCTATACGTCGCCGCGGATTGGAACTCCTGACGAGAGGGTGCGGGCCAAAAGGGTGCGAAGCAAAATTATCCGCACGACCCTATCTAACGGATAATACTCTCGCGTCGGCCGCTCGAAAAAAGACTGAGACTACTCCGCCGCGAGTAACTGCCTAAGGCACCGCCCAAGCGCTCTTTGGCGGCCTCGTCAGGGGTCAAACATTTCTATCGTCCGTGGAAAGTCACCCGTGGAGGGTATGTTAAAAAAACTGGACGGGGGAAAGGGACATCGCGAAAGGCAAGGAAACGGATGTCGCCCAGCCTCCGAAGCCACTTCTGATCCGAGAAAAGCGACCTGTAGTCGAAAGGGGCTCCAAAATAATATCGACAACACGTTGCAAGCCTCGGCAGGACATCGCTTCCGCTATGAAGTATCTTTATCATTGGGTTCGTTCTGATCGACAAAACCACGAGCTGGCGGAGCTCAAAAGCCAGCGTCGCAATGTCCATAGACCTTACACTGAGAGGGAAGGAACACATCTTAAAAGGAAGGTGCGCCAAAGGAAATGACGGAAGGGCCAAATTGCGCGTGCTAGAGATCCGCCTGCGCCAAGTTTCTCGACTAGCCCACTAGCGCATGAGAGAACATGGGCCAAACTGTAACTAGGGAAAAAAAAATCACTCAAATTGTTTGGGTTAACCGTAGATTTTACTAATCACTAATATCCTACTCAAACCGCATCGAGCGCGCAGATCGCGTCGGGAACTGCTCGTAAAGAAATATCTCGGGCTCCACCAAAGGCCCCTAAAACCGGAAACCCTGCTTCTGCGATCTCATTACAAGAGCAAGGTGAGGACCGTAGCGGAAAAGCGTACCGGAGCGCACAGAGGAAAAAAACCGTCATAAAGGTCCGGCGCCGCAAACGCACCTTAAAGGTGTCAACTTTAGGGCCAAGCATTGGGGAGGCGAATCGTAATCAGATAGCAAATGCTGTCAATCTAGTGGCTCCAACAGAGAATTATCAGAGGCTCAAAAAACCTGATAGCTCCAAAATCGGGGGAAAAAACACAGCGCAGGGTGGTTGGTCGGTTAAGAAGCCGAAAGGTGTCAGAGCATTCAAACAAGCGCCACAACGTTAGATCGAAAAGCCAAAATAAGCCGACGGCAAAGACGAGGGCAGTTGAGGCCGGTGATTTAAAAAAATCCGTCTCAGCAAGGAACCCGATAAGCCGACCGACGCACGTCGCACGAGCAAGAATAAGAAACCGTTACTGAAGGGGCCTCATCCCCAAAAACCCGACCACAACCTGAAAACGGCACCTCGAGTGACCCAATGAAAAAGCCTTCAGTCAAGTCACCACCAGGACCTGACCTAGGGGTCAGGTGGTAAAAGAGGAATCAAGGGACCTAAGATATCCCCCCTAAAGACGGCACCAAAGGGAGATCCTCTGCGGCGACGGCGTTGAGACGAGGCCGAAAAGAGCTCAAAGGTCCAGGGGTATTAGGAGAAATCCTCCTAAAGATATGGATACCGCAGAAGACTACGGTCAGGACTCAGAAACCTTCATCTCCATTGGTAATATGCGATAAGAATCTTGGGACCGTATAGACATGATTAGGTCTTTGTTGGAGGAAAAGAGAGAGTTGGGAAAAAAAGCAAAAACTCCCGAAAATTGAACAGCGATTGGAATCACGTATCACCGGGACCCTCTACTAAACCTATTAGGGGCTTAGTCAAAAAAGGTGGACGATCAGTCTAGAAGAAAAATCGGTGAGACACAAACAAAAAAATCTATTTTTTGAAAGGTTGCGACGTGGTTGGGCGGGTAGATCGGGACGACCCGTTGAGACGGGTATCAGCGGGGAGCATGCCCCCACGCTCTCGCGAGGGATTGGGAAGTTGAGAATGATGCCTTAGAGGAACCTGTCTGCAAAAGAACACCGGACCTATTAATCAACAGATCGCTTCTCTCTCCGAAAAGAAGCGTCAGATAAAAAAAGCCCCTGAAGAAAAAAGGAAACGCCACGTGAGGAGATAAGCTACCTGAAAATAAAAGAGGCTTAATAGAAGCATCTCCATTCTGGTCTAGAATTTCTGGAGAGAAATAAAAAAAAAATCTAAGGAATACTGGAACTGTATAATGAAAAAACGGGGGAGTTGGGAAAAAAAGAAAAAAAAGATAATGATCCATGATGGGCGGGTGCGAGAATTTAGGGGCATTATCACTTCTATATGTCCTCTCATTATCTCGTGGAAAAATCCATAGAGAAAACTCTGCCATGAAGGAACTGCGCCCATTTGGGCGTACTCGAGGAATAGGAATATAGAAGAAAACAAACAAACTGGAAGGAGGAAGGTATTAAGAAGAAAAATCGAAGACTCATAAGTGTGAGAGGGGAAGAGGAAAGGTGCAATTCCCAGAAAGAGAATATGGAGGACCAACAAAATTTTACGCACCAAAAAAGACTCAGGCCCTCGCGATCTAGGAAAAAAAAAACGAATAATGGGAAAGCCTGCTCCACACCGTTAAAACAAGAACGGGCCATCTGAAAGAAACGAAAATCTCGTGAGAAGGGCAGGAACGAATCAGAGAGAAAACTAACCCTTAGAGAAAAATACATGCTTCTGCTATCGCAAGGTGAGGCAGAGAGGAAACGTCTGTGCTGAAGGGAGACATCAAGGGACATCTAGGGAAGGTCGCTATCCTCTCTCACGGGAAAGGCCTACTGTGCTGCGAGGTGGAAGCCTACGGCAGCCTGCACAAGGCCGAAGGAGATCGGGGACTCTTGGGTCAACATCCATCTCACCTGCAGGGAAGAAGAAACTAGCCAAGAGAACTGTCGGTGCACTGAAAAAATACAGCACCACCCAATAAGTAAACACGAGTTCTGGTGTGAATCAGGCTGAAAGAACTCATCCAAAGCCAAACTTCGATCAGAGTCACTAATATGGCGCACGTCGCGGTCACCATTGCCCATTCAATTAGACTCTCTGTGGACTGAAATTGGGCATAAATCCTTGTGGGATGTCGTTGGAAAACGTCGGGTCCTACACCCGCAATGAAAAGCTCTACTAAGGGAACTCTCTGTATAAATTCAGCGCAGATAAACTGAAAAAGGACATGGAGGGGGAGAAACTTAATAAGACGGCAGTCCGGGGGGGCCCCATTCGCTTTATCAAAAAAAGCCTGTAGGAAAAAAGCCCGGAACAGGAAGCGGGGCTTCACGAGCCGAAAAAAATAAGAGAGGACAAAAGGTCATCGCGAACATTGTGCATTCAAAGGAAGGGAAAAAGCGGGGAGACACTCGAGCTTTCAAGGATCAAAAAAGGGTAAAAAAAAAACAAGGGAGGGTGCTTGTCGTCGAAAAAAAGGGCCAGTAGGGACTCTCGTTAAAATCAGTCATGCTGAGAGGACAACGTACTCAGAGGGGTGGTTGATCAACAGTGAGAAAGTCAAGCGAGGGAACGCAAGGACAAGGGAAGAGGGAAGGAGAAAAAAGGGGTCAATAAAAGGAAGCAAAAAACGATTCTTCTCTGGAAATAGGTCGGGACTACGATCAAAAAGGTAAGAGACGGCGAGAAATGCTCGGCCCCGAAGCTGTAGCAATAAAAAACAGGTCAGAAGTGAAAAACAAGCTGAGCCTACTCAAGAGTTCATTAAGGGAAAAAGTGGGAACAAGCTGGGGAAAAAGGCCTCGTTTTTCGGTAACCAAAAGGATCTGGATGGTCCTAGGTGAGAGGATATCAACTAAATAAAGCGGGCAGCCATTGACGGCAAAAAATCCTAAAGGGGAAGAAAATCTACTGGACGAATCTCGGATAACGGTCTGCACGCTTCGGGGTAGATTAATTCTCGAGGGCAGCTAGCATTCTAGAAGCAAGATAAAGAGAATTCTGCCAGCAGCTCGGTGTTTCGGGTATAGGGACCAGGGGGGGGTAGGAACCTATAATCATGACAAATCTAAAGAAAGGAGGCCGATCATAGAAAAAAAGAAGAAGACCGTGAGGAGGAAGTTCCTATATAAAGTCTTAGAAAAGACGAGGCAGACAAAGATCATCAGTAAAAAAAATACCATACGTTAGACTTACCAGGGGGAACATGAAAAGCTCTACCAGCGCAGAATGTAGTAGGTCTTATCCGACTTCGTAGCACAAAGGACCTCTTCTTTTCAAGAAGTTCAGGAGCAAAAAAAAGAATCGACCAGCGGGAAACTGCGAGGGAAAAGAGGATTGCAGCATAGGGGTAACGAAGAGCCTCAGGCAGGAGGGAACTCCCGTTTGGGTGGACTCAAACCAGAAAAATGAAAAGAGCTCGAACGAACAAAGATCGGAGAAAGGACAAAAAAAAAATTCGGGCAAACCTTGGGACTAGAGAGATAGAGAGGGCTACTAGTCGGTAAAGAAAAAAAAAAGCGACTAATCAAATACTCAATCTACGTTGGGAAACCTTCGAAACAGGTGAGTCAAAGACTCTAGATAACCAAAGGAACCGGTCAGCGCTGCAAACCCAGAAGGAAAGGTTCCCAATCCACGTACCAAACAGAAAAGTCCGGATCTGGAACGGTTTCCGTTGAAAGTAAGATAGAATACCACAGACCGCGAGGGGGGAGGGCTTTGGCCCACCGGAACTAAGGCCTACGAGTATAGGGAAATGACGCGAGCCGCTGCAGAAGGAAGGAGGAAAGTAGTCATGCAATGTAAGAAAAAAGAAAGAGCACCGACTAGTAAGAGGCTTGCAAAAACTCGGACGCGGAGGGGTCGCCCGAAATCGGGGAAACGCGAAACCAGGGGGGATAGGACCTGAAAGAGTCACCAAGGGGTCGGAAGGTAAATGCTAAGGAATCGGAAATCCTTTGATATCCCGTAATTCAAATCCTCGAATACGGAGGTGAATAGTCAAGAGGAAGGAGTCCGGCTTCGGGGCAAAACAAAACTCTGGCGTGACGATAAGAGCACCGTCAGGGTATGATTGGAGCGGATCTCAATGGATTTCAAACTCCAAGGAAGAAAGTGTCTATTGAAAAATGGTCTGGGGCCCGAGGGGCGATAAGCTCCGGAGAGGGAAAAGGAAGGGGAAGCCTATAGACGAGAAAACGGAGAATACTCCTCCAGTAAAAGACCACCTTTAACCTATCCTAAAAGGGGCTGCGACACTTAGTCGCATTGTGGGGGCCAAGTGGATCAGCCGGCGGGGGGATAAGGGAAGGGTTTTCAAACATAAAAATTTTACCCCGTCGTTAAGGGAGGAAAGAGAGATTTGGGAAAAAATAGAGGGACAGAGAGGAAGCCGATCAAGAAGGAGGAACTAAAAAGAAGAGACCCTACCCGCTGCTCAAGGAATGACACAGAGAAAGAATAGAAAGTAGAAGGGGAATTTCTCCAAAAACAGGAAAGAGTAACCACGCTGCAAAGAGAAAATTGGGAAACAACTGGTCTCGGGGAAGAGATTGAATAACCGTAAGAAGGAAAAAGAAAAAAAAACAGCTGCACTAAAGGAGAGAACTCGTGCAATCCCATAACTTTTAAAAAAAAAAAGAAAAATTTCATCTCAGGGCATCAAAAGTGCGTGAAAACTTTTCTCCAAGCTCAAGAGATTCAAAGGGGGGACTACAGGAAAAGTAAAAAGAACGAAATCTCGATCTAAAAGAAAAAACCGAAAAGGGGAAACTCAGGTCAGGAGTGGGTGTGCTTCCCACCCACCTCTGAAATGCCTTGGGAGGACTTATCCGCACACATGTCTTATGTAAATGGAACAAACAGAGTCAACCTACAACACGACCTTTATCCGCAAAACCGCGGTAAAGCCCAACGAATAACAAAAATATCTAACGTACAGGGGGGGAGGGGAAAAAAAAAAAAGGATGCTGAGTCTGGCACCACAGACCACACACAGGTGTGACGTGTCTCAATATAAAAGGGACGAGTAAGACAGAGAAAGAGTCATCGGTCAGGACAAAAACAAAAAAAACGGGGGGGAAGAAACTCTCTGGAAGAAAGTAGAGAGAGAGATACCAAAATCCAAATGGCGATGACGGACCCTATGCCCCAGAAAAGTGGGCAAAAGGAGGCAAAAACTCAAAGAGAGGAAGTGTGAAGGAAAGAATGGACCAGCGTCACGAGACAATAAACAACTAAAAAAGATACAGCTCAAAAAAAAGAAGAAGAAAAGAGATATAGAAGAGGAGAAGGATCGACTAAAAAGCTAAAAGACTACCGGGAAAAAAACCATATCCTAGGAGAAGGGAGGTAGGAAAAGAAGCCAAAGAAGGCTAGAACATCAGGCTAACTGCCGTGACAGAGGCCAAGGTAGGAGTGAGAGACTTATCGCTAAAGGTCTGACACAAAAAAAAGGGGGCAGACACTGTTTTTCATGGAAAAAACGAGAGTAAGGGGTCGGGAGAGTCGGAAGGGCCAAAGAGAGAGTACCAAGAGGGAAAACAGAGAAAGGGCGGAAAATAGTCTCTAAGTCGCTGCGAGTCAAAACGAAGAGAACCCCAAGCTTAATCAAAGGAGAAAAGGGAGTTATCTCTTCCCTTTAAAGCAGGACCGAACCAACACTAAAGGAAGGTAAGACCTGGTGGGTCTGACGACGGTGAAAGGGAAGTCTAACTCAACAGGGACTAGAAGGAAACGGTTTGTCCCCGGATTCCTAAAGAAAAGGGGGGGGCGGTTCAAATCTAGTAAGAGGGGTGCACGGGGGGTGAGGTGGGTGATTAAAACCTGGGGGGGCGCCTAAGAGGCTACAGGTGCTCGATTGTCGAAACGGATAACAAGAACGAGGCCACTATAATGAAAAGGGATCGGCAGGGGAATAAGCCCTGAGAGTTGTGGGGTAACTGAGAGGAAACTGCTTTAGGTGCAGAGGCTCATCAGAGGGGAGGAAAGGCCTGATAGGGTTACGAGAAAGGGGAAATGAGAAGACGAGAAGGACGAAGCGGGGAGGGAAAAAAAGACGCCATCCAAGAGGAAACGGGGTGGGGGGTACAGACAGAGAAACACGGGAAAAGATGACAAGGGGGAGGGACTGACGAGCCAAATGCGATCGAAGTGAAGAAAAAAAACTATGAGGGTAGGGGAAGCCTGGAGAAACATGGCTGGGAAAAAAAAACCAAAAAGAGATCTTATAAGAAGATCTAATGAAGATCCGAAAGGAGATCTGCAACGTGGGAAAAAAAAAATCAAGGGGGGAAGGAAAAGAAATAGATGCTGCAGGAGGGAAAGAGGTCGAAAATGGGGGAGAAGCAAACATGACACTCCTAACCGGAGGGAGAAAGAGGTCGGGGAAGGGAGGGGGAAAACCCGAAAAAAGAAAAAGCGAGAAAGAACGCTTCAGGAGAGGCAGGAAGGGTCGAAGAACTTCGAACGAAAGGCCCTGCCTGGCCGGGAAGGAAAAGCGAAAAGATCCGGTTACAAAAGAGCTAGGAGGAGAAAAAAACTTTCGCATAGAAGCGGCCTCGCTGAAGACGAAGGGACGATTGGATGGGACTCTATGAGGGACGGAACGTTCTCTTCAAAAGAAACGTATCGCAAGAATAAAAGGAGAGAGGAAAGAAAAAACAGCGAGAGTAAAAGAACTTCCGACGGAGGAAAAATCCTCTATTCATGGGGAGGAAATAAAAATTAGGCCACTAAAGGAGCTTAAGGGTAGGAGTGAGTGTAGGGGACAAAAAGAGGGGAAAGTTGATAACTAGACAGAGGGGACTGGGAATAGAACGAAGGGCTCCCGCCGTGGAATCTCAGGACAAAGGCTAAAGACTGATAGACACTGGTAGAAACCGGAGAACTAAAGAGTCTCTACCAAAAAACTGACGCCTCAAAAGGGGGAGGGCTCAGGAAAGGGAGAAATTCGCTCAGAGAGGAGAATTTGGAGGTTATTGCGAAATAAAAACGTTATCCCTCTTTGAGAAGTCGCGAGGTAGGAACACGACGAGAGAAAGGAAAAATGAAACTAGCCTCTCAGTAGGCAAAAAGGTCTTAGAGAAGGTGGGTCTTGTCCAGAAAAAAAAATAGAAAGACATTTTTCTCGGAGAGAGGACTAAGAAACCCAAGAGTAGCGAAGCTAAAATAGCCGCACCTCGGAAAAGCAGCAGAAATAAAGACTAAGAAGGCAGGAAAAATTTTGGAAGATTGGGGGGTATTAAGAAGTCGAGGCCTGAAGGACTCAAGTAATAGACAGATAAAAGGGATCCGAGAGGGTGAATCGGTAGAGACCTGAATCATCAATCGCTGCTTTATCACACCACCAGGTCCAAAGAGAAGAAAGCAACAGAGATGATTGGCCGTCAGGAAAGAGAGAAAGGGGAGGAAAAGAACCTGTGCATGAGAGGATTTAAAGGACAGAGCGCTGGGAAAAAAAGCAAGGATCTAGGAAAACCGCTAACGCACAGAGAACCGGAGGAAAGGGAAACTGTAGGTGGGAAACTTCAAAAAAGGGGGCTGCCAGAGAAAAGTAATATTTCATTAAAGAACTGGGGACGTAGAGAAGCTCGGGGGAAAAACACCAGAAAAAAAATAAGAGCACGAGGGAGAACAACAGGATCTCTGGAAGGAAATCTGGTGGGGGATACCTCTACAAAAGTTTTTAGGGAATCATAGGAGGGGGGGAAGGCAGTTCAAACCAAAGAGGCAAGGCAGGGAAAAGGGGGAAAGACCACAGCGCCTGACCGTAGCCTACGACTGGACTGTGGGGGTAAGGTCCGTGGAGTTTTATAAATGACATCGATCAAAGAATGACAAAAAACCTGCAGCCAACAAGAAAGGGAACAGTACAGAGAAATGGTCAATCAAAAAAAAGGCCGAAGTAAAAGAGAAGCGGAACATGAAAAAACAGTTAACTAGTAGGGTCAACCTAACGTGCGTAACCGGCATTAAGGCTGGGAACAAATAAACCAGGGAAAAGGGTCTTGTTGGAAAAAAAAAGGATGATGAGCTACTAAAGACGAAACACAGAAAAAACAAAAATACACACCAGGTCTAGAAGGAGAAAGGGGAAATCGAGAAGGCGGGTAATCTACTTTTCAAAACCAGAAACACTCTACCGGAGATGCAGCCCAGTCCTACCTAAATAGAGAGGGGGGAAAAGGTGTGGAAAGAAGAGTAAATGAGAGTAGTCTAACAGAAAAGAAGGTCAAAAAGAAGAGGAAAGGATCCAATAAGCTGTGCTTATATCAATAGGGCTGGAGTTGGGGGTACCAATAATGTGAAGAATCCAGCAAAAAAACAGATGACCACGGAAAATCGAGAACAACAAGATTACAAGAGGAAAAATATTCTTTACGTAGGCTAAAGTTTGCTAATAGAGGAAAAGGAAGGCCCGGGGTCGGGGGCAATAACTCGAGTTTTTGTTCTATTTGATTAAAGGGGGTGGCGTAGCAAACGGGAAGCGCCCAGTTAGAAGAGGAGAAAGCTGTTTAAAATCTTGAGGGGCACAGAGAGGCTAAAAAGATAAGGGGAGGATAGTAGGTCATTACCACAAGAGCAATCACACCGATAAGGAACAAGCCCCTGAAGGGGGGATATCCGAAAAAGCCCGACCGGAGAAAAAGCCTCGTTAAAAGAGTGAAAAACTCGGTCTTATCCTCTCCTGCCAAAAACCTGAGTCTGACTCGAAAGATCATATTGTTCTATCAACAGGGGATCTATAAGAGGAAGAAAAGAGACGAGAGGGGGATTACTGGAAAAAGAAACATATCTTTTTTTTCAAGGGTTAAGAACATAGAAAGGGAGAAAGGAAAAAGACTATTTCTGGAGCAACTGCGGGATGACAGGAATGGAGACTAACTCTCTGACCCGCAGCTAATGGAGGGAACTAAAATGGAAAACTACAAGGACTGGGATAACAGAGGAACTTCCTAGCGAAACAACAACGGATTCGTATTAAGAAAGGAGAAAAAAGATACGAAAAAAGAAAACCGCTTCCAGGGGTCTCGTACAGAAAACGGCCTGGGGTCGGAAACTAGCAGTTCTTCTTCATCCTCGAAGGGGGAAAATTCCCGCCTGCTCGGAAAAAAGGGCTAACCCGCTAAGGGAGAGGGGGGGGGGGAAACCGGCTCAAACAAAACCAGGGAAAAAAAAAAACAAGTTGGGCCTTAGGCCATACCCTCAATCGACGTCGATGGAGGGGAAACAGCCTATGCGAAAAACCTTCTCTCCAACCTCCTGCTGCTTCATCACAGAAGGGGCAGGGGAAAGGCGCGGCTAATAAAGGAGGGAGCGCAAGAGGGAGTAGCCGGGAGGGGAAAGCAAATCAAAGGAGTCAGTTCTTGAAGAACTCGTAGTGCGACCGCTTTGGTTCCGGGGGACAGACTAAAGGACAGGAAAAGGAGAAAGGATGGGAAAGCAGAAAAGGAAAACGGAGATAAAAAGTTCGTGTTTCACAATCAGAGAAAAAAAAACAAAAAAAGACAAACAGGAGGGGAAAAAATGATATCTGGAGAAACGTTCAGTTATCGTTGGGAAAGAAGCGAAAGCCACCCCTGTAAAAAGTAGAAGAGCACGGAGAGAAAAAAGTCACCATTCTAAGTAATCACGGGGGGGAACAAGGTGGGGGACACTCCCGGGGCGGTGGTTCTGATTTGAAAGAGAGGTAAGAACCAGGCCAAAGAAAGAAAAAAAAAAAAAAGGGGAAGAGAGTATCCTCTGACCTCGAAGCGGGGGAAAAAAAAGGAGGAGACTGGACTGAGAGAGAATGCAAGGGCTAAACTTCTCGGAGAAAAACACCGAGCGTATGAGGGAGGGAAAAATAGAAATTTAGAGAAGGAGAAAAAGACCAGAACCCGCTTCGACCAGATCGGATAGGAGGACAATGGGTGGAACTGTAACGTCTTCAGAGGGGGGGCCCGAGCTGTACCAGGGAAAGAACATCCGGGGAAAAAAGAAAAAAAAGGGAACAGGTGGGGGTGTGAAGAGTAGGCCTGGGAAAGGTGTGAAAGGTCGGGGACATCGAGGAATCGGGGGAAGGAGGGAGAAGGGGGAAGGGACGAGAAGGGTGGTGGGGAGACCGTGAAAAGTCAGTAAGTCTAAGGGGAAGGTGGGGCAGCCTGGATAACCTTCTGGAGTGGACCTAGACATGTAAAGGGAGCAAAATAAAAGGAATCAAAAAAAGGAGGATGCTAAGTCTAGGCATGTGGATGGGCCTGAATTCTCAATGTCTGAAGGAGAGATGTTAATGACAGAGGAAAAAAATGAGTCCAAAGAAAACACAAAAAAACTTCACCTGGGCTCCGGAGGTAACTCAAAAAAGAATAGGGAGGTCTAGAAGGGAAATACAGAGGGAGAACTCTTCAATGCCTGGGAGGGAGAAACAATATCTGAGAACTCGGCTAATTAAATAGAAAGAGAAAAGAAGATGAGCAATTGAAAAGGGGAAAAGAAAGTGGGAAAATGGTCTCCTCAGGAGGGATGGGGATTGGGACTACCACTCTTCGAAACTCTAGAGGATTGGGGGAAAAAGATGCTGGAGAAGGTACCTGAGGCTAGGGGAGAGGGGAAAAAGAGCCAGGGGAGAAGAAGGGAAAATTCGTCCCCAGAAGCAAGAGGGGGGGTTGTAGGGGGGGCGAGGGTCAATTTTTGGGGATCCCTATATAAGAGGAGGAGGAGAGACTCTAAGAAAAATAAAAGCATGGCCTGCGAGGAAAGGGAAAGTTCGAGATCCGTCTGGACAAAGGAAGTCACAGAAGAACCACAGAAACTAGAAAGAAAGGAACCAAAACCAAGATGAGGGTCTTATTGTTAGCGAGGGGGGTTACCGTGGGGGGTCTGTGAGATCGGGGGGTCTAGGAGGTCTAAGAAAGCGGGGATGAAGGAGAAGAAAGAGGATCCAAAAACAGATTATGGTGAAGAGGGTTCGGATTCAATAAAAAAAAGGCAATGAAGAGGGGTTGGAAGGACTGGAGGGGAAGACTCTGGGAAAAAAGCGTAAAGTGCGCTTCCGGGGGAAACTGGATAAGAGTACACCGCGTTATCCGGTGGTGAGCAATCACGCCAGAAAAAAAATAAAAAGACTTCTCTCCAAGGAGAATGGAGATGGGAGGGGGAAAAGTCAAAAAAAATTGACAGTTAGGGGGGGGAACGGGGGGGCTAGAAGAAGGGAGAATAAGAGGGGACGATGTCGACTACCTCTAGAAAAAGAACGGGACGGGGGGAAGGGGGGACCTTAGATAAACAGGGAGGGGTATAAAAGAGCGACTCTTAAAAAAGTCTTACAGAAAAGGACATTAACCACAAGAGGATGTTGTCAAAGTAACCGAAAACTCAAAGATACACCCTCCTAGATTAGTACCAGGGGGGAAAAGGAATCTAGGGGGAGGAACGAAAGAAAAGAAGAGTCTTTGGAAGAAGGTCATTAAGGGAGGGAAAGAAATTCGTTGAGAAAAATCAGGAAAAAAACGGGAAGGTCCCCGGAGACCTGGCTGGTTAAATCTAAAGAAAAATGAAGCAAAGGGGACGCGTCGGAAAACGGCCTCGTCAGATGACGTTAAAAGAGGCGGGGCAGTCGTGCTGAACTTATCGGGGGTAGAAGCCCCCGAAGACAAATCAGAGGGCTGGGGGCTACCGGAGAGGCTTAACCCTTGACTGAAAACGTGAAAGTCTTGGAAGCGGCAAGAAAAGACGGAATAGATGACCCAGAGGACCTGTCGAAAAAAATGAGAGGGGCAGGAAGGAAGCATCAGAGGGATCAGGGGAAACAAGAAGAGGGAATCTAGACTCTCTCCAAGGAGGTTATTATGTTCTTCAGGATCGAAGGTCGGAAAGAACTAATAAAATAATAAAGAGGGTAGGGAGGGAAAACTATCGTGAGGGGTCAAAACGGACTTGTTGGTTCGACTCCGAGAAGAGAGAAAAGGGAGATTGAAAGAGACTTCGAGAAGGCTAAAGGGGGAAGACAACAGGAGAAAAAGAGGGGGAACCATCCAGGGGCAAGCTTTTGCTTAGAGTAGGTAAGAGGAGGGTGGCCAAGGTAGGAGGAATCCCAATCTTGATCTGACATGTGGGGTCCCACCCATATGGCTTGTGACCGAATTGAGGCCTGTGAGACGCAGGAGAGATGTGGTGAGAGGGGGAAAGCCGGAGTCGATTCTATACTATATACGCGAGAAAAACCGGTGGAGATAAAACCAAGAAAGGGCTCTGAAAGAGAATGGAAAAGAGGAAAAGGTGTGGAAAAGAACCCGAGGGGGACACAACCGATTAGGTCTCAGGAACCAACTCAAAGTAACGTGGACACAAAAGAGGGGAGGGGGGGGAAGACATAGAAAGGAAGGGAACCAGAGAAAGGGGACTACCTCGCGAGAAGTAAAAATGAAGGGAGTACCAAAAATTCACACAAGGTAAACGAGGGAGAAAAAAAAAACTTTGAGGACCAAGAAGGGGGAGACACTTGGAGGAGTCTTCATTGGATATGAATTCACATTACAACAGAGAATGAAAAAAAAGGGAAGGAAGTCAAAAAGAGGTTTCTGAAGAAATAATACGGGAACCTTGAGCGCAGAGAAAATCCGATACAGGAATAATGGTAAGACCGTTGTCCTGGGAGGGACGGATCCGGAAAGTCATTGAGAAATCCTATACCGATAGAAGATACGCTCTAAGGGGGAATGAAAAGTAGAACTGTCACCGAATTGAAGCCAGCAATAATACTAAATAATAAAGGAAACAGAGGTGAAGGTTTTCCACAGGGAAAAAAGGGAAGAGAAGGACTCTGGGGGGAAGCCCGGGTACAAAGATCTGAAAACGAAAATCCAAGTTGGACTAGTCCTACACTCCTGGTCAAGAAAAAGAGTGGAGAGCATTATAGGGAAGGATGGAAGCCAAGGCACATTCAGAGAGGACTAAGGGTTGGGACAGGAAGAGGAAGATAGAAGGAAAAACTAACAAGTCGGCGAGCATCTCACAACAACAAAAAAGGGGTATTAGGAAAAAATATTATAGACGAAATCTGGTTTTTCAGGAGATGGGGAGAACTGGCGAAAGAAAGAAAGTTAACCGAAACGGGGAAAGGTGAGTGAAAAAAAGGAAAAACTTCTCTCTAAAGCGGGGGGTGGAAGCAGAGTGGGGTAGAAGAGGGAACAAGTTTTATTCGGGGTATTCTAATATCAAAGGGCGTAAGCTAAAGGTTCATAAAAAGGGGTTGCCTTGGAGTCACAAAGAAAGAGGGTATTTCTGCTGAGTAGGCGAGGGTGGGAAGTCGAAGTGAAGAGGACTGGAAAAGAGCAGGGGGAGAAATGAGGTAGTTCGTCAGAGAGAGAAGGAGAAGTCCTAAACAGTACCCACTGAGGAGGTAGAAAGGAAGGGAGGGAGGAGGGGTAACGAGGAAACCATAAAAGTCAAAGGAAGAAAGACATTCTATGAACTGGGGGGGAGAGGGACTTTAAAGAATAAAGCCTCCTCCAGAAGTGGTATCAAAACAGGGGAAAAGACAAGGGGGTTGGAGACTCTACTGGACTGGGGGAAATGGTGGAAGCAACTTAATTTCAGAGAAAGGGGATAAGGGGGGGGGATCTAGGGGCGGGGAACAATAGAGTCCTCGTGAAGAGATCACGAGTGTTCTACAATGATAAGGAGGGTGAAAGAACCTGAGGGGGGGGACAAATGGTCGAAAAGGATGTCGCAGTTGGTCTCGAAACGAGAGAAGGGAGGGAACTGGTCCTCAGAAAAGTTTGTTGAAAGATCAGAGCTCTGAAGAGAGAAGGACTCAGGAGGACCATAGCATAATCGGGTCATAAGGGAATACGTGGGGGAGCTCTGGGAAACAATTAATAACCCTAGGGAGGGTTCAGGTATGAAAAGGGGGGACCAAAAGGAGATCTGGGTACAGACTAGAAGAAACCCCTGGGATGGGGGGAGGAAATCATGGAGATCATGGGTCTTATGGAGAATCAGAGGTCAGATCGGAGGAAAGAAGAAGGAAGAAGCTGCAAAAAAAAGGGGGTGACGAAAAAGAGGGGGGGTCCTTCAAACCAGAAAGCAGAAGACGGGTGAAAAAAAAAAGGGCTGTCAAAAAGAATAGACGCAAACTCAGAAAAACGGGAAAAAGCGAAAGGGAGGAAGAGTCAGGGGGAAAAGCCTAAAAGAGACTAGAGGGAAGGAAAATCTGAGGTTTCCTTCAAATATTTCGAGAAAGACGGGAACTCTCGCGCAAAGAAGTCACGGAAAAAAGAAGACCTTCGAAGGAAAAAAAACCTGCGAGTTTGCTTGCTTCTGAATAAAAAGAAGAAGGGTAGTCAGAAACAGTAAGTGAGAGGAAGACCAAAGGGACTAAAAAAAAAGAAAAAAAGGATTTGAGGAGGAAAAAGAGGGGGCTCGAAAGAGGAAACGAACTGAGCGAAGATAGAAGGACGCGAGGGGAGCATACTAGCCCAATCTTCGTAAAGGAAATACTTCCTAGAAGAAGGGGAGGGGAAACCTCCAGACCGCTATTGGGGGGAGGAAGAGAGGAAAAAGGAAAAAAGGGACCAGAAAGAGGAAGGACGTTTGGTATTGGGACCAAAGCTCTGGCGGGTACTGATCACTCTAACGCGGAGATGACTAGAGAAGATAGGGGAGAAAAGCCGGAAAGCGCAGGACACGTCAAGATTCAAGTCTGCGGCGAAAAAGGTAAGTCCGACCTAGTAGAAGAGGAGATAATCTAACAGGGGGGGGGGGGGGGTGGGGGAGGGACAACGCCATAAAGGGAGTCGGAAAAACGAATATCTGACCTGAGCGACGAATGGGTGATAGGGTGTCGTAAGGGGGAGAAGAACACCACCGGAAAGGAGAGAGATGCTGATAAAAAGAGGATCAAGGTACCCAGGGAACATGAACCGGGAAGCCTTATTCCACCTCTGAGGAGGAGGTTGTCTTTCCTAAATAAATACTTAAAAGAAGAGTTTGGGGAGAGGGTGATCGAATAAGAAAAAGCGCGCAGAAGAGGGAGGAAGAGACACCTCGCTCGAAAAAAAAAAGAAGTGTAAAAAAAATCTCCAAAAGCAGTTCATGTGAGAAGGAGAAAGCTGGGGGGGGGATGAGTCGTACTAGGGGGGGGCATACAGAAGAAAGAAGGAATCCTCTCGGCCGGGAGAGTCGTCAATGTTGAGAAGAAACTTCTCTGTAAAAAAATCATTATCTCGATCCACAACAGGTCAAGAGAAAAAGACACCAAGCAAGGAGGGGAACCGAGGAGAGCCCTTTAGAGGAGAATTAGAAGTCGAGATGAAAGCGCAAGAAGAAGGCCAAAAGACAGAAGAGAGACTCACTCTATCAAAAAGGAAAGTAGAAAAGGAGAAAGGGAGGGGGACAACGTAATTGAGAAAAAAAGAAGTCTCTTTAAAAGCCATTCTCAAGGGGAGAGTGGAAACTACAAAAGAGAATCTGTAAGGAGAAAAAGGTCCTCCCACCAAATCAACGGGACCGAGGGGGGGGGGGTGAATCCGGGCGAAAGGGAGGAGGGTTGGGAAGGGAAGCAGCCAGTTAAGAATGCCAACAGCTACGCCCGAAAAAAGTTTATAGATATTCCTAAAAAAGCGAAGGGGAAAGTCTAGAAAGAGGGAGTGGGAGTGTCCGGGGGGGGGTAAAAAAGAATCGCAAAAGAACTGAAAAGAACAAATGCCGACCTCCGAAGAAGTCAGAGAACGATGAGAAACACCACCGGGGAAAATTTCATCTCCAATAGGACCAGAGAAAAGTCAGGGGAAACTAACTTCACTGACCGAAGGAGGAGAAGAAAAAAAAGAGGGGAAAAGGGGGGTGTTCAGGTTTGAAAGGAGCTAGGAAAGGCGGAAAAGAGCGATTACCCCTATGAAACGAGACCCAGTTCAGAGAAAAGAAGCCTCTGAGGGTTCTATCGGAGGGGGGGATAGAGGGGGAAGCCAAGGAGAAAAGAGGAGATTCGACCTAAAAGAAGAAAAAGAGGGTGAAGAACTGCGAGTTCACCGAGAACAGAGAAGCCAAAGCATATCAACTTGGTAGAAGTCTCTTGAGGATTTCCATATCGGGAAAGTTAAGATTCAGTAAAGAGGACGGGGGGTAGGGAAAAAAGAGTGAAAAGAAAGAAAAAAAGCAAGTTAATTACCACAAGGGGAAAAGGAGGAACAAAAGGGGAAAACGCTACGTATGAAACCAGAGGGCTTGGCTGTTCATGGTGATAAGTCTTAAGCAAAAACACCAAACAACAAAACAAAACAAAAAAAAAAAAAAAAACCACAGAAAGAAAGTGAACGAAAAGAGATGGTTTACTAATTAAGGTTGTTTATTGCTAGGAAGGTTCACAAATGAGAGAATTTCATGGGTCCAAAAGCGGGTGGAGGGCTTGTGGAAAAGGGAGGAAGGAAGAATAAAGGGGGGAGGCTATTTGGCAGTAAAAGAGGCAGAACAATCCAAGGGAAGTCATAAACCTAGTCTCTTGATAGGACACAGTCAAGCACAAGAACCCAAGAGGGAAGTCACGTGAGAAAAAGAGGCGTAATCCCTAAGTCCCGAATAGAGAGAGTACGAGAATTAGCGTTTCGATACAAGTAAGAGCTAGGCTCGAGGATGACGAAATAGCAAATGACGGAGGACTTAAAGGGAAGTATTCCATATCTTTTTTTCAATTCGGGGGGGAGAAGAGGGGAAAGGGCAATAGTCTGGGGGGAAAGAAAAGAATCCTTTAACGTCTATTAGAGAATACCGGGGGGGGGGATCGCTTGTGGCATCAAAAAATCTCATCTTTAGGTGAACTCTAAAACCTTTAAATCTGAACAGAGAAAATTAGGGAGCGGAGGTAATCTAAAGGGAGAGGATAAAAAACAACAACTTGAGAAGGGAAAAAAAAAAGATATATCCTCACAAAGATGAAAAAGAACCTGCCACATGAAGGACAATTTAAAAGTCTGACAGGTGGCATTACCAAACTTCCTATTGTTCGCCCCTCTAAAGAGGAGTAAGAAGAAAGTTCGAAAGAAAATCTCAGGTTAAAAAAAAACGCCTTGAAGGAAAAAAAGGAGGGGAACACCTTTACCAAAAAAAAAGCTCTGTGGAGTGAGGAAGGAACAGCCAGGACTTCCCTAGGGAGTCGGGAGAAGGAGGATAAAATCAAGGAGATCAAAAAAAATGATGCTGCGAGAGAAGAAGGCGGGGGAAACAGGGATGAAAGGGAGGGGGGGCAAAAGGGCGTAAATTGCTTTTTAGCCGGACTGGAGGGGGGAGAGATCCAGCTGATCTTGTCAGAAAGAGAAGGGTTGCTTAAGGGACGGGGGGGAAGGGTTCCTGCCCTAAGCAAGAAGGGAAGAAAAGGGGCCGGAAGAGAGAGATCCGGGGTGAAAAAGACCCGAAAAAAGCGGGAGACTAACTCTCGGAACTTGTTAAGAACCTTACTCTACATTCAAAAAAAACATTACAAGAAATCGAAAAAAAAAGGAGAGGGGGGGGGTGGAAAGGGAGAGAGGGTAATCTCCATCGCAAAACCAGGCATCGCCTAAAGGAAAGAAAAGAGGAGAACTCTGAAGAGGGAAAACAAGAGAGCTGAAAGAGAGAGTTTGGAAAAGGGGGAAAAGGGGAGGGGGGGGGGTTCTTGTCGTTGGCCAACAATTACAGTGGAATAAAACACATCACCAAAGGAAGGCGATACTCACGCAGAACTCTATGAAGAGCAGATCTGACAAAAAGGAAGGTACTTAACCTAAGAGGAAGGGAAAAAGAAAGAACACCAAGAAAGACTTTCCTCATCCCTAAGCAGGAAGGGACGTGAGGAAAGATCCCAGTCCACGACTAAAAAAAAGAAATGAGATCGAATTGTTAGGAGGGAGTCAGCGGTGATACAGAGGCTGTCCAGAGTAATAGCATGAAACAAAAGAAAAAGTGCATTTCGTTGGGGGGGAGAGGAGAAAGTAGGGGTGAGCCAGTCTGAAACCATCTCTGGACTCGGTTGAGAGCGAGGGAGAGGACGCTTCGGCAGGTGGGAAAAGGGGAAAACCAGGCTAGAAAAAAGGGGGGGGGCAAGTCTTAAGATGAGGGGACTTGACTGATGTCTATTCAAAAAGGTCTGAAAAATAAAAGAATGAACCAATAGCGGGGGACGTCAGGAAGGAAGGAACGTTTTGTGGGTCCGGAATAGGATTCGAAATTAGAGAATCGAGATTGGGGTAACAAAACCAAACAAGGAATAGACCCGACAGGATGAGGAAAAAACAGAACCACCCTTCTCAGGGAATCAGCTTAAGAAAACAAATATGAAGGAAGACTTGTTTTAGACAAAGTAGGATAGAATCGACAGGGTGGTAGGTCCAAAAGGACAAGCATTGCAGGGATCGTCCAAGACTCTCTCTAAGCAAAATGACTGTTTAAAAAAACGTGGAATAAGGGAGGAAGAGCGGAGGGTCTTAGCGGGGAGAGGGAGAACAACGAAGAGGGTGGGGGGACGATATTATGAGAAGGTCGGGGAGAAGTCGAATTCTGCGTCACAAAATCATAAAAAACAGGTGGAAGATATTTCCGGCTTCCATAAAGGGGGGGGGGATGTGGGGGGAGAGAAAGGGTTTGGAAACAACGGGGATTAATGACTGCTAGTAAAAAAACTAAACACCAAGACTAGAGAATGAGAGAGGTGCGGTTGCAAGATACGTAGGATAAAAGAAGCTAGGGGAAAAGAAAGAAAAAAAGAGAGCTTCAACAAAAAGAGAAGGCTATGGTGTGAGAGGGACTGGTTTGGAGTGGGAAAGAAGATTTTCAGCTTAGGGGAGAGAAATAGGGGAGCAGGCATTAATTCGCGGAGGAAAGATCAAAGAAAACTGATTGGCCGTTGGACTGAGAGAAAGTCAATACGAGAGGTGGACCTAAAATCCATAGGTTGGACCAGCTTTCGCTAAAAAAAATGAGGTCCGAAGAAGAATCGACGAAAAGATGGTATAAAGTGGTGGGAATAGTATCCGAAATAAAATAATAAGCTCTCGAAGAAAAACGGACGCGATTGGAAGAGAATCAACTTTACTTGGGAGAACAGGGGGAGCGAGAGAGTAGCGCGCTTTCTTACTACAAGTATGGAAATTCTAACTTCATAAAAAGGGGACATAAGGCACTAGGGAGAGGAAAGGAGGATACGAAGGTGTTCCATTCTACGAGGTTAGCTAAACCTTACACTCCAAGAGAGGGGGGTGGCCACGGAAACCAAAGGAAGCACCGGAAGATGAGTTAAGGAACGGGGAAAAGGGGGAAGATATGAAGAAAAAAAAAGGCAGTTACTGTTGCTGGGTACCAAAAGTGGATGGAAGACAAGTTCTTAGTACGAAAGGGGAGGAGAATGCAACATACTAACTAATTGAGAATACGGATTAAGGGGCGGTGGGCTTAAAGGGAATCCGCATCATAAGAAGAAAGAGTCAAAAAAGTTCAGATCTGATGAAAAATAGAGGCAATCTGGAGAGAATTCTAAAGTCTAGGAAAGCCTGCAGACCTAGAGTCTATCCAGAGGAAAAAACTTTCGCCTTACTTCTTGAGAAAAAGATTGGAGCTTGAACGAAGGGAATATCCAAGTAGGGAAAAGGAAGAGAAACTAAGGAGGGGGTATGAAGATCAGAGCTCTAGGGCTAAGTAAGGGAAAAGGGGGGGAAAAGCTCTAAAAAAGGGGAAAGAGATGAGGATAAACAAATGTAGTTTTAGATGGAGAAGCTCCAATTGGGATGGGCCAAACAAAAGCAAAAAGTAAAGGAAAGGAAGACAATCGAGGTCCTGAAATTAAAACGGATCGTGAATGTGGTAAAAGCTTTTTGACTCTCCTCTCCTCAAAGGAAGATCTTTCAAAACGGAATGATAGGAAGAGAGCTTCAAAATAAAAATGAAAAGATCCGATTGGGAAGTCGAAAAGCAAGAGGGTAGTCGGCAGGTCTAGAGGAAGGGCCACGGTCAGAGGAAGGGGGAAAACTCTTTAAAAAGAGGAATGTTCAAACAAGAGAGTAAAAACTTCTTCCTGGTAATTTCGATATTGGTGGTACGGAAAATGGTATCAAGAAATAGGAAAAAACAACTATAAGAGTCGGATCAACTCAGGGGGAAAGAAAAAAAGCAACAAGCAGAAACTAAAAAAATAAATCAGCCCGAATCCTGGGAGAAGAAGACCGGGAGTAAAAAAAACCAAGATCAGAGGGAAAAAGAGAAAATAGAATTTCTCAAAGTTGATCTCGACAGCTACTCTAAACTTCAACTTGTAAAAAATGAGATAAAATGGGGGGGGGGGAGGAGAAAAAATATGTCTAAAAAAAAAACCTTGGAGGTACCAAAGTGAAAACAGCAGTTCATCGCTCAAAAAAACAAGTGTCGTTTCCACAGAGAAATTCGAATTCCGAAGGGATAAACGGAACCGTAAAACGGTCGAAAGATCAAAGGTACGTGCAGCATAGCGGGTTTCTTAAACTAGGATCGGCTTAAGGGCAATCAACACAGAAAGACGGAAATCATGGAGATCTAACACGTTTGTTAAAACGGATCGGAAGGCGGTTCGGACACGAAAGGGCAATATACACGGCAAGCGCACCTCGGGAACTTGCGCAGAGTACGTCAGACGGCGCCCGGCACAAAGAAAGAACGCTTCACGAGAAACAAACAACTCTGAAACGAAACACGTGGGAGCGCACTGCGTGCGCTGGAAGCACTTGAGACAGGCATATCCCAAGAATAAAAATGTGCTAGGGGCTAAAGACTGATCCAAATAAGTAACAGGATAACCTCGGACCTAAAAGACTCACAAGCAGCTAGGTTGTTCACTTTTTCCTTAGCTCTCAGAGCCGCCCCGCTCACCAG
>Ga0179593_1564662_pt1 | contig 23109 bp, 20 predicted proteins | sample CZODoug2_1_08_16_FD_185931 | JGI IMG/M metagenome (GOLD analysis project Ga0179593, IMG submission 185931) | Vadose zone soil fungal communities from Angelo Coast Range Reserve, California, USA - CZODoug2_1_08_16fungal (PacBio error correction) | ecosystem: Environmental > Terrestrial > Soil >...
AAAAAAAATGGAAAGAAAAAAGGTCGAGAGACCGGAGAGCGGTAAAGAATCAAGAAAGCGGTCGAAAGGAGGATGTACTGCCAGGGCTCTTCAAATTATCTGTGTCCTGTGCGTGAGGCGCTTCGATAGGGAAGTACGGTTGAGTCGACGTCAGGGGATCCCTTAAAGGCTGTGGGGCGGCGTTCGAATCACCAGAGAGAGCATGAGGTAGGCGGAGGGGGGGAAAAGCAGAGGGCCCACGACGGACATGGCAAAACGAAAGTGGTGGAATGTGGTCGGAGCAGCACTTCCGACGACCAAGAGTGCCCGGCGAATGGGGAATCACGGGAGAATTTCGAAAAGGCGGGGATGGGGCCCGGTAAAGAGTAAAAGCAGAGGGAAAAAAAGAACTACGAAGGGCCCAAGTAGAATTGTTTTCAAAACATCTTTCTGGACCACTGCCCTTAACATTTTGGGGGGGGTTGGAAAAATCGGGAAGAGAGCCAAAGAAAAGTTGCTAGACTTGGGGAATAATTCTGAATTAAGGCCGAGAAAAAGAGACGGGGTGATTTGTCTCTTGATCTAAGGTGGAAGGAAAACTGGAGTTGTCCAGATACTTCCTCAGTTCAGTCCAATTTTACCGGGAGAGAATTATTTAGTCCATGGAGGCAAACCCCTTGGCCTTGGTTTCTTGGTTCCCAGAGTCGGGCGACTGGAAACACAGGGTGTTCCAACACGGTCCCCCTTCTTGTAAAGGGCAGGAGATCGGGACCCAGGAAAAAAAAAGAGGGGGTATGTTTATGTCGGGTCCTTCGGGGCCGTCCAGGTAAGGATTCAAAGAGGGTGGCTTCTGAAACGGAGATGGTGGCCGAAGCTCGGAGATGGTAGGGGGAAATACAAACAGGAGCCGGTTAGTTGGGGAATATAAAACTAGAGAAAAGTTTCGGTCATATAACGTTTGGAAGCGAGTGCTTTGCAGTCCTGGCGATTCGCCTACTTCGACCTTTTTAACGGGGGGGGTCTCCCCAAGTTGGAAATGGCCGCATTCGAGGACTCCTTCTTCGAAGATGTTGGGCGGTACAGAGGTGGTGAATGGAGAACCTCTTAACCTCAACCACCCCCCGGAAGGCGTATAAGAGTTAAGGGGGCTCTACATCACTTCTGACACGATCGGAAGCAATCCGGTCGAGGAAGCGCGAAGGTGGACAGTTTTAACCGACCAGTCAACAGAGGTCTCGAAACTCAGAGACACGTAAAAAAAGGGATAAAAAGAGAATAAAGCATGTACATCTTCCTCGGAACCTAGAGGGCTCCAATCTCCACTTCTCGAGTTTGGGTTTTTCAGCCCGGATGGGGAGTGCGAGCTTGGTGAATAAAGACCGGGAATGTCAATGAAAAAAAACCACGCCGTCACTACCTAAATCGGTCCGGGGGACCACGGGGATCCTTTCCTCCCTCTTCCATTTGGGTCGCGAGAAGAATAAAGGGAGAAAAATGAATTGGAACGAGAGGGGGAAAGGGGCGGACAAACGAAACTCATCATCGAAGTGGCACCAAGGGGGCAAGGAAGCATCCTCTGAGGATGGGTGGTCAAAGCTGGAGAAGACAAGGGAAAAGAGGGAGTCAGAAGGCGACATGGGGGAGAGGGAAGAAAAAAAAAGCTCCTCGATCTTTGACCCAAATTGGGACGGAGGGGAAAACAGGCTGAAAGTCTTTCCTGCTCACTGATCTGGACTTTAAGACGATATCAAGAGGAGAGGCGACAAAAACGGAAAATAAAAGGATCGCCTGAGATAGAGGCGAGGGTGAAAGAGCAGGAAGGGAACGAACTTGTTCCGGGTAGGGGGAAAAAGGGAGGAATGGAAACTACGAGGCTGGTCGGGGCCTGTGCCTGCTGCTGAATGTGCGACGCAAGGGTGCCTCCACAAGGTAGATCTGCCTGGTCTACCTCTAAAAACCTTGAAGTGGGAGGCTCATAAAAGGGGGAAAAACGCGACTGTGAGTCTGCGGACACACGATCTTTTAACGCCCGAAAAATGATTGAAGACCCGAATTAAAGGACTAGTAAAAGTGGCAGAAAACAATCGACGGAGACTATTACTCTACAAGATGGATGGAGATCTCCGGGTCGGGTAAGCTAAAAAAAGAGGAGGGAAAAAAAGAGAGAGATTGAACCGAATAAAAGGATTTCGTCAATCCAGCAGATCTTGGAAAACTGCGCGCGGTCCTTCGGTTTTCCCCCGGTCAACGCGGGGTCCTCGGACGCGTGACCGGGTCCTCTTCAATGAATCTTGGGGAGGGGGAGTTCAAGGTGACCCAGCAAATTGTGGCCATCGCGGCACAGCGGGTGGCCGGTAACGATGGGAAGAGGATAAAATAAACACATGTGCGTTTTTGCTCGATAGTGGGATATTGGTATTAGGTCTTCCCCGCGCTCAGCATAAGAAGCCACAGAAGAATCTTTAAGTCAGTGCGGATTCCTAATCCAAAGAAAATCCCCAAAAAAGGAGTCGGGGGGAAGAAGATTTCGAGCTGGCCTTCGGCGGATCCTCGCGGGAAATGAGGGGCAAGAAAAAACGCCCATAAGGTCCCCCACACCTGAAATGAGACCGGGGGAGAGTGATTGGAAAAAAACCACCTCTTTGTGGCAAGGGACATGCCGGAAATAGGGAGCATTCCGAGCCAAATCCCGTTCTCCGTTTGTGGCATGCTTAAAAAGTGGGGTGAAGTCGCCTCGACCCACGAGCTAGTAGGTGGAAGAAGGCTCGACGGTGATGGTTCTAGATCAACTCGGATCTGGGCCAGAGAAAGTTACTAAAAAAGTAGCGGAACAACCTTTCGTCCATGTAGAGGTTCGTAAAAACAAATTGAGGAGCCCACATATATCCCCTAGAACGGTGTCTTATCGAAGGAACTCTCCGGGGGGTGTGTGCCCCCTGGCCTTCCGGCCTTTAAGTTCCAACCAGCAATAATTCAGAAGCTCTAAAAAGTGGGTTCTTCGGGTAAACAAAAAAGAGGGCAAAGAGACCAGGTTGGGAATCAGGACATGCCCCTTGAGCCCTCCTTTCCCCTTCGTGGGTCTCCTCTTATTTTTTCAAGGATCTCCGGCGGGGGGTCGATCCTTCTTAACTTGGGCGACCCTCGGGAGAAAAGAAGCGGATAGGGGCGGAGGGCCAGGGAGTGCAGCCTTGGTCTGGGGAGGTTGACTATCCGGGTAGTAACAGATTCCAACCACAACCCGGGTAGGGAGAAGGGTTGGACTTAAGTCTCTCATCAATTACTACAACATATCTGGTTTAGGTGCTCAAGAGTCTCAAGTGGACCTTTTTATCCTGCCGTGGTCGAAAGGTTCAGAACATACAAAGATTAAAACCCAAAAAGACCAGGCAAAGCCATAGGCCCCGACTTTGTCGTTTAGTTCAAGTAAACAGGAGTGGCCAAAGAAAAAGCCGGACACTTGCATGTGGGGGTGGAAGAAAGCCGGAATAAAAAAAACCGGAAGAAGCGGGGAACGTGGGAAGACCCGGTTCTCGTTATCCTGGGACCTAATGGGTAGCGAAGAATATTTCGAAAGTGCTCCCCTTGATTAAGGAAAGTGGAGGTAAAAAGGGGACAAAGTTAGAAGCAAGAAATCCCGGGTATCTTGGTTCGCGGCGAGGACGTCGAAAGAAGGAACCCACAACCAAACAATCGGGGGCAAAAATTGGGAAAGGGGGGGAAAGGGCAACTCTCGTTTTTTCAATGCCATGGCTTTTGCCACGCCGATTTTGGGCTAAAGAGCCGGGCCTCAGGCTTTAAGGGGGTATTCCCACCGGTCTGGAGCGCACTTAATCCAGCCAAAACGGAAAGAGGTGAAGGCCGGAAGACGCGAACGAATGTGATCGTCGCGAAATTGGTAAAAAAAAAAAAGTTCGGAGGACGGACTAAACGACATGGTCTGGCATGCGGGGTGGAAACCTGACGGGGAGCCGAAGAAAAAAAAGGGGGCACCTCTTCTTGCTATTCAACGCGGAAAAGCCGCCGTAGGGAGGGCGACTAGAAAAATCAGGCCAATCGGTGATCGCTGAAGAAAACACGATCTTTGAGAAAAGACAGAAAAAGATCAAGAAAAAAGGACTCGGGGATTGGCCAGTGAAGGAAGAACGGAGAGTCTACAAAAGAAGTCTTTCTATCCATCGAATTTGAAATAGAAGGGAAAAAAAAAAAGGGAGGGGCGGGAAAATAGAGGAGTTTCCCGGTATTTCAGCTAAGGCAGCGTTAGGGGTTGTTAAACTCTAGGGAAAAAAATTCTGGTACCAGGAAAAATAGGGATGGAAGGGCTTCAAGGATCTTTGTGCTGTCTCTTTCAAAAAAGTGTTTGACCAGTCAAAGTCTTGAGTTATGCTCTGAGGCTATCTCAGCTATCCAGTCCCCTCTGGGGGGAGATTTCTGATCGTCCCGAGGTATTTTCCATTTAGGATTGCGAAAAACCTGTCCAGCCCTCCTTTCCATTGGCTAGAGGGCCGCCACGAAGGGTAAGGGAAATTATTGGGACTTAACGATTCCGGCCCTTCGAATGTCAACATTGGGAGTATTCATCTCACTAGCGGTATTGCCGAAAGACGGAGCTGTCCACTCCTTTGGCTCACGGTCGGGGGGGGAGACCGAAAGGGTTCAACATCGGGTCTGGTTTACCGCCTTCCGCTTTCCTTTGGGTGAAAACCGACGAACTAGAAGGGGATAGTCAAAGGGTCGCCGGGATCCCAACATCGTAGCCTTGTTCGCTAAAAAAGGACCGCGAGGTCTCTTGCTACGTGTATACGGCAGGTCGCGCAAGTAGGGGTGAAGTTTTCCCTCGGCTTCTCCGCTCGGAAGCCGCCCGCTGTAGGGGGATTTGATAGAGAAAAATGTCCGGGTCTTCCCCTAGGGCTCACCGCCGGGGGTACAGCGAGCCCACAGCGCTTTCCCGCTCCGGGGGGTCCCCGGCGACCGGCCTATCTTACCCCCTCTCTCAGCTGCTTTCCATACAAGGAAAGTTCGGTGAAGGGGAAAAAAAAAAACATCTCCTTGGGGCCGCTTTCAGGTCCAATTTCGAGTAGGACAGCTTCCTAATCTGGCTATTTTCGCCTTGGGGACCCACTAAAAGAGGCGTTAATTATGGTAAAGCGCTCCGGAGAAATTGGGAACCAAAGGGTCTGTATAACACGTCCAAGGAGCGCGCTGTACTATTCGTCGGCCCTGTTTGGTTAGAGGTGACGATCAGGTCTTCCCCTCCTTCGACCCAAAAGAAACAGGAGTGAAAAGATGAGTGTCTACCGATCTCTTCCACCTCCCTTACCGGCACCCAGAAAGAGCAGGGCCATGAGTAACGGAGCGCAGAAAATTGGAGGAATCCGACCCAAAGGGTCAGAAAGGTGGACAGAGTCCGCAAACGATTGCAAGGACCCCAAAAGACGATGTAAGCATTATCTTTCCATTTCCGTTGTGGGAACTAACGCTAATGTGTGTTTTGCGACCGACCATCTAATAGGAGACGCAATACTAAGCTCTTTGTGGAAGATTCCTTCCGGAGGGACACAAAAGAGAGAAGGGGGGGGGATGGTTAAAAACGTAGCTTTAGACCCTATTTAAGGTACCGTTAGGGAGCAAGAAGGGGGAGGGCTCCCCTGAATTCCGCTCGAGTAATATCTCAGGTCAACACGAGAATCTACCCAGACTGAAGAGGAACTCAGAATTGTCCGCGCTAGCGGCAAGAAACCAAGTGACAACCACGACATTTTCGTTGATCGGAGGACTAATTTGACCAAGGGGCAGGGACGCCCGCTGAGAAACAGCACGCCAGCGGGCCTAAGTTAGTGTTTAAACTAATGGCGAATTCTTTAAGGCGACGGATCAGCCTCTTTCTCAACTGCAGCAAAAGGAAAATGGGGAAGGGCAAACGAAGGTTGTCGTGGTAAATTCAGCCATACCTACCTGGGGGATTGCAGGAGACAGTAGTGGGGATGCGGGATTTCTGGACTCCGCCAGAGCGACTTTCAAATCTAATTTCCGCGAAAGCCGAAGGGGGAACTGCGCTCGACACAGTCACTCATGAACGGCGTTTTATAGCTTGACACAAGCGAGTGGGAACGAACGAGCCCAGATCATACCCGAACTGGCGAGCCGCGGGGCCGGACAAAAGGAACCCGCGCGAGGACTGAAAGAATTCTTTCGCCATCAGATCGGGTCAGTACTCATAAACAGCATCTAGTACGAGATAGTTGACCCTATCCTGCTTTATCTCACTCTTGGGGGACTAATCGGAAGCGTTTTGAGCAGAGTTCTCAGCGCTTATTGAGGAGTCTGCATTGTCTGTTTTCATTTCTTATTGCCAACCGTCTGCGTTTGAGAGGCTATCAAACTGTGTCTTGGGGTTCAGCGTCTTTTTCAACGTAGAAGCCCTTCAGATGGCGTTGTTTAAAAGGCGGTGCCGGGTCTTCCTATATTTTCCCTGAGGATTTTCTGAGAAATTCTACGGGCCAATGCGAGGGGAAAACGAATAAGGCAGTCCTTCAATCCGGGATGAGTTAAAACCTTTCTTTTCTGGGACATTGGAGGCTTTAAGAGTGAAGAGAGGGACCGACTCCCACCCTGTCTTTTCCCTTCTCGTGAAAACCTCTCAGCATAGTGGTCGGCAGGTGAATGCAAGGGCACTCTACGTCAACGGTCTTGCTAACTCAGGGATATTGCGGATGGGGCCTGGAAGAAAAGACGTCGTGAGTCCACTCCGTTCCCACCTAAGAATCAACGACAAAGGGTAAGACGTGGGGCAGGAGGGGGTCAAAAGCATCAGGAGTGGGGAATGCTGTATTTTTCCCACGATCTCGAGACGGGAGAGGATTTTGGACAGGGGAGGGTGGCCTAAATCGATTCTGCCTTGGGGGACTTTGGGAGGGGATAAGACAGGAGACCCACAGGGGTCTCAGATTCTGTGGGGGGGAGGCTTTATCGGGGTACCATGGTGAACCTTGAGCCCTTAGTGGTCGTTCCCGAAGATAACCATCCAAAAAAAAGAGGGGACACTTTCGGCCCTTTATGAGCGAAGGGGAACACGTGTTTGGGGGGGGAGTGAGTAAGTCTGAGACCATCTTTCTCCCCTCGCCCGGGGCCCCAAGGCACCCCCGAAGATGCAAACCCACGACCTGGATGTAACAGTATTCCTAAAAAGGCCTTCCTTCCTTTCTCCCCCCCGGGGGGGGCCACTAGCCCACGGAATGCCGAAAGCTCTATTTAGTAATCGTTCCCAAAAGCGCAGAGCCCTGAGTTTGGGGTGAATAATACGAACCGGTTTAGAAGAAGGAAAGGAGCCCGTTAGGATTTTTGCAAAGCTTTTGGTCCTTTTACTCCGGGACGTCGAATCTAACAGGGGGCGACTGGTCTTGCCCCTTCCACTCAGGCGACGCCAAGACGCGAAGAGCGAGTAGAAAAGATTTTTTCGGGGCTTCTGGGTGAAAATCCCGGAGGGGCCCTCTCTAAAAGACACCAAGATATTGGGAGGTCGTCCCCCGAGAGTCTGGGGGATGGGAAACTGATAGAAAAAAGAAGTGCCTGGACGCCTAGATTCTTAGGGTTCAAAGGGACGGGGCTCGATGAAGGTGCGGTGGGCTAAAACAAGGTGGATCCGTTTATCCGACCCGGTCAGAAATTCAGAAGGGGATCTCGACAAAGAGAGACCCCGAAAACAAATAATATGAGCACCTACAGTCCAATCAGAAAGGTCACAGTAGAGCACAATAAAAAAACGGCACTAGTTTGTGTCCCACGAAAGATCAAGGAGGCTGGGCCGCAGGGGGAACCCGGACTTTAAAACTGTCCCCCATGCGAAGAGCAGAGGGGGTCACAGGTCGAGGTCGCTTCCCTCTGTGTCCTCCCCCTTACTCTTTTGAGCCCTCAGAAAAGGGGGACTTGCTATTGCTAAAGCTCGTATAATATATCTTGGGGAAACTAAATCATGGTCAGGGCTTTCTGAAATTCTACAAGGAACGAAGAAGATTTGGGTTCTCGATCGGAGAATCCAGCTGATACAAAGAACCAATTTCTTTTGGGGCCGCAGGGGGAAGAGTCGGAAAATCGAGGAATTAAATGGGCAGTGGGCCCACTCCCAGGTTTTTGAAACAATCAGAACACACACCTCAATCGGGGAAAGGAGAGTCCTTGACTTTCATGCAAAACCTGAATAGAAACCGTGATCAAAAGGACTACGCTCAACTGCTCGAGGTCAGGGGAAAAATGTGGAAGAAAAAGGGGGGGGAAACTGCGGCCCAACGAATAACACGGCATGTTGCTGCGGGTGGCTGATTTCTGGGACCAAAAATCTAAAACGGTTGGCCAGTCGAAAAACAAACCGCAAAAATGGAGCTCTGATCTCACAAACATATTCCCGAGACGAGCGGCAGACAAGAGTGGGAACTAGACAGCCCCCCTCACTTTCACCTAAGACCATCCTCTTACAGGGGGGGGACCGCGTGGGTACAACCGCGGAAGTCACTCTCACAGATGCTGTCCAAATAGCTATCTCTCCTAAACAACGAAGGGAACTCAGCAACCGAGGGAAAAGAGTTCCATCTCTTGTCGTAAAGCCTCGCGCGTCGGGTCAGGGGGAAGGTCCGCAGGAAAGTCGAGGGGGAATGCCGGGTCCTTCAAAGATAAAGTATTGAGAGGGAGAATAAGTTGTGGGTCCTCTAGTCACAGTAGGATTTCTGGGGATTACTGGTACTGCAGGATCCATGGAGGGTGGCAGATGGTAGCAAGAATCTGGCCGATAGAGTGACTCGTGGGGAGCTGGAAAGGTCTCCGAGCAGCCATCAGGCAACACCGAATGCACATTGTGATTTTTGTCCTGGGGGAGGTCTGTCAAAGACAACAGGAAAAAAATTCTAGGCGTCGATCACTTTAGTTCAGTTCTTAAGGAGCACGGGCGTACGGGGATTTGGCCTTTAAGGGACTCCGCCTGGGAAAGGGACGGGAGTTCTGGATACAGCGCATAGTTCACCTCTTTCTTCCAACTGAAGCAGGAACAGTTTCCGTAAGGAGGTCTCTCACATTCCCCTAATGTCGGAAAAAAGGTTGGGACGGGGAAATCAGTGGGGGAAAAGGTAAGTGGTCCCTCTCGCTCACAAAATCACCTGGGGGTTCTTGGGCGGGAAATTGGATCTACTTGGTCTCCCTGGTTTCTCTGGCTGAAACTGGGGGGGGTCGGAGTTGGGGGCCTTTATACTATCGGAAAGATTGGACTTAGAACGCATTGCCAAAAGCCTGAACCGTCAGGTCTCCCAGAAAAGCCACCGGTGGGGAAGAAGCCCCGAAGCGGAAGTCAAAACCCGGGGTTTTGTTAGGAAGGACGGCAATGTCAGGAAAACCAACGCGAAGGAAGGGCCGATTAGGGGAGGGACACGTGTCTTCACAAATAAACGGGGTAGATTGTGATCTCAGAGATCCAAGTTTCGAATAAGGTCATCGTCTGAGGGGTGGTTGTTGTGGTGAAACTTTGGGATCGGGAAGAGTAGCAGAAAGCAGGAACCGTCCTTATAAATTCCATTATAAACGGGGAGGACTGAGGGATCATTCGAAGGCATACATGTGTTGGGAGGTCCTGAAGGGGTTGCGAGCTTCCTTGAACTCTCTCGCACAAACAAAAAGAGAAGGGAAAAATAGTACTCCCAGGCTCGTCAAGCATTACCAAACATTCCTTCTGACTATTAGAAGAACTGCGAGAAGAAAGGCTTGTAACTGTATCCTAACCCTTTAAGAAGGGGGAATAATGAGGACCTAGATCATGGACACTTACCCCTACTCAAGCCAGATTCGGTCATGGGTCCTCTGAGAACCTCTCCCCTTTTCTGCTGGTAGGTTAGAAACAGGATCCTTTTTGGGTGGCCGCGACCGAGAAGAGCGTCGGCAAGACTTTCAAGCGCTGGTCAGAAAGGGCCGTTGAAGCAACAGTATGAAAGCCCGTTGTTGAATTGTTAACAAACACGGGGACGCTATGACGAAGAAGGTGGTTGTCTCAGGAAAGAATAATGGCAAGTTCTCCCCGATTCCTAGTCTGATTCTGGAAACAAGTTATCCATCGGCAGCCTGGTAGCCAAAGTTCAGAGGCAATCCAGCTGAGGGGGGGGGGGAGGAATCGGTCGATCTCCGACAAAGACGAGCGAGGTTGATGCAAACGGCGACCCTTGCTTGAGGAAGAGTCCTGAGTCTCGTTGACCGCAATCCCTTAAGTTTTCCACGCCCTCTGGGGGGAGGGGTGATGTCGCAGATGGCTCACCTGACACGGATGAGTAGATTTAGGGGAAAAGGAAAATCTAGAAATAAAGGGTTGCGACATTCCCCAAAGGAGAAGTTCAGGTATGGATAGGCTGAAAAAACACGCACAAGGGTCTATAAGGAATGGCAGACTTGTCTTCAGGGGGAAGCATAAAGAACAGAGAGGAGGGCAAGGGCCGAAGTTGCCGGCTGAAGTGGACGAAGGGGGCGACCGACTGAATCTATCGGCACTAGTAAGAACTCGCAAACCCCCGTGGCGTGGCTAGAGAACAAGCCAAAGGCTTTGAATCGGTACAAGCGAGGGGAAAGAATACCCAAGGGGAAACCGCAGTAAAGAAGAGGTAGACGCGATTGCCTGGGCACTACTACCTAAGGACCCAGGGAAAGGATCCAGCGGATAGGTCAATAGCAGTTTAAACCCCAAACAAATTAAAGGCAAGTAGGAGAAACGAGGAGGTGTACCATCCCCTCTGCCTTAGAGGGTCTGCTAGGTTCTTCCCTGGTTCCCTTAGACCAGAAAACGAGGGAAGGGTCTAAAAGTTGAATCAAATAATGAAAGGGGGGGGGTCGTTCGGAACGCTCGCGGGGTCACCGAGACATGCATGAAATGAGGACTCTATTTGGGGAATTCGCAAATCCAGCGAGGGTGTGGTTCAAAACTATTCACCAGAGTGGGGAACTAGGTTGTTAGGAGTGCGACACTCCCGTGGGACCCACCTACGTCCAAGGGGAGAAGTGGGCGGGTCTGGTCATCCGGGTCGGTTTCCGCTGGCGCACTAAACGTCGGGAATAGGATCGGGAAATTTGCACGATCTTAAAAGCTATCACGAGGCGAGCCTGTTGGGCCTGAGAAGAGCGACAGAGTTCCTCCCCTAGACAACTAAGGGTTGGGAGGCCCTCTGAAATTCTTATTCCCCCGACATTGCGTTGGGCCCGCAACTGAGTAGGGCTTTGGTGTCCCCCTCAGAGGAACAGAAGATCTCGTGATACTTTCAGAATGTGTCTGTCTTGGGACTCCGAGTACGAACGTCAAAGGGTCGGAGAACGGATCTCTTAGGGCCCGTGGCCCACGGATAATTAGTGTGTGAGCAGGAGGGGGGAAAGGGCCGTCTTTTCGCTGAGGGAAACAGGTGAGGGAAAGTGAATGAGAACTAAGGTCGTTTTACCAGATAGGAGGCAACCGAGAAGAGGGGGCCCGGCCTTCTTCTGGCTAGCTCAAAAGGTCAATGGTAAAGGGCCCCGTTAGCAAATCTCCCTGGTTTGAAAAGTCGCAAAGATGTGCCTCCCTGTTTTGTTGTCCATTCAAAGGACATTTCTAAACAGGAGCGCTCAAAAAGGTCTGCCAGGAAATCTTCTCGTGGGTGCTTGGCGGGGGGGGATTGAGAGTGGGGGGAAGTAGAGAAGAAAGGGGAGAAAGGAGGGGGGGGGAAAAGTACGGTGGTAAAGAGGGGAAGAGAGGGAAGGGGAAAGTAGAAGGAGAAGCAAACAAGGAAAGAGAAGAGGGAAAGGGAAAGAAACAGTACTAACTTTTAGGCGAGTTCCTCTACCGCGAAACGCTTGTTCGCGCACGTGCACCTGCGTTCAGGTCCCGCTTGAGTGGTGCGACGGTGTCCTTGTCCAGGTCATTCGCAGAGGATAAAGCCTTCTCCCTGGGGGAAAGGACCACTTGTGACGGTGGCTCCCAGTTCAATGCTTAAACCGCAAGATGAGCATGTCTTGGGGGGGGACTCCTCTTCCAAAGAAACCTTTTTGTTTGAAGCTCGAGTCTGAAATAAGGAGTTCCGTAGGGCCAGGAGGATTCCCATGAACTATCAGCTCCGGCCCCAGGCGGAGGACCGGGGGGGATGGGGCGTCACGCCGGTCTCAGTGGGGTAACCGAGTAAGCCCTGGGGAGGAGGGGGGCTCTCCCACAGTGATGGACAGGGCCCACCGAAATTCTGAAGCGTTCCGGGGCAACGTCGTCAGATGGACCATGCGGCAAATGGAGGTGCTTCAGCTACGCTCAGTTGACTTATTTGACTGAATCAAAAAGGGACAGGTTCAGGGATCTCGACATCGCCAGAAGTAACAAGGAAAGAACAAATAGTGAAGGCATTTCCTGAAAAGACCGGGGCTAGGGATATTCAGATACAAGTGTGTTTTTTTTGCCGAACTACCATCGGAGAACTTCGGGCGCAAAGATGCCTGCGGAAGGGACAATAAACCAACCCCCCGGCTAGTGAAGGCAGAGGGGTCGAAGGGGGGACAAACTTTCTATTTGTCTCCGGGTCAGAATAAGAAGGTTGGGCGGGATCAATATAAATGTCTCACGTCTCAGAAATTAAGGGACGGGGAATACAAAAATTGAAAAACTAAAAATCTTCTCATCCTCACACATGAGGGAAAGTTCCAGAAAAAAGAAGGAGGGGTCGCGGAGAACGGCAAGCACTACGACTATTTTGGTCAAACAGAGCGGGAAATACCAAAGTTGGGGGATGGGAAGCGGGAAAGAGATTCAAAGGCCAGTGAAGTGTGCAAAAAACGATGGGGTGGGGAAAACGCCGCGGGGAAAAAAGGTCTATTAACTTCTTGGGAGCAAATTAGGAAAGGCCGGCCCTTCTCGAAATAAATCTCCTAAACGGGACCTTAAAGCGATCGAATGTTCAAACTTGTCGTTCTTTCCGGAGGTGAGCTGAAAGCCTAAGCCTCGACGGGGGGATGGGAAATGGTGTGCACTATGGATGCTAAAACCCAACGAGGACCAAGACTAGGGCCGAACGAACGCGCAACCAGAAGATTGAAAGGAAGGTCAAATCACAAAGGGGATCTAGCCAGCGATCGGGGGACGAACGACAGCCCACGATCCATTGAAGAGAAAAAAGACATAAGAAATTCCGAAAATGGCCGGACACGACCCGAGGGCCTCATAACAAAAGAGGGGGAGGAGAAACATAGGAGAGGTCACTATCTCTCACTCTGAAAAAAAAAAATACTGATTCTGTAAGGAAGATGTCCAACCCCGGCTCTGGGGGGGTCGCACGAGATGGGGGAAGAGGGTCCCTCATCTCTTTCTAGGGTTTCCCTATACCAAAGTGGGACGTGTGGACGAAAAATAACGGATGGGAGGGACTCTTCAATGCTTGGGGGAGGGTGGGAACCAACTCGCCTTGGTGAAAAAGCGGAGCAAAGCGCTTGCTTGAGTTAGGTTTGGCGAGAAAGAAAAAAAATCCCTGTAAAGGGCGGTGTGGAGGGTTAACGATCGAAATATGAAAAGGGTAGGGGGAGTCGCCACAGCCATAAGGCAAAGACTGAAGGGAAGATGCAGGGGAAAAGAGGGGGGGCAGACTTAAAAGACGCCCCCTCTTTCCATGAGAGAAGTAAATTAGGGGCTCTATCTTCCTGGCCACTTGCAAGTAGGATTGCCCTGTAAGGAAAAGTCTCTCCACCTGTCATCAAAAAAACTTTGGGAAAAATGGCGGGGAAAGTATGTCACCTATGGTGGCACAATTACATTGCTTGCCGTGACCAAAAAGGGGTCAGCTGGAAGGCTGCAAATCGTCGTTTTGACACGAAACAAAAATCTGGAGGGGGAAGGTTGAGAAATCGAACGGAAACAATCAAGCGGATTTCTCTTTAGCTAGTGGAAGGGGGGGCGGGAAGGAGGTTTCGTGGAATAGTATGATCCGAGCAGATCAAGGTTATCCCTTGCAGGCCATTATTCGGGCGAAAAAAGAACGGGAAAGGTATTTCTTCCAATAGATCAAAGGGAGGGGGAATGCACAACGTTTCCAGCGGCGTCCCACATGGGGGGGGGGATTTAAAAAAGACGGGCATGGGGGGAGGTGGAAAAGAGAAAAGTAGGGTTGTCCTATCTCACAGGGTAAAAAAGGGTCGCCCGAGGAAAGGAACCAATTGGGATGTTTCCATAAAAGGATAGGTGCGGACAAGGTCTTCACAGAAGAAATCGAGGTGCTCGGGGTGGTCCTTGTACGCTGCGAAAATACAGGAACCGGGAAAGGGGCACCTTTGGCGGATAAAACGTCCACGGAAGGGCGGAAGTGATGAGGTACAATATAAGGCATGTTTGAGGTAATGTGGGGGGGCTGGAGGAAAGGCTAGAGCAAAAACACACGATGAGGGGCAAAGAGAAAGATGTAGTGTAAAAAGGGGCGGAAACTTCTTAAAAAAGACGTAAACGACAACATTCGACAGACGAATTATGGGGAAATCTACGTGAGGGGCTAAAGAAATTGGACCCGTTAGTCCGACAGTCGAAAGGTCCGAGGATAGCAAAGAAAGGTAAGGAAGAGCAAAGAAAAGAGCAAGCATGCCTCGTCCTCGAAAACGGAAGGGGGTTAATCGTAAGGAAGACGGTTGGTGGCCGAACGACACTCGAAGAGAGGAGGCAAGAAGGGCGAAATGGGGGGGGGGGGAAAAAGGAAGGGGGAAGGAAGAGACCACCACCGGGCTTAAGGCAGGGCGTGGTCAGTTTGTAAGAACAGTGCGCGGTTCTCCCGAGAATGGGGGGGGAGGTGAGGATGACAGGTATATGCGCTATCAGACATAAATGTGGCAAGTTCGAAAAACAGGGGGTAAAACTTTAAACCCCTAACTCCTTGATCAGGGGTGGGTGGTGTTTCTCCCCTTTGTCCCCTGTCGATGCCCGAAAAAAATCAGATGAAGGTTGTCGGGCGGGGGAGGGCAAAGACAAAGAGTCCGCTGTCTTTCCAACGGCGAAGAAAAAGAGGACTAGAAATCGCTCGTTTCCCAAGTTCCAGTGCAGTACCCCGAACCATTGGGGTGTGAACTAGAGGCAAAAAGGCGTGAGAACTTCTGGAGGCGCTTCAAATTAAGAAGAACTGGTCGCCGGAAGAGTGATGTGAAGACGCGAAAACGAATGGGGATCTAATCGAGCAGGGAACTTGGGGGGGAGGAAGGGTAAACGGCAAAGGACGGAACAACACCTGTCGGATGTCCAGTCTTGGAACTGACCGGAAGAAAGCCGGAGAGGGAAAACCGCCGGAGGCCGATCTAAGCGAACAAAACTCCGGGAGATCTCTGGAAAAAGATCAAAAATCTAATCAAGCCACGCGCGTGTGATCGCGGGAAAAGCAGAGCTGTTGAGAAAGAAAAAACAAAATGGGAAAAAAAAGTACAAAATCAGAGAGTCGACTCGGGTGCCGGACAAACGCGAAAAACGGCGGACGCAAGAGAGGGATCTAGGTACGTGGTCATATGGAATAGACAACACAGAAGGAAGGCACTATAATAACAAAGGGAGTCGGAACCATCTCTTTGGCGTAGAGAAGGGGCGGGGGGGGTCTTCTTTGCGAACAAGCGTTGTTAGCATCTCACGTTCAGTTGTTGGGGGTAGGGGGCGGAGGGCGGGGGGGAGGGGGGGGGGGTGGGGGGGGGGGGGGTCTTTGGGTTCTGGTCAACCAGGACTGACGAGGTGGATCGAAAGTTGGGCGTGGTCGGGGGGGGGGGGGGTAGGATTTTTTCGGGGAGGCATCGGGAACCATTCACGGGAGGGGGGTGGGGTTCGAGGGGGGGGGGTCGGGAGAGGAAAAGGGTGGGGGGGGGGGAGAGTCTGGTGGATGGGGGGTCGGGGGTCGGGGGGAAAAATCGGGGGGACATGAGAGGGGGTCCGTGACTACTTTGAGATGGGCGAGAATCTGTATGTTGGGTTTCGTGGGGGGGGGGGGGGAAATACTGTCCACGAGAACCAATGGGGGTGAGGGGGGGGGGAATCATTCAGTGAATTTAGTGAATCTGTCTTCACAGGAATGAGAGCAAAAGTCTTTTTAGTTAAGAATTCTCACAAATGGTCAACAAATCTTTATACCTCTTTATACATTCGTTTCAACCAACAAGTATGGGTTGACCCAGCGGATTGTCTGGGGGTGGAGAGAAAAACTAGGGACTCTCCTCTGGACAGAAATGGGTCCTTTGAGGCCAATCCCTTTCTTCAGGGGATCGGGGAGCTCGCATCAACCAGAAAGAAGGAGTTGTCTCTTCCGGAAAAAACGCGAGAACAGGGGGGAGAAACGTTGAGCCAGAGGTGAAAGCGAGCTGTGGAAAGGGGATCCCTTTAGGGGCCCTGTGGAGGCTGGGAGAAGCGGAATGGAGGGAGGTCAACCCATAGTTAAAAAGCGTTTTGTCACAAGATGCCCAGCTTGAAGAGACAGGGGTGGTGATGGGTCCTTCGCCTTGATCAACAAAAGGACCGGGGGGGGGGGGGGGGGGGGGGGGGGGGGGAAGAGGGGGGGGGAGGGTCCGGAAGGGGCGGGGCAAAGTCTTGGAGAACGTCTCGGGGTGGGTGAGTCCCACACCCAGCCACCGTTCCTTGGGAGGGTCTAATGGGTATGGTCAATAAGGAGATGAACGTGTGACGCGGGGGAGAAGGAGGGTTAGGGGCACCTAAGGGGGGTGTATCATTGGGTTTGGAAGCGGAGAGAGGTAACGAGAGGTGGTGGGTGGGGGTGGACGTGTAAAAGGTCGCAAAACGATCGCAGGAAAGAACATGGGAATCTCATGAAAAGGAAAGAGCGCCGCGTAGGGCGTGTAGAATCTGAGAAGTTTAGTAGGGATGAGCCTGGAAGATACCCTCTTACTCACCCCCCGCCGTCGTCTTAAGAGTTGGTACTCCATGAAGCGTCACCGAGCGAGGGGACAAAATAGGAGGACGAAAAATGCAGGGTGCGAAGAGGAGAAAAAGGGGGGCCTTGTATCTCTGAACTGTAGAATTGGAATCGTGGGAGATACCGCTCAAATGAAACGAGTCACAATTACCCCTGGCACAATCCGATGAGACACGGGTTAGAGACTCGAAGTTTAGGATAGTGCAATCTGACAACGGCGACTGAGGTTCTCTAGAAATAGAGCGCTTCCCTCCTTGCTCATGGGGAGGGCCATTGGCAGCACGGACTGGGCAAGCGGGGGGGGAGGGACGCAAAAGGGACGGAGGATCTTGAGTGTTGAACCTTCTCATTTAGACCTAGATAAACTAAGGTTGAGCGCAAAAAGAATTCTAAATCTCCAGGAGGGACTCGGAGGGAAGTAGTCTCGGCAAACAGAAGGGTTTAAACATAGGCACCGGGGTCACAAGAGGGGATAGAAAAAATACGGTTAGGGGGGGAGACGAGACTGTCGGCACCGAACTACGATTTAGGGACAAAGCTGACCAGGTATTGCATGGGGGCGCTCTCTCCTCTGATAGTGGACAGACAAGGTCAGAAACTCCGATGTTTGTTAACTCGTTCAATAGGGCGACCTTAGGGTAGTTATTTGCTAGAGGGGCCTGGCTTTCCAGGCCAAAATCCCGGATCCAGGAAAGGTGGAAAGCTGAAGAGGGAGAAAAACCAAAAATAGATCTCGAGGCACGACTTGGGGAGAGTTAAGTCGGATAGGAACGGAGGACGAAAGGTCATGTACGTCGGTGGGGACCTTCTTGCTGCGGTCGGGGTACTCCAGTCAGAAAGACGGGGACACCGAGATAGGAGATTCGGAAGAGCAAAATGAGGGGACTAAGAGATCGACAAAATAAGGAGTCACTCAAGCACCACGCTCGGTAAGACGGGGGGGGGGACAAAAATCTGGGAATGGAACCAAAAATCCGGGGGACCCGGAGAAATTGGAGAAAAGTTTCAAAATGGAAACGACTACCGGCTATGTAGGAATATTCAATGGGGGGGTCAGAGCCGGGGGTCATACCGCGAAGACAAAAACAAGGAATGAGGAGGGGGGGAAAGAGTATTTTGGAACGGTATGGGGAGCGAAAGAATCTTTGTCGGGAGTCTAGGGGGCGCGGTCGGCGGTCGCCAGAGTCAGAATCGCGGGAACGGGACATGGTCTCACAGGAATGATCGGGGGGTACAGGTCGGATCCAGAAAAGCTCGTCTTGTGTAATCGAAATGAAATCTCTGGGGCTTAGGACAGTTTTGAAGAGGACGAAGCCATTCACGCGGGTGGTCGCTTGCGGAACGCGGAAATCGAAAAAAGGGCAGGTGTATGAGATGGGCCATGAAACCAAAAGCCACAAGACTTTAACAGCGCATAAGGGGGGTCGTGGGCGTAAAGGGTATGCCTAACTGCCACTACTACCAAGTCTGGGAACTGCGAGACTTCGTAGCGGGGGTCTTCAGCGTCACGAGGAGATCCCGGGATTGAGGGGGACAGAAATGGCCAGGTAAAAAAACTACGGGGAGGCAAGCTGGCGCATGGTTTCAAAATAGTGCTGGGGGGAAACACTGGAAAAGGATTGGACGATCGAGGGGCGTCTCTAAAGGAGGCCATGGGTTCGAAGGGGGTACAGGAGCGAGGTTTTAGCCCCATCACGGGACGGGAACCCCAAAGCTGAATAAGGATTGGGCAGAAAAAAAAGGGGAGAACGGGATACAGTTGTAGAGGCGAACGTTCTTTTTCCGGGGTGGCCAGAGGGTAGTACGAGGAAACGGACAGGGGAGCCCTGGGCTCCATTGTGAGTCGTGCTAAAACCCTACAGAGGAGGGCGCCAGGGTAAAAAGCAAAGCCGGGTGTGACACCAAGGTCCACGGAGGAGAAGCTAGGTGGTTGATTTCAAAGAGGCAAGGGCGGAAACAGCGCGAAAAGTCGTGCCGAACTATTCGCTGGTACGTAAAACCACAAGGAGCCGTGTTGGAAAAAAAAGAAAACAAGGTTCGAACGATGAACAATGGGGGTCATCGGAAGGGGGGATCGGGGGAAAGGGGGTAAGAAGGAAAGGACAAGATCTTCTGACCATCGACGCAGTTCTGATAAAGGAAAGGGACAAGGGGATCAGCACTCCGTAGAGGAAGGTCTGAAGCAGGTGGTCCGTCCTTGTTGTGCCTAGTCACGAGTAAAAATCATCTACAACACTAAGAGGGAGAGGATAGTATAGGCCCACCAGGAGAAGAATTAAGCAGTATGGTCGACGAATTGAGAAGAGACGGGGTAGGAGAGCAGGACTTTTTATCAGGCCCCTGTTAAATTGAAAATTAGAGACGCCAACAGAAGACAGAAAGGATGGGAGCCGCATTAAAGACGTCTCGAAACCATGGTAAGAGGTTATTAAACTGGTGGGGGGGCCAGGACAGGACATCAAAACAAAAAGGGCGAAGGTGTTAACGAAGCCGGCCGAATGTCAAAAAGAAGGATTAAAAGCCGAGGTGGGAACGGGGGGGAACACGCGGGGGGTATCACGGGAAAGGAACTACGGAAAGGTTTCCGGGAAAAGAATAAATGGCGAAAAGGTCGCCCCTGTGAAATAAGAGCGCAAACAACAGAGGCAAGTGTCACCGCGACAAGCGAATCCTCGGTGGGTCGACGGAAAGTCTGACGAAGGGGGGGAAACGACGACACAGGTCTTGCTCGAGGAGGAAGAAGAGTTTGAGAAGGCAGTGGGACAACGCCCGAGGTTGGTGAAAACAGAACAAGCGGCTTACCGGTTCGGAAGGGGGAAGCAAGTCTTTCCATGCCAAATCCGGATCAGGGTGCCGTCGGGGAGAGAGGAGAAGCGAAAGTGAGAGTCGAAAGGGAAGACAAGGGGCGGAAAAAAGGTGGAAGTCGTCATACCAAACTGACTAGAGCTACCTTTGAGGAAGGGCCCGTCAGTTGGCGCTGCTGGAACTGGTAGAAAAAGAAGGACTACAAGGGAAAAAGTAGAAGGAGCGAAGCGCAAAAAAAGTGAATGGATCTCATGAAGCTCGACAAAATAGTAGATCAAGCCACGAGAGGGAGCGGGACAAACGAGAGGGAAAAAGCCCCAGATCGGGGGGTAAAAAGAGGATGGAGGAAAGGGTTGCCTGACAACTACGACAAGCGATGACTAAAAAAGAGATTCTGAGAGAAATAAGTGAGGGGGACTAATTAAAAAAACAACGTAAGGAAAAATATAGAGATAGAAACCCAGGACGAGTATGGAAAAGAAATCCCAGATTCTTAGAGTCCACGCGGGACTTCAGTTGACCCGGAATGTGGGAGGAAATCTGTGTATAAGGCAAGGGGGAAAATTCAATGTAGTCTGGGGGGTCTGGGGTCGTGTGAACAAAGGGGATGTGCCCACGAGAGAAAGAGAGGGAACTAAGGGGGTCGGGGGCGCAAGGGAATCCATGAAAGCGGTACTGTGGGGGGGGCTCTTTGTAGCGTCCAAGGAACGTAGTGTAGAGGCGTAAATCAGCCACAAGGCCAAAAAGGTACGGGAAGACAGGCGTGGAGTCATGGGTATGGGGGGGCGACTAAAGACGAAAAGTTTGCAAAGGAGAGTCGAAGAAAAGTTCGTTTCGCCGAGCACAGGAGCCGAGACTGGGAAACGCCAAGAAGTTCCTAAAGCCCGGTTAGGCCAGCTGAAAGGGTTGGAAAATCGGGCGGAACAAGATGCCAGGGATTGGGGGGAAAAAACGATCGGGGAGGGGATTACGGAAAGACCAAGAATGGAGAATGACAAGTAACGTACGAAGGGGGGATGGCCGCCTGTTTGTCACAGCCAACAAATAAGAGGGTCGCGAAGAACGGGGGGTGTAAGAAACGAGTTTCGGGCCAGGATATGACAGACGACAAGAAGGGGGGCACACCAGAAACAGTCGCAAAACGGAACACTGTAAGTCATAGGCTACAAGACGGGGGGAAACCACGGGACAGCAACCGCTCAGGGGGAAAAAAAAGGGCCGAGTCTCCAAAAGCTCTCAAGTCTTGAGAAGCTCTGAGGAGGGAGGCCAAAACCAGTAGGGTTGGAGTAAAAAGAAAAAACAAAAAGAAGGACGGTGACATGCGGGGGGATTCACTGGGGGAGGGGGTGCGCGGGGGAACGTGTAAGGGACGAGAGGAGAGAAAAGTCGACCTTTGGAAAAAGGGAACGACCAGGTCAGTATCAAAAGGGGAATTAGAGGTCCGCAACGAAGTCTTAAGGGGGAGGTTACGGATGGTGACGAGCCTGAAATCTCTATAAAAAAAAAAAAAACGTAGGAGGGGGGAGGTTATGTGTGGGAAAGCTCATCACCAGACAGTAAAAGGAAGGACAGAAGTAAAGAGACGAGGCGCTCATGTGTTTTATATCGAGGGGAAGAAAGGTTTAAGGAGGAACGCAGAGTAAAAAAAACAAAGCAGATCCCGAAAACGTCCTCGAACCTGGTGAAGGTTTAGATTCCCACAAAGGAAAAACTAATGGGGGTCCGAACCGAGGAGCAGTCAGGAAGACTTCAGAAAGGGAGAAAAAGGCCGGGGTACACTCACAAAAAACAAGTAGAAAAGACGCTGGGGGAACGTTGGGAACCCGTGTCTGGGACGCACGGTGGAAAAAAAGCCTTAAAGGGGTGATTAGCAGAAAGGGAAGCTAGTCAGGCGGAGTAATAGAAAAAAAAAAATGGCAAACTAAACTCAGGTTTCGAAACACGTATCGATCAAGGGAGAATCGAGGGCCAGCGCGAGAAAGAACCTGACGACGAATTCGCACCCAAAAATCATAAGACACCATGACAGGTACAGGGCCCGATAGATCGGTTTGCACCAATGCCATGTAATTGGGGCAACCCGGTTGAAAAAAGAGAGCCGAAGAAAGGAAAGTGAAGTGAGTGAAAGTCTGGAGCTCAAAGTAAAAAGGAAAAAGAAAAAATGCCAGAGAGGAAAAGACGAAAAACGAAATGGGGGGCGATCTCGGGGCAAGAAGGGTCGTGTGGAAAGGAAGGCCAGAAGACACGAGAGCGAAATGAACCGTCTTGGCGGAACTGGCTTCGGGGTCTACGAAAATACAACGAGGGCACCTAGGCATGTGGGCCGAGTCACCAGTGAAAGGGGGGATCGAGGCGCTCGACAAAATCGTCAAGAACCAAGAAGGTGAGCGCGGGGGGAAAAGCAGGGGGAAAAGGACAAGAAAAGATAAAAGAGACCCTGCAGAGTCAGATAGGGGTGAGGAGCCTCGTGACCGGGGAAAAGACAACCGTAGGGGGATCAAAAACAAGTCTGGAGATAGAATAAAAGGGGACAGGGGAAAATGTGGGAGAAAAAGGGTCTTGTCCCCCCCCAAAAAAAACCCGAAAAGAAATAAAAAAGGGGAGGGGAAGACAAAAAAGTGGGTTCCCCTTTCTTTAACTTTGGGGCCCCCTCGGGAGTCCCCCATCCCAAAAGTGGAATAACGTGGTTCCCTCCTCGAAGAACAGCCCCCCCCCCTTCTTCTTAAAAGAGGGTCTTTGGGGAAGCCAGGAGGGGAGGGGATCCGCTGGGGGAGGGGACAGCGTAAGTACGGTTGTCATTCAGAGGGGAAGAACTTCAGGGTAAGGGGCATCCAGAGGAAAAATGAGGTGCTGTCGTTTCTTTGTGGAAAGATAGCGTGGTCCGACCCAAAACAAGAGAGTCTTGATTACGTCTATTTGGTTTTCGCTCTGTCAAGCGGGGGGGCCATGGCGGGGTTGTGCGGGGGTCTACGAGTTCCATCAGAGAGGGTGAACTTAGTATGAGAGTCCATCAAGAAAAGAGGCCACAAACCAGACTTTAGGCATGGGGGGAGTGTCGTGTATTGCGACTTACAAGAACCAAAGGGGAGTCCTGAAGATGATCAAGACATTTCGGGTGAGGCGTTCTTTTCAAGTATCAAGAGATCAACCGGAGTGGGGGGCAGGAAAAGGAGCTAGAAGGTGCAATCACGAACAGCCTGTGAGGCAAAGGCGCATTATTTTACCACATAGGTAGTGGCCAACTGGAGCAGGGGGGAAAAAAGAGACAGAGATATGCCAAGGGATTTTAAAGTGGACAGATAGGACGGAGTTAAATCCCTCACCCAATCTACTATTATTGTCGAGCGAAGGAGAATTGGTTCTCTTCTAAGGGGGAGGGGGTAGAGAAGATTGGAAGAGCGGAGCAAGGGAGCCCTTTCCA
>Ga0179593_1471862_pt1 | contig 23107 bp, 17 predicted proteins | sample CZODoug2_1_08_16_FD_185931 | JGI IMG/M metagenome (GOLD analysis project Ga0179593, IMG submission 185931) | Vadose zone soil fungal communities from Angelo Coast Range Reserve, California, USA - CZODoug2_1_08_16fungal (PacBio error correction) | ecosystem: Environmental > Terrestrial > Soil >...
TTGTCCGCAGAGGAACATACCGGGACTCCTCGCTGGGATGAAGCGATAACCCTCTTGGCCTCCAGCAGGAAAAATATTGCAAGCGGAGAAGCCAGGCTCGGTTGAGGGGAAGGAGACAAAGGAAAATGGAACGAGAGCGGAAAAACTGCGGAGGGGGTGGTATTCATATTACAGTAAGAGTAAGGCGGAAGTGTAAGTAGAAGGAAAGCGACGTTGGAGTAACAATCCGAACTCCTCTAGGGTTAGGGGCACCACTCGCCGCGGGGGTAGCGCAAGAATGGAGCTCAGCGAGGGGGGTGTTCGCCGATCAGCGCGAAAAATGCCCATGAAAAAAGGTTGGAGGGGCCGGGGAGCTAGTACCGCGCAGAGAGGGGGTCTAGTCCGCGGATCGGACTTGGGAAAGACAGGGAATAAGCGGGGAGGGGGGAAAGGAACGCAGGTAAGCAATACAAGCTGAGGACTGTATCCAAGGCCGCGGGAAAGTCGCTAAACTCTCGAAGGGGGAAGGAGGTGATGGAGGGAAAACGTGGACCTACGGTCGAGGGACCTCTAAATTACAAGGAGACTTCAGGCAAGGAGAAGGGCGTACAACCTTCTGACACGGAAGGTCTCGAAAAAAGAGAGGCGGTCTCACGGCCCTACCTTCCTCGGGTGAACAAGCATCATCAGATCAAAAAAGGCCATGAGCCCAAGAGTCCGGGCACCAAGCATGGGGAGATTAGCAAAAGACGCCCAGCTCTGTTCAAAGAGTTTTACAAGTGGACGCTGATAAACGGCAGAATGAGGGGGGAAATAGGGTCTTAGGGAGGGGGGGCTTTTATCAATGAGAATTCCGTAGAAAGAGTGCTCGAACGAAAGAAATGTGATTATCTTGAGCTCTTACTAATTAGGAAAGGGGCAAGGCGCTGTTTGGGTGATCGAAGGGCGAGTCCTCCTGGCCGAGGAGAGGATTTGGCGCGACGTTGATGGCTTGCTAAGTCGGACACGTTGATTGACGAAGGCACTTCCAATTAGAGTTCGAGGATCGGGGGCCCAGGATCATGGGAGAACCGGGGCAGATAACAACGAGAGATATTCGTCGGACAAAAGGATAAGGATAGGGCTTTATACTTCAACGAAATCAGGGAGTAAGAGGTGGGGGAGACGGAAGTGGTATAACCTGAGGGGAACAGCAATATATAAGCATAAAACTCCATGGGGGGTAGGAGGACTTCCGGGCTACGTCCGCGACGGCATGGGAATAGGAGGTTAACCTTAATGAAATTAGGGGGAGGTGGGGTTCAAGAAGGTACGAAGATAGGCTCGTGCGAAAGAAACTGCAAGCCCGACTGATGGAGTCCGTTGAATAGTCAGTCGCGTTGCTTTCCAGGTGACGCGTAGGCAGCAAAGTCTCTTTTCTCTCAGGAGAAGAGCTTCGGGGGAGGATACTGGGAAAAGTCAACGACCTCTGGTCGAGGAAGGGCTCCTGGACTATCCGATCGGAAGTTTCAGAGAACCAAGAAGTCGCGGGAACACATCATAATCCTATAACTGGGACGATTCATTTAGAGCAGATCAGAAGGCAACTTAAGAATGCGCAATGTACTGCTAGGAGAAAGAAAATAACCGAAAGAGAGGCCGTTCAAAAAGTTCGAGGGGAGCAAGATCATCAGCAGATGCTCATCTGGTCCAAACTGAATGATACCAGGTTAAAACGCGGCTTGAGGCGCAAGTTGTCCTTCGTGTCTAAAAGCGTGTCGTGCATTGGGGAGTGGGCATAAAAGTTGGGCCATTTGGGGGGGCTTGTCCATAGGAGGTCGCAAGCCTGCCAAAGCCTCCCGCGGGGTGGTACGGGGTTTCTCTGGACTGGAGAACCTTACAAAGGCTAATGATCGGAAGCTCTGGGTGGGCCATCGAGGGTGGTCGGGGTCATGATCCTCTGACTGAGTCAGGCCGTCAAGGGGTGGGACACTCAGGAGTCCGCCCTAGGGTAAACCCGCGAACGCCCTAACGGCCGCGTGGCCTAAAGGCTGGCAAATGCAACGGGAGATTCTAGATGTCCGACCCAACCATCAAAATCGAAGAGAACGGCAAGTTAGGAGGCCCTACAGAAAAAGTAGTTGCGAGGCAAGACCTGAAAGGAAAGAAAGCGGGGAGACTTTTGGGAGAGCGTCTCTTAGGGCTCGCCGGGACGAACTGTCGGGGAGACGTCCGACTCCCGCGTCCTCGGGGTCTGAACGCTTAACTCTGCAATAACTGACGTCAGACAGGGAAATTCCGGTAAAAAAGGTACCGAGGGAGGCCAAAGAGCGAGCATCAGGGTCAACCCGGGCGACTCGGACGGAAAGGATAAGAAGCAGCGTGAGTAGGGTAACTATCGGCGTTGATGAGGGAGGCAAAAAGGCGAGAGGGGTAAATCCTCCTTTACCCCGAGGGGGAGGATGGGTCGAGTCGTCGCGGCGCGCATCGGGGGGGATGGTAGGGTCATTTTTCGTTGGGGGGTAAGGACGAAGAAGAACGCGAGGTTCCGGGAGAAAGAAAGGACGAATCAGCGAAAAAGGCTAAGGGTAAAAACGCGCTTGTCCCTTCTATTATAGAGGTGAAATGGTGTATTTGAATGAAAAGACGGAGAGGAGGTTTTATTACCGCGAAGAGGACGGCAAAACTGCAGGTCGCGCAGGATCGCGGGTCCGCTTTTTGTTCGACCTCTCTGTGGGAAGGGAATGATGGACCTTGACGACACAGATCTCTTATATTTCAGGGGGACAATGTAAGCGGACATCTTCAGCTTTATGGGCTGACGAGGGGTCCACGCGCTCTACTAGAAAAGAAGAATACGAGCAAGTCTGAAATATGAGGGAAAGAGGTGCCGGGCGTGACCTCTAATGTGAATCGACGGACCTGGAAGAAGCTGTAAGAGAACAGCTCCGCTCAGGATTTAGGTCCTGGCAGCCAAGGGACTACTGGTTGGGGGGGAGAAAAACGAACAGAGGGAAGGGGATAGGGGAGGTTTCTAAGGAGGGGCTACTTCCAGGGAGACTATGGAGAAAGGTATGGATGGTTTCTGTAGGTGAGGGGAAATCCGAAAAACGGGATGCCCAGTTCTAAATAGTCTACTGCAAAAATTCAGGCTTAATTATAAGGTCTTACGGGACCGAAGAGGAGCCCATGTGGAGAGGTATAGTTTTAGAGATAAGGGTGAGACCCAAGAGATCTCGAGGTAGAAGGTTCTGAGGAAGAGGTCTTTCTTGGAGGGGAGGAATGCGGCCCTCCTATAAGCGGAAGGGGGGACAATCCGTAATTCAAATACGCACGCCAGATTTCAAAGCGGAGCTGTGAAAAGAGTTTTCGGTAGGAGTCCAGAGGGGTTTGGGAGTTGTGAGCCGGGAAATAGAGTCTGGGTAACGCAAATTTCTCGCCGTCAGAGTCTGAGAGGGTCAGGGGATAAACGAGAACAAACGGACAAGGTCAGAATTACTAGTCCTGGGTCTTTAAATAAGGGGGTAGACCCTACGGAAACGGTCCGGGTTTAGGGGGGAAAAAGAGGGTGGAGGGGATGGAGGGGAGGGGGCTATCTTCGTGGGGGGAGAAGCGCGGCTAGTGAAATCTCCAGTCCTAAAGGGGCGGAGGCGGTACCGAGATTCTTCGACCGTCTTCGCCCAGGCAGTAGCTGGGCAACTAGACATCATTCCACGAGGGAATACTCCCGCCTGCGAGAAAATTACATTCGGAAGCATGGTTAGGCGGTCTCTCAAGTAGGGGGGGACAAACGACTCAAAAGAAAAGTCCTATATTGTCCAACCGGGAATGATTAAAAAATGAGGGGGATTCTCCTGGCGGCTGCTAGGAATGAAATATGTCGGAAGAAGCTCCCGCCTGCGCCGTACCAGCTTGGGGCTCTTTGAGTGTTGGGGGAAGAACGCGTAAACCTTATGTCGAGCAATGAAGGGCTCTGTAAATTTCTGGGTCAAAGGCCGGGGGGGAGGCGCCAATGAGGCGGGTGGCGGGACCGTCCCTAGAAAGGCGGACGAGCGTGTCGAGAGCCAAAAGGAAAGGGACACAGAGGGAAAAGAGGGGGGAGAAAACGACAACAAACAACAACTGCATTCGAAGGAAAAAGAGATATATAGAGTGGTCCAAAGACCACCCACCACCGGGGAACACGAAGGCGAGGGAAAAAAAGGAGTCCTCTCGTCCGAAGGGATTAGGGACTGGAGGGCTGAAGACAAACAGAAAACTCCTGGGTGTCTCGAACAGGAGTGCGGGGGCCTTCAACGTAGGCCCAGCGGGGAATCCAAGACACCGAAATCCAAATGGGCTTTCAAAACAACAACCCTCGCAACCAGATGGGAAGGAAGGGGGGGGTTCTCAAAAGGGCAACGCAGTCGAGGCAGGAGGTTCAATAAGAGAACTCAAAGGCTGAGGCTAACCTTCCCGGTGGACACCAGAAGAGAGGCAGTATCGGGGGAATTGACGGAAAAGAGATGACCTCAGCAACGAACGCAAGGAACGGTCTCCAAAACGGCAGATCTTGGCAATAGATTGCAGAGAAGGACTTTTTGCTCAGTTCTACAGGCCAACGTTAGGGAGCGGGCATTACAGGGAAGGTACGGCATAGTCGAGATAGTCGAATCCAGAAAAAACAACGACGCGTGAAGACGAAAAAAAACTTGGACCGAAACCGGGCCACCCTGGAATTTCCGAAGTCCACTTCTTGATGATCTGACTTTTCAAAACAAGTTCGGCTGCGACTGGGAGACGATCACTGTAAAGGAAACCAAAAGCTCCGATCGGGACGGAGACCTAGGGGGGGTCAACTTAGCAACTGACCAGAAAAGAACGTGAAGAAACGAAAGGAGAGAAAAGGGTGGAAATGAGCTTATCTTATTCGAAATGTCGGGGGAAGCAGATCTATAAGGCAGCGGGATCCGCCTATTGAGGCATCTCAAGAAATTCTGAATCGATGGGGGGGGCTCGACAGGTGCACGGGGAAAGAAAGGTGGAATACTCGCAAATTGGCGCTAGAATTGCCTAACTGGCGCTGGAGAATACTTCCAGAGGGAAGGGAGGTGGGACGGAAACTATTCTCACATGAAACTCCCGCATGTGGAGGCAGGATGGTACAACTAAAAATAAGTACAGAAAAGGCGTCCAAAGGCTGAACCGTCACAGATCACAACCTGACAAAACAGGGGGAGTGCGGAGTGCAAAAACAAAAAAAGGGAGGCTGGACTACCGAACAGTAAAGGGGATAATGGATCTCCGCGGGCAGGGGGACCACCTGCGGAAAAAAAGAGGGCGAGGTCCCTTCAACCGTTGGGACACCGACTCTAGAGAAAAGGACCTCGTAAGCTAGGGGACAAAGCAAACAACTCACGAAGAAGAAAGGTATGAGGACGACTAAGAGACTAGAATAGCGGGGAGTCAAGAAAGGAAAATACCATCAGAGGGAAAACAACCCGGGAGGGCTAGAGCACTGAGAACCTGACAGAAAAAGGAAGTTCTGAACTTAAAAGGGGTCGAAAAAGCAAAGGGGCGCAACATCCCGGATGGGAGAATCTTTGAGGGAGGAAGAGAGCCCAAGTAGGTTCTACTCCGGGAGTAAGCACGGGACCAGATGATAGGCGGGGGGCCGACCATCATACGGGCAGGTCGGGAACCAGTACGAAGAGGAAGGGCGAAAAGCGTAGACCAAGAGAAGGGGGAAAAGTAAAGGGGAAAAAGAGAGAAAATGGCATCGATCCACGAAGAAGAGAAAGGAAGACACGACTCAACGAGAGGAGCGTACGGGCAAAATCAAGAAGGGAAAAACTGTCTACCTTTCGGAGCGGGGACCGGTCGTACTTTATCGGGAAGGGGGCACTCGTTAATAATGAACTGAGAAAGAAGAATCTGGAAGGTAAGAGATATTGATCGGGGAGGCGCGAAGTCCGAGAGAACGTGGCGCTGGAGGAGGAACAGGATACTCGAACTCGGCTTGCGGGGACAGCCTAAGAGGAAGGGGAGCCGTCTATTATTGGGGGGGAGTGCTAAAAGGGACGGGGACGATTGCAGAAGAAAAAAAAACTGCCGGGGTGGTTCGAGGGTGTGACGGACCGCCAGAGGCCGGCCTACAAAAAAGTCGATTGAAACGGAAAAGGAAGATAACACTTCCTAGGACGGGACTGAATTTTGAACAAGGAAAGAGAAACAATATGGCTTCGCTGGGCGACTGGAAGGGGTACCCATCCTAGAACGAAGTGAAGACCACTTAGTCCTAGAAGCTTTCAACTGCTCAAGGATAATGAGCGGCCCGGATACCCTGGAAGGAGAGGCATTTTTGACGCGGACTCACGCTACGAGGGCTGGCTAGGAGAATTTACGGCGTGTTGGGGAGGGGTTCTACGCAACAAGTGGGGCCTTCTGATGAAGGCTGCCTGCGCGGCAAAAGGGGGACGTGTACTCATTTCCGTATAGGAACCTTCGAGTTCCCGCTACTGCGGGAGAGAAAAAAGGGAGAAGACCCAGCTAGTGCTCAATTCTAGGGAAAGAGGGTCGGAGAATTGCGAAGCAACGCAAGAGGAGGAGAAGGAAAGACGCAACGGGGAAGGACTCGCGTAAGAAACCCATCCACAGCTAAAGAGAAGGCTTATTGTACGAAAAGCGACGAGAGCTCCGCCTGAGGCAAAAAAACCCTCCGGTCAGGGAAAGAGGGACAAATACGAGACGGGAAGGGGGAGAAAGCACTAAGGGCGTCTTCAGATCTGGGAAGGGGGGGCAGACTTCTCTATCCAACAGGGGTAAAGAAACGGGCCTGGAGGGAGAAAGAAATGAGACATGGATTCATTGAACCGGAGAGGGTTTAAGTGGGGGAAAAGGGCAATTAGGGAAAGGGGGGGACTGAAGGACTTTTAGCAGACGCGTTGAGACGTGGAGCTGGGGGGGGAGAAAAGCGTGGGGGCCAATAACCTCCTACCCTGAGGAGCCACATAAGTCTAGAGAAGGCGAGATTTTGGGGTACAAGGAGCGCCACCGAAGATGCTGAGCTTCTCTTAGGAGGGGAAGCTCAAGGGAACTCGGGAGTATCGGGAACACGATGGAGAAGAGGGGAAACGGGAAGGGGCGGAGCTACATCACAACTCTTCAGGTAACCAAGTAATCTAAGAAGTTGAGAAACAATTGTTCCACAAGATTGAAAGGGTTGGTAGTAGGCGATTTCTTTGGGAAAAGGTGGTTGAGCCTGGCCAACATGATGATGCTTGGAGGAAGTCTTCAGGGGTTGGTAGCCTCAAGCGCCTGACTGGGCTTTTCGGACTCCGGGGAAAGACGTCCTGTCACGTCCATTAATGAAGTGGGGCGGGTAATCAAAACGCTTTTTCCCAAGAGCCAGGAGTCGTTCGTGGAAGCTCCATATCTCTCAACCAGGGATATATGGGAAAAACGGACTCCCTGGATAAGTTAAAGGCAGTTATGGGAGTAAAGAAAGTAAGCCCAGACCAGAATAGTTCCGAAAAAAGAGACGCGCGACATAGAGAAACCTATTCGCGATGACCTTAGGCTTAACAAAGGGGGAAGTAGTCCCACTTTTGTTGGCAGTGGCAGGTGGAAATTATGCAAGGTGTTCCAAAAAAGAAAAGGCTCGAACGGGAAATATCACCAGCTGCAAAAGAACTGGCAACACTTCGATGTTCAGTAAATGGGTCTACGAAACTTCAGGAGGGCATCAGGAGTCAATCTTACCTATCTGAGAAGGACTTGAAGACCGGGAAGGGCACGACGCCTTGAAAAAAAGCCGGGGCACGGGGGAATACTCACCTGAAGAGCAAAGATAAAAGAGGGAAATCTTTAAGAGGAGCCAGAAGCGGGGTGGACTATCAGCGGGCGAAAGGTGAGACGGGATCGCCGAAGAAAGAAAAAAAAAGGGTGAAGAAAGACTAGGGAAAGAGGGCGTTCCTTAAAATGGGAGCCAGAGGGGGCCGTGCGAGTCTTGAATCGACGCCGAAGGCGCGTCGGGTCCTCTTCTGAAACGAGGGGAAAGCACCAAAGAGAGACTGCAGTCTATGGGCCGAAACAAGAACTTCATTGAGAGGTGCACCCAAGACACCCTGAGGCCTTGGTGAAGGGGCACAACCCCAAGAAAAGATAGGCTCAAGGGGGACGGAATGGCAATTCTCAGGCCTCAACGAATTATTAGTAACCGAAAAGAAAGGAAAAGGGGTGGGAATAGGAAAAGGAACGGGCCAAGCAAAGTTAGACCGTGCTTTTAACTTCAACAGGCGCCGTCTGACCAACTGAACGGAGCCTAAAAAACGGGGGGTGCCTTACTTTCCATCGATGCTCGCGGCGAACAGCCTTAACTCCCTACAACAAAAAGAGAAGGCTATGTCGGGGGATAAAAGAGAGAAAACAAAACAACGTAGGAATGGGGAGAGGAGGGAGACCAAGACAGAAACCAAGCAGAGTGATATAGAAGTCTGTCTCCGTCACTACGCAAGCGATGAAGACAAAAAGGAAAACAAACCCCCCAGTTGTTTCTTCGGCTACCAGGAAGTTGTACCGAGATTGAACGGCGGAAAAGAAAAAAAAGGACATATGAAAGAGAATGTGGAAAGGGGAAAGGCATCGGGAAAACCGGGGGCTACGTGGTTTCGGGGGGAAAGACAGGGGTCTGGGTGCGAAAAAATAAATGCTCTTAGAAATAGGCGATGGTGGTGAAGGTATGGGGGGAGGGATGAAAAGGCGAGGGTGTGGAGTACATATGTAAGGTAGGGATCGCCAAAAGGGTACTTCGCGCGAGGGCGGTGCATTAACTCTTCAGAAAGAGACCCGCGACTTAGAGTCTGTAGGGGAAAAGGAATAGGAGTGAAGAGAGACGAGGAGAGCTGGGTAATTATAAAGGCCTTTTGGAGGAAAGGTCCGATTTAAGTTGCCTCGGCAGGAAAGCAAGAAAATCTACGTAAAGCTGGATCCAGAGGGGAAGAATAAAAGTACCGCGGCGATCAATGCAGGGGTGTGATGCCTCCAAGAGGACGGCCCTGTCACTTCTGAGGGGGGGGTAGAAGAAGTCCTGAAAACGCGCGCTACTCTTTAGGTCGAGGAAAAAATATGAAAGTTGAAGGCAAAGGAGGAAGAAGCGGGTGAGCTAGACTCGGCTTGTGAGGGAAAAGGTGGCCTTCCGGAGAATGAGGGCCGAATACACAGAAAAAGTGGGATCCACAAGGGTGGGGAAGAGCAAAGGAATAGGCCAATCTTTTTCTATGTAGAGAGTCAGTAAAGTTTATAACGCTTTAAGGATGGGGGGTCTGGTCTTTAAAAAGTACCAGAGGAGAAACGGAAGCAGGGGGCGCCGCGTGGCCCTTCAGAACCTAGAAGAAACCGAATTCGGAATTCCCGACCTTCAACAAGCAGGAGAAGGTCACCGAGGGAGGACAGCCAAACTTCAGAAGTCGTTAAAGGAGGAACCTTTACCGAAGAAGGAACAGGAAAATCCAGAAAACAGACGAAACCCAGGCCGACGAGAAAAAAAAAAATCATCATCACGAAACCCGGACAGGAAAGCACCACAGAAAGGATTTACGAGTGACTCAAAACGAAATGTACATTTGAACAGGTGGGCGAGGAAGCCGGCAGTGAAATGCAGACTGCCTCTCTTTGAGCGGGCTTTCCGAGCGAAGGAGAAGTAGGGGGAAGACCATCGTGCGGCTATACTATTCATGATAGAGAAGAAAGGTAGTAAGTCAAGGCGCCTGGGGGGTGATGTGCTTGGGCTGGCGTCCTCCGCTGCATTATGAGAGGAGGGCATGTGGACTAAAAGGGGGGGAAGGGATCTACGCTTCGGTTACAACAAGAAGCCTTACAAGGAAAAGAGAAAGAATCTTCTATATCTGGCAAGAACATTCTAACCTGCACGCTCAAGACACATAGGAAAAAGGGCCCGGCGGCTGGCGACCGTAGCAAAAAAGGAATTTCTGATAATCTGGAGGGCGAGCGACAGCCGCGACGCATACGCAACCAAAAGGGCTTATCGAAAAAGCACTCTGAGAAGGATCCGATGTTTGTACATGACCGAGGGAAAGTTGTGGAAGAGGAGCCCAGGTTCTTCTCTGGAGAAAACTACCAAAACGATAGGGGGTTAAGTGCTCAATTTACTGAAGTGAGTCAGTATATCGAGAAGGGAGTCTCTGAAGGTAACTTCGGAAAGGAGTGACTACCTCGGGGAATCCATGGAATTCCCTTCGTCCGAAGTGCCGCCCCAGACAAAGGAAAAAAAAAGACGAAGGCAAGAATGACTAAGAAAAGGCCAGGGGAACGGTAGAAGATCCTATCCTAAATGCGACCCGTAGGAGGATCACCACAAAACCTATCGGAGTGTAAGGCAGAATCGAGGGAGGAGAGTCCAGAGACTCTAAGGCTACGCTCTCCGGGGCTAGCGGCAAAATCTCCCCTGGTATCTGCGCCTCCTTTCCCTTTTGGAAATTGAAGTTGGGAGTGTCCGTGTGATACCTTGTTTATTGTGGGGGCAAAGCAAGAATGCTAGTCATGCGTGGGCGGGTGTGAATTCCCCTGCAAAAGGCAGAGATTTTTCTCGTAAGGCAGGAGTGTTGCCATCAGGGGGGGGAGGAATCTAATCGGCAGTCGGACTCGTCAAACCCCGAGAAACGAGACGGCTAGGAGGGCCGTGGGGCTTCCCCGAGAAAGATTTCCAAGATCGAGAAGCCCCCACAGAAAATAGGCCGAGCGCGGCGATCTCTGAAAGACCGACGAAGGGGGAATAATTGCAGAATTTATCTCGAGAGGAGGCCCGCATTCAATAACTCGGAGCTTACGTGAAGGGGCTCCTTAAATATCACGATGTCCATCTGAAGAGGATAGGAATCCGCTGTAAGAAATCCGCATCTCTAAAGAGATAGAAATTCCCGGAGGAAGAAATAGGGCGACCGCGGGGGAAGAAAGGGGGGATTTGATGACCTTGCCGCGTAGGTGGGCGGTGGAGGAACTGGTTGTAAAAGACCCATGGACGCCCCCAGATTGGGTATAGTCGATCGGAGAGGAAATCTGGTCAGGAAGTGTAGGCGTCATGACGGTTTCCGCAAGATGGAAGGTGATTCCTCCCTATCATAGGTTGAAAGGCGTCACCATAGGGAGGAAAAAATCTAAGAGGAGTGATCAAAAGAGGGGATTATTTCTGGCAGCTCAGTAAGGTTTAGGTAGGGGAACTTCACACTGAAAGAGATCCGCGTGAAAGGAACGCGATCCAGCAGAAAGGGTGTCTACCCATCGGCGAGGTACTGAACCCATCGCGAGAGAAGGCAAGGTCAGAAAAAAGGGTGGACGTGGGGTCGTGACGAGGACCCTAAACTCCGCGCGCAGAAGGTCTTCGAGAAAGGTGTCGGCGAGCTGGGGGCTTGCCGGAAAGCGAAGAAGAATCGACTGGTTTTCTGAAAGAAAAATGGGGGATATCGGAGCAGGCCCGCTTCAGGAAGGAAGGGAGGAGCGATCAATTGATACGGGGCCCAGCGAATCCTCGAATTGAGAGTCCTTTTTTATCTCTAAGGACGGAGGACGAAAACGGGGGAATTACTTGCGGTGCGGGCGTGCTTGGAACAATGAACAATCCAGGCTCATGGCGACTCTCGGAAAAGACAGAGCCATTCCTTACGTTATATTCAGCAAGCGTCAGGAGGCTGCCACTGAGAGCGAGGTGCCAGTAGTGGGCGTCCCTGGTGTGAGATTCGGAGGCATCACTCATGTCTAAGCGTGGGTCGTGAAGGGCATCGGAGGACCTCTATTATTTCCTAAGTCGAACCCGCGAGAAGCCATCAGACGTGACGATTCCACCATCTAGCCTTAGGACTGGGGTCGGAGGGAGTAAACGTCAGTGGATTTAGTAGAAGGGGGAAAACATCTTCGGGGAGCTCAGAAGAACGTTATAGAGATACCGCTCCTAAAATCGCACAGAGGGCTCCTCAATGGGGCCTGCTGAACAAGGGGTAGAAAACGACAAGGGAAACAGGGCCGCCTGTTTCCTCGTAGTTGCGCTGGGAGGATTTGCGGGAGCGTCCCGTATGTACTTCCAGACACTGGAAAAGATAGATGTCAACCCTTAGTCAACACGGCGCCCCATTCCGTATATGCACGAGAAGAGGAAAAAGGATGAAGTACTTCAAGAAGAGGGAAGGGCAGGGGTACCTCATTTCTTATGAGGTCAAGATCGGGACTTTACGGCCAGGAAGGAGAACGATGGGATGTTCGAAACGGGGGGGGGAAGGTAGGAGAATCGGGGGAAAAGTGAGTCGGGGAGAAAGAAAGGAAGAGGGCGGGTTTTGTGAAGGGAAAAGCACGGAAAGGGGCGGCGCGAGGGTCCTTGTTGGGGGGTGCAACCAGCGTGGGATTATGGTGGAGGCATGTAGAAAGGGGGCGATAGGTCTGGGACGCGCTCCAAGGAATTGTCGGGGGTTAGCGGACCTAGACGTACCTAGCCGGAGAACGAAGAGGGTAGAATACTCCGCCTTCAGTAACGTGGCTGGAAAGGGGTCGGACCAACAAACAATTGGGAGAGATAGGATCAGGATTTACCATCCGAAACGGACATCCGTAAAAGGATCTACACATGAGTACGGACGGGGATCGGTCGCGGTCTGCAACAGAACTCTTGCGTCGACCGTCACAAATACGGAGAGGAGGGGGCCCGAGAAGAGCACACCAAACCTTGTAAAAAAAACAAGACCAGACGCAGCTGTACCAGAGTTGACGTGAAGGGGTTTTTTCCTTCAGGGAAAGAAGGCGAGTATTCTACGAAGGGTGAAACGGATGCTATAAAGGAGGACACCTGAGATCTCTAGAAGTAAATCTTGAAACCTACTCCGCCTGCGGCGAACCCATCCCTTTTTCTAACGGAAGAAGAAGAGGCATCTGTATCGGGATCTACGGCCCAAGGGGGCGGTGTCGACTAGGGACAAAGGACGCAATGTCAGGTTGAGGGAGGAACCGACGTACTTCCTGGACCATGGAAACACACCTCCATATCGTACCCCCAGACTACAGAAAAAAGCGCAACGAAGGAGCCTCCAATAGAGGTCAGGGTCCGGAGAAGAAAAAGGGGAGTTACAAGCCTCGGGAAAGGGAAAAGCGTCAACGGGGGTCTTGATAGAAAGAGGTCTAGTCATCCTTATCTCTACCCGAGGAACAGAAGGAGAGATCAGACGCTAGTGGGGAGGTCTACCCGGCCACCAATAGGAATCACTCCAGCTCGAGATCGAAAATGGTGGAAACATAGGTCGGGGTGTATTATGTTGGGAGCTCGCTTATTTAAAGCATAAAGGTCAGGCCCGCAATAGTCGTAGGGGGAGAACTACATTCTACTCGATGATGGACGAGAACTGGGGGGATAGTCAAAGGGGGTTCGTGGAAGAGACCTTTCGGCGGCTAGAAAAAAGGGGAAGGGACGGAGTGCACTAAACTTCAAGACCGAACTACTTCTTCTTGGTCGTAGACAGTGAATAGATGCGCGCATTTTTCGGAATGTAGGACAGGAACAAACAGCAGGAGATCCTCGAGGGACGTCGGGGGACTGAAGGGCTGTACGAGATCGACAAAAGCACTCACATAGAAAAAAAAGGCAAACAAAACTGTAGTAAAGTAGCTAGAGCTTACGAGGCTGGATCGGAGCGGGTAAGATGTAGAGGGTGGAGCCGTCACCGCTGCTCAAGTGAAATCACAGAGGGGGAGTAAACGAGAAACGGGGGGGGAGTGGTCCTACCTTCTAGGGATGAAGCATCGATCGCGGCGAGCGGGCCCTACGTCACTACAATCAAGGAGAAAAAAAGGAAAAGCGGAGGACTCTTGCCGACTATATAAGAGAAAGATGGAAGGACAGGAAATACAAAGCTTTCTAAACCAAGAGACGCGAGTCCTAGCAGGGACCTGGACTAAAAAAGCGGGGTCGACTTCGCGGCGGAATCAAAATCTGGCGAAAAAGGGATAAGGCACCAGGAGATCCTCGACGTGGGGGAAATGAAACTCAAAAATCCAAGGTTCGCTTTCCAGAGGATCGGAGGCACGGGAAGAGAAACACGTTGTCATTGACTCACGGTGAAAAAAAAGGGGGATCGGCTCCGCTACGAGACTATACCAACGGGCCTTCTTGCCGCGCATTGCTTAACAGTCTAATTGGGTCATCTATCACAAAAAAAAAAATGAGAGTAATAAACGACCTAAACGAGAGCAATTCTGTAGTCAGGACTATGAGGAAAACTGGCTACACGAGGAGGGAGACATGTAACTTTACCTGAAAGCATCGACTTTCCTCTAGGTCAAAGTAGATGGGGAGGAAGCTGCGAGTCAACTCGAGTGAGGAGAACGCGAGGGAGGAGCTCGCCATACCGGATGCTGGCTGGATACTCGATCAGAGGGAGGTCTTTAAAAATAAAATCAAAAGAGGATTCTATTACCTGTGTTGTCGAAGATCGCAGCGCGGCGTTGAGAGATGGCCAACGTTGGGGCTTCGTGCGAGAAAGGATACGGTCTCATTCCTGAAGAAGGGAGACGACTGGTCAAACACAGAGGAAAGGGGGGGAATAAACGCCTCGATTTACGGGGAGCAGGAAGATCACGAAGCTGGAAATACTCGCGGCTAAAGAAAAAACCTGGTTGAGAACCTTTGTACGAAAGAATATCTAAAGACGAGTGTCACGGATACCTTGACCTGGGGAATCCCCTTCCAAGATAAAGCCCGTAGCATCGCTGGTCGATGGGGAAACTCCGCAGGAGAAAAAGCTTGCTCGATACTCGAGGAAGAGGTAGAGAAGTTGCTGGGGGAGGTAGTCCTGGACTTCCCGGAATTCTGATCTCTCCGCGCGCGACCTTGGTCAAAGGTTTTGCGAGGGGAAAACTGAATCTGAGGGAAAAGTTTTACTCTACCTGGAGATGGAAAGGGCGAGAGGCTCAGGATAAGGGGAAAAAAGGAAACCGAGGTCTACGACGAAGTCGCCGAAAGAGAGAACGGGAAGATAACGGCAGGGGGCGTGGAAAGACTGAAAAAAAGGAAACTTCTTACTATTTAACGTACAAAGGGATTAGTTGAAACTAAAAAGATTCACGCAATAGTCACAAACAGCGCCGCGGTTGGGGGAAGTAACAAAAGACGGAGAAAAGGGAAAAAAAAGGGGGGGGAAGGTCTATTCAAGGCCGCCTTCAACCTGGCGTAGAAAAAATCTGGGACGTGTCATCCCGTCTGATCCACCAGCAAGCGGGGACTACGTAAGGAGGGGGCTGGGTAAGGATAGGATAAGCCGTCGTGGAAGTAGAAAGAAGGTTTGGGGCTGGGACGTGGGTCGGTGCAAAAAAAGGACTCCGAGGGAGGGGGGAGGGGGACTGGTATCTTTAATGAGGCGGTTGTTACTAAAAACGGTCAGAGGAATACATCTCAGGACAACTGAGCGCAGGAACCAGCTGAGAGAAGTGGCTCTTGGTGACCGTAGCCTAACAAACATCGCCTTCCTCGTAGTCGACAGTCTCTTGGGAGGAGTGAAAGCTCCGCATCCTCTGAGGGAATGGACCGATGTCGAAAAAAAAAAAAAAACATGAGGGGAAAACCCTTCTCTCTCAAAGCCCTCTCTTGTACTAGGTCGAGCGGGGAGGATCCCTTTTGATCAGGCCACCTTTAAAAAATCTTGAATTGAGTGCGCCTATTACAGGGGGAATCGGCTTGCTGAAAAAGGGACTTGTTTGCGCTGATGTTGCTTGGGCAGTCGCAGGGCAGGGTGGTAGGGGAAGGCTACGCCCTCCTTCCATATATTGCGATCCGCGAGGTCAAGGTCCGCCAGTGGGAAATCAAAGTTTAAACCGCCGTCTGAAATTTGGTAGGGCAAGCTTTGAAAAAAACTTTCGGGGGAAGGTTGGGTTCCACGGAAAGCTATCTAAGAAGTATAGGGGTTCTAGAGGGGAAAGGGGCCTCACCGATAAAAATCTTTCCTGCAAGTGACTACCTTCATGGGTACACCCAAGACCAGAGGTCCCTCTTTATTAAAAATACGAAGGGCTCGACATATAACCCCGATCATGCTAGGTGAAAAGGGAAGACCGCAACTGGGGGATCAATGTTTTGTCATTTGTCTTCGCAATGAGCGCGTCGTGGTCCCACATGCTAGCGACGGGCCGCCTATGACCACGTCGATTGAGGAAAGGCACAGGTCGGGGGGGGGCTGAAGGGATAACGCAACGTGCAGCGATGGGGCCTCTGACGGCAAAGGGACAAGCGCAAAAAAAAAAGGAATAACCTCCACTACCGGAGCGGCCAGGACTGTGGAGGGATAAACGTCAAACCGGGGAGAAGGACGAAGCGGAAAAAAAAGGAGCGATGGCCAAGAAAAGAAATTCTCGAAAGAGAGAAAAAAACAATTTATTCGAGCAAGGGGGGGGACAAGAAATACGGGATACGGGCGGCCGACAGAAGGGCTACTTCCATAGCGGCGAGACTGGGCGCCAAGGACTCCGGTGAAGAGGAAAGTTTCAAAGAAAAAGGGGGAATTGAGTCTTCATGAATAAGTAGAGGACGGCTTCCTTTCCGTCAAACCGGGGGTCCTAAAGCTACCGGGGGGAAATAAAAGGATATAACGACAAGCTTCAGTAGTGGGAAATGTGCAACAATCGGAACCCTCTAAACTGGGAATGGAACCGAAAAAACATCCGGCACTACAAACTAGCGGCAAACGGAGTGCGACTAAAGAGAAAGCCGAGCAAAAAAAAGGGAGTCATACACATCATAGAACCCGGCGAAGGTGGAAGAGAGGCATGGACTGAAAGCAAAGCTGGGGGAAGCAATACATGCTGGTTTGGAGGTCCGCCGTTCACGCACTTGCCAAGGGCTAAGGCAACGGAAAAAGGGGGAAGGCCACATTTTTTGGGCTGATGAGGTACCGGAGCAATCGCGCGGTCGTGAAGCAACATAAAGAGCGTGCGTATCCAAGGAAAGAAACGCTGGCCAGGGCACGTGGGGGAGTTGGGGATCTCTAGCAAAAAAACAGAAGATGGGAGAAAAATGAAAGAGAAAAAGCCAAAAGAAGGGCAAAGGAGGTGGGGAGTTGTCGGGTCTCGGAGCAGATGCCAGGAACGAAGCTGGCGATCCAAGGGAAAACATAGACCAGAACCCCCAATTTGGGTCTTCAGGCGAAGGGACTGAACTTAAAGCCCAGGGGGTGAAAGATAAATCCCAAATGGTGTCGGGGGTACAGAAATCTCCTTGTCGTAATGATGGGAACAACGGCGCCTTGCGTTCATACGAAAGGTTTTCCGGGGGGCATCCGCGAAATGGCCTCGGAAATAGAGGCAACCTAAAATAGTGTGGGAGTGCTTTTGCTGAATCCCAAGGGGCTGGGATGGGGGGGGTATAGGGGGGGCAAGTGTCACCTTATCAAAATAAAGCTGGGGGAGAAGAGCCGGGAAAATGGAAGCGATCTGGGGTAACTATTCATCTGCTTAAAGCCAAGAGCCTTCGCGTCAGGTCTGAAAGGCGGGAACGAAAGAGCTGCGAAAAAAGGGGAAAGATAAGGGAAGGAGCAGTCCTTCTGTTAAATCAAATGAATTGTCCAGGACGCAGTCAAGATAGGGACGCTAAATGGGATATTATCCTATGGTGCTCAGTTGGGAAACGCTTGCCAGCGGAGAGAGCTGCCAAGGGGGTGGGCCTCAACAAGTCCTGGACATACCGGGAAAGAGGAAGGGGGTATTCTGGAAGATTCCGAGCGCCGGCATTGTCCGTCGAGGACATACTGAAAAAAATGGCAGGGGGCCTTCCTAAACTTGGGTCCTTCAATTTATCTTACAGACCTAGGAATCTGGGAGACGCGGCCAAGTGCGAAAATGGGGGAAAATCTAGATATCTAGCGAAGGAACCGGACTCCACAACAAAGTGGGAGGAAAAAAATGTGGGGGAAATCAGCACGGATGAATGAGGGTCATATGTCAAGCACTTGAGGGAGGTTGACGGCTGAAGCGGTACTATAAATTGCTGTGGCTTTAACCCGGGGGCCAAAAGTAACGGTGAAAAACAGAGGTCCGTCCTCTTGAACGTCTCACTATCTCCTAGAAAGAATCGATGGCGCTGTTCCGCCCGACCGGCCAAGAGGCATGCGGCACCTCGATTAAATTAAAACCGGAAAACGGACATTAAAGGGGAGGTATCCTGGGACTACTCGGAGAAGTGGGGGAGCATGTAGAAGAAACCGAGGGCATGCGGGTAGCAAAGGTGCCCTAAAACCAATGCCTACGCTGAAAAGCAGCAAACTCAGTTGACCAGTAGCCCGGGATCACGGACCCCGAAGGCCGAAGGCCTACTACAAGGGGCTCTGGGTTGAAAGGGAAGGGTGGCAATGTGGGGGAGAGGGAATCACAGCAGAATGAGGGGGAGGGAATCATCGGGCTTTGATGGTACGCGCGCGAAGGTCCTTGGAGACATCGTTCAGGCAGCTGGCCGAGCCATATTAGGAGGAGCTGAGAAACTCAAGAAAGTTCATATCCGAGTTATGAAGGGGTTGGGGGGGTCTAGGGTTCGGTCCAAGAGCAGGCGCTTGGGGACTGTGAAAAGTGGAATTAGATGGCGGCCGACGACTTTCTTTTAACAACCGCCTACCACTCCAAATCCGAGGAGAGGAGAGGCGTGGGAAAGGAGGGAAAACGAAGTCACTCCTCAAAACAAAATACGACGGCTACCTTTTCACTCGGGGGGGGGCGGTCTGTCGAAAAAGGTCTGTCTTACGCAAGAAGAACGTCGTAGATATAAAGGCGGGGGGGGAAGACAGGCTGAAAAAAGGAGCGGAGGGCTCCAGGAAGACGTCCCGAACGATCGCGTCCTCCGCGGTTAACCTTAACCTAGGGGCGATTTGGGGGGCAGCAGGGAGAAAGATATGGGTTAGGGAGGTAGGGGACTCAGAAGGCCGGAGTTTAAAGCTGGGTCTTCGGCGGGAAGTGCGTCAGAAGACGACGCTAGTGAGGGGAGAGGGACCGTAAGAAAAGGACGGGCCTGAATTGGTCGACGACCGGAGCCGTCAGAGCCTATGAAGGCAAACCATAACTGTAACTCAAGAAGAATGAAGAACTTAATGCCAGGAAAGGAAGGGCCAGGTCGGAGGGGGGGATGACCGAGTCCGAAATTCGACGGGAGTCTAGCATCACACGCGAAAAGGATAGGGGGGCCGGGTCTTACCCTTCGGAGCCAGAAAAGCAGCGTCTGGTAAGATAACCACAGATAAAAGGGCTATCCGCGCGCCGTCGAACTTTGTCTCGGCTCCCTTTGAAACTTGCAGATAGTAAGGGGTCGGAAAGTTGATCCCACTGTTGGGTCTTTTACAAATCTCTCAGAAGCTGCCAGAAGGCCGAATCGGAGTCTTGACCGGGAGGGAGAATATGAGCATGCGCATTCCTATTCAGTGGAAACGGCGGGGCGGGGTCAAATCGAGGGGTGGGGAGAAGCTCTCTTTCGCCAGGGCAAAAGGGACATCGTAACGGGAAACCGAACTTAAGGGCGCGTGCGCAGGCTGCCACTCGAAACTTGGGCTGTCGAAACCAACCAGCAAACGCCAAAAAGGGACGGATCATGGTCGCGGGGCAACCGACGAAAGGGGAATGATAGATTCATCGGGGTCGGGCATGCCCGGACACACCGCTTGGGAGCTCCGGAATCTATCGCCTCAGGGATCGAAGAAAAAAAAGACTCAGTGACGCGCCATCTCATAATGAAGCGAACGCTTTCCAGAAGGCGTAGAAGGGACTCGTCCAACGGGAAAAAGCAAAAACAGGTCTCGCCCCGACTCCGGGCCCGTGTAGACGGATCGCCGTCGGAAACCGGAGAGGGAAGAGCAAACTCAGGGAGTGTCTGGGAAACTGGAAGGGGATATCAGGCTAGGGAAGGCCATTAAAAGGGGGGTTACGCTAAAAAACTTTCGGAAAGAAGCGGATTGGAAAGAGTCGCGGGCCGCGCATCAGGGAGTACACCGTTGAGGCGACATGACGACCAGGGAAGGGGGCCGATGTTCAACGGGGAAAAAAATCTCAAGGACAGCGACCAAGGAATAGAAGGCCTTCTCATTGGAAGAGTAATAGAAGAGGGTGAAACGGAAGGTCGTAGGAAAAACGAGCAGCAAGACGGTTGGATTCACAGGGGACGGAAAAAATCAGGATCCTGAGATCAGGATCGCGATCAGCTAGAGGGTGTGAATAGAGGGGGGTTTACAGGGGCAAGGGGGAAGGCAGCTAGAATATTGATTCAAGGGTCCTCGGCATCTTCTTCGTGGGGTTGCAGTGACGATGAGAAAACGCTCGGCAAACTCGCTCGCGCGTACCACGGAAAAGGAGCTAACAGGTTAGAGGGGGGGGCCCTCGGGGAAAGGTCGGACGATCTAAGATTTTATGCGACTCGGTGGACGGATCGAGGGTAGGCTATAGTCTCGAAGCTGACTGGGGCTACGGAAGGTAGGGGGAAAGGGTAAGAAGAACATTTATAAACTTTGTGGTTGGGGTGGGGCCAATTGATCGTCCTGTTGGAGAAGAACTCGAAAGACAGGAAGGGGGCCGAAGGGACAGAGGGATAGAAGTTGTCTGGTTCTTGAGTGTGAACCGACACTGCTTGGAGCTCAGGGGTGGAGGAAAAAGGCTAATAGGAAAAAAAAAGGTACAGGGAAAAGTTGAATTATGTCTGGTCAAAGCTGTCAAAAGGGAAGGGCTCACTCCTCTCTAAACCGCGACGGGAATCGAGTATGTAGAGATCAGAGGGGTGATCCCGTACGCCTATCTCGAGTAGAGGTTAGGGACGATGCCAAGAGTTGCGGCTCATATTAAGGGACGTCCCCTCAGGTCGAGAAGAGCGAAAAGGGTACCCTAAAGAAGCTCCTCATTCGGGGGAAAATCTGGAGAGCTTCAGCTTTCAGGGGGAGGGGCGATGGCTGGCCGGTGTAACTTTGACCTCAGTTCGGATCAGCCAGTGCTGCTCAAGCCGTAGAAGTCCGTGAATCAAGCTCGACCGAGAAGAAACCTAAACATAAGAAGAGTGTCAGTCCGAAGAAATCGAGGGAAGGGAGGTGGAACTAAAAGTTAGACCCCGGAAAAGGAACAGGTTGGCCAGGAGTGCGCGTCGTTTTGCGGCTTGGGGTACTGTATTTAAAGAACTTTATTGGCCTGAAGAAAGTCGGTCGCAGCCCTGAAGAGAAAAAATGAATAACCGGGGGATAAACCCCGGGCCGTAGATGCACTAGAAGAAGGAGTTCTCACGTGAAATTCGACTCCGCTCGAAGAGGGCAATGTGGGTCGCACTCTGATGGAGGGAGGTCGAGCTAGGATCTTCGTGACAGAGAGAGGATCAAGGGGCTTTATTTGTGAGAAAACTTTAAGGCTCCGGCGGGGTATTAGGCGATACTGACGATAACTCAACGCGTTGTGAAGGGGAAGCAACACCCGGAAGAATGGGAGGTACCCTGGCGAAGGGTTTGGGGGGGGGCCATTAAATCGTGGGGGATGGTGGGCGGGGCGATAGACGCCGACGGGGGGATGGGCACAGGACTTCAGCAAGGAGGGTCGTTGGCCGGATCAGACTCTACGGGGGAGACCGGCGACTAAAAGCTGGTCATCTCAAGGGCGGGCCAACAGTCTGAGGGAAATCGATAGAAATAAAAAACAAACACCTTCGGAAGGGAAGGAAAATAGAGAGGGAGCGTGTTCAAGACGACAGGGTGAAAAGCCAGCGGGAGGATCGACAAAGTCGGAGGGGTTGCGGGTCAGCGACAACAGACCCTCTTGCGGATAAACGACAAAGGCAAGAAAACGTACCTAGAGGGCAAAAGTAGGCCCGAAAACAGAGAAGTCTTGGGGGGTCCTTGCCAAAAAAAGAAGTCCGCCACAGGTACGAGAGTTTTCTGGGGTGGCCCTTACAACTTCTATTAATTCAGGGAACTCGGTCAGGAAGTAGAAAGAAAAAGGAGGGAAAAATTCCAGAGGAAAGGACACACTACCGATAGGAATAGGAAACGGGGAGCAAATCGAAAAGAATCACATGACGGCAGAACCATGACCCTGGGAAGAATGACGACGGACAGGAAGAAGCTGGGGAAAATATGCTCGTGCAGGATGGGACTGGGGTCGAACGGTCGACTAAGTCCACCGTCCTCACTTATTCCCGGGGTTATTGAAGGGACCGGAAGGGGAACGCCGTAAAAAAAGGAAAAGGCTAATCAAAATAACCCAGACGATAATCTTAAAAAGGAGGTTACTGGTCCGGGCGAACCTTATACATCCGGAAGACGGAGTAAGGGACAAAGACGTCTTGTCAGTGGAGTTCCAGGGAGACGATGTCATAAAAAAAAGGAGGAATGGTCTAGGAAACCGCTTACCGTCGGCTAAGGGAGGAGGTCAACGTCTACCGCCCTACGGGTGACGCCTAACGAAAGCGAAGGCTCTACGAGGTGAAGCCAGGGGGGGGGGAGGAAGTGTAGGAGCTGGGAGGGGTCACGCGGAACGAGTCGAATCACCGACATCAGAGTGAGGCAGCGCACGACCTTAGAAGAGATATTTATAACAAGAAAAGGGGGGCTCTGCAAGGGGATCGAAAAAGTCGCGAAATGTCAAAGGGGCGCTATTCGGGGAAGCCGAAAGGGGCGGGCCGCGTCCAGAGACTGGCCTGAGGGTCTTCGAGAAAAGGAGCACATGAAACTCGAAACGAAAGGTTTTCGATAACAATAAAAAAAACCGCAAACGCAGGGGGGAAAGAAGGGGGGGCGAGCGGCTTCAAGTCAGTGCCTTCCATCTGAACCGGAAGCGCCACACTGGCGGAGGTAGAGGGCCACCAAAGGGGAAAAAGATATAAGATAAGGGGGACGACCTTAACTAGGGAAAATCTGGGGGAAGTCTAAGGGAGGTAGAAACAGGGGACGTACAAACGGAGTCGTGGATCCCATAGTCGATGTCAAGCGCAGGGGAATATTTCAGAAAAGGCTCCCAATTCCTCGGGAGGGTCCGGGGGGAGAGAGGGGGTCTATACCCTCTTCCTGAAACTGGGAGTAGGAGGAAGACTATCTCTCTAGGGCTGTGGGCTTAAATTTAAGGCAAGTCCACAGGGTTTCTACAAACCTTATCTGATCCAAACGCTAAAGACTGCGGCTCGGCG
>Ga0179593_1334773_pt1 | contig 23104 bp, 19 predicted proteins | sample CZODoug2_1_08_16_FD_185931 | JGI IMG/M metagenome (GOLD analysis project Ga0179593, IMG submission 185931) | Vadose zone soil fungal communities from Angelo Coast Range Reserve, California, USA - CZODoug2_1_08_16fungal (PacBio error correction) | ecosystem: Environmental > Terrestrial > Soil >...
TTTGAAAATGCACCTCAAGATCCTTCGTACGGCCGACTCCAAAGAGTTACTCCATCCTGCCTGCCCGATGAATAGTTGGACATTCGAAATAGAAAGAAAAGCCAAACGAACGTCAACGTGCTGAACCAGCAGATAAAAAAGCGGTTGAACGGGAGGGAAAAAAGGAAATAAGCGTTCAGACGGCGCTTCTGGGAAGTTAGACCGAGGCAGAGGGAAGACAGGGTAAACTACACCGAAGTGACAGACGGCGGTGGACGTTTCCCTGCGTCAAAAAACTGCAGTTAGGGGGGAGGCGCATACCAAGTCTATTTCACTTCAAAAAGCCCGCCAGCTGAGAAAGGCGCAAGACGAACACGTGGGGGGGGGGGGAGGGAAAAAGATGACATGAAAATAGGACTGGACGGGCACGAAGGAGAGCCGAGTTCTTCCGGAGCCACGGGGCATGCTGTCCCGCAGGCAATTCGGAAATACGAGGCAGGGGTAGTCCAGGTCCTGAGAGTCTGCCAAAAAAGGTCGGAAACCCTTAGGACGAGTGTCCAGGACGAGAAGCCTGAGAGAAAAAGAAGGACAGAGGAGGGTGACGGAGGAGAAGAATCAAGAACGTCCGAAAGGAGCCTGGAAAACGTAGTCTATTCTGAAGAGCGACCCCTGCGCTCTAAAGGAGAGAGGACGCCCAAAAGCTTGATGAGACAGCCGTTCTCTTCCGCCACAATACTTGATACACCGCTATATCCCACAGTTTAAACTGTCTCCTTCAGGCCCAAGGGATTAGGCACGGTAGACAGAGGCTGACAAAACCTGAGGTCGGTCAGGGCCGGGGCCCGGAACTGGTAGCGGGCGGGGGAAGGAAGACCAGAAACATCGGCACCATAGAAGGAGTGCCCTAGCGGCACACGACGTCCTTGACGCAAGGAAAGAAGGGAAGAAGCAAGCGAGCAAATTAGTTGCAACTAGTTTCCAATTATCAACAAGGCTGCGGAATCCATCGTGGTTTCACCCGAATGCTCCCCAAGGGAAGAAAGGGGGACGCGTATGTACAGATGTGGAAAAGTACAGCGGTGTGCCACTAGAAACCCTTCGAACAATGGATAATGGCTAGCTGGATGGAGGGGGGATGTCTGGGGGGAGAAAGGTGAAAAAATTAAACTTCGTACCACGTCGGAACGCACACCTAAATCACCGAAAGTGTGAGAGAAGGAATAAAAAGAATGGAGACCGGCAGAAACACGAGGGCCGGGGGATGCTCCTTAGAGGAAGGCCAACCTGTTTCAAAGGAATCAAAAAAAGAAACGACGCCTTTGCCGTGAAAGCGATTCAGTACGAGGTCCGTTAAGAAGAGAAGGAAGCAAACCGGGAAGGACAGGGCTCTAGAGGGGGAGAAGTGGAATTTCTAACTGAGGACCAGCAGGAAAAGGGCGTCAAAAGTCCACCCTCCTCCCCAGGAAAGGTAAGGGGTCATCCTGGGCAGGAGACTTTAATGGGAGGGAGGTGAGCTGGCACGGACAGAAAGGCATAAGAGGAGAGAGAGAGCACAACTTTCCCAAGACGAGACGGAACCGAAAAAAAAATACTTGGAGTATCCGAAGTGATCTCTGTACAGGGGACGAGGAAGAGCCTCGAGGACCGGCCCAAAGAGGTCTTTCAAAAAAGGGGAAAGCGGCTCTCATCGCTCTTGGGAAGCGAGATGGTCCAAGTAAGGAAGAAAAATGGGCAATTCATCGGTGTACATGAGACATACGGCTGGTTCAGAACCATGGTCTCCGCACAAACTTGCGGGGAAACAGCATTAAAGTTGAATTTAAGTACAAAATCTTCCAGCGGGAAGGAAACCTCTAGAGGGCGCATCGACACCACACCGTTCTGGGAGGCACCACCGAAAGCGAGCGGTGGTCCCATAATAGTCCCAGGCGGCAGGGCAAGGAGTCCTAAGGAGGGAGGGCGCTTACACTCACTGGCTCATTGCGGTCATGCTGGGATGGAGGAGATGGGCGAAAGGTGAAATGGTGATAGAGGACAATGAGAGGGGATGTGGAGGGCAGGGCGAGAAGGGGATGGGGCATACACTGAGAGGTCCGGGGGTGCTGGGGGGAGAACCTGGGGCGGGCAAACAGTAGAAAGGGGAGTGGGAGCAGAGAGGAAGATGAAGGGGGGAGGTGAGTGAACGAGTGCGGAAACGAGGGGCCGTTTACGACTAGGGTGATAGGCGAGACAAAGGAGCGAATTAATAAAGGAAGCTTGAATGGGTCGAGGGTGGTCAGGAAGGGCGTCTGGGAGGCCCATGTGGCGTAGGCGGAAAGCAGATGCCAACGCGAGGGCGTGTAGAGAAGGGAGACGTGGAGCAGACACGGGGAGCTTGAGGGACACTTAGAGGCGGGGCAAAGGTGAGAAGGAGTGGGGCGAGGAGTGTACGGAACATGTTTGTAGGGGGGAGGTACTATTAAGGGTGAGAGGAAGAGACCAAGGAACTGGGCGGAGGGAAGAAGGGCGGGCATCAGTGGGATACGCTTTCTTGTGGCATGGGTGATGTGGTGGGGGGCAGGGTGAAGAGAGAAGATGTGATTGCTGGTGGGGGAAAGGAGGGGACTAGGGAAAGAGTAGTGGTTTGGAGGGATTGCTGAGGAAACAAAATTCGTGAAGGGACAGGGGATTAACGGACAGGGGAGAGGGGCATTGGAGCAAGCGCCTGGAGGAGCGGAATGAGAGGCAAAAGGTGCCAACCGCCCTTTCTTAATGCTCAATGAAAAAGCCGGAAAGGAGACAGGGAGGTTGAACAGGTGAAAGAGAGCATAACACGGGGAATAAAAGAGAAGGCACGAGAGGCGCAAACCGCGGGCTCCCACCTTAGCTGAAAACAGGCGAAACCGTTCTAAACTTCAGGAGGGAAGAAGAAGCCGGGTACCACCGGGGAAGAAAGAAAACCTTACAACGGAAGGCTCAAGGGCGCTCAGATTCCGGCAAAATCGATGGTAATCCAGATCAAGCAGGCCGATCGTCGAGACGGGGGCAAGTGTCACCTCAATTCCCCACCGAGGATCTTGCAACACGAGACTGGACAGAAGGATCAAAAGCTTAACCTCTGACACTCCCAATCTGAGAAGGAACAATACGTCAATTGCGAACATGAAAAGTCCAGACGCCCAGATGAGGCGAGGCGGTCGCAAGCACTTGAGGAGGCGACAGAGGCAATATAATTCCTGAGGGCGGTCGCGAGCTTTGGGGGGGGGGGGGAAGTAATAGGCAGGCCATTGGCCCGCGGAAAGAAGAGAACAGGCTATGTCCGGTAGACCAAAACGTTTCTGTATCAGGAAATCTCCCAGGGGATAGCCAAGAGTCCAGTCTGAAGAGCAGGAACCATTGAGGGGCTCAGGGGGCGCGAACCAGAACTAGGCTTGAAACAGGAGGGGTACTTTCAAGGGGCACACCTCAAAAAACGTGTATGCAAAGGGTTACCTTACAAGAGAAAAACGGGGTGTGAAAAGGGGAGACAAAGGCATGATGGGGGAAGGTGTAGGAGGGAAAGCGACAGAACCGCAGGTCTGGATAGGGAAGGTCTGCCACGGACCGAAGAGCTGAGAAAGAAGTACTGGCAGCTACAACCGATGGGAAAAAGGCCTTGGGCGGGAAGAGAACGGGTATTTCATGCTGCCACACTCTGGCGGGTGAGAGGGCATGTAACTAACAGAGAACGTGCAATAAACATGTATTACACAGAAGGCAAGACAAAAAGTAATGGTGGGATGAGGTGCGAAGGAAGCAGCGCTTTCGAGGAGTCAAAAAATTAAAAAACTTCCAAAGGGCGTGCGGGCAGCCAGAGGAAAGGGAAGGACGGCGGGGGGGGGGGGGGGACGGTTAAAAGCCTAGGATCGTAGAAAGGTAAAAAGCGCACCTCGAAAAAGAGGTAAAACGGAAGCCCTCGTGAAAAGGATCCGCGAGACGGCTTGGGCCAGGAGGACAGGTCCAAGCTGATAGGGGGGGAGGTGAGATTAAGGTCACACAATCTCTGTGGCGTGTCCTTGACGGTGGCAAATTGGAGAACGAACCGGGCCATGACGGAAGCAGGAGGTCGGCCGAGAGAAGAAAAGGAAAAAAGGAGATGAAGTCTGGGGTCAAAAAGGATATGTCATCGACTCCAACAAGCCGGACGAAAGGTAGTACGCGCCTCATGTTACCGAAAAACCAAGGCAACGTACCGATCCAGACTAGGGGAGAGGAATGGGGGATAAGCTTTCAACTTTTAAGAGAGGTGAAGCCTGGCTGGGACAACAGCTACAAAACAAATGGGACTGGTCAAAAAAAGAGAGGCCCTGAGGAACTCAACACAGGGAAGAAACAGGGAAAGGGAGCCATGCCCGAAGAAGAAGAATGCCCTCAGGAGGATTAACGACCCGTCTGCAGCCGCCACTGGTCCTCTCAAAAAACAAAAAGGGGGGGGAGAAGGGTGGAAAACAAGGAAGGGAGGAGGGGGCTAACCAGTTTCATCGGGGCGGAGAGAAAAGAACTATAAAGATTTATCTTACCGAGGAGCGGTGGCCCGCCGCACCCAGGGAGATCCGACCTGGGGAGGGAGACATCCTCACGGTGAGAAAGGACCAGTTGGCAAGGGGAGGGAAGGCCACCAGGTAACGATGTCAAAGGAAATAAAGTCCAGCTCGGGGACAAACGAAAACTGTCCGTACTTCGGTCTGCGCATTTCGGAGGAACCTTCAACGGGCGCAACGACGGAGGGCTGAAGGGGGAAATGGGGGTCGCTATATACATCCATTGACGCTTCAGGTCTTCAGGGAAAAACGACGGAATCAGCAGACGGGCCTCCCGCGGACCGAGGCAGAACCTAGAGGGCAGTTGGAATTGACAAGATCACCGGAAGAGAAAAAAAAATCCTCCTGCGGATATCTGGTTGGGTGAAGGGATATGGAAACAGAATTAAAAGAGGGGGGCTGAGAGGTACCAAGGAAGGGTAGAGGCTTACCCCCCTGAAACTAAGGTCCCCAAGGGTCCGTTTTTGACATCGGATAAATGGGGAGAGTTTACTAATAATCAAAAAAACAATGGGATCACCTGAGGGGACCGCCGGGGGAAAACCCTTACTCCTTAGGTCCTGAAGAGGAAGTGGTAAAAGGTGAAGGCCGATCTGACAGGAAAGAGAATTGACTGGGGGGGGAAAACCCGTACAAAAAAAAAGGAGAAACCTGGGGACTATCTGGGCATCGCAAAGAGGCGTTATTTAGAAATGAACAGAAAGGCTGCCCGAGTGTTCAAATAACATGTCTCAACGTCGCGAGTTTGGGGGGGGGGCCCGCAAAGGAGACCTTTCAATCGGGTGACGATCTAGCATGCCCGGACCTTTTGCGAGGCAAATAAATGAGGAGCGAAGGAAGAGTCATCTCCAAAAGAGGGGTGCGTTATCTTCATCTGTAGACAAAAGGGACTTGACGGCATACCAAGAGAAGTCGAAAGAAAAAAAGAGAAAGTCAATGGAGAAACTCCCTTGCGACAAAGGTAGGTGAACTCGGCGAAAGACAAAGAAACGCGAAGCCTCATGCAGGGATGGGCGCGACGGGCGCCAGCAGTGGGGGTCTTACACCCTTAGGACGATGCCGTGGAGTCATACGAATTGGCACTAACGTAAAAATGAGGGACTACGACCGTAAAAAAAAGGGATACTTCAGGAGGGGGCAAGACCGCAGCAGGGCACAGTTCCATAAACGTCTCACAAAGGAACAACACACTTCGAACTTGTGCCAGGATCGGGGGGATAGGGGATTAGAACAAAGACGGGAGGAAGAGGCTAATCGGGGAGGAAAAAAAAAGTTGCCTCCATTGGGAAGTTGACAGCTAAGGGGGAGTGGTACAGGTCTCAAGAGGAAGGAAATTCTTCAAAGGTGGGGGAGGGGGAAGAGGACGAGGGATCTGCACTTGGTGGCATATACCGGAGTGGAGCGGAACGGCGTGGGCCCGTTCAATAAATGAGAAACGGGAGTCTCCTGGGAAAGGCGCCGCTACCGGAAGTGGGGAGCGCCAGGGCCCAGGAGCGTTCTCGTTTGCATTTATGGGTCTCGTCCAGAAGGTCACAGGGAAAAAGGGGGATTGTTAAAAAGGAAGGTGAAGAGGTACGATGTAGGATCAAAAGGGCAAAAGTCTGATCCCTCTCTTCCCGGCAAGCTAAGTATTTTAGAAAAGAGAATATACCAGGACATTTGAGAGATTTCCGGCGTTGGTGGAAGAAGGGGGGAAAGTCGTGTCCACCGGCCGAGCGGCGTGGAAAAAAAATGACGTTTGTGGGGAGCCTCGCGAGGTTGTACAGGAATAAAGGTTACGAGCTTTGGTCCGATCATGGGGGAAAGAATTGGATGAGAACAGCCGGTCAAGTAAATACGGCAAGCCCGCTTTCCGCGTTACCAGAAAGGTCAGGTCAACAAAAAGGAAGTAAAGAACATGCCGCGGAACTTGCAAAGAGACCTGAAAGTTCTGGGGAACCCCTCTCACCGCGTACAGCAAAAAGCGGCCGAGACAGATGTCATACTCGGAAATGGGGAAAACAGCCAAGAACGCGAGGAAGAAAGGGAAACTATTTCACGAAGCGGTTCGCTGTCGTGGATTGCCCGTGAAGTTGAATAGCACTACCACCAACTATCATTCACCATGATTAGGAAAGAAGAACTACATTTTAGAAACTAAAAGGTTACTTGAAAACATTAGACAGATTTGTTCAAGAGACGGCCATTGACCAAACCATCGAGATCGTCCCCTGCTTCGGGAAGAAACAGAAGCTAGAGATTAAGCTGACTCGATGCCCGACATCAGACCAACCTCAAGGGGGGGAACGGCTTTTTCCTACAATTATCGAAATTCTTGCCACCCGGTGGCAGACTGTCAGTAACGAGAGAGGAAGCGACGCCACGAACAGAAGTAAGGGGTCGCGAAAAGGCGCCAAGTTAAGACGGGAGCCTTAGCATTAGGGGGGGATACGACGGGGGTCAGACTTTTGCCAACCCACGAAGAAAACTCAACTTAGCACCGTGCGACGCAGGGGTAGCAAAGGGGGAACGTACCTTTACACGAATAAGCCCGAAAAAGAAAGTCTGTGGAAATTGCTTAAATGGAGAAACAGGGCTTTTGGAGGATCCGATGAAGCCTGCTTACCCCTTAAGGGCCGGGGAGGAACAGGTGAACTAGTTTCCAGCATTGGAAAGGAGCACTTCAGTGCCGACGTAAAAGAGATGAAGGTTCTGGATAAAACAGACGAAATCCCTTTTCAAGAGGTCAGCGCACGAACCAGATCAGCGAAGGTCTTGGGCAACCTTGTACTATACAGGAAAAACAAGGAGGGGGCGGACCTAACGTTCGGGTGGGGGTGAGAGAGGGGGAAATTTCAGTATAACGACACGGCTGTGAGAAGGAATGCCAGCATATCATCCCCGCTCGAAGGGAGGGATCGGGAATGGAGGCACGCAAGGCTAAGCGAGGCTCGACCCTTTCTCTGACTAGGAGTGGCAAAGGGTCAGGAAAGTCTTAAAGCCGACAGACCGTACTGGAATTGATCAGTCAAATACGTAGAAAAAGGACCCTAGACGTGTAGGAGCTACAAGGGAAAAACAGATCCTTGATGGATAACAGCAGCAACCTGTCCATGTTAAGAGGCGAGATCCGGAAGAAGGGGCAGCGACGAAAAAAATAACGGCTGACTCTTCCAAGATTGTGTAAAGGGCCTGCAGGGGAGGGGGGGGGCAAAGCGAAAAAAGGGAGAGGGTGCAACTGAAGAGGAGGGAAGTCAGGCTTCGGGCTGACTGACTGCAAAATACATATGGAACGGGAACCCTGAATGACCGCCCTCTATAGGCATCGATCTTCTCGGGGGTACGTGAACGTACAAAAAAGGGGGAGGAATCACCATTACTCTTGCAGTTATGAAACCTCGTCATCGGCCGTACCCTCGGACCGCGGGGCTATCAGAAAACCGCTGTCGACTTCGTCTAGTACTGTCTGGGAGATGCACGGGAGCAAAGAGCTACGACCTCAATCCGCGATGGCGTAAAAGGGGAAAGGGGATAACCCGCATGTTATGCAGGTGACCGGAAAAAAGAGGTCATCAGCTTTTGGTTCGAATCTCTCACACAACAACGTAGGAGGTAAACTATGCAACCCATGCTGCTGACCAAGGTGACCCGTTCACAGGAGACAATCAAAAAAACTGGGCCGGAGAACGGAAAAGACGCATAATATTTACTCTCAAGAAGGCAAGCTTTGACACTGCCCGGCACTCTAAAAACACAGGCCAAGAGGAACAAGAAGCGGCGGGTGCTAAGAAGGCCTTTCCAAGAGGAAAGGGGGGAGAAAAGGTTAAGTCAGACAGTCATGGGAAAAAAAGTCTTCCGGCGGAAGAACTCGTGACTCCAGAAAAAAGAGAGAAGGCAATACTACGGAAGGGCGGTTTCAAAAGGTCGTAGCGGAAACCAGGATTTCTATTTCCCTAACGCGAACCGGAAAGGACCTCCTGCAATGAATCAGTCGCAACAAAATGGAGGTACCGTCCATGGTGACAAACAGGGGACTTGGGAAAAACGAGTCAAAACAAAATCGGAGGCGACGGGGATGCCTTGAATTTCTCCCACCTACGGACAGGTCCGCGGCATGCTGAAGACTCATACAGGCGTTTCAAATTACTCCCAAGCTCTACACACATCGTGTAAACCGGAAATCACGGCCAGCGGGGAAAATCTAACTAGATCTCGGAAAGTACGTGCTCCGCTGTCAAAAAGGGCAAAAAAAGGGGCCGCCATCAACCTCCACTGAAAATGGAAGACCGGGAAGTGGAAGAGTCGAGGCGGAGCGGGTTCGTCAAAGAGAAGCCGCCATACGGAACGGAACACGTGCTGGCTGAAATAAAAAGGAACCCTCCTGGAGAGTAACCCGACTAATACTCTACGCGAGATCACACAATAATTTAACGAAAAATTGTCGTCAAGCCTGCCCGCTTAGTCCCGGCCTGGCAAAGGCAGGGATAACCTAGAAAGGTGCAAGCTTGCCCCGGTCTAGTAGGAAGGGGAAAAGCCAATCAAACATCGCCCGACAAAAGAAGGATTCGAGATCTAAATGAGCTGAAGGAAAGCTGGCCAAGAGCATAGACTGGGGGCTCAAGGCTGTAACTGGGGATCAACCGGCGGGATTCCGATCAAATCCACAGCATGCGTCAAGACCTTTTCGGAAGGGGGGCACAAGACCATTCTCCAAAATGTGAAAAGTGCTGATCGAGAAAAGCGAAATTCCGCTTTTTAAAAACACAATGCGTATTAACGTGCCTGGACGGGCTCTGACGGTGGAGAACGTGGCGGTGCAAGGGACCAAAGCGTCGAGAGGACCCAAAAAACAACCACAAAGAAAGTATAATTCTTAACCCCTCATGATCCCGCGGAGGGCCTGGGTCCGACTTTGCGGGGACCAGAGGAAAGGAGCTAAAGAGTCCACCGGGGGAAAAGATAAGACGATCACCTCCTAAAAACTTCTGAGTAGGGGAATATGTCCCTAGGTTAACAGCGCGCAGATGTCACACGCCCCCGGATTCCTCAGAGGGGAGGGGTACTATTCTGACGGTGGTGGGCAATGGAAACGTATCTTCAAAACTGATATGCGTCAAGTCAACAAGCGACAAAGAGAGGATGCCGGGAAGGTGGAGGCCAACTTTTCAGGGGAGTGACCTGGCGGTAGTGGGTTATCTCCAATCAAACGGGAAGAAGAAAAACAGAAGAGCACCGCCTTTAAAGGCATGTCATGCCACGCAGTTGGGAAGTGGAGTCAAAAAGTAACGGGGGGAGAGAGAGGTACGAGGCAGAAAGCCTCAGAAGAGCGGCGCAGTCGTGAACCAGAAAGACATCAGCGCGCTTAAAAGCGAGAAAAGGAGGCGGATGCATCCTCTACAGCGTGTCAGCACATACTGACGGTCCATGTCCAGACGGGAAAAGACTGCTCCAATGTAAGGATCGACTGCTGAGGGGGAAAAAAGAAAAAAAAGGAAGGGGAAGGACCATTCGTGAACGACTCAGTAAAGGGATGAAACAGAGAGAGGAGAAAGAGGGGGCCCACAGTCAGGGCCCAACCGAACATCACTTGACACCATGCACAAAAAACTACTCTGGCGCCCAGCGGGAGTCGACGAGAGGGTTGGTGAGCTTGGGTAGATTCCTAATCAACATGGACGTGCGTCTGGGTTGAGGTTCTGGAGGCAAAGGCCCGGGACGGGCATGGGGAAGAGAGGGAAGGGGAGTGCGGGGGTGGGGTCGGACCGCAAGGGGAAGGGGGGACAAAACGGAAGATCAAAGGGGATGGGGGGGGAGGGGGAAGGGGGTTGGCAGGCTAGTGAATTAGGCGAGGAGAGGGGGAGGGTATAGCACAAGGCCGGGGGGGGAGAGAGCGATCGGTGGGAGTAATGGAGGGGGGGTTGGCGATATGAGGGGGGGAGTGTAGAAGAGGGGGGGGGTAGGTGGTAAGGTGGGACGGAGTTTGGGGGCCAGCGCGGGGGCGTGTGGTGGGGTGGGACGTGGTTGGGGTTCTCGGAGGGAGGGGCCGGATAGAACCCATGGGTGGGGGGAAGGGGTGGCTAGGGGGGGGGGTCAGGGTGGGTATGCTGATCGGGGGGGGGGCAGGCTGAGGCTGGGGGGTAGGAGAGAGGGGGGGAATGAGCGAGTGAAGTTTTGGGCGGGGGGGGGGAGGGGGAACGATCGAGAGGGGGGGGCAACCGGTGGAGGGCGGGGGGAAGGGAGGTAGGGTTGGACAAACAGGACAATCGGTGGCACGACAGTGTGTCGGGAGGGAGAGGGACAACCTCCGAGGGCAACTAGGTGGGAGTAGGGGGAAGGACAGGAGGGGAACTGGGGGAGGCGGGGGGACTGGACGGGAGAGACTAAGCGGGGATGGAGACGCGGGGTACGTGGGCCTCGCCTAAAGAGGCGCGGGGGGGCGGGGGGAGATTAGGTGTGTCTTGTCCGCGGCCTGAGAAACTAAAAGGGGCGCCTCCAGGGGGGTCAGGGGAAAGATGTGTATGTTAAAGGTCAATGTTGCGTAGGACCGTAACTACGATGACAACACGGCACGAGAAGAACTGGTGGTTCACCTGGGAAGAGCTCCTTCTGGCCAAGGTTCGAGAGCTGAACCCCTAAGAAAGCTCAGTGCCATGCAAAGAGAAAATACCGTTCGGAACCGTAGAGGGAGATCCTTTAGCGGCCGGGTAAAGCAAACCCAAACACGGGGAAGATGAAAGAGAGAAGAAAATGGGGGCGTCCTAGTCGATTTCCCAGATGAAAAAGCCCAAGAAAGTCAGGGAGAAAGGCAAGAACGTCCCCAAGAAAAAAAAACGGCGGTCACTCGAGAAGAAGGACAACCGGAAGAGTCCTTCAGGAATAATGGGAGACCTATCCATTCTCGGGCGTTAGGTCATCAATGGGGATGCGGAAAAAAGGGCCTGGGAAAAAAAGTCACAAGAGGACGGAGGCCAAGCCAGTGTGATGGAAAGCAAGAGATGAATTAGGAAAAAAGGAAAAAAGCCTTCGTGTTTTCGTGAAAGTGAGGGCGAAGGGAGTGTATTGGGGAAAGAGTCTAGGTAACGAAGAGGCAAGGGGAACAGGAGGCGGTGAAAGGTAGCGACCAAAAGGGCATTGAGACTGGAATCAGCCCCATTGGGGAGGAAATATCTAAAAAACAGCACGTTGCTTTCTCCATGAACGCGAACGGGCACAAGGGCGAGGAGTGAAACAATTGGTGAGGAAAATCAAGAAGTGATGGAGACCGCAAAAGAGAGAGGGGAAATAAAAAATGGAGAGACCCTCGAAGAGGTGGACTGGTCGAGAAAATGAAGCTCACTCAGCCCAGATGGAGGAGGAGGGATAGCGTATTACTCTTCTATCTCCACACGGACTCGAACAGCAGCTAGAGAAAGCAAACCGCCCGAAGCATTTTCAGGTCAACTCGATGATAGTGAAGTGCTGACCAAAAGAGGGAATCCGGTCACGCTTTGAGTCATGACTACCCCTCAAGAAGGAAATGTCTGGGGAAAAGAGCAGAAAAAAGGAGAGCTTTAGCGTGTTGAGGGGAGTGCAGAGGGAGGGAGACGGCTGACGCAAACCGGTCCACAAGCCACGTAAGGAACAGCATGGACGGGCCAATGCGAGGGGGCGGGAACGAGAAGGCCGATCAAGATCGAGTGAAAGATAAAACTATCCAGTTGAAGACCAGACAAACAAAGAAAAATGGGATGGGGGGGAAAGGGGACCTAAGTAGTCCGGCAAAACTAAGGGAGAACCGTGTACGCAGTCTTTTAGTAGACCACGAACGCTCATCTCGAAAAGGGAAAGAGGGGAAGTTGAAGATTAGAGTTGAGATTGCAGTGACCCCATGCTCAACAAAAAAAAAAAAAACATTAAAGTAGGGACTAGAATAAGCGCAAAAAGCTGGAAAAAAGTGGGGAGTTTAACAGGAAGAAGCAAAGCGCTCAAGTGGATGGGGTCAGAGCGCAGGACCAGCAGTTCAAAAATTGAGATCTAGGTAGGCGCGCAGGCGAACAGAAAAGCTACGATTACTCTTGCATGTCCGTCCAGGCGTGTGAAAGGCGAGGGCAGGAAACGTGAACGAAGGAATTTGCCCGCCTGAGAACTACTACCCCGGGAAATGGTCAACCCACTATAGGACTGAAAGGAAATCAAAGGTCAGAAAATGTACGTAAGGGCACTAACATCAAAACCGAGAATCCTCGGATAGAGACGAGAGAGACTCCGGAAAGGGCGAGACCAAGAAGCAGATCCCCGAAACTGAAAAGGGAATCTAAGTCCGCAAAAAAGGGATGAAGATGATCAAAAGCAGTGGTTCTGCTTCAAGCTGGGAAGAGCGAACTTAAGACTTCAGATCGCATACTATAACTGGGGAATGGGAGACGGTGGAAAAGAAAAACGGAAAACTTGTTTAATCCTCCGGATTCAGAAAGGACTAACGGGTTAGACAGTAAAAGGGGTTCCAGTTCGGGAAAAGAGGGCGACAGGAGAAGAATCCACTTAAGAGAACGAGATCGACAGCAGAGAAGGGCCATTTTTAAGGACGGAGAGTTTGGATTAAAGTTGAAGAGCGCACCTTTGCTATAAGGAAACGGGTTGTGGGGGGAAGAAAGGCGCAAGTGAGGCGCTGTCAACCGGCTGAGGTCATGATTAAACCCTGGCACAAGAAGGATCGGTGACGCTATTTTCACGGTGAAGACATAAAGATGACCGTTCCAACGCCAGGACCGACGAGAATCGGTGAGCGAACAGAATTATCAGACTGGGGAAGCAATAAAAGAAAGGAGGCGGGGCCTACCGACGAGGAGATCCCATTTTGGGGAAAAAGGTTTGGGGGGAAAAAACTTAAAACGGTCTATTTGCACGAGTAGATCGGCTCAGGAACTGAGCGGAGGGAAAAAAGAAGCAGAACCCTTCCTCCAGTCTGGGATGCAACCGCCGCCCATTCCGACACTTGGAAAAAGGTGGACGGCAGACACGAAAAAAGGGGGAGGCTAAGTGACTCAAAAAAAATAAAAAACACGCTACAGCCCTTGTCAGGGTAGGGAAAGGTCTGGTACAGGGAAGAGAAAGAAGGGAGGGCCATGGGCCTCTAACGAATGAAAGTGCCCGGGGGAGGGGAAACTGAACAGGGAAGAAAAAAAATGGGTTGGTCCCGCGCCCATTGAGGCCAGGAACATGGAATCACTAACGGACCTTGTTCGTAGTAGGAGAGAGCAGAGGTAATTCCTCAGCATCCAGACATCTGACTGGCGGGAGCAAAAAACTGTCAGAAAAAAACACAGACGGGAATCGAAAAGAAATAAAGCCGACTCCTTTCCGAGATCGGAGGACAAACCGGGAATAACGTCGTGACGTAGCTAACGGGAAAAGTGAAACGGACCTCCTACGACATGGGGCCACGCCGCCTGGGGGCGGGGGCCAGAAAAGGTCGAAGGGGGGCTGCTAAACAAAATGCTACGAGAATTAAAAGAAGGGAAAGAGATCATCGAAACGCCCAGCTTCAGGCGCCACAGAAAGAAAAATTTTTTCCTTCTGCGTGGGGCCATAGTCGGGCAAGGAAGACCAGACGGAGGAGGGGCAGAACAAGATGCTTCTCTTGTTGCTACTGATTCTTGCGCCAGCAAACAGGGAGACGTCATCGGGCGGCGGGGCAAAAGGATGGACCCGTCATGGAAAAAAACCGGAAGAAAGGCACTCGTGTAAAAAGCAAGGGGTGTCAGTTGGCGAAAGGGGCAGGAGATTTTCCCATGTCGTAGCAGGGAGCGGCAGGGGACGGTCCCGGTAGCAGTCTATTTACAATGGCGGACTTGAATGGAGCTAGCAAAGTGACTGTCGCCGAAAGCAGGGAAAGTTGTGCAGGGGGTAAGGGAAAGGCAGGGGACAAATAAAGCGCTGCTGTTATCAAAAATGGGTTGAGGAGAAAACGGGTTCGAGGGAAAGGCTCGATCAGGTGATGCGAAAGAGGCTTGGCGGGCACGCAGAGAACGAATGATTAATTGGCCAGCACGGAAAAGACCTTCGACCTGCACCAGTTCAATCTCATTTAAAGGCGGGGGTCAGAGTAAATGCGGCCCCCTTGGAGAGTTCGGGGGGACTAAAAAACACTTGGTGTGCGATAAAAGAGCGATGGGGAAACAAAGGCAAGATAATTGCACGATCATGGGGAACCAGGCGTCGCTTGGAGAGGCAATCCTAGGGGAAGGAAATCTAGCCCCTCCCTCTGGAAGGGTCTGGACATGGACCTCATAGGGGTTGGAGTACGAAGGGCAGGAAGATTCCCGGACTCAGCCGAAAAAAATATGGCGGGAATGCAGCGACCTGTTGACATGAATGGCTAAAGAGAGAGGAGCAGCTTACCATAGCGTCAAACTAGCGCGGAAGGAGCAGAAAAGGGAAGGGGATTTAAAAAAAACAATCCACTTAACGAAGATTACGGCCAGGCGGGAGAGGAACCTCCGGCTTTTTAAGGGAACCGTGATGGCCTATCAACTAACAAAAGCAAGGCAAAGGATAAAAATCTGCCCTTTGCCCTAAGAGCGGGAGGGCGGGAAGAGGAACCCGCATTTAAGCTGGGGAAGGACTGTTGCATGGAAACAACTACACCCGCAGAAGTCCCCAGAACTCCCAGGAGAAACCACGCTTACGCGATTACTTCCCGGAGAGGACCGAATCAACCGGAAAAGGCGAGGAAATCCAGATCGAGGATCGTGACACGGGAATCCAGAAAAAGGTAAGGGAGAGGAAAACCCAGAACGCCACCATAGCGTCTGAAGGAAAAGCATGACGAAAATGAGAACGCGTGAGGGCGGGGTGGTCGCTACTTTGGGGAAGCGAAAAGGTCGCCAGCAACGGGAAAGAAAAGGTCAGACCGTGAAAAGAAAGGAGGGGAAAAACCTTCTTACGCAGGGGGGCAGGGGGTGGCAGCTGTAAAAGACGTCGGTACGAGCCTCGATCAGAACTGCAACTCGGGAGGCAGCTTTTAAAACAGAGAAACGCCAGCGAAAATTTGGGGGGATGAAAAAGGTCATAAGAAAAAAAAACTCCCCGGACGCCGGTCAATCGGGAGATTGCATAGTGGGAACATGACGGAAGCAAAGGCGTAAGCGAAAGACAATGGAGGAATTTGGTGCGGAGGTCTACCGCGGACGAAGAAACCGGGGGCAGATAAACTAATGCTGCCTACGTAACTGAACCAGGACAAAAAATTTTTTTCACCGCTTGGGAAGACAAAAAAAGGGGGGCAAGGGGGTCTGACACCCAGTTCGTGTAGGGGGGGGCTATAGGAGAGTTTAATTGAAGGGTGAAGGACGTACCCGGTTGCTGCCGGGGGAGGACAGCCAGAAGACAAGGCGACGATGAGACTCTCGGGAACGCGATCAAAATCACGACTCAGAGGAAAAGTCTCCATTAGACAGGCTCGGGGGCGGCCAGTCAGGCACTCGCCATCCGAACGAAGGGATGACTGGGGAAAACTGGAGTAGGCGGACTGGCCCCTACGGATAGTGAAGGAAGGAAGAAACCTGGATGTGATATCCGTCTCCAGGAAACGAGGCTTTCCATCATCTCGAACGCGTGGGGAAGATTAAGAAAAAGGTCGAGACACAACTTCTCTAACTCGAACTTCCAGAGGACAGAGGCAGGAAAACCTCTAACCATGTCAAGTAAAGAAATTTTCGTTCAAGGCGGAAACTGTAACATTCGTCAGGTCAAAGACGGGGCCGCGTCCGGACAAAGCGGACATTCTCCTGCAGAGGGCGGATGAAGAACTACCGTAGCGCCTCTATCTTTGCTTGGGAAAAAGGGAGGTATCCGGACCGGGGTGGGGGGGGTGGTTAACAACCCTACGAAGGGGGAAGTGGAAAACGGCGGACTAGGGTCCTCAAAATTCTACTAAAGACTTACCGCTTGGCTCGGAGTGAGAAACAAGAAAGTAGTCAAAGGCGGGGTCGTGTCGATCCTCATGTCAAAGCGAGGCTAGAATAAGGCGTCTTCCATCACTGATGCGGAGAGGGTCGGCCGCAAGCACCGGTAAGAAAATTGTGAAAAAAGGCAGCAGCATGTTGTTAAGCACAGCTCAAAAAAAAAGGAGGAGAGGGAAGAGAGGAATTAAACAAAACGGAGGAAAGGATGACCTTTCAAACGAATAAAAACAACCAAGGCCTCACCCTCCAAAAAAGACGCAGCGTATGGACGGGAGGGGTCGAGCTCCGCTTGGAAAAAAGTGCCGGAAAATCGAACGAAAGCCTCGAAGTCACCCCCTAAAAGAGGGGAGTGCTTACCGATCATTCGCCTAGGTAAAGTAGACCTAGGGGAAAAGAAAGCCGTTCAAAAAAGAAAAGGTCATCTCGTTCGCAAAAAAAAATTCTGCCGAAAATCGAAAGACCGAGAATCAGGCAGGACGAAAGGAAAGGGGCGTGTTTAATTTCCGCGGGAAAGACTTCAGGAGCCAGCCACGAGTTAGGAAAAATAAAGAATCAGCCGAGCTTCCAGCCGAATAAAACAAAAAACAAGCCGCACTGGGGGCTGTACTTGCAGGTAACAGAGGGGAGGAGGCACTCGGGCCAACACCATCTGGGGGAAGTAGATACCTGGAGGGCTCAGGGAAAGTATGACAAGGGAGAAAAAAACTTCACAAGTCTGGTGACAGGTCGCTCAGGAGGAGATAGAGAGTACCCGTCTAGACACACCAAGTCTTCAACACAAGAAAAGATACAGAGGGAGCCCGCACTACCAAAAGGTATAAAAAGCTCCAGTACGGTCTCTCTGGAGATTGGAAGGAAACAAGGGGCCGGCCATCCAAAAAGGGAAAAATCAAAATCCGGGGTGACCAAGACGAGGCAGCGACTCCTGACGCGGACTAATCGCGAGCGTGGAATCCCTGCTGGCTGGAAGACCGAAAAAAACCTAAGGGGAGGGTAGAAGAACTTAAGTGCACAAAGAAAGGAAAAACCATAGGTCGAGGTCACGAAACCTGCCTTATGGGACCGCGGGACAGGCCCCGCGCTGACAAGAACCGCGGGGGATAGGCAGGTGCAGCGGGGACCAGTTAGTCCGGGGCAAGCTAACAGCAATCAGACCGGCATGAAAGAGAACCCTCTCAGCATCGAAGCTAATACCTTGGAAGAAAGTGCAAGAGTGGGGGAAGATCAGCTGCGCACGGCTAAGGGCTGCAGCTTAAACCGGTCCTAAACAAGTGCACGGCCATCCCTTTCACATTGGGGTTCAGAACAAAAAGAAATTCCCCGATTGCTCGGCGGGAGAGAAAGGAAAACGAGGTTAAACCGCGTTGCCACCGGGCAGACCCCTCGAGCACGTGCAGGGAGCAGAGGACGGTGAGGAGGGGGGGTTGGAAACCGGCCGACGCGAGAATACCAAAGTCTAGGAAAAAAACCCGAAGATCCCGAACGTTGAAGAAGGAGGAAAACGAATGCGAGGTCCGCCTCCTCGGCTGCCGTCAGCTGGCCCCTGGGGTCATGATCGCGGGGGGAGGGAAGAGAGGCCAGAAAAAGGGTCCTTCAAATCATGGAGGACAGCACCAAAAAAAGGGCAGGAAAGGAAGGTAGCGATTGGCAGGGGGGAGGAAAAGTTCAGCCGCCGTACTTCAACGCAACTGTAAGCAGAGGGAGCTAAGAGGGTGTATGGAAAAAAAACGGTCAATTCCCAATCTGATGTCGGGAGTGGCCAAGTCAAGACGCTCCAGCATTCCCGGTCAGGGGATGGAGTCACCAGGATCCTTGCAGGGAAAAAAAGTCTTCTGATCTGAAAGGTAAAAGGACAGACGAAACCGGGGAAAGAAGCGAGGAACGCTGACGTCAGCGTCGAAGCCTGGGAACAGCATGGACGTGGTGAAATCGCGGAAGGGACTTCTCAAGAGACCTCGAGGGGGGGGTGAAAAGAGGGGAGCGCGAAAGGGGAAAACCCCTCATTCCATCATTGGAAAGTCAAAAGCAAAGCCAGAGAGGGACGCGAGAAATCCGGGCATTAAGATAACTAAGCAAACAGCTTACTGTCAAGGGGACAGCAAGAAGCGGGTGTAAAAAAAACCTATAATAAAAAACCGAGGCTGCTCGCCCAGCAAGAAGAATTTCCTTATTAGAGGTTATAGGAAAGGGAGCAAGTGCAAACGCGAAGAGAAAGCTACCAAAATAAGTAATTTACTTACCCCTCAATCGAGGATGATTACTAAAGACGGGCGGGGGAATACGCCGTACTACTTACAACGAAGGGAACTAACCGGGTAATGGAAAAAGGGTGGTCAAAGATAACTTTCTTCATAAAGATACTGTCGAGCCTACCACGTGAAAAAAATCCTGGACGAAGAAAATGATAAAAATCCTATGGCCAGGGGGTCAAACTAGAGTCAGGGTAACAACTCCGCAGGGCTAAGAACAGCTCGTCTTGTCACCTTGTAGTCCGGAAATTAAGAACCCGAACAACTTAAAATGGAGCTCAAATCTCTCACCACAGTACACTACGTCGCTTCAACAGGCCGATGACCCTCTAGAATAACCAAGGTCCCGCCGGGAGAAAGGATGAAGAGCCGAAATCGGCTCATTCTGAAAAGAAAACTCCAGGGAAGGAAGCCTGAGACCTGTACTACACAAATGATCGTTAACGGAGGGGAAGTTCAACGAATCACCGGACAGGGGGGGGGAAGGGGGAACAAGACGCAGACGTGAGCGCCAATCTTGCGGGTAAAAAAAGAAAATAAGAATGGAGGCAACAAGGGAAGGACCGTCGGGGGAGGGGGGATAGCGAATTCTGTGTAGGGTTGGGGGGAAAAGCAGCCTAACGAAACAGGCAGCGCAGGGCGGGGGAGTTGGTACCAGGCGGGGCGACCCCGAAGCAGGGGCGTGAGACCCTAGCTCACCAGTTATATCAAGGAATAGGGAGCCACACAGGATGTCGACCAGGGGAAAAAAAGCCAGCGGCTTGGGAACCTCCAAGTAAAGATGGGTCAACGTGGTGGGGATCGCATATGGAAAACTTGGGGACAAATGTATCACAGCCCTAAGAGGGAAAAAAGTTCTGGGGGGGGACCGCTCAGTGGCGTACAAAAGTCGGTGGGAGGAGACGATGAAGCACTAGCCAGAAAGATTTCGAGGAGTAGAGGGATGCATGACAAGTCATCGCCTCGAAAAAAGGGCCAGGATGCTAGGGCCGCTGTGACCCAGTTGCGAAAGACCTTGCTATGGCAACTCAGGAAAGGAAGTTCACAGGGAGTCAACAAAAGAGGGGAGCAGTCAGCGAGGTAAGAAGTCGAACCCGTCCTCCAGAGGCGAGCAAAAAAACAGAGAAGGGCAAGGAACAGTGGAATGAGCGGTGTCTTTATGTTGTGACGGGAATTGCAAGCCGCGTGGAAAGGAGGCCGAAAAATGGGGCCAAAAAGCACATTTTAGGGCAGGCATCCAGATAGTAGGAACCATCAGGAGCCGCGTCCCGCCGCAATTAAAGGGCGGGAGGGGGTGTGGAAGAGCGTGACTCTGCCAGTGGACAACAGCAGGGCAATGAGACATGGGTTGCAATCACCCCCTAGAAACGGGTACAAGTACGAGGGGAACAAGCGAAGATCAGATCCGTCACCCGCACAAAAATCAAAAGTCAAAGAAAACCGGATCGTAAGTGAAGCGACAAAATCGAGAAAAATGCCATTATCGGAGGAGCCGATAGGCGGGCAGGAAACGACAGGAGGGAGGTTCCGTAAACAATGCTCAAAAGGGATGGAGAAAGCGGACTCACACTCGGTCCGTCTCGCAAGAAAGGGGGGTACGTAGCTAGACTGAAGGGATCAAAAACAAGCCAAACGTACAAGACCCCCATCTCAGACAGTGTCGGCGATGGAGGCGCTTGAGTGGGGAAGGAAGACAATACCTGCAGTCAGACTAAAACACTTGGAAGGGGTACAATGGCAATCACACGAAGAGGAATGAGGAACTCCTCCATTATTATCTAAAAATTGTGCTGCGGGCATATTCGAAAAGTGCACCGGGCTAAGAAGAAGTGATAGGGACGACGATCAGAGACGTCGGTCCTCACCGATTCAAAAAAGGGAAGCAGATAATCAACGGTTGATAATCTCTCTCAAAAAACAACGAGTACCAGATCGCGGCATGGCTCGAGAGAGGAGAGGGGGGCCGAAGGGGGGAGGAAAATCGAGATGGGGGGGACTATCACTAGTCGAATCGTGTTAAAGGAGGACGGGGGAAAAAAAAAAAATGCAAAAAAAACCGGACACCCTTGGGGAGAACTAACACTATATCACATATATCAAACAAGGAACATACAGAGAAGGGTATAAGACAGACATATTCAGGGAGTATGATTTGGCTGACGGAAGGCGAAAGGCGAGGGCAGGATCAGCGCCACAAACGGGGGGAGGCCAGGTCCTTCGGTAAAAGAGGCGTTCAGGATGAACCTCCAGCGATAAAAAGGGGAGGGTGGAAGCGCTCGATGACAGAAACAGGCAAATGAAAAAAACTCAAATGGGTCAGACTGATCATCGGAGGACCCGATCTCGACGGGAGGAAAAGGGGAAGAGCGAGGGGGGAAGGCAAAAAGACGGGAGGCGCGTAAGCACTGGGAAATGCGAAAAAAAGAACTGGAAGAGGAACCCGCATTATCAGCGTGTTACGGATTACCAAAGAGGGACTGAAGAGCAGTCCCCATTAGGGTCACATGAACCAGAGGATGACCGGCTTAGGACGGCTTAAGAAGGACGCGCGGGACGGGCAAACCCGCCCGCAGGGCTCAGCCTTAGGGCTGAAGACCGCCCCTTTCCTGGCAAGGGTATCACATGAGGGCGTGAAGAGGATAAGGCAAAGCGGCGTGCCTGTTGATAACGTAAAAAAACTCAAGCAACACGCGAACAACTAGAAGGTTGGATGTAGGGAAATTTCCGGTGGATACATTGTCAGAGCAAGGCTGTATATGCCATAAACTACAGGACGGCTGGAGGGCACAGAATATCTCCGTAAAGGGGGGTCCCATAAGCCAGCGGGGAGGCAAAGGGAAACGTTTGACAGAAAAAGAGATCTACCTTGCGAGGTCTGGGAGCTAAAGGTGTCAGAAGAAGAGAGAAGAAACAGGAGCGGATATGGACATAGTCATCGTAAAAAACGAAGGAAAAACTCCTGCAGGGAGATAAAGGACCTCCGCTATAGGCTGGCAAGAAATCCTTTTGAACAACGTGGAGGGACTACGCTAACTTGGAAAGATGACCAGGGACGAATCGAAGGCACGACGCAGGGGCGGTCCTCGTAGGAACTGGTCATAAAAAGGGTGTCTGCTACCAATTCGACATGAGTGTGCTATCAATGGGGAAGTCGCAGGCGGGGGGGCGAACCCACTAAAGGGGGCTAAGAGACGGCTGCGAAACACTCTGGCAACCTTCAATACAAAAGGAGAAGAAGGGGACAACCCCGACGGCCAGCTTGTTACCTAAGGAGAAATCAGACTTCTCAAAGAAGAGGGAGCCGGCAAGCGGCGTCTTTGGAACCGAAAGGAAAGGAAACCGCTCGGAAGAGATGGCGTGTACAGGACCCGTGCAGGGAGGCCTTGGAGTGGTCGAAGGAGGCGGCAGTTGCAAATGCGAGTTTCGTCGAGGGGACAGGGCACCTTTCTCGCGAAGGGAATGGGGGAGATAACGAAGGATAGCCGCCGATGCTGAAGTCAAGAAACCTTGCAGGTGGGTTCGTGCGTGTTAAAATGACGTCTACCGGACGAGTGTACAGCGTGCAGGACTGCTGGAACGCATGAAGAAAAAAGGGGTATTTCGACGGTAAACAGGACTAATGGATCAAAAATGCTGAAGAACCCGATGGGCGTCCGCTTCAGCGAAGGCAGAGATGACTGGACATCAGAAGAGGAGAAGGCTAAAGGGGGACGGCTCTCGTTCCTCTGGGAAGTCAAGGCATATGGTTACGCAGGAGGATCATGGGTTACTACAACATGGGTGGAGAGGCGGCCGGAGGAGGGGGTTGCGACGCCTGGACGGGTGGGGCAAAAATAAAAAGGAACTGGGATGAATATGGCAGCAGGAGCCGTTAGAATTACATTTGACGCCTAAGCTGGGATGAGGACATGAACAGGGATGAGCGCAAGACGGTAATAAACTGAAAAAATCGCGCGTAAAGCGAAGAACAGGAAACCATGGAAAAAAATGGAGGGTCCTACATCGTATTGAGAGCCGACTACCAGCAATAGGGAAAATCGCAGGAAAAGGGAAGTAACTGGGCTAGAAACGCCAGGCCGAGATAACAAGGGAACAGGCGGACGCAAAATTCGCTCAGGAGTGATTGCCCCAAAAAAATGACTAAAAAATCAAAGAGACGGAGAAGGACCCAGCTAGGACTCCCAGCCTGGGGAATAATCAGGGAAAGGTGAAGGGAAAAAAGAGACCATTCATAGTGTTTAAGGCGGGAGGGAACAAGCTGAGAGCTGGTTCAGACCAGGGCAGGGGGAGGGGGGGACTCAGAAAACAAAAAAAGGGAAATAGAAGAGAAACCGAAAAACCTGAAGAAAAAATGCCAGGCCAAGAGGAAATAAGACGTATCTTTTTGCAAAAG
>Ga0179593_1306618_pt1 | contig 23096 bp, 34 predicted proteins | sample CZODoug2_1_08_16_FD_185931 | JGI IMG/M metagenome (GOLD analysis project Ga0179593, IMG submission 185931) | Vadose zone soil fungal communities from Angelo Coast Range Reserve, California, USA - CZODoug2_1_08_16fungal (PacBio error correction) | ecosystem: Environmental > Terrestrial > Soil >...
CGGGGTTCAAGCTAAATGGTTTGTGACTGATGCTTTGGGATGTTAACGGCGCCACGCTGCAAGTGGGCAATGTTTGTCTTGTAGAGAGAAATGGGGGGAAGCGAAGGAAGCAGGAGGGACTGAACCACGATCGGCCAGATCCAATGGGAATGGAAGTTTAGGGCCACGGAAAGAATCCCAGGTAAAAAACGTTTCCCGCCAGCCGAATAGGACCAATTCGGTGGGATCTATCCGTAATCTTGAAAGTTTCGGACCCATTTACTCACAGATACGCTGACGGAGGAAGACGGGGAACTAATTGAGGCACGGTAAAGCATACGTGGGTATGACCGTGGTTGAAACGAAGGAACATTAGAGAGGATCAAAAATTTCCAGGTCCCGCGCGACTTACGGAGGGAGCAAAACATTAAGATCGGTCTCGATCCCCAGAAGAGGGAAAAACGGGCAATACAAGCGGACCGGGTCCTCCGAGAGCTTCTGGGAGATCGTGATCTTGCAGCTTTACGAGGGAGGGGTGGGGGACCCGGGCCAGGGAGGATTTCGTCACTTAAACGGCAGGACCGAATCCATAAAATGCAATTATTTAGTTGGGAAACTTTAAAAAAAATCGAGGTTTCTACGCACAGAAACCGTAGGGGGTGGTCCAAATTGGAGGAGTGGGGGTGAAGCCAGGAAGTCTACAACGAGGTAAAAAAATCGGTGGGCAAAGAAGGTGTGTCGGCGTCTGGAAGGAAATAGGAATAAAGGCCCTGCGTTCTCATGGGGTGTGCAGCTTTTCAAGAGAGAAAACAATGGAAGGGACAAAAAGGGTCCGTTGAATGAAGCAGGGGGTCAGAGTCCGGACAACCTGCTGCTTGCGATAAACGGGGAATTATTGCTGCCCTCAAACACCGAACAAGGGAGAAAGAAATCCAAAAACGTTCCAGACTGTTTTGTGAGACGACAGATAGGATTTTCCCTGCGAATAGGGATTTAACGCGACGGTCAGGCTTGAGTTATGGTGGTTGCCGGGTTGAGAAGGGGAGGCAAAGGAAAAGGGCGTTCAGCGGAACGCTAGTGTCCCGTGTGGGCAGGAGCCGGAGACCCAGCGGTGCCCTTCGTTTCGGTAAAATGGAGGGGGGACCAAAGATTCCACAGAGTCCCTCAAGGAAACCAAGGGAGGCAATAAAGTAACTAGGGGTTGAACTGGGGCCGGTTTGCAAAGCAACTCAAGCGTGCCCTGTCTCAAGTGGGAAAGGAGAGCAATACGTGGAAGTGGATATAGGAGTAAATTTGAATCCAGGAACGGGTCGGCTCCTTGCGCACGGAGGGTGAAGAGTAGCATTCCGAGGAACTCCAATCAAAACTCCTACGGAGGCAAAAGGGAAAACAAATCCGTGAACAAGGTTCTTGGAGACATACCTAGGGCTCAAATAGAAACTGAAAGCAAAAAGCGACAATCGCCTTGTCAAAGGGGGGAAGGGAACAAGAAGAAGCAAAATATGGATTATTCGAATCGCTTGCTAAACAGAGCAAAACAGTACGGAGAAAAGGGGGGAGAAGGAACGAAGCTACAGGATTCATGCAGGAAGCATTCACACCTTTTGAAACAGAGCAAATCCAAAGGTCGTAGCCTCAACCTCAAGCGCCCGCACAAAAAACATCTGAGGGTAATGACATCTGTATCGTCCATCCTTTGGGGGGGAAACGAACGAACTCCCAGAAGAGACCGAGAAAAGACTATGCACGACGGAGAAAAAACAGTGATGGGTAGGAGGAAGGTCCTAACGGCTCGGATAAAAGGTTCCATTGGCGCGAAATACTGTGTCAGGGGGGGGGAAAAGGGAACTTGCCGGATAGATCAAACCTGAGGAGAGGAAGAGATCCGGAAACAGCCGGTCAAACTGCACATTCCAGGTTTTCGTCGAAAGAGGGAGCCTACTAACCGTGTAGTATTCAGCATCAATAGAAGAGGACCTGGGCCAGGGGAAAAACAATCGTAATCCACAGAAAAAAAATGAAGAGGTCGGCGCTCGGTTATAGACCACCTCAGTATGGGGGAAAGTCATGAAAAAAGAAGTGTCGGTTTCGCATCGCGGATGGTGCGGGGGGGAAGGAAAGGCGAAGTGAGGCGTACTCAATGTAGAGAAAAAGCGACAGTAAACGCCGTATCAGAACGAGGCAGAAAGCGCTCATTAAGAGAAAGGGAAAAACCCTCCTCCTACTCAGTTCGAAGCAGGAGAGGGCGAAAAGAGACATACGGTCCTGGGGGCTAGCGACTGGTTTTAAAAAGCGGTAGACAAAAGGTGTTGTTTGCTAGGTGACGATGTGGTAGAAGGTGTCGTCGCTAGCCTCGAAAGGAAGAGGTGCGGAGTAGTCTTCTGGGATTGAAGAGAAAGAAAAAACGCGAGAAAGTGTTTGGAGCCGGTTACGAGAAGGGTAAGCCAACGATTTCGCGGCACAGGGAAAAAGGTGAAAAAAATGGCATCTCAGGTTGAGCTGTGCAAAAAAGGGGAAACCCGGACACTCAAGATTCGCGTAAAACTTCCTTGTGGTGAGTATCCTTTGACACACAGTCTGGCCAACACAGGGTCCCGAACAGGAGGGCAAAAAGGCAGGAGGAAAAAAGGCTCAGCAGCAGTGACCCGTAGCTTCAAAGCAGAAAAGAGCACACATGAGACGCAGGGAAACCGAGACGAAAAAGTGAACGGCGAGGGAAAAAAAGAAGTTCTCGAACGCACGATCGTCGTCTAACCAACTGCGGGAAGAAAAGGGAGAACAGCGGAAAGGTGGTGGGGCTCTCTCAGTAATCACGTGCAAGCACAGTGTGCAGTCAGTGAAACCGTATGCATCGAGCAAGAAAACTTCCTGTCAATGGTGGAAAAAGGTGATACGAGTTACAGAAAAATTCCGGGAACAGGGCTTTTCGTATTGCCTCGTACAAACCGAAACAAAACCGTTTGAAGACCTCAGTTTAGCAACGGCCACTGGAAAACAAAGCGGGAAACTGGAGAAAGAACATACGTGGGCACGTAAAAAAAACACTTCACTATCCCTAAAGCATTTCTTTGGAGGGAGCGGCGAGGGGCGATTTGACAGGTAGAATGTACCGACTGTCAAAAAACAATAATCAGCGAGCGCAAAAGAGGACTAAATCGAGAAGAAAAGCACAGGGAGGGTACGGGCAGTGGGTGTGAAGGGGTTCGGTCAAGGGGGGGAGGGTGTGGAGCGGAAACTGATATTTGGAGCTCCTGTTTATCCAGCAGAAGGAGCCGCGCAAGCCGAGGGATCGCGAACTTAAGCGGAACAAAACAAGAAAGAATAACCTATGACAACGTTTAATGTACTCAATTAAGGCGGCTGCACGAAAGCATTCCTCTTGCTACAGTAGAGTATGATGCGGAAACGAAGTACAGGGGAAGCAGAGACCACCTTTCTTAGAAGTCGATGCTAATAAAGAAGCAATTGGGAAAAATGGGAAAGTGGACTGAAAAAAGTAATTGGGTGATGGGTTCAGAGGTGGTTCTGACGAGAGGAATGGGATGACTCTTTCCTCTTGCGGGACGCTAGACACTGAAAGAAGTCTTAAAGTAAGAAGCACTCCAGAAAAATACTACCTCGTGAGTGACCCATCTCAGAGAAGAACAAAACGGAGAGGGGGGTGAATCAGTGTCCGCAATCTTGTAGGGGGGTGATGGCTTGGAGCAGGAAGCTGCGCATTTTAACTGGTTGGGAGGGGGGAGCTAGGAAAGACGAAGAAGAGCAAGAACGGATACTACGTCAAACCTCGGGAACTACAAGGGGAAGGTAGTGGGACACCACAGTTCCATTAAAGGGGAAAGAGAAACCGTGAAGTCCGCAGCCAAGACCAAGGAATTCGTTGGGGGTTATCTGTCTTCAATCAATGATGAGGATGGAGGGGAACGACCATAAAGAGCGCACTTGCGTCGGTGAAGAATCTGCTCACAAGGGGACCGAACTTGTGGGTGTGAACCATTCTGACTGAAAGGGGGGAACCATAAAGGAAGCCTCCAGAGTGCATGGGTCGCCTTCTTGGAAACGAGGAAATGAATATCGGGCCGGTGGGGGTTAGGAAAAAAGAAAGAGTGGGACACTTTCATAAAAACGGACCCAAAATTTGGCCTACACTCGATCGGAAAAAGGTGCAGAAGGGAGGGTCTTGCAAGAAGCGAGAAGGGTTGTGACCGTTGTAAAACAAAAAACAGTGAGCAACTTCCTCGGGCAATCCCGACCCCGCGTTAATGGGATTGGGATTTTGACGTGAACCGTAGTGTCAAGCGGAAAAAAAAAAAGGAGATGGAGGGGGGGGAAAAGGGATGTCTTTGTGACGGGAACGTAGAGACAAGAGCACATCTGGGACGAGAAAGGTGGAACGCGGATGAGAAAGAAGGGTATACCTTCTTTTGACTCTGGAATGGGGCACAAACTTTCAAGGAGAGGAAACCATGAAAAAGGGCCCCTCCTTTCTTAGGAAAAACGACTGGCACGACTCCAAAACTCGGCTTGAACAGAAAGCATGGTAATTCATGGGCGAAAAAAAAACACAAAGCGACGAGGTGGGGGTCAATACTGGGGAGCTGAAAAAAAAATAAGGAGGGCAAGGGAGAATCGATGGTACCCGGGGCGACGGTCACAGGAGGGGGAGAGACGATGGTTGCCTGAACGTCTTCAGGGTGGGCGTTAGACGGGGACGCATAAAAAGGGAAGTGGTTAGAGAGCCGTCCCTAAAGGACTGGAAAAAGCAGTGGGCGGACCTTTTGGCTTTGGACAAAGATTTTCAAAAAGGAATCACAGACAGGAAGCCAAGGACATAATCCATCAGAGCCTGGTGAACTGGTCCTTTGCAAACGCACGAGCACTCGTGCCTAATGCTGCAAAGTGTAAAGGAGATGCAACACAGTTTAGAAAAATGGGGCTTCTTGGAAGACACGGGTACTTCTCTAGAGTCAGGGGGGTGAAATGAGAGCCTATAAATAGCAAGAAAGAATCAAAATCGCCCCCAAAGAGTTCAGATGAGGGGAGAAGCGAGAACACGTCTTCTCATAAAACAACTTCCGAACAATGAGAAACAGGGGTATACAAATGGGAAGTGAAGCAACGCAGCAAATGAAATATAAACGTCGTCGTAGAGAATCACTGCGAAAGTAGTGGATCGTTCCCTTACTAGAGACACAATTTCGGGGGAAAAGAGAAAACGGCGCTTAAGCTACAATTCATTACATCTGGGAAAGAAGAAGAAGAAAGAAGAAAAAAGAAAGAAACGATGTCCAAAAAAAAATCTTCGGGTATAGGAACTATGACATAAGGGATCTACAGGAAGGTGGCTCAAAAACCATCAAGCGAAGACAAATACTTTTGTGAAAAACCGGGCTAGACTCGCGAGGGAAGAGTATCCTAAGGCTCGGAGAAGGTGAGGTTAGAGGAAAAGACTGCATGAGCGGAGAATGAGGGGCAAGGAGAGAGACACACAACAACGATGAGGAGAGGTAAGGGAAGACGTTTCAATGACACCGGCATAAATGGGGTTTCTCTAAAACAACTAAGAGGGGCCTTAGGATGAAAAAAGAAAGGGAATCCCTTGGCTGAAGGTAGTCTCAGTAGGGAGAAGGTGCCTGCAAACTGTGGGGCGTGCATAACAAGGATAAAAACTGCGAAGCTTCAGAACCCAAAGTTAGGGAGCGCGCGGAGTGTTGTTGCGAAGGAAAAGAGGGGACGATTTTCTCGGCTTGGGGGATGACTGTAATGCATGACATAAAAGACTTCTCCTGTGGCCCGGGGGAGTATAATGGTCGTACCAGCCCTCCGCGAGGAAAGAGAAGAAAAGATCAACGTTCAAGAAGAGGTTAAAACGTTCAAACGTAATTTTATGGTTGGCGGTAATGGGAACGGGAAAAAGAAGAAGGGGGGAGAGCGCCTACTCAACTATTAAGTGAATGGCGTGGGAGGGAGGATTTAATCTGCTACTCTGCCAAAAGAGAGCGCGTGTGACAAAGGGTTAAAACGGGGGGGAAGAAAAAGGGGAAGAAATGGAAAGAGGACTGCACTTTTGAAAGACTTGTCACGACTAAGGTGCGGGGGAAAAAGAAAAACAGTTCACCAACTAGCTTCTATGAAGAGGTAGCTTCAGGGTTTTGTCTGATCAAGGGGGGGGGGGAAAACATTGGGGAAAAGGCACAGTTACCGCCACGCAGGACGTTCCAGAGGCGACGGGATAAGGGAAAAACCTTGCCCATCACCTCTCGAGGCAAAGCCTCCGAGGAACCACCTAAAATCAAGGACTTCTCTTAAAAAGAGGAGAAAAAAGGGAAAGGCTCTGTAGAAAGCTGGGAAGAGTGGTTGAGGAAAGGGGGGGGGGTAGGCGTGATTTGTCACTCAGAAAGTGATGCTAACAGCAGGAGGGTACTCAGAGTGCCCAGGATGAACAGAGCAGCATACGAAGCTGGCAAAGTGTAAACTGGGGGAATATGATGAACAAGGCATCAAAAGCAAGAAACAGCGGGCCGGGGAAGAGGGAATACAGACGACACAACGGACCAAAAAAGGACGGGAGCACGCACATTGGATCAACAGATTTTAAGAAATCACATTTGCAGGAGCGAGCGGGAAAGTGTGAAAGGAAAAGCCCACCTTAGGGCAGTGGGGAGGGGTGGAAAGGAGAGATTTGAGGTGAACGAAAAACGCGAAGGGACGGTAAAAGACAGCTAATACAGGAGACTTCGGCTGCAAACAGAATTACAAGGGGGGAGCGGTAGACAATTGGAAGTTCGGGGGAGAGGAAGGGGAAGTGTAAAGCAGCTTTTAGAATCCAAATGGAGCAAAGGACGGAAAAGGGGAGTCATTAAGGATGGTTACAAAAAGTCCAAGCCATCGATTAAAAGAAAAGGTGGAATAAGGGGGAAGGGGAGGTGGGCTGCACAACTAGACTTGCTCTGTATCAGGTTTCAAACGGACGTTATAAGAGGAAACACCACAGAGGAAAAGGAAGCTCGCTGGTGGAATTAATCAAAGCGAAATGTCAATGGTCTGATGGGGAGGGGGGGAACATATTCCAATTGTGAAGGGGTCGTGGTTCTGAGAGGTCAGGTAAAGCTCTCTTTCCGCGGCTTGAGGGGAAGATAGAAAAAAAGACACGGAAAAATGAAGAGCTTTCTAAGGGAAAATCAAATAAGGGAGAAAAAAGTAGCGAGCTTGCAAAAGATTCTCTAAAAAACGGGAGGGAAAAAAAAGAGTGAAGAATTTAGGGGGGAAGTTTTTACCGGCGGGGATGAAGACTTCCACGCGCTGCATTTTCAATTTGGGTCAAGGGGGGAAGAGGCCAACGGAGAAAGTGAGTTGAAACGAATCCACTTGTGAATTATTAAAACAAGGAAAAAGCCCAATGGAACGCAAGCTGACAAAGGTCAAGAAAGCAGAGGAAGAAAGGACCGTGCACTGTGGTTCTAGCAGGTGTTCGTAATTTTGCAGGGACGAGGCCAAAGAGGGATGCTAGGGAAGCGCACGGACGTTACAACAGGTTCCAAACGGACGAGGGGAAAGAACTCTTGACAAAGGGAACTCATTACAGCGGGGCCAGGCAAACGGGACTTCAGGAAGGGAAAAAAAGGATTACGAAATATCGGTCTTCTACCCCAAAGCAGTTGGTACGAGGCAGGGACACAAACCCGACCTTGTCCGACAACGAGGTCGATTTCAAGGGCGTGATCTTGGAAAGAAGGAGAGGGAGATGTGTCCGTTTCCACAGCGGGAATTACGGCCACGGCATAACGAAGAATCCACCCCAATCCCTTCTTTGGGGGGGGGTTGAACCGGGGGTAGGTGGTGGACGCACGGGGGGGTAAAAAGGGAATCATTGGTAATGAGCCTGGGTATACAAGTGAGATTCAAAGGGGGAAAACTCAAGTAACGCGAGTCAAATTTTCGCGGGCATTGGGAACGTTCATAAGCTAGCACAGAGGGAAAAGGGCCATAAAGTCAAGCGAGAAGGCATCCGGGTGAAGAGAGAGAAACGTTGCGGCTGTAGATCAGCACTTATTCTGGAGCGAAAAAAGAACACGGGGGGAAGAGGTTAGAAATCGTCAAGGAGGGAAACTTGGTTTCGAAAAAGCATTGCAGGTAACGATAGAGGGGGGTAAACGCTAAGTTAAATTGCAGAGGAGTGAAAGGGAAGGTTGCCGAGCGGAGTGGATCGGGTACGCAGGGTGACGATAGGAAATGACGGAGCCGGTCGAAAGGTCCTTAAAAAAAGGTGGAGGAAACTGTTTAGGGGGGGGGGTGGCCAAAAGAATGTGGGGGGACCAAGTGAAAATCACTTAAAGGACACAAGGGAGGAACAACGAAGTCAGGGGGACATGTTCCCTTTTGACCACAACGCGACGAGGGTGGACGGACTTCAAAGGAAACTGCAATGAATAGTGGCATTCAAGAAAATCCACGGGGACTGGGAGAAGGAAACGTGTCAAGTGAAAAAAGAACAGGGGGAGGGGGGGAAGGGAAGAGCACCTTGACAATCCAGGCCAGACAAAAAAAACCAGGCCAAATGAGTTAACGCGGGATCAGGAGTGAACTTTCCAAAGAAGCAGGAACAAGTAAAGAAAAAAAAGAAAAATAGCCTTTTGTAGAACCTGCCAAAAAAGGAAAAAAGGAGAACGAATAACTTAACTTGTCTCCTTTTCGAAGAAGTGCGCACCTGAAGGAAAAGGGCTTGGGAGGGAACTCACGGTAGACGAAAGGACGAAGTTCGGCGAAGCTACACTTCTTGTCAAATGAAATGCAGTAAGACAGTTAAACAAGCCGCAAAAAAGTCAAAAAAACTCCGACCGTACCAAAAAAAGAATTTTGATACATTGGAAAAAACAGCCTGCGGGTATAAAAAGCCGTGGGGGGAAAAGAAAAAGAAAGAGCACAGAATAAGTCCGTATTGTCTCAAAAACCATAAAGAAAAGGGAATGACTTGATGCTGAAATCCGACTTCGCAGCGAGTTCGTTGGGGGAAGGGGAGAAAATGGGATGGCTTTAACGGATGTTCCGGATCAAACTCAAACACAATCAGGAAATGAAAATAAAGGGTAGGATTGAAAGAAGGTAAGGGAACACTTCAAAGAGGGTGTTAGAAAAAAAACCGAAAGAGGGGAAGTCGAATGGGGAAGGGACTTGAGAAAAAGCAAAGGGCAAGGTTCTGCAAAGTCGTACGACGGAATAATCGCCCCTGGAGAGAGTATCGTTCGAGGTCCCCCAAAAAAAGAGAGGAAGCAAATATTCGTCATACACCGAATAGTTAAGGGCGCGAGCGGAGTTGAGGGAGCCTGGGGGGGTGGGAAATAACTGGTTAACATTAAGGAGGAAAAGATCACGGTAGCTTCTCTATTACGCCATCCTTGCGGCTAAGGAGAAACGCCATAATTCGAGGCAACGAACGGAAGTTGTCAAAGAAACTTTTAGCATGAGGGTGCTTATCCAAGTAGGGGGGCGGGGGGGGTGCGGTAAGGCGCCTTTGAGAATGTGACCGCTATGAACTAAATGAGGCGGGGGGGAAAGCGCGTGGAGGGCTGGGTATGAAAGGCTAGATCGACAAGGGTGGAGACAATACTGGAAATGTAATATGGTCCGGATTGGAGAAAAAAACCCCTTAACCCCAACCCGCATGCAGGAAGGGTGTACAGGAACTCTGTTATCTTGAACAATTACCCAACTTATAGGAGTATCGTATTTGAGGTGGCAGGTGGGGTGTGATATCTTTGGGGGCAAATATTTGAAGCCAAGTAACCCACTGCCAGTCAACCAAACTCTGGGCACCTAAAACCATGACCACTTATAGGAAAGAGGTCCACAAATCCAACCGAAGAGTCACAAGAAACAGAAAATGCAAAGCCTGTGGGAACTCCTCAGGTAACGTCTCAACGCACGAGAGTAGGGAACAGTCTGTAAAGAGGGAAAAAAAAAAAAGGGAGGACAGCTGCTCTGTTTTGGAGTGGGGACAAGGGAATACATGATTAATTAATACAAAAAAAAGTCGGAGCTCGTCTGGGCAAGATCAGAGGGGGAAGAAAGAAAGATGCTTGCCCTTTCCAAAAAGGATGATACGGAAAATGCCTCTAACTCAAGCAGTGTCAAATTCCTCTAAAAAAAAAAGTTCTCCAACCAACTATTGGACATCAAAGGGGGGAAAGAAAATGGAGTCACAAGATGACTGTAAAGGCCGTGGGTCACGAGGGTAAAACCGAGGGAGAAGGAAAAAATTAATATCTTGTCTTGCTTGGGAGGGGCGCGATTTTGCGTGGTTAAGTTCCGCTCAAGGACGCAAAAAAGTAGAGAGAAAGGCAGGACAAGAAGAAAGAACTTCAGCGCAATAGCAGGGAAGGGACAAGGGGGGGTTAACGTTTTGGATGGAAAGGGGGGGATGGGTTCTCAAGGGGGCACGGGGATAAATCCAATGGCGCCGCTCCAAAAATCTGGAGACGCGCGAAGGAGGAGGAAACAGGTCCAACTGGAAAAATATGGGAGTTGGACCTTTGCCGCGGGTAAAAACAGGAACCTAAAACATCTGCGCATCGGAGGATGTCGGTAAAGCGAAGGATTAAATGACTTGAAGAAAAGATGAACCCACGAAGGCGGAGTCGAGTAAGGGGGAGGGGCTGGAGCATCTCCGATAACTAGTGGGCTGAGGGTGAGAAAATACAAATTGGGGTTTCCATCTGTGGTCGAATGACAGGAGGGATGCTCTTTACGAAAGAGTCAGCAAAAGACAACATGTTAAGGAAGCGGGAAGAAAAGAACTCCAGGAAGCCAGTTAAAAATCCAAGTACCATCTCGAGACCAAACCCGAATATATGGTGAGTTGAAATCGAGTAATTTGAGGAGGTGGAGAAAGGGAGTGTGATTGGCGCCACGCTCAGGGTGTCTCGGGGGGGGAGAGGAAAGGGGAGCTTCAAATCAATAAGGACTATCGTCAGAAAACGTGACCATAAGTTTAGGGTTGGGGGAAAAAAGGAAGGAAATTTAGGCATCACACGGAATTAATTCCAAACAATAAGCTGATAAAAGAAGAGGGGGGGAAAAGCTTCTCATCGTATAAACCTACATGAAATCATAATAGTTCGGGTAAACGGTGTTCAGCAGGAAGGAGGAGTGCGGAAAAATTCAAAAAGCCTATTGGTCATCGGAGGAAGTGACCTAACGAAAAGAACCATTGCGGGGGGAGGCACTCTCGGGAAAAGGGAATCTGCCGGAAAGAGGGAAGGAGATCCACACGAATTTTATACAAGGAACAGGGAAAAATGGACTGCCCTCAGGACGGGAGGAGGACGTGGGGAATATGCAAAAAGGTCAGAGGTAAGGGGGACGTGGTGAAACGAGGATGGAGTCAAAAATAGACGAAAAGAAGAAGGAAAGCCGCTGCTGGGAGTGGAAGGGAAAAAGGGGGAAAGGGGGTTTCTACGCGACACTAGGGGGGGTGGAAATGTCTGGTGTGAAGGTAAGGGGGAATTAATCAAACCGTGCGGAACGGAGGGGGGGGGCTCGCACGGTCGAGTCTGGAACATAGGGGACGCATTGGGGAAAGGGAAGGGTGGTCAAGGCGGTTCATCTCGTGATACCTCAAAGCCAAGCCTCCCGGCATAGAAAAAGGGGAAACGATGATAGGCACAAGACTGAGGCTTCGTTCGCAACATCAATGGTAAGACTTGAGATTGACAGAGAAACCAAACGTTCGAATCTCCACGGGGGTTTTTCGCGGAAAAGACGAAAAGTCATCAAATCTCTTTGAAAACGCGACGAGTTCAGGCTTGGAAAATGGGGGAAGGTGAAACGCGGCGGGCCAGGGCGTCTAAAAACACCTTAAAAAAGAGTCCAGGGGTGAAGGCCGTCGCAGCCCGGAAGGTTGCAAAACAAAAGGTTGGAGGAAAGGGGGGGATGGTGGCACAAGATTGGTTCCCAGGATAAATCCACAGGAAGGACCAGGGGATATTAAGAAATCAGAAAGGGCTGGGAAAGGGGGAAAAGAAAAAATACGAGCGTGCCTGAGTAGTGAGTCCTGCAGCTTAAATCGTGGAGTGATGCCATGTACAGGAAAAAGTTGGGGGAAATTCTGAGGGAGGGAGTGTGTGAAGGACTGAGGACAATCCAAAAAAAAGCCCAGAAAGAAGGGTTGAAAAGAGAGCCGGCTGCAGGGGGGGGCAGCGCGAACAAGCGGGAGACAACTAAGGAAAAGCAAAAACAACAATCGAACAAGTACATTGGAAGAAAAAGCATAGAACGCGCTGCCCCAAACAAAGAAAGGAGTAAACGTGCAGGTTCGAGCGCTGCTACCGACGGGGCTTGCCCTTAAAACTCGGACACCAAATTGGAGCTAGAGCCCGTTCAAAGAGAGGAAAGCATGACACGCTCAGCAGAAAGCAAATGTAAAAAAAGATCAGGAAAAAGAAAGCAGACGAAGACCGACTCTTGGGGGGGAACGGACATACCATCAGGTAAGAAGGTTCAAGTCACGACCAGAGAAGGAAAGCCTTACTATTGCGCCAGTGGCGCAGTCAAACCTGGGATGCTGATCAGGAAACATCTGAGAGAAGGGGATGTGGGGCATTAGAAAAAAAGGTTAAGACTTGAACATCGTGGAAAAAAGAACAGAGAAAAAACAAGGGGGGGGGAGATATAGACTTGCGGCGGTGAAACACTGGGTATTTTGGAATCCGAACGGGGAAAGAGAATTTCGTGAATAGAGGCCTTAAAGGATCAAGAGGGGGAAAGAGACGAAATGAAAACGAACGAGGTCGTGAGCACCGTGGCGATATAACGCAGATGAAAACGTACATACACACGAAAGTTTCGGTGGAAGCGAGGGGGAAGGGCCGAGCTGACGGGGATGTGAGGAAGTCGGCGACGGTAATGAAGGACCGAGAGGAACAGCAGGTAATAGGCCTTATTCTCGGGGACGTCGCTAGCGAGTAAAACAAACGATAGATCGAAAGGGGGGAGGGAGGGAAAAGATTCAGCATGCAGAGTCGCGCTGGCGCGCTGCTGTTAGAAGAGTGGGGAAGGGAAGTTGGTTGGAGGAGTTACGTCGGGGGAGGGTGGACAGTTCGAATAGAAGGAACTGGTGGACTGGTAGTGAGTACTGGCCTTGGGGGGGAAAGCAAGGCATCTACGGCAAAATCTGTACAAATGAGAACGCCCATTGAGGAGGTTAAAAAAATGCCCGAAGTTAAATGAAGGGAAAGGGAAGAACTGCGGCAATCTGCTGAAAGCTGACCGGTAGGACAATTTCAACAACCAGGGAGAGAGGGATAAATTCCTAACGAACTGGTTGGAGGGGATGAGGGTGGGGGATTGGGTGTTGGGGGACAAAAAATCCACGGTTCACAAGAGGAAAAGTACCATTGACGGCTCAGGCAAAAGGGGGCACCCTTACGTCAAACGGCGGCTGAACGCGCAGGAAAAAGAGGAACGGACAAAAAACGCTCAGAACTTGGAAGCGTAAAAAAGTAGAACTCAAGATCAGAAGGGGATAAGGAACAAGTCCGGGAGTGGGATTAAAAACCGCGGAGAAAAAGGTTTTGGCGATCATAGTGAGGTCTAAACCAGCAGCTTGTCTAGGAAAATCAAAATAGACAACTGCAGGCAGGCACACTGGGTAGGAAGGAAAACAGCTTCAAATGTCCGAAAATGGCTTATAAGAGGGAAATAAGAACAAGACAAGCGCTCCCCACCGAGGGTGACACCAAGATGTGAGCAAGGAACCTTTAGGTCAAAAGCATTAAAGGGAAAGAGAGGGGTAGCTGACGGTAAAGTCAAAAATTATCTAATAAGATTGGGGCAGGGCTTGACGCGGAGGGGAAAAAAGGGGAAAATCCCAAAAGAGTGAAAGTCACCTACTCAGAGGGGAAATCGATAGAAGAGAATTCCAAAAGCAATATGAGAGAGGACTGGATGGTTTAGGGTGGTCTGGGATTTGGAAAAGAGAAAAACGTATTACTTGCAATCTGGTTGGGTGCTAAACTTACCAAAAAAGCTATTTGAAACTAACTATGGATCACACCGTAGGTCTAGTGGCATAGTAGGATGTGTAAGCAAGTACGGCGGCTAACGAAGAGACGATTGAGGTCTCGTCTATTACGAGGCTTGAAGAGCCAAAAACACAAAAAAAGATGCTACGGAGGATGGAGTGGAGCACACACGACCAGAAATCTTGCAACTGTAAACGCAGGAATGGGGGGAGGGAATCCCAAAACACAAAACGTGTTTCTGAACGGGAATCGGCTATTCCCGTCAATACGGAGAAGGACAGTTAAAAATGAAGAGCGTGGTGCAAAGCGACGCGACCAGAAAAAATCAGGATCGATGGAAACCAGAGGGACTCTCACCAACAAAAGGGGGAGGTTTAAAGATAGAGGAGAGGAGCAGAGGGGAAGGTTATGTTCTGAGGGGCTTCTTTGCAGCGCCCAAAAGCTCGGCATTGAAGTTGTTCTTAGGGGGAAAGACAGATTAAGGAAACTAGATAAAAAGAACAAAACGATTTACCAATATTATTGGCAAGACCCTGAATCACTGAGGGGGCAGGGGAAAGGAATTCAAGACAGCAGAGCTTCCCGTTCACGTGGGGGGGAATCTTCTTGAAAGTAATAATCTTTCGGACGACATGACGGAACACAAAGCGGACGGGCATCGGCGAGACTGAAAACAGGTTAAAAGCACTCTTGTCCAAGGGCTGCCTTGGACGGGTGAACGCAAGAGCAGAGACTCCAGGAGGCAACTGCTCAAGGAAGAAACGCTTCCTTAAAGGAGAGGCCATCACACGAAACGTTATGGAACAAGGGGCAAAACAAGTAACCCGGGTAAACAGATGAGGAGGGGGAGAAGAATCGTGATGATGGGGCCGTCCTTCACTGGAGTTGTGAAACGGTTGCAACAAAAGGCGAGGGCTGAAAAAGCAAATCGCCTAATCCAAAAAAAAGAATGCTTTAATGGTAGGGAAGGGGTGAACTTTGCCGAAGGTTCTACCGAAAAAACTGGGGGTAAAGTGGGGAGAAGGGACTTCCAGGTGGCCAGGGGTTCCACACGTGGTTGAAACAGGGGGGGCGGCCTTGCAGTCGAGGAATAAGAGAATAAAAAGGGAGCGGCATGGAGAGGACAACAAGGGAAAGGGCAAGAAAATGATGGCTGCGATTCATCCAAGTGTGACAAGAAGTCAAAAGGCAAAAACCTGAGTCAGGGAGACATCCAATAAGGAGGAAGTAGAAAACAGAGGAAAAAGGAAGACGTTGAGGAATCTTCACGAGGTACAAGGGTGACGCGAATCGTGCTTGTCACGAAAAGACTTGTTTAACCGAGCGAGGCAAAGAAGGACGTGTTGCCAGGACCGTCGAAGGGGACAATATAAAAATCATAAAAACAAAAAAACAAAACAAAGAAAAAGAAGAAAAAAAAAACAAAAAAAAAAACCCAAAAACTAGAAAACCAACAAACAGACAACAAAAAAAAGACAGGCAACCCGTATGAAGCAGGGGGTCCGCTTTTTTCCATAAGCAGGGAAGGGGTCAATAGGGGCTTAAGTGCTTTGGAAGCAAATAATTAAAAGATTAATTAAAAGGGAGTAGCTAACGTATCAGCCTCTGAATGGTTAAGTAAAACTTTGGCAATCAACGAGAAAGATCGTCATAAAGTCGGTCAATTCACCTGAAACTACGCAGGGGCAGTGATTTCTCCTGAACATGGGAAGGAAAAGTGAGAAAAAGAGTTTCATCGGCATCAAAGGAATAACAAAAATCGCCAACAATACAAAAACGAGCACCATTGACGCCAAGAGGTCGTGCATAGAGTAAGGCTTAAAAGGGGTCAACAGCAAAATCACAAAACACTGGGAATCGCACGAACAAGAACCGCCCGAGCAAGAAAGGTCTTACAGGGAACGTGAGAAAAGGGGAGGAGGTTCTTTTCGTGAAAAGGACTATACTCCAAGGAAAATAAGGCTAAAAGGAAGGTTCGTTTTACCCTGCATTAAGAAAGCTTTTAAAACAAGACGAAGCAAGAAATCCTCGAACGAAAAAACAGAAAGATCTCCACCGCACTCATATTTATGAGCCCAAAAATGAGGGACACAAAAGTGGCAAGCAAAATAGAGCGCAAGGGCCGGATACTATGTGACAAACCAAGCCCGCCAAGGTCCTTCTTTATTCATTATCCGATACAAAAGTCTTCAGTGCTGGGGAGGAGAAAAAAGAAAAAACTGTGGAGGGGGGAAACTGGGGACTAGAAGGCTCTCAAACAAACAAAAATTAGAGGGAATAAAGGACGAAGGGGGGTGCACAAGGGACATTAGGGGGGAGTCTCAAGAAATGCCGAATATGCCTCGCAAAAAAGGAAAAAGCAAGGGGAGCGAAGCTTAACTATTATCAAAAGGGAGCAGGGAGGGTCTTGCTCTGCCACCGCTGGAGGAAAAAGAAGGAGGAGCGTCATACAACCAAAGGATAGTGAGTTGTCATCTCAAGGTTCGCTTAATGGTTAATGCAAAAAAAGGAGTTTAAGGCATATGAGATGAAACTCCACCGGACAGAATACGCAAGGGGGGCGTATATTAGCCGGAAAGGGAAGAAACTCCCCTACTCATGGGGATGAGGGGAGAAAAAAGAGAACGGAAGGGGGAGTCTCAAGGTAGAATAATCGTCAAAGTCGGTAGGGTAGGGTTTTTTGGGGAGGGAAAGGGGATCTTTAAAAACTTCGCGCGTTCAAGGATCGTGAAGGGTGGGACTGTCGCGTGGCTGGAGGGGTAGTCGTCCAGAATGGAACGGGAGTTCGCACTTTTGTACGACTCATTGACTAAATGGGGGGAAGAATAAAAAAGTAAATACAAGTTAAAAAGATCGTAAAAGTTCTCCGTGCCAAGTGTACAAAATTCGATTCTAAGTGAGGAAAATTGCTGTGAATTGGTATTTTATCCTGTTGAAAAAGGATTGGGAACAAGAAAAAACTTCCCGCCAAAGAGGCAACCAAAATACTTCTACAGGTAGCAAAAGAACCTTATGTAACCGGGTGCCGAACGATCACACAGACAGCAACGTCCAAACCACTAAAAACCAAGCAGGGCGTAGAATAGGAAGAAGCACGATCTCTTCTAAAAAAAAAAGACAGGGTTATATTACGAAACGAAAGGTTGGTGAAGAGGTGGGGGATCAAAGATTAAGGATGAGGAAAAAGCTTGTGAAGAGAACATCGTGAAAACTGATGCATCGCACAGACCGGCGCTGGCCCTTTTCCCTGTTCAGAAGGGGGGAGGAACCTCTGAAAAAGGAAATAAAGGCTTAAGGAAAAAGACTGACAAGGGAGACCCCCCACGATGGGGAAACGGGAACAACGGCCAAAGTTGACACAGCTTTCCACTTGGAACTACGCTAGAACTCGAAGAAACGAGAAAAAATAACAGTGATTGGTATTCGTCTCGGAGGATTTGAGGGGAACTGTGGAACAGTGCAAAAAAAACAAGCGAAACAAGAAAGTAGAACAAACTCTAGGGGGACCGATGGGTCAGGTGGTAATGGAATGAGAGTGTGAGAAAGACGAGTTTTTACGAAAGAAAGTTCATCCCTAAACAATGGAGCAGGCGCCCAAGGGTGTAGAAAGAGGGGGGGGGAGCGTCCCAGAATTAGAAGGAAAGTAGGGGGAACCGGCACGCAAGATCAAGGAGGGAAGACGCAACCCGAGGCGATGAGAGCTACTGTCTTAAAAAAGATTACGGGGGAAACAAAACCCAAAAGGACGCTATCATCAGAGGGAATTCTCGACTGGACTGTCCCGGGGATATATAAAAAAAGCAAAAACAGGATGGGAACGTGGTGCCGGACATTATGCCTGTCAGCGAACAGTTAGGAACAAGAAAATGAAAATGCAAACGAAACGGAAAGAAAAGGACAGAAATACTAAGAAGAATATTGCAGGGATTCTCTCAAAGAAAAAAAAAAGGAAGGAAAAGGCTATTCGCGGAAAGATTGTTTCTGGGTGGATGGGGTCTGGATTGATTGAAGCGAAACGGAGGAGGGAGTTTGAAGGGGTCTTAAAAAAGAAAGAGAGCATCAGCGTCAGACCAAGAGGAAAGAAAGGATGTATTGGGGGGGCACCAAAGTGAAGGAAAACTGGAAGGATCGGGATGGGAAGAAAGAGAAGCTGAATAAAAAAGTGCATCGGGGGGGGGAATTCAGTCATCGTATATAAACAGGACCGATAACAGAGAAAAGCGTCGGTGTCCATACGCTACTTGAGGGGACACCGGTAAAAGCAGGTGTGTCCATATGTTAAAAGTGGGAAAAAATTCCAAAGCGTCGAACATAGGCAGGCGGAGTTGAGTAAACAGAAAGGCCAGTAAAAAATAAGTGGTCGGGCGAGTGAACAGAGGGGGAAAAAGGGGACAAGAAAAAAAACCAGGCCCTGGAGAAAATCGAGCTTCTTGAACGAAGTTTGATGCCGGATGACGAAGGAGTGGTTGGGGAAACGGGGGGGGAACAAAGGAAAGGATTCGGCACCGTAAGACGAAGAAACAAAAAGCCAGAAGAAATGCTTTAATTGGGAAATGAATTTGGGGGTCTAAACTGCGGAAAGGACATGTGGGGGGTTAATGCTTGGGAAGTCAGTTGGACGGGGGGAGACCGTGAGGCAAATCGGGGTGGGGTGCATCACGTTGGCAGGGGGAAGGGAGCGGATAAAGAAAAATTTCGCGAAGGGGGGACAGTCTCATCGGAGCAACCAGTAAAAAAGGAAGAAGGGTCTGAAAAGCATTCATCGGGGAAAAGAGAAAACAGAAAGTCGTTCGGAGAATCCTTTACTGAGACTGCAAAAGAAAAAACAACGCTCCTTCGGGTAAAAAAAAAAGAGGAAGGGTGAAATACGAATCTTGCCTAACAGAGAGTTTGAACACGACTAAGGTTGGAAGACGGTTGCGGGCCTTTGCCCTGGAAGGGGGGAGGTCTCATGGGGATAATGAAGGGGGGACAGACAAGGAGACAGCCGAGGTGTTCCCACTCGCGTTAATGAGTTGAAAACAAAAGAAGGGGGGACCAAACTGAAGAAAGAAAGTCAAGTCAATCTCTATCCGAAAAAAATATGGAAAAGTCCGTGGAAAAGGCAAATAAGGAAGATTCACATTTCACCGTAAGAGGGAACAGAATTTCATACGGAAAACCGTTACTCCGGAAAGTTTGATCAAAGTGGAGCAAACAGAGCGTCTCATCAAAGAAGGGAAGACACGTCTCCGGTACCAGACTTTCAATGTAGGTGCAAGGAAAAACTCGCGACAAAGGCAACTTCCAGAAACAAATCGGGCAAAATAAGGAAAGGTAGAAAAGCAGGGAGTAACCGCTAAGGATCTTTAGAGGGGAGAAAGAGCTACTGAGTAGGGGGGGCAAAAACCCTATGAAAAAACCAGGAACGATTCGGCTAATCCCGGTCGCATGACATGCATTTCACATGGGGGAAAAACATTACGCAAACCTCTTCAGCGCGACTGCAAAAGAAAAGAGTGAGCTCTCGTGTGTATTACAAAGACGCCGAAAGGGTATCCTACATCCACGTGTACAAGGAAGAAAACCGACGCAGGGAGCAAAGATACAGATTGACGAACGCCAGACAAGGGGAAAGGCTTAAGCAACGCGCACAGTGAGGGGAGGCAAGACTAGTTAAACGTTTTAACTTTTGACCGGTATCGATACACACAACGGAGTGTAAAAAAGAGAGGAAGACGGAAAAAAAAAGGGCAAAGGGTTCACCACGAAAGATGGTGTCCAGAAAAGAAACTGAAAACTTTCAGGTTAGCATCAGGACTGTTAATGTCAAAATCAGTAGAAAAGAGGGAATCCAGAAAAAGAAGAATCGTGTCCAAAAGATGGAAAAAGACGTGGGAAATCGGGAAAAAAACGAAGAAGTTCGAACGTTTTGGCAAAAGGGGTCTCACGGAGAGGATTGGGAGACTGTCGTAAGAAAGGGGGATATGCATTCCTGATCTTAAACGGTAGCTTAGCAGAGTCGGTTCCGGGAGCGCATTAGGAACGGGGCAGAAAGAAACAGCTCAGAGATGAACGCCTTTCAAATGGGGAAAAAGAACGCTATGGAAAATGGTGTTCCAAGCTTGAGTTGGGAGTTGTGAGGAGGGAAGTGTCCCTTGAGCAAGACTGTTACGAGGAGATGATACGAAAGCTGAGGAAGTGGGGCCTTGGCCGCAGGACTGCTTGGGGGAAGAGAGTCTACGACTAGCGGAGAGGCATTGGAGAAGAAAAAGGTTACCGGAGAAGGGGGAAAAGCCCTAGCAGCGACGGTGGAAAGAGGACGCTCGTGGGAGAGGTGCCGGGGGCAAAAAGGCGGATCTGCGGCAAATTGAGGATCTTCACCTTGCTTGAAAGGGAGTATCACTTGGGGGCAAAAATCTTTGGGCGTCCCCGCCACGAGCACCGGACAGGCAGACGCAACAGGGAAAAGAGAAAAAGGCGGCGAAAGTACCACAAAAAGAGGAAAGGACACATACAATTGAACGAGGGAGGGAAAACGAAAGAAGAAATAGGGAGAGATTTACCGCTTAGAGGAGAAAAAAGAACTTGGTCTAGGGGGGGAAGAAAATTACAGAAGGCGAAAGACAGACACTTTGTTCCCAAACCAGATTAATCGAAGAGACAGGAGGAAGGGCCCTTTTCCGAGTGAGTAAAAAACGGTCAGAGGCGCAAGATTTCCATAACGACAAACGGAAAGACCCACCGATGGTGGGGAATCCGGGGAGGCAAACGTCCGGAATACAAAAAAAGGGAAAATGTTACGTGTCAAAGAAGTATAACCGAGGGATTTCAAAAGCATTAGAGCTTGGCTTGGAGGTGCGCTTGGAAAGAGGGTACTGTGAGGGCTGTTGTAAAGCACAAACTACTCAAGGTCGGCAAAAGAAGCCGAAGAGAGCAACATGGTCAAGGACACGTGGGTAACGTGGGAGGGAAGTGATTCTGGGGAAAGGGGGACACTTTTTACGGGCATAAGTCTCAACTAGATGGCGCCGCAGCAAGGACTCTGGGAGAAGAAGAAAGGTCTTAAAAAAAGTAAAGTCAAGAGGAAGACAAATTAACCGGCGAAGAGGGGGAGCGGAACCGACGGAAAAATTGCGTGAAAAGGGGAATTGTCACGCCGAAAAGATAGCGATTTAAGAAACCCACCAATGCAAAGACTTATAGCTTCGGACTGGAAGTGAATTCAGAGAAGAGGAACTGCCATATTGAGGGTTCAACTAAACATTCCCATTGGGGGGTGGTGAAACATCAGGTGGTTCTGAAGCCGAAGGCAGGAAGAGAGGACGTTCGCCATTCGGGTAACAGACAAAAAACACGCGCGTGGAAGCAATCAAATCATCCAGAAACAAGATCATGACCGCGCAGCTCTAGAAACAAAAGGGGGGGGGGGATAAAAAAAGACATGTCACACATGAGTGGGGAGGGGGTCCTTGATGGAAAGGTTGGGGGGGGGGAACGCAACTCGGTTGTAAAGTGGGGGCATAGAAAATCCATATTAAATGACTATACTCAAACAAGAAGCCCCAGTTGTAATGTATGGTTGAGAAAAGGAGCAACATGAGAGGCTCGGCAGTCAACAGAAGAACTGACAAGTGCGCGGGTGGGTGAAAACGAAGCAAAAATCGGACTTCGGGGGGAGACATACAAGGCAACTGGTCTTAGGGCAGCCAAAAAAAAAAGGTTTCACAAAGCAGAGGGTCACGCTGAAGACGGGGTTGGGGTAAAAGACAGAGAGAAACTACGGCAGGGAAAAGAGGGGGGAAAAAGCTTAACAGAGCGGTCGTCAGTAAACCATATAAACGAGTCCAGAAACACGGACCAAAACTTGTCCGGACCCTCGGCTGGTGATTAGTGACTTGAGCGCTGTATTATGGGGGGTGGGACGTCCACAGAAGAGGGGGGTGCGGAACCGTCGCCAGAAAGGTAAAGATACAACAGCCAGCCAGCTTTAAGGGGGATTGCAAAGGGAAGGGGAAAGGGATTGTTCTAGCGGGTGCTAGGACTGCTTGTGACCCGGGGCCGGTGGTGAAATCCACGGTCACACCTCAGGGGGAGCGCAAGTTGGGCGCGGCGTAGGGAAATATGTAGAGAAAAGTTGTGCGCTTTTACATAAAGGGGGGGATCACCGGGAAACACCAGCCTCCTTCGCTTCAAGGGAGAGGGTGAGTAGAGAACAAACTGTAAAGAAGATCCTTTAAGAGGGCGCTGAATATTCAAACCACCATCCGCTGAAGAGAGGCAAGAGGGGTACAGTTTTTCAACTAAAGAACGTCGGGGGCCGCGAATAGTGTGAAAAGGAGATATGAACTTCGCGAGAGGATTTGTTGCAAGAATCCTGTGGGAGTCGCTAAGGGTAAACTACGAACGTTAGAGCCTCGCCGCCAGGGTGTAAAGTCGGTAGGGACCTGTGGCTTTGGGGCAATGGCCAAAGGATGGAATACAATCCAAAGGAAAGAATGCAAAGAAAGATCTTGTAGACAAAGTTTGCCTGCACATCAAAGAGAAGTTCCTCAGTAAAGGGGTTAAAAAAAAGATGGGAAATAGTTTGGGCAGGGAGACCGCATTTTCTCACGACGGTTCAACGGCGAGACGAGGGGGAAAGGAATCAAAGAGGCCAAGGCTCCGGACAAGAGACAAAAAAATTCGTAGGAAGAGGATCGGACACGGAGGCTCAGAGGGAACTGGACGCAAACAAAAAGAGGAAGCCGCTTTGTAAAGAACCGGGGCCTCTCGCCGCAAAAACGGGGGAGGAGGCTTTTACTCCTGGGGCGGGCGTGACCGTGCAATGAGTAAGGACGATTCGGACATACACGGTGCGTTTGAAAGAATTCATTAACGCATTTAGACCATCAAAATCGCCGTCTCAACTCGCAAAAGAAGAAGCAAAAAAGCAAAAAAAAATCGTAGGTTTGTAGGGGCCAATACGGCTGAGATGAAAGAAGGGGACAGAGCACGAAACCATCGGAAATCTAGTAATGAACGCGACCCCAGAGAGGACTTGGAAAGGCTGAATCCAGAAAATTGCGGCAGCTCGTTGGGAGAGACTTTAAGTGGGACTAGGCCAGGGGGGGGAAGGGG